>Ga0082212_10007203_pt1 | contig 14766 bp, 7 predicted proteins | sample TergutNt197P3_FD_71548 | JGI IMG/M metagenome (GOLD analysis project Ga0082212, IMG submission 71548) | Neocapritermes taracua P3 segment gut microbial communities from Petit-Saut dam, French Guiana - Nt197 P3 | ecosystem: Host-associated > Arthropoda: Insects > Digestive system > Gut ... | reverse complement strand
AAACGGACAAGTGTTATTGATGTATATTGTCGGCTTGCCGATTGGTCTTTTGGCGGCGGCATTAACGTCATTCGCAATCGTTCCCGCTATGGGTAGCGGTACAAGGACAGGGACGGTTGTTTCTTTCTCGCCCCTGATTTTTATAGGCGGCGCTGTTTTCGCGCTTATTACCGCGTATGTAGGCGCATCAATTTCTGCGCGGAAAGCGGCGAAAATCTCCCCGATAGAAGCGACCAGATACGCAGGCGAACAGCCTGTCCGTATCAAGCCGCGCGTTTCCGCTAACGGGAGGCCTTCCCGTATGGCGTGGCGCAACACGTTCCGCGAACGCAAACGCGCGTTTACCGTACTGCTCAGTTTGTTTTTAGGAATAACTGTGTTTACCGGTGTGATGGCGATTGTGAACAGCACGGATATTGACGGGCAAATCGCATACTGGTATGACCACGACATAATCATATCCGCAATTAACATTGGATCAGACGAGTTTGGAATCGTAGGCATGGACAGGGCGCTGATCGACGAAATAGCGGCTTTGCCGGGGGTTCGTGAGGTCAGGGAACAGACTTTAGGATTTGCATCGTTTGATTATCCGCAGGAGCTTGCTGCGGCAATCGAATCGTCTGCCGGTTACTACCAGCCTCTTCTCGAAATAACGGGGATAGACAGACGTCACATGGAAGAAATAAACGAAAAAATGGAAACACCGATTGATATTGAAGCCTTTGAACGCGGAGAGATTGTGCTTGTTGAAAGCAGGTACGGGGTTCTTAAAATGGGCGACATATTTTACGACTACTTTCCTGTCGGCGCGCCGCTTTACTTTGAGCTGGGTGATGAAGCGCGGATTCCCGTAACCGCTGAGATTGCAGGATACAATACAATCAATAATATGACAGGATACAGCATGAGCTTTAGTTCCGGCGGATTAGCCCTGATCATGTCAAACACATTTTTGGACAGTATTGGCGCGAAAGCCGGAGTGAATCATTTAGGCGTTATGGTAGAAGATGGCATGGACGAGCGCGTCAATACGGCAATATCAGCTATTGCGCACAAACGCGGTCTGCTCATGGCGTCGGTTTACGACGCTCGCCTCGCGGGCGAAGAAGCTCGGCTTTCGACGATTGTGCTGGGATCCGCGCTATCCGGCATCTTAGCGTTGATTGGATTGTTTAATTTCATCAACCTTATATCCGTTGGGCTTCTTACACGCAAGCGTGAGTTTGCAGCCCTTGAAAGCGTGGGCATGAGCAAAAAGCAAATGCGCCTCATGCTCAGATGGGAGGGCGCATTCTACTGGATTATAACAATAGCCGCCTCGGTTACGGCGGGAACAGGAATATCTTACGGACTGTTCAGCCTTGTTTCAAATCAATCCCCGGCACAGTTTCCGCGCTTTGTTTATCCATTACTTCCTGTTGCGGTATTCTTGTTCGTAATTGTGATGATATGCACTGCAACCCCGGAGATTTGCTATCGCAGCTTAAGCAAGACAGCGCTTGTAGAGAGATTAAGGGAGATATAGTCGAAATAGTGCCTTTTCAGATGGCTTTCCGGCGCCAACAAAGATTTTTTGCATTTCGCTTATTACATGTGGTACAATAACCGGGAAAATTTCAACAAACTTAGGAGGTAGGGAGTTTGAAAAGGCAGATTAGTAAAATTGCGGCAATCACATTGGCAATGACATTACTGCTTGCAATAGCAGTAACGCCGGCAGGCGCGACTCGTTATGGCGACATCTCCGGCGTCCCCGCCGGTTATTGGGCTGTGTTCACACCGTATGAAGACGCCTTAAACGCGAAAGACGCCAACGGGATCCTGACACATGGCGAGAAAAACCTTGAATTCTGGTTTCAAGGGCGCACCGCGGAAGAATGTGCTGCAGAATGGGTCAAGGATGTAGCAAACCATGGATGGGAAATAAACGCAATTTGGTCATCAGTCTGGGATGAAATGGCTCCCAGATACGAAGCGCGGGGAGATAACGAAAACACCTTGCGTATGTATAGGATCGCTCTAGCTTTCGTCGACCCGTACATTGCGCTTATGAAGACCGAACCAAAAATGGCTAACCAAAATCCGGACGACATGGAATATGCGCGGACAAAAATCCTTGCGAAACTGGGCGAGCATGACGTAGAAGCAGTGCCTGTCAGCCTATACGCTGAAATCGCCGCAAGCCAAGGTACAGGCGACACATCGTACACCGGGTCTATCAACGAACCCAGAGCCGGAACATACTACGGTGAAACATCCGGGCAGTACGCCATTATGGACCTTCCCCAGAAGCCGAGCAGCACGATCATATACGTCGAGTATGAGTTTGAATCAATGGAAGCCCGTGTGACGCATGACCTTGATGAAAACGAAGCGCGCGGCTATGACCGCAACGGCTACTCAGTAGTGGAAATAGCATGGAACTTCCACGGAGAGGGCGCGACCCCGAAAACCGTGCCGAACGACAGGACAAAGATCACAGAAGCTGCAAACTACCTGAAAGAACTCGGCCTTCCCGTGCTGCTCCGCGTAGGAGCGGAAATGAACGTATGGCCGGGCGGCTGTAACTCCGGCGAGTTCATTGCCGCGTTCAGGTTCATCGCAGACATAATGCATAGCATTGCTCCGAATGTAGCGATGGTGTGGTCTGTAAACTACATTTCCTCAGAGGGCATCGATTACAGGGACTACTACCCGGGCAAAGCGTATGTAGACTGGGTAGGAATTTCGCTGTACACCAACAGATATTTCCTGGGCAACCCGAACACGACCGACGGCGAGGCAATGGTCTATGCAACAGGCCAGTATGCCGACCCCATCGGGCATATCCAAACCCTGGTTGAACTGTACGGAGACGATCACCCGATCATGATTGCAGAGGGCGCTGTGTCCATAAGGATCAACAGCAACGGTGAAGACGTAACGCAATGGGCAGTTCCTAGGATCAGGCAGACTTATGCATACATCCCCATGCTCTTCCCGCAGGTAAAAGCGATAATCTGGTTCAACAAGAACGATATAAGGAATGACTATAGCTTTTCAGGCAACACGACTGTAAAGAACCTTTACCAGGAGTTGACAACGTCGGGGTACTTTATGGGCAAGGGTGTGACCAGCCCGTCGATCACATACAAAGAGCTGGGCACGCAGTCGTTCCCGTCTAACGCAGTAACTTTACTGACCTATGCGCCTTATTTCACAAGGAACGACGTTTTTGTACAGTATCAGGTCGATGGCAAATGGGCCGGCCAAAGCAGCTCGATACCTTATCGCTCTGTACTAGACCTCTCCGGCGAGGCTGACGGCGCGCACAAGCTTTCCGTCGTGGTATCTTCAACCAAAGACGGCCTGCTCAAGACAGTCGAGTACAACCTTGTAAAGAGCGGCAACACAGTCACTGTGTCCGATGGCGAGGTAACAGGTCCTGCGCAGCCCGATCTGCCTCCGGCGGAAACCGCCAAGAACGCGGAGCCAAGCCTGTGGAAGGTGTTCGTGGACGGAGACCCTGTCACAGTCGAAGCTTATAATATCGAAGGAGCAAACTACCTGAAGCTCCGTGACATGGCTCTTTCGCTCAGCGGTACGGACAAGCAGTTTGAAGTCGGCTATGACGCCGAAGCGAGAATAGTCACTATTGAAAGCGGCAAACCCTACACTCCCAACAACACTGAAGGCGGAACTGCGACAGCTGCAAAAATGACAGAGGGCAAGGGGAACCCGATCCTCAAAGACTCGCAAAATGTGGAGGTCGATTCATATTTGATCGATGGCAGCAACTATTACGGGCTGCGCGCAATGATGCGCCTGCTGGACGTAGGGCTTGACTTCGACGGCGACGCAAGAGAGATATATATTGACACTACGCAGTCATATTCAGACTGACCCGGCAACGATAGTTGAAGAGGATAATATGGCGGATAATCAATACACATTTGAAAATGAGGAATATAAAGATTCCTACAGGCATACGACGTCGCATATACTTGCGCAAGCGGTCAAGCGCCTCTACCCTGCCGTGAAGCTTGCTATCGGGCCGTCGATAGCCGACGGGTTCTATTATGACATAGACTCGCCGGAGTCGTTCACGCCCGAAGCGCTTGACGCGATCGAGGCCGAAATGCGCAAGATTTGCAAAGAGAAACTACCGCTGGAGCGGTTTGAGTTGCCGCGCGAAGCCGCGCTGAAGCTGATGGCGGAGCAGGATGAGCCGTATAAACTGGAGCTCATCCGCGACCTGCCGGAAGATGCTGCCATCAGCTTCTATAAGCAGGGCGAGTTCACCGACCTATGCGCCGGGCCGCATGTCGATTCAACAGGCAGGATAAAGGCCAATGCTCTCAAGCTCACAAGCTGCACCGGCGCATACTGGCGCGGCGACGCGGCCAACAAGATGCTCCAGCGGATATACGGCACATGTTTCATGAGCAAGGACGAGCTGGACGCGCATCTGCAAAGGCTCGAAGAAGCTAAACTGCGCGACCACCGCAAGCTGGGGCGTGAGCTCGATTTGTTCTCGCTGTACGACGAAGGCCCCGGTTTCCCGTTCTTCTTCCCGAAGGGCATGGTGATACGAAACGAGCTGCTGAATTTCTGGCGCGAAGAGCACAGGAAATCGGGGTACGACGAGATCAGCACCCCGCTGATCCTCAACGAAGAGCTTTGGCACCGCTCCGGACACTGGGACCACTATAAAGACAACATGTATTTCACGCAGATCGACGAAGGCGCGTACTCAATAAAACCGATGAACTGCCCCGGCGGCATGCTCACCTACAAGCGGCGCATGTGGAGCTACCGCGACCTGCCATCAAGAATGGCGGAGCTCGGCGTCGTGCACAGGCATGAGCTTTCCGGCGCGCTCCACGGGCTTATGCGCGTACGCTGCTTCACTCAGGACGACGCGCATCTGTACATGACCCCAGAGCAGGTTCCGGATGAGATCATTGGCGTCATTGAGCTAGTCGACAAAATCTACAAAGTCTTCGGCTTTGAGTACCGCGTCGAACTGTCCACCCGCCCGGAAAGCTTCATGGGCGAGGTTGAGACATGGGATATGGCGGAAAAGATACTAGAGGACGCTTTGATAGAAAAGCAGATAAACTATCGCATCAACCCCGGCGACGGCGCGTTTTACGGCCCGAAGATCGATTTCCACCTGCTCGACTGCCTCGGACGCTCCTGGCAGTGCGCGACGCTCCAGCTCGACTTTCAAATGCCCGAGCGCTTTGAGCTTGAATACACGGGCGCGGACGGCGAAAAACACCGCCCTGTGATGATACACAGGACGGTACTCGGCTCACTCGAAAGGTTCATCGCAATACTTACGGAACACTTCGCCGGCGCCTTCCCGCTCTGGCTCGCGCCTGTGCAGGTGATCGTCCTGCCGATAACCGACCGCACCCACGACTACGCGCAGTCCGTCGCCGACAAGCTGTGCGACGCCGGGCTCCGGGCCGAGGCTGATTTCCGCAGCGAAAAGATCGGCTACAAGATACGCGAGGCCCAGTTGCAAAAGATACCTTACATGCTGGTGCTAGGCGATAAAGAATCCGAAAACGGCCATGTGACGGTTAGAAGCCGCGCAAAGGGTGACATTGGCACAATGTCGCTCATAGAGTTTACACTGATAGCAGAGCAGGAAATCGAATCAAAGGAAGCTACGCCAACGATGGACGGTTAATTAACTCACGTTCTCGCAAACTCATCGATTGCCCGCATGTGCTCTGGAATATCCAGGTGCTGCGGGCATTCTTCCTTGCATCTGCCGCAGTAAATGCAGCTTGACGCTTTTTCTTTTTCGCTGAGCGTGCTATAGCCGTTGTCGAAGGGGATGCGGAACCCGACCAGTCGGTAATGGTTATATATCGAAAAAACCCGCGGGATGTTTACACCATGATGGCAAGGCATGCAATAGCCGCAGCCGGTGCATGATATGACGCCTGAACTGCTGTATGCCGCTGCTGCATTGTGCAGGAGGGCTTTTTCGCGGTCGTCGACTGGCTGGAAATCAGCCATTGTCGCAATGTTGTCCTCAAGCTGGTCCATTGCATTCATACCGCTGAGAACTGTCACGACGCCCGGCAGCGAAGCCGCATAGCGTATCCCCCAGCTCGCAAGGCTGGCGTCCGGTTTCGCGCTCTTCAATATCGCTGCGGACTCTTCGCTCAGTTTAGCCAGCGCCCCGCCGCGCAAGGGCTCCATGATTACTACAGGTATATTATGCTTTCTTAGCAGCTCGTACTGGCTTTTTGCATCAGTCGCCGCCCAGTCAATATAGTTGATTTGCAATTGGGCGAAATCCCATGCGTAGTTTTCCACAAGCTTTTGCATAATCTCAGTGGTTCCGTGGAATGAGAAACCTAAGCGGCGTATCTTTCCTTCCGCCTTTTTCTTATTATACATTTCGTATATACCGAGGTTTTCAAAGTCTTTCAAGCGCTCCTCATTTCCCGCCGCCCGCTTGTCTTCCTGGGCAAGGTTGTGGACAAGGTAGAAGTCGAAATAGTCAGTGTTGCAGCGGCGGAGCTGCTCGTTGAAAATCTGCTCGAAATCATCGGCGGTCTTTATCTTCCATGGCGGGCATTTAGTAGCGAGATAATAACTGTTGCGCGGATATTTTGCCAGCGCTTTCCCCGCAAACTCTTCGCTGCCGCCGTAGGTATACGCGGTGTCGAAGTAGTTCACGCCGTTTGCGATTGCATAGTCCACGAGTTTTGACGCCAAATCATAGTCGATGCCGGAGGTGAAATCCCCCTCCCTTGGCAGCCGCATCAACCCAAACCCAAGCAGGGACACATCCCCGCCAATCGCTTCACTGTATTTCATTAAATTTCTTCTCTCTTTCCTCGTTCCTCACTTCTCACTAGCCACTAGCAACTCGTATGACCCCTGACCCCTGACCCCTGAAATGACATTCATTCTACAAACTCAATTATCCTCGTGGAAACTAAACCGGACTTGAACTCCGGAGTGTCCAGTACTTTCTTCAAAAACGGAATCGTCGTAGAGACGCCTTCTACCCGAAACTCGTCCAGCGCGCAGAGCATTCGCATTCTTGCGTGCTCGCGGTCGTTCCCGTGGACTATCACCTTTGCTATTAGCGAGTCATAGTATATAGGCACCATGTAACCGTGGCGGCAGTGCGAATCTACACGGACGCCCGGGCCCTGCGGGATATCCCAGCATGAAATAACGCCGGGCGTGGGGCGGAAATCCGCAAAAGGATCCTCCGCATTGATCCTGCATTCGATAGAGTGGCCGTTTGCGCTTACGCCGCTCTGGTCGAACGAAAGCTTTTCGCCATCCGCAATGTTTATTTGCTCCCGCACTATGTCAATGCCTGTCACCATCTCCGTGACAGGATGCTCGACCTGCAGGCGGGTGTTCATTTCGAGGAAGTAGAACTTCTTTGCGTCTGCGTCGAATATGAATTCAACCGTTCCTGCATTTTCATACGATATGCTGCTTACAAGCTTCAGCGCGGCGGAATGTATCTCACCGCGCAGCTCATCAGTAATATCGGGCGCAGGCGACTCCTCGATGAGCTTCTGGTGGCGTCTCTGCGTCGAGCAGTCACGCTCACCGAGGTGCAAGGCGCTTCCATGTTTGTCGCCCAAAACCTGGACTTCAATATGCCGCGCATTAGCGATGTATTTTTCGGCGTACAGCGTTTTATCCCCGAATGACGCGCCTGCCTCGGCGGACGCTTCCTCAAAAATCCGCTTCATCGCACCGGCATTCTCATCCGTGACTATCTTCATCCCGCGCCCGCCGCCGCCTGCAGCAGCTTTTATCATGATAGGATACCCTATTTCACCGGCGACGCGCTGCAAATCCTCAAATGAGCCGACTTTGTCGGAACCGGGCAGTATGGGAACTCCGCACTCGCGGGCAATTTCGCGCGCAACTAGCTTGTTCCCCATTTTTTGGATATGCCCTGCTTTAGGGCCTATGAATATGATGCCGTTTTCCTCGCATGCCTGCGCAAGCTCAGGTTTCTCAGATAAAAAGCCGTAGCCGGGGTGGAGCGCTTGTGCGCCCGTGTCCTTCGCCGCTTGAATAATAGCCGCTATGTTCAGGTACGTAGATGCGGGCGGCGGCCCTATGACAACTGTTTGGCCGGCAAGCCTCGCCCCTGTGGACTCCTTGTCTGCATCTGAAGCCGCAAGCACCGTCTCAATGCCAAGCACCCGGCACGACCTGATGACCCTGACCGCAATTTCCCCTCTATTTGCAACTAAAACCCTGGAAATATTCATTATTGTGTGACCTTTACAGAAACAAGCGCTTGACCCGGCTCGAGCGTTTCCTCGTTTATTACGTAGATCGCGACGACTTCGCCGGCTACGGGCGAGGTGATTGCAGTGAATGTCTTCATGATCTCCATGAGCCCGACTGTGTCGTCCGCGCTGATGGCCGCGCCCACTGTCACATACGGGGGAGCCCCCGGTTCAGATTGTGCGTAGAAAATACCGTAACTGGGGGATTTGATGGTAAACACCCCCTCCTGATCCGGAACAGAGGAACTTGCCTTTGGAGTATCCGCAGTATCTGCAGTATCCGCATTTTCTGCGGGCGCATCCCCTTGCATTAGCACTGCCTCACTATTAATTCTGACCTGCACCTGCGTAGCTTTCGTTTGCGCGTCCGTGTCGTTTATTATGTCGAGAACCGGTGTATCAGCGCCGGAGAATGTCCTCCACGGACGGTCTTTCGTTGCCTCGCGCATAATGTTGATTTCCTTGGTCCCGTTCATAATGTATCTCAACAGGAACTCTTCATCCGTGAGGTAATCGCCGAACTGCTTTTTGAACTCCTCAAGCGGCATATTCTGCGCCGCCTCCTGAGCCGCAGTCTGCGCAGCAAGCTCCTTCGCGCGAGGAAGGCTGAGAAAGTGGTCCTTCAGGTTCTGGTCCATCTCAAGATACCCGGAGTCCTCTGAGTAATTGCCCATTGCAAACATAATATATTCGTCAATAACTATCTTATACCGTTCGCCCAGCGCAACGTTCAGCGCCGCCTGCGTGCATACAAACTGCGAATACGGCGTTATCATATGCGGCTCCCCGGTCTCGGCGCAGACCCTGATGACCTCTTCTTCAAGCTCGTCCACCCTGTCTTCCAGCTTGAGTTCCTTTATCTGGTGGAGCATGTTGGAAATAACGCCGCCGGGAATGCGATGCTTGTATTGCGAGACCTTGTACCGCGTGGGCCCGAATGTCGGGAGACCCGCTTCCGCTGCCATTGAGTAAAGCTTCTTTGAAACATGTTCGAGCCGCTCGATATCGAGGTTCACCTCAAACCCGAGCGCTTTGGCATTCTCCGCAACATTGAACACCGATGGCTGCGCAGTTCCTTCTGCGAGAGGCGGGAGAGCGACATGGAATCTGTCACACCCCAACTTCATCGCCTCGACGTAGACCGCATCCGCAAGCCCTGTCGTACAATGGCTGTGTATCTCCGTAGGCAGGTCGCCTGAATTATCCTTCATTATTTTATACACGCGCCTGACGTTATCGATATCCAGGAGTCCCCCGGCGTCTTTGAGGTACATGACGTCCGCGCCGTAATCGACCATCAGTTTAGTCTTCTCGGCATAGTATTCATCCGTATGGCGCGGGGAAATATAGTAGCAAAGCGCAAAAACTACTTCCAAACCCAGCTTTTTCAGAAACGGCACGAACCAGTGGTAATGCTTGTGTCCCATGACGTTGCCCGTAATCTTCACGCGTTGAAGCGCGCCCATTTCGGCAAGCAGCCGCGTGTATAGCTCAACTGCTTCGCGGTTGAAGTTGACTATGTCAAAAGGCCAGAGCGATGGCTGCAGTATGCAGCTTTTTTTCGTCCGGGGCGCTTTTTCAGCAAACATCCGCACCATTGCCCACGGATCTTCTTTAAGGTCGCGTATGACCTTCTTGAACTGCAGCTGCATGATTGGGCTGCAAATCGCCTCAAACCCTGATTTATCTATGTCTTCAAGCACCGCCTCCATCATGCCTGTCGGCATTCCTGCAGCCCAATTGCTCTGCGACCCGTCGCGCGTCGTCGTGTCGATAAAGTTCAATAATTTCGCCATTCCCGCACCTCACAGTACTGTTTTCTCATTAATACTATCATCGTCTTAACTTTTTGACAATCTTATCATTCCGGTTCGTTAAATCCCACCATTTCTGCGCCCTGCTGCTGCACAGTAAATAATTATCGAAGCAATCTATTGGGCTGCTGCCTAACGTTCTTATTGTTATACCAAAAAATATATGCAAGCCCGCAAATCATTGATATAAACGACGCGGCTGGAGACGCGAAGCCAAGATAGAAGAGCCTGTCGTTGAGCTCTATGCCGGATATCCCGGTTATGTAAATGCTGAGCGGAACGCGAACCAGGAACGCGGTCGCGAGCACATACCACATGGATACGCTCGACTTGCCGCATCCGCTCAGGTACGCGTTCATGCAGAACGTAGCTGCGATGACAAGCGTTTCTATTGAGTTAGTGCGTAAATAGTAAGCAGAGCCGCTGATGATGTCCGGGTCCTTCGCGAAGACTGCTGTTATCGATTCCGGCATTATCTGGCATAGCAAGAAAATGACCGCATTTATTATCAGAGAGAACAGTACCCCCCAGCGCAGCGCCAGCACTGCCCGCTCACGCTTGCCCGCGCCTATGTTTTGCGCTGTCATGGCAGAAATTGCGGACCCGAATGAGTTCGGCACTACAACAGACAAGTTGAAGAGCCTTGAAATAACGCCTACAGACGCCGACGCCTGGACTCCCAGTATGTTGACGCGGTTCGTGTTCACCATGAATGATATCGAAATAAGCAGTTCCTGTAAGACCAGCGGAAATCCTACTGTTAGCAGGAACTTCGCTGATTTCGGATCGACTTTTAAGTCCTTTGTTGTAAATGGGAAAGGGAGCCTCTTCCTGTATATCCAAATCCCCATATACACAAAGCTCACAAACTGCGCCGCAGATGTGGCGATGGCGACTCCCGCCTCAGCAAGGCCGAAGCCTCCGACTAAGATCAGCGAGAGCGCGATATTCACAGCGCAGCTTATGCCGGCGGCTATGCTGGGCGTTTTAGAGTTGCCCATCCCTCGCGCTACGGCGCATATCATCCCGTATGCGGTGTTGAACGGCACGCCGATAGTACAAAGGATGACATATCTCCTTGCGCTCGGTATCGCTTCTTCCGGCGTTTTTAGGATCGCAAGCAGCGGTTCCCTGAGAAACAACGTAAACAGGGTTAGGAACAAGATGAGTATTATTGATACTACCGCAAAACTGCCAACAGCCTTCGTTCCGGCCTTGTCGTCCTTTTCACCGATGCTTCTCCCAATGAGGACAGTGCCGCCTGTTCCTATCCCCATAACAAAAGAGAACAGCGGGAACATGATCTGCGTGCCCGTTGCCACACCTGATATCGTCACGCTGTCTGTAAACTGCCCCACGACCAGCATGCTGATAACGCCGTGCAGCGCTGTGACCAGATTCGCGGCGATGAAGGGCCACACGAACCTTATCAGCACAGAGTTGACCCGCCCCTGCGTCAAATCGATCCCGAAACGTTTTTCATTCATACTCAGCCCCCCACGCGAGCTGGCGGGGCCAGGATTTGCTGAAGGACATGCGCGGCACGACCATGTTGAACTCTTCTGTGAGTATTCTATACAGCTGCAGGTAGCTCGTGATTTCCACTTCTGTGACCTTGCCATTCTCCTTGCGGCGGAATACTGTTCCATCCACTGCGATGCTGCCGGTTTCCGTGCGCAGGCGGACGACTCGCCGGTCGCTCTTCTGCGTGAGTTCGTTCGGCGCTATGAACTCCAGCAGCGTGTGCGGGCGCAGGTAAACTGTGTAGAAGTCTGACTCATTGCCTTCGGCGTCATGCTTCACCAGCGTAATGTCGCCGAACTGCCCGCCCTCGTGGTGGCGGATGGAGAATCTGTATCCGAGGATATCCTGTATGCCCGACTCGTCAATATCCACCGGGCCTTCCGCGCAGCCTGCGCCATAACCTACGTCACAGAGGTACCGCTTGCTGCCTATGGTCACGACTGTCGTGCGGTGAGCCATGAGATTATATATTGGCTTCCCGAACAGTAACCGCCCTGACAGCGCGTGACAGTCATACCCCAGCGCCTCCAGCACAGCCATGAAGAAGCCGTTTATCTCGAAGCAGTAACCGCCGCGCCGGTTGAGCACAAACTTCTCAAAAAGATGCCCGGGCGCAAAGTCGACGCGCCGCATATAGTCGCAGCAGTCAAGCGTTTCATACGGCACAGTCATCATATGCGCCAGCATCAGCCTTTGCAAGTTCTCCCTGCTCGGCGAATAGTCTCCCTTGGGGTCGAGCCCGATGCGTTCCAGTGCCATGCTTATGTCCGGCAGCGGCGCGAAGTATTCCGGAGCGTTGACACTGTACCCGTTATCAAGAATCATAGCGTTACCTCTTTTATTGGATTTACATACGTTGCTCAATGTCAATCATGCCATTGAGAATATGATGGTTTTCTCACCATCGTTCAACTTGCAGAATAGATGGGGTGGTCATAAAGGCCACCCCAAAACTTATGTATCGTTGACTAAACTAAGTCCTGCCTTGTTCCTAAAGCGGAGTATTCCTAATGAGTTCCAGTTCTTCCTCGAAATCTGTGCCGAGGTAGTACTTTGGAGGAGTCAGATCCTCGCCGCGCTGCAGCTTTTCCAAGCCGGCTTTGATTTTCTCCGGCGTCGCCGGCAGGTCATATACGCGCACGCCGCAGGCGTTTGAGATGGCGTTGATGACAGCCACATGACCGCAGCTCTGGAAGTCCTCGGAACATCCGCCGGAGCCGTGCGGCCCCATCTTGCGCGGAGTCTCGTTGTACAGTATCTCGAAATCGTCCGGGATCATATCGATCGTCGGGATGCCGCAGCCCGCAATGTTGCCGTGCTTGTCTTCAGCGTTGTAAATCTCGCTGAGCGCAAACCCGATGCTGTGTGAAAGCCCGCCGTACGCCTGTCCGTCGACAGCAAGTTTGTTGCCGATGACGCCAACGTCCGCGGCGGCTTTGTACTTGATCACCGTCGCCTTACCGGTCGCTTTATCGACTTCGACCATGGCAAGGTTGACGACATACATGAACTCCGCGATATGCTCGCCTTCGCCTGTGTTCGGGTCGAGTCCCGGATCGACGTCTTCTCGCCCCATCTGGTCAAAGTGTCCCAGATACTTTGTGGGTATGCCTTCTTTTGTCATCTCAGCATGCGTCCTGAATGACCCGTCGGACTTACGCATGGCGTCCATGAGCTTGTTCGCGGCGTCGATAGTCGCGTTGCCCGCCATAAAATGCGAGCGGCTCGCTGCGGAAAGCCCGGTCTTTGGCGCGACGCCTGTGTCGTCCCTTATTAGCTTGACCTGAGACGGCCTCAGGCCCAGGGGGGCGAGCGCCTTGAGAGTGTGGGTCAGCGTGCCTATATCGCCGCCCTGGCCAACGTCCTGCCAGGTATTGAAATGCGTGACTGTACCGTCGGCATTCAGCTCAAGCGCCACTTCGGCTGCATCGAACTTTCCGGTCGTGCACAGGAAGCCTCCGAGGCTCAGGCCGACGCCAACGTCGCGCCCCGCTTTCTTCGCGTCCGCCGCGCCTGCGACAAACTGGTCGTAATGCGGCTTGATCATCTCCATCAGCTTCGGGTAAATCGTGTAATCCTTGTACGGCCTGCTGTTAATAGTTGTCTCGCCGGGTTTTGCCAGATTCTTATTGCGGAACTCCCACGGGTCGATCCCCGCTTTTTCCGCCGCCATGTTGACGAGCGCTTCCGACATGGTAGATATCTGAGGCGCCCCGAAACCTCTGTATGCGGTCTGGAAGCCGTTGTTCGACATGCCCGCGCGGCACAGCGCCTTTATGTTCGGAACATTATAGCCGTAGAACGGAACTGAAATAAGGTTAGATAAAAGTATACTTGCTACGGAAGTATAGGCTCCGTGGTCGAGGGCCACGTCATACTCTATTGCGGATATTTTTCCGTCCTTGTCACAGGCAAGCCGCCCGTTTGAATAGCTTGCGCCGCGTTTTCCGGATGTGTGGCTGAACTCTTCGTAGCTCAGAGTCATCGTGCAGGGAATACCAAGATTCTGAACAGCCGTGGCAACGAGCGAGTAGGTGTTTGAAGAAATAGAGTAGCCAAAAGAGCCGCCTACAGGATTAAGGATCATGCGCAGTTTCTCTACAGGCACTCCTGTTGCGGCGGAAACCTCTCCTTGCGTATCATGCAGAGCCTGAGCCTTGCACTGGATAGTCAGTACACCGTCTTCACCGTAATAGCCTTGCACCACATCCGGCTCGATGGGCAGATGCGGCTCGTGCTGTGAATGGAAGCTGCCCTCAACGACTATCGGCGCGTCGTCAAACAATTCTTCCGTGTCTTCGCCTTTGTATAGGGGAAGTTCCATGTAGAAGTTCGGAAGCTCCTCCTGCAGCTGGATGGCATTGGGAACCACGGCCTCGGGGAATGTCATATACGCTGGCAGAAGCTCAAAATTCTTTTTGACCGCTTTTGCAGCCGCGCGCGCATTCTCTTCGGTATCTGCCGCCACCAGCGCGACGACGTCGCCGCGGCGGTTCACCGTTGTATCGCAAATCACAGGGAAGCGAAGAATACCGTCTTTCTTCATGCGCCTGATGATCTGCGGAACCGGGAGGCTGTTTGAGCCTTTGACGTCCTTTGCGGTCATAACCTTCATGACCCCGGGCATTTTTTCAGCTTCCGACGTA
>Ga0082212_10007202_pt1 | contig 14766 bp, 12 predicted proteins | sample TergutNt197P3_FD_71548 | JGI IMG/M metagenome (GOLD analysis project Ga0082212, IMG submission 71548) | Neocapritermes taracua P3 segment gut microbial communities from Petit-Saut dam, French Guiana - Nt197 P3 | ecosystem: Host-associated > Arthropoda: Insects > Digestive system > Gut ... | reverse complement strand
TTTGGGTCGTTCTTCTCTGTATTCGTCGGGAAATAACGCCACACAGCGAAGTTGTTAGAGGGCCAGTCATTGTTCGCGCCGAAGATTTGCAACGCATAGTAGAACATCAAGTCATCTACGTCAACCAATTCTTGGAAACGCTTCCAGTTTTCTTCTTCAACCAATCGGCTGCCTGCAGTACCAGTCAAACCACTGCTGTTCGAGCCGGTTGCTCTCGGCGTATTCGGTCGTTGAATCGTACCGCCGAGACACAAATACCGCACCTCAGCCCACGAACCCGAACCGTCAATACCTTTGCAAGCACCCCAGTCACACATTTTATCAGGAGAACTCCAGAAGTCGCTACAGTCCGCACGTCCGCAGTTGTCGCTGCCGTCGCGCGCTGAACAGGAGGGAGCTTGACCCGCGCTTGTAAGTGCCGTACTGGTCGTCAAAACGCGTCCGCATCCTTCGCGGTAACAGGGGTAACGTCCCATTTCACTACCGTCAACGATGTGTACACGATTCGCACTGCCGCCGTAATATTGGCGGCGTTTTTGGTCTTCCGTACGCGGTGATTTAACATATACCAAACCGTAGTATGAGCCGTTCATGAACACAACTGCAGGGCGGTGAGTCGCCACCATTTCATCAGTTCCTGCACGCGCTAAATCATGACCCATTTCGTCACGGACATAGGTTTGCTCACGGTCGTTACTGCCCATTCTCAAGCGGAATCGGCGGTACCTGTGCATAAGGTTGCCGTCAACAGTGTGCTGTTCGCCGAATATCGGCCAAAGCACATTGTCACGGTCGCCGAGAATTTCGCGGCAGTAAATCTCAAACGTCTTTTGCTCGTTTACGAACGTACCGCGTGACCAACCGCCTTTAACTCTGATTCCCACGCGTTGGCTCGCGATTTGCGCTTCGCCGTCTTCTGTGGACAACGACGGGTCGAAAATTTCCATATGCGCTACACGTTCGCCGCCTGTGTTGGTATAGTCGGTACCGCGTCCGCGCCGTGTGACGTTACCCGGCAACGTGGGCGGGAAGTTTCCTTGTGTAACGTGGCTGTTTCTGTCCGAAAGAGCCTGTGCATAAGTTTTGCCGCCTAATTTGTTGACTTGCGTCATGTAGTCATAGAAGTCAATACCGCTGTTGAAGATTCCCTCATCATAGTCGAAAATCCCTTTAGCGTCGGTGTACAAAGAGAACACCAAGAAGTCGTTATCTACCCATGAAGTCGCTTGCGCGCCGCTGGGACCTCTAACGAACGTACGTGTGATTACTTCGGAATACTCTGTAACGCCGTCAACCACTCTTGTTGCAATCGCGCTGACGGTGAACGCCGAACGCTGTTGCCCCAAAGAAACGGTCAGCGTACCCGTACCGCCCGGAAAACTCGGAACGCCGGGTGTGATGCCGTTGGGTTTATTGGTGGCGTTATCCCAAGTATAAGGGCGAACACCGCCATCATAGCGGCTCAGGGCGTTATGCCCGATAGCTCCGCCGCTGTCGGTACGAACAAACGAATTCCCCACACTGGGATTCGCGTTAATCGCGCCTGTTTGAAGGGTTGCTACTGCCGCATTTGTAGTCGTGCTTCCCGCTGTGGTGTAGTGAATAGTAGCAGAAGTATCGGGAATACCGCCCACTGTTGCAAACAAATACAGCTCGAAGTCTTTCTCATAAAATCCCGCTTCCACGTTTTTTGCCGCATTAAAATTCGCGCCGTCGCGGAACCGCACTCTGAACCGCCCATTCATGTCACCGTCATCGTCTGCCGCTTCCGCGCTGAGTAATGGTGTATCAACATTGGGCAATTTTGTTATCAACGTATCGCCGCCGATTAGTGACACAGCCATTGAAAAAGCGAGAAACACAGTCAGTATACTGCGTTTTTTTAGTTTCATGTAAATTTCCTCCTATTAAAGTTTTTTGAAACTACGATCGATTTGTATGTGAAAGTTTTTGCTAACACAATAATTGTACTCTACATTATACCACGTTAATAACGAAAAGTACATAGAAATTTTACAAAAAAGATTCACAAAAATTTGCGCGTTTTTTTGTGCAATTTGCCCAAAAGTTTTGCGCGGTCAGCTCTTGTTTTGCCTACTCCTTAAACTGCACAATCGTAACACCGTCCTCCCCCTCGCCGAACTTACCTAAACGATAATCGGCAACTTGGCGACTGCGGCTCAGCTCATCATGCACGACGCGCCGCAGAACGCCTGTGCCTTTGCCGTGAATAATCGTGGCGGAGGGGATATGGTTCATAATGCTCGAATCTATGAACAAAGCCAACGCACTGACACCTTCGTCGGCGGTCATTCCGCGAATGTCAAGCTCCATGCCGCTTGCGCGTCCGCTCCCCGAATACGCCGCCCCACTGCGCTTGACCGCCCCTGCCGACGTTTTCTTCACCGATTCGCCGTTGAGCGTAACGCGCGATTGTTCCGAAAGTCGCAGATTATGAACATTCGTCTTGGTTTTGATAATCCCGATTTGCACCACGCAGTTGCCTGAAGAGTCAGGAAGCGAAATAAGCGAGCCGGTTTTGTCGATGTCAACAAGCCTTACCGTGTCCAACTTCTTATAGGGGCGCGGCGGCTTGTACCCACCGTTTGCCGCCGCACTCGACGACTCTACGGGGTTCGCCGAATCGTGCAGTTTGTTCAGGGTTGCGTTCATACGTGAACGCATGGCTTTCAAGTCGGCTTTTCCTTGACTGCGCTTCGCCTCCTCCAACTCGTCCAAAACCGCATCAGCACTTGCGCGGACGCTTTCGACAATCGCGACGGCTCGTTGCCGCGCGTTCGCCATCTCCTTCTCGCGCTTAGTCGCGAACGCCGCCCGCTCTTCCTCAAGTTTGGCGGTCAATTCGCGCGATTCACGCTCATTATGCGCGATTTTATCTTTCAGTTCGTCCACTTCGCGGCGCGAATCCTCCAACGCGGCAATCACACTGTCGAACCGCTTATTCTCGCTTGAAACGAGGCTTCCCGCTCGCTCAATCACGTCATCACGCAACCCTAATCGCTTAGCAATCGCCAACGCATTAGACTTGCCGGGCGCGCCTGTAATCAGCCGATAGGTCGGGCGCAGTGTCGCCACATCAAACTCACAGGAGGCGTTCTCCACACCCGCCGTTTCAAGGGCGTACATCTTGACTTCCTGATAATGCGTCGTGCCGATTACCAACGCACCGCGTTCCTTGAGATAGTCCAAAATCGCGACAGCAAGCGCGCCGCCCTCACCAGGGTCAGTCCCCGAACCGAGTTCGTCAAGCAGTACCATGGGTGCGTTTACGCCTTCGGCATTTATTTTATCCACTTCATCTAAAATTCGTACAATATTGTTCATATGGGACGAAAAAGTGGAAAGACTTTGCTCGATGCTCTGCTCGTCGCCAATATCGGCGTAAATCTTGCCGAAAACGCCCATTCGCGTACCGTCTGCGGCAGGGAGCATTAAACCGCACCGCGCCATCAATACGAACAGCCCCGCAGTCTTGAGCGCGACGGTTTTGCCGCCGGTATTCGGGCCTGTTACCACAAGGCTGGTGTACTCCTCACCGAGAATCATGCTCACGGGGACGACTTTTTCGGGTTCAATGAGCGGGTGACGCGCTTTTCGCAGTTCAATCAGCGGTTGCGCGACGATTTCAGGGATTGTACCACGCATTTTCGCGCCGAGATTCGCCTTAGCGAAACAAACTTCAAGTTTTATACACGCAGTAAACCCGTCGAGTAACTCTTCCGCGAATCCTCCGCATAGTGCCGACAATTCGGCAATCACGCGTTCAATTTCGTCTTTCTCCTGCGATTTCAGCACGCGGATTTGGTTATTCGCCTCCACCACGCCCATCGGCTCGACGAACAGCGTCGCGCCCGAACCTGACGTGTCATGCACTAACCCCGGAATCTCGTTTTTATGCTCGGTTTTTACGGGAATGACAAATCGCCCGTCACGTTGGGTGACAAGGCTTTCTTGCAAATATTTCTTAGTGTCAGATGTGCGAATGAGCTTGTCCAACCGTTCCCGAATGAGCAGGCTTTGCTTATCGAGACTGCGGCGAATACGAAACAACTCGGGGCTGGCAGTATCTGCGACTTCGTCGTCGGAAATAACCGCTGCGTCAATGCGCTCCAACAAGTCTTTATTGGGAATCAACTGTGCGAACAGATACGTCAAAGAATGTTCGCTTTCCATGCACTGCCGATTCCACGAAACAAGCGCGCCGATTTCTCGCAAAACTGCCGCAACGTCCAACAATTCCCGCAACGACAGACTGCCGCCCTGTGTAGCGCGTTTTAGCGGCTCGCCCGGGTCGGCGATGTTGGAGAATCGCGGCGTACCGAATTTCGCCGACAGTCGGAACGCATCGGCGGTTTTGGTGAGCATTTCGCGCACTTTGTCTACGTCGTCAAGCGGCTCGGTTTGTGCAATACGCCGACGACAGGATTCGCTGTACGCCTGCTCGGATAAAAGTTTCAGGATTTTATCAAGCTCGAGTTTGGTGTAGTCTTTGTTCATTGTGTCCTCTAACTTATAGGGGAATTGATATGTTGTCGAAATTACGCCTGCTGTGTACAATTTTTAATAGACCTGTCCGAGAATTCTGAGCGAGCGAGTTTGCACTCTTTCATTCATATCGTTCACCTCTATATATAAAATTCAGAAGTTCCGTGTCCTATATCCCAATGGTGGCTATAGATGAAGGATTTTTCAACGTCGGCTAAATTAAACGCTTTGACAATCAGCTCAACTGCGTCGGGGTATTCGTGAATCCACTTACCGACTAACACTTCGTAATACTCTGCGTCAGAGTCGGGGACTTGAATCTGGAACACGCACCCACGCGGGATTTGCGTGTAATCCGTTTCGCTCCAGATTTTGTCGGTACTGCCGCTCCCGATTGCGTCCTCACGAATGTCGTCCCAAGATGTATGGTGCAAATCGCTGACTGTTTTTCTGCCTTTCTCATTGAATTGCAAATCTTGCGCCGCTACGCTGCGGACACCCACTAACCGCCCGCGCTCGGGATTATACCAAAACATACCGACTTTAGGGCGAGTGTGCGCGCCGACGTTAGCGCGCATAGTATCGAAAAGCAGTTCGCTTTCTTCGCGTGTGCTCTTGCGAAACTCGCTCATAGGCTGTCCCCGAAATCTTCTTTGAACTTGGCGACTAACTTAGTCTGCCAATCAGAATCGGGGGCAAGCCGCCCAAAGAAAAAGCGCAGAATCTTAGGTTCTTCGGTGAACTTGAGCCCGCCGATTAACTCGCGGTTTTGGTACAGCCATTTCACGCGGTCAACGACATACTCCACCTGTGACAGCGTGAACACACGACGAGGCAGTGCGAGGCGCACAAGTTCCATATGCGCGAGGGGTTCTGTGCCGTCGGGGTTGCGCTGTTCGGAGAGCGTACCGCGCTCCATACCGCGAACACCGCTGATGATATACAGTGCCGCCGCCAACGCACCTGCGGGGTAGCGTTCCTGCGGAATGTGGCTGAGAAATTCCATAGCGTTGATGTGACAGCCCAACCCCCCTGCGGGTGTGACTACGGGGATTCCCGCCGCCGTGAATTTATCCACCATATGCCCGATAAACTGCGGAGCTTGCGCTATCATGTCCATGTCGAGTGTTTCGTCAAGCCCGACGGTCAACGCCTCCATCTCGCGCACGGACATACCGCCGTAGGTGAGGAACCCTTCATACAGCGGAATCAGCTCACGGAACTTCATCATCAAATCGTCATTGTGCAAGCATATTCCGCCGCCTCTCGCACAGCCGAGTTTGCGCGCCGAGAAGTACAACACGTCCGCCAATGCGCCGATTTCGCGCATAATATCCACGATTGGCGTGTTTTCATACGCCGCTTCGCGTGTTTTAATAAAGTAGAGGTTGTCCGCAAGGAGTGACGCGTCAAACACCAAATACACACCTGCTTGTCGGCATATTTGCGACACTTCGCGGATATTCGCCATTGAAATAGGCTGACCGCCTATGAGGTTTGTCCCTGCCTCGAGGCGCACGAATGCAATCTTGCTTTTGTTTTCTGCAATCATCTTTTTCAAAACGTCAATGTTCATGTTGCCTTTGAAGTTCTCGTCACTCTGCGCGACTAACCCTTCATCGACTATTATTTCCTCAATACCTCCGCCCATACGCGAAATGTGGGCTTTGGTGGTGGTGAAGTGATAGTTCATGGGGACAACCTGCCCGGGGTGTGTGACTAACACCTGCGCGATTAGGCTCTCGCAAGCGCGTCCTTGGTGAGCGGGCAGGAAGTATTTCGTGCCGAATATTTCCTGAATCTTTGCTTCTAAGCGAAAGAACGTCTCGCTCCCTGCGTAACTGTCGTCGGCGGTCATCATCGCCGCTAATTGCTTGTCGCTCATGGCGTTAGTGCCCGAGTCGGTGAGCATATCCAAGAACACGTTGCGGTTTTTGAGCAGGAACGTGTTGTTGCCCGCCTCGGTGATTGACGTGAGTCTGTCGTCAATGGGGGGCAGATTTAGTTTCTGGATAATGCGGACTTTGTGCATTTCAAGCGGCATATTCTCACTGCCGAAAAATTTTATTTGAGCCATTTGTACTTCTCCATGTAGTTTTTTTTATTGATTTTTATTGCATTTCTATATTATACATGATATAATGGTATTTGTCAACTGTTAGATACAATAGATTTTCAAGAATATTTGAAGGAGGTGGTTCATATGCCAAAAGCCGGAACCAATGTAACTCACACAAAGACAACCGACGATTGTTTTACTAAAGGCGAAATTCACGGAAAGTTATTAGTCGGTCAACAACAAATCCAAAACGGCGACATCGTTGACGGCGACGAAGTGTTCACTATGATGAGAAATAAATACAGCTATGATGTATGAGCTTAAATTTTCCAAAGAAGCCCTGAACGATTTAGACAATCTGTTTAATTATATATCATCAAAACTTCTTGAACCGTTGACAGCCAAAAAACGCTCGCAAACATCGACAAACAAATTAACAGCTTGAAAAACAATCCTTTTCTGTATCCTGTTTGTTTGGACTCTCCAATGCACGAACTCGGATACAGAAGATTGCTAATCAAGAATTATGTCGTTATATATAATATCGACGATAACGCAAAAATAGTGTACATTATCAGGATTTTTCACGGATATCAAGATTATTCAAGATTTTTCTAAGGAGTAAAACATGAACACCACACCCCAAATCGGCATTATAATGGGCAGCGATTCGGACTTGCCCGTCATGCGCGAAGCAGCAGACTTCCTCAGCGAATTGAGCATACCCTATGAACTCACGATTGTTTCGGCGCACCGTACGCCAAAACGATTGTACGAATACGCCGAAACCGCGCGAACTCGCGGATTGTCAGTGATTATCGCAGGAGCAGGCGGGGCGGCACACCTGCCGGGTATGGTCGCGTCAATAACGCCGCTCCCCGTAATCGGTGTGCCGATTATGACGAAATCGCTCAGCGGAGTGGACTCGTTGTACTCCATAGCGCAAATGCCGCCCGGTATTCCTGTTGCGACAGTCGCCATTAACGGCGCGAAAAACGCAGGAATCCTCGCCGCGTCGATTCTCGGCGTACAGGACAGCGAGATTAGTGCGAAAATCAGCGCGTACAAAGACAGTCTCAACAAAATGGTACAAGAAAAAGTCGCAAAGTTAGAACAGCAAGGTTATGAAAAGTATTTAAGGAGTATGTAATGACAGACATTACACGCAAAAAAATAGGAATTGTCGGCGGCGGGCAACTCGGCAAGATGATGATTCTTGAGGCGAAACGTCTCGGATTCTATGTCGCGGTGTTAGACGCCAAGGAAAACTGCCCCTGCGAGAGCATATGCGACAAACTGATTGTCGCGAGCCTGAGCGAACCGCAGGGCTATCGCGAATTAGCCGACACAATCGGCAACGAAGGCGTAATTACTTATGAATTTGAGCATATCAACGCCGACGCACTGCAATCGTTGGAAGATGACGGTGTTACCGTTTACCCGAGCGTCAAGAGCCTGCGCGCTATTCAGAACAAATACGCACAGAAGTCGTTGATGTATGAGCGGGGCATTCCCGTGCCGCGCCTGTCTAAGACGTACGACTCCGCATTAGGCGAAACGCAAATCTTCAAATCCTGTATGGGCGGTTATGACGGCAAGGGCAACTGGGTAATTCGCAGCGAAAAAGACGTTCCGGAAGGTGTGGACGGATTCTTTGAAGAAGTCGTCGATTTCGCTATGGAAGTGTCCGTCATTGTCACCAACGGCGTTGACAAACGCGGCGTGGTGTACCCCGTGGGTGAGAATATTCACCGTAATAACATACTCGACACCACCATCGTGCCCGCGCGCGGTCTGACCGAACACGTTCTTTTTGAAGCCAAGACTGCTGCGTTCCGCGTCATGGAACTGTTCGACGATGTGGGGACATTTTGCGTGGAACTGTTCATCACCAAAGACGGAGAGGTGCTTGTCAACGAAGTCGCGCCGCGTCCGCACAATTCGGGGCACTACACCATTGAGGGGTGTTTTGCCAATCAGTTTGAGAACCATATCCGCGCTATTACAGGGCTGCCGTTAGGTGACGTGTCGCTGATTAAACCCACTGTCATGGTAAATTTGTTGGGCGAGAGCAACGGAAGTGCAAGCGTAGTGGGGTTAGGGGCCGCGTATAAAGACCCTAAAGTAAATGTACACGTATACGGCAAACCCCAATCACGCGTTGGACGTAAAATGGGACATTACACCGTAGTGGGCAGCGATGTCGAATCCGCGCTCACTCGTGCGGAGGCGTTGCGCGGAATCGTGAAGATAGTGGGGGAAGCGTGAGTAACTTGTCAAAAAAGCCCGATAACACAACGTCTGTCAAAGGAGTGATTTTTGATTTAGATGGGACGTTGTTGGATTCCATGCACTTTTGGGTGCCGCCGCTCAACTATAAGAAAATCGCCGCGAGATACCGCGACGAAGCAACGCTGAAACCGGGTGTGTATGAGTTTTTGAGTGAGCTTAGGCGCAACAAAGTCAAAATCGTGCTTGCTACGGCGACCGACCGCGACGTAATGGAACCCGCGCTTCACCGCACGCGCATTTATGACTTTTTTGATGAAATATTCACCTGCGGAGAAGTGGGCGAGGGGAAACATTCGCCGTTGATTTACCGCAAGGCGTTGGCGTTTTTGGGGTGTGACAAGTCACAGGTGTTAGTGTTTGAGGACGCGCACTACGCCATCACAACCGCGTCGGACGACGGATTCCGCGTGGTTGCTGTCGCTGATGAGTGGGTGCATTTGTACGGCGAGATGATTGCTCACGAGGAAGTCCTGCGTCGAAGTGAGATGTTCGTGGCGGATTATCGTGAGTTGCGGATAGCAGGGTTGGGGTGAAAAAACTTTTCAAATCAGCTTGACAAATCCCACTAAACATGATATACTTGTATGTAACAAGGGTGCGCCGTTATGTCACTTTGATACGGTCGTCCCTCTGTATTTGCCTATTTGATAAAAAATAGCCGCGTACTTTGGACAGTAGGGCGGCTATTTGCGTTTATTGCCTTGCTGTACCGCGAACATAAACGCCGTATGGCGTATAAGATTCTCACAGATTCTGAGAAATAAAGCTAAACACTCTACTATACTCACAGGCTCACCCCCTTTCGCAAGAGGGATTGCAATTGACCGCACCAAACCGCGTTGAACAAAAAATTTGCGTTGGCACACCCTATCAGCATATATTATCACATCATGTCGATTATGTCAAGACATTTCGGGTAAAATTGTTTTCCCACCTCGTTCGTGGCGGATTATCGTGAGTTGACCGTGGATGTGTTGGAGTGAAAAAACCGCCGAGAGTGAACCTCTCGGCGGTTTAGTGTATCACCAATCATCTGTTTCTGCTTCATAAACTTCACAATTAGGATTATTACGTGCTAACTCATCTAAAAGTGCGTCGTCGACTATAGTGTATTGTAGTTCTAAACGCAACAAGGTTGTCGCTCTGCCAATATTGACAATAGCACTATCAGTCACTTCGCCTCTAAATACATTTAAACACTCCAACTTCGGAAACTTGGCTAAAACAGACGCATCATCAACTATAAAATTAGACACTTTTATTACTCGCAAATCTTTCAGAGTACTTAGTGACTCGAATGTTAGCGTACTCGTTCCACGACCAGAACGGGCAGTAATAGAGATTTCTCTGACGTACGAGGGAATTTTACCACTTTTTATAAGCGCGGCAATATCATCATCTGTAATAGGTACTTTACAGTCAACAGTAACTTCAGTGTCATAAACTTTAACCTGAATTAAATCATAGTATTCAGGTTCTTGTATGTCACTAAAACGAAGATTCTTGCCCTCGCCCGAAAACGTCTTGGTAAAAATCAACGTCCCTGCAGGATATGAATTATCCGTAACAAACGAATACAAAAACACACGCTCCGCAGTATTAGTGGTACCGTTTCCCGAAAACGTATTATACACAATTTCAGGGTTTGTCACGAAACCACTATCAAATTGTAAACCTCGATACTCAACATAAATACAAGTATTAGATTCATCGTAATTACCTTGTACCACCGCAGGCGTGAAATAAAACCGCACTTCTTTCGCGCCGTCGTCTACTACGATTCGCCAATTCGGAATGTTGGTGTGTTCGTACAACCGAGGCTCTGTCGTTTCGTCAGTTTCATCGTCCACCCAAGTCTCGTCAATATCGTCAATAACATAGTCACCCGGAGGCACAGGCGGCGGTATATATCCCACCTGCGTTTCGTCCTGCTCCGAATCGTATTCGTCAACCGTGTCGTCTGCCAAATCATGCACGCCGCTCTTAGGCGCTTGCACTTCAGGCGCAGACTCGTCAACGTCGCTTTGTGTCTGCGCGTCCGAATCAGCGGTAGTCGTGTCTTCATTAGGCTTTGTGACATTATTGGGATTGAATACAAATAATAATACGACAGCGAAAACGGCGACTAAAACTAACCCTGCCGCCATGGGTATAAATTGCCACGCAGGTGAGTGAAAAAACTTGTTAATCATAAGTATTGCCTCCTTTGTTGTTGAATTGTTGCAAGTATTTTCATTTTATCACATATAATCGAATCTGTCAACACCTATTCAGAGAAAATTTTTGGCAACCTCCCCAATAACCCCTCGAACAGCACACCCTCGCGCGGCTCGCTCCCTGACTCGTACGTTACGCGCACCGCCTCCCCCGCGAATGCCGTAGCCTGCACGATTGCCGATTGCAAATCACGACCGTGCATTAGCGCGCTTGTCAGCACACTCGCGAATATGTCCCCAGTGCCGGGATAATGCGCGGGGAGCAGTTCATAGGGCGCAAACTGCAACGCGGACAACTCGCGACTGTACCCGACATTGCAAACCGCGCCTGTTTCGCTAATCCGCACACCTGTCATCACTACCGCGCCGCCCTCTCCAATCATGTCGCACAACCGCTCTGCCCACTCGCGCGCGGTATCGCAGTTAAGCGTCGGCGTGTAGGGTTCGTTCAGCAGAATCGCGGCCTCTGTGAGGTTAGGCGTAATCACGTCGGCAACTCGTACAATCTCACTCATACGCGCGCACAGCTCCTTAGTGTATGTCTTATACGGTGTGCCGTTGTCGCCCATAACAGGGTCTACGACTTTGAGCGCGTGAGGATTGCCCTCAAAAAAGCGCAGACAACCGTCGATTTGCGCGCTTGAGGCGAGGAATCCGCTGTACACCGCGTCAAAGCTGATACCAAGTGACTTATAATGCGCGTAACTGCGGTTGATGTAGTCGGTCATGTCCTCAAACACCATGTTGTCAAACCCGCCTGTATGGGTGGACAGAATCGCCGTGGGGACAGGGCAGACTTGAATCCCGGCAGCGGACATTACGGGAATCACCACCGTTAGCGAACACCGCCCAAACCCCGACATATCGTGAATCGCCGCTATGCGTTTAATTTTCATGAATAGACCTCCAAAACAAACAGGGCAGACATTAAGTCTGCCCTTTTTAGGTATTAAAATTCACGCCGTTTTATCTTCGATATACTTAACAACATCTTCAACGGTTTTGAGTTTTTCTACTTGTTCGTCGGGGATTTCTAAGTCAAATTCTTCTTCAAAGTTTCCCACAAGGTCAACGATGTCTAAGGAATCCGCACCAAAATCGTCCTGAATGTTGGCCGACATGGTGACTTTATCCTCATCAATCCCCAATTGGTCAACGATAATCGTTTTTACTTTTTCAAATACCATTTTCTCGTACCCTTTCTGTATGCTTATTGCATGAAAATTTCAAGATTTGCCCGATGGCTTATCTATCATTATTGCTTATTTACTATTATAGTGTATTATACGAAAAATATCAAGAATAATCGCACTAAATTTTTACCGAAAAGTTTTGACATTTCGCGCGTTCTTTTGTGCAAAGTGACACTGATTAGAGCGATTCTTCCTCCATGAAGTCAAACATTCCGATTTTGCGGAACTTTTCATAGCGCGCCTCAAGCAGTTTCGCGGTGTCGGTTTTGCAATGTTTACGCAGCGCGTCCTCAAGTGCGTCGGAGATATTGGAGGCGGTGAACCGTGCGTCATTCTGCGCGCCGCCGTCTGCCTCGGCAATCACGCGCTCTGCCACGCCGAACTCCAACAAGTCTTCAGCGGTAATCTTCATCAGCTCTGCCGCTTCTGATTCTCGAGTGGGGTCTTTCCACAAAATGGACGCGAATCCGCGCGGCGAAATGACCGAGTACAGCGCGTTTTCGAGCATCATCAACTCATCGCAGACGGCTAACGCGAGTGCGCCGCCGCTTCCCCCCTCTCCTAATACAATGGAAATCACAGGTGTTTTGAGTGTCATGAACGCCATAAGGTTGCGGGCAATCGCCTCCCCTTGACCGCGCTCTTCCGCCTCGATTCCGCAAAACGCCCCCGGCGTGTCTACAAGGCAAATCACAGGACGACTGAACTTTTCGGCTTGTTTCGCCAACCGCAGTGCCTTACGATAACCCTCGGGGTGCGGCATAGCGAAGTTCGTACGCTTGTTCTCGTCGATGTTGCGCCCTTTGACCTGCGCGATAATCGTGACGGGCATATTGCCTAATCGCGGAAAAGTCGCGATTCCGCCGAGAATCGCCTTATCGTCGCCGTAGCAACGGTCACCGCAAAACTCCATGAAACGGTTGAACATGAGCGGTATATAGTCGTTGACAGTGGGGCGGTTCTTGTCACGAATCAACATCAATCGTTCGGACGCAGTAAGTTGATTTGTCATGCTTTTTCACCCCCTTTAAGTTGCCCTTCTTTAACATAACAGTGCATTTCAAGAATGCGCGACACGGTTTTGCGGAGGTGTTTGCGGTCAACGATAATGTCCACGAATCCGCTTTCCTGCAAGAATTCCGCAGACTGAAAATCGTCGGGCAGTTGCTGTTTAATCGTGTCTTGAATGACTCTGCGCCCCGCGAATCCAATCAACGCCTTGGGTTCTGCTATAATAATATCGCCTAACGACGCGAACGAGGCAGTCACGCCGCCTGTGGTCGGGTCAGTCAACACCGTTATATACAACTGCCCCGCCTCGTTATGTTTGGCAATCGCGCCTGAAGTTTTCGCCATCTGCATGAGCGAGATAATCCCCTCCTGCATACGCGCACCGCCCGACGCGGTAAACAACAACACAGGCAGGGACTTATCGGCGGCATACTCAAACGCGCGCGTGATTTTCTCACCCACAACGCTACCCATACTCGCCATCATGAAATGGCTGTCCATTATCCCAATCACGATTTTGTACCCTAAAACAGTACACTCCCCCGTGACGACTGCCTCCGACGTTTGACACTTCTCACCCAAATCGCGAACTTTTTGTTCATAGCCAGGAAAATCAATGGGGTTGACGGAAATCATGCGTGAATCAAGCTCCACAAAACTGTCGCGGTCGGCTGTCATGAGCAGGCGTTCTTTCCACGTCAAGCGGGAATGATAGTTGCAATGCTTACAGATTTTGCGGTTCTTCTCGAACTCCTCGGTATACGTCGAACCCAAACACCGCGGACACTTAAACATAAGGTCTTTAGGCACTTCGGGTCTGCTCCGCGCTTCACCCGTCGACGCGTCGCCCTCCTTGTTAAACCGCTCCCGCACGGTCTGGAACAGATGTTCTAATGCCATTTTTCAACCTATACCTTTCATATAAAAACGCCTTCTAAGCAAATCTCACAACCCTCAAGTATCGAAACAGGCACTGTGTCATTTTTGGTGTATTGGGCGGACGTGAAATTCCCGCCGTTAAATAACCGAACATACACCACTTCGTCTTCGGGGGTCAACTATCCAATATTCACTGACGCCCGATTGTAAATACTTCTCAAACTTGTAGAGCGTATCGCGTGCGGCGGTTGATGGTGACAGAATTTCTATCACGAAATCGGGCACGCCGTTGCAACACTTCCCGTCCTCTAACTTTTTTTCTTTTTCTTCACACACCACGATAATATCGGGTTGGAATACGTTTTTCTCATGCTTATTCATGTCAAACAAACACACGTCCACAGGCGCGGCAAGCACTTTACATTTCTTGTCGTTGCCCTCTAAAAATGCCTTAACCTAAAGAACAATTCCCCGCTAATCGACTGATGTTTAATGGACGGAGCTACCATTAAGAAGCTGTATTCATAGACGTTTCAAGAGCGTATGTAGGTGTGAAATAGTTGCCATACACTCGGCAGATGACGTTTTAATTTCGTAATCTTTCGATAAT
>Ga0082212_10007201_pt1 | contig 14768 bp, 20 predicted proteins | sample TergutNt197P3_FD_71548 | JGI IMG/M metagenome (GOLD analysis project Ga0082212, IMG submission 71548) | Neocapritermes taracua P3 segment gut microbial communities from Petit-Saut dam, French Guiana - Nt197 P3 | ecosystem: Host-associated > Arthropoda: Insects > Digestive system > Gut ... | reverse complement strand
GCGAGCGTGCCGTAAACCAATGCGCCAACCTGTTCAGACGGCAAAAAGATAACTTTGTCGCCATTCCACGGTTTGATGTTTTTAACAACTCCGTCCTTTTCAATCTTGACCGTCCTGTCCACAATCTTAATAGTACAGCCAACTTCGCTCGAAAATGCCGAATCGAACAGATTAGGCAGCGGTACAGGCAACTTTGAATTTTCCAATACCAACACGCCCGAATAGTTCGCTACAAGCTCTCTCGCTTCCTGCGAGCCGCGCATAAGGTCGTATGCCTGTTTCGACATCAGGATAACCGATATGTCGCCATCAGCCGCCTCAATCACACGCTTAATGTCCGAAATAGGGGTAAAATCTTTCCCGCGCCATCTCTTGACAACTCCAAACTTGTTTTTGTCCAAATAACGGAAATCTACCCTTATGCCCGTGCCGATGTTGTTTTCATCTTCAACAAGTGTAATCCCTTCGGAAAGTCCTTGCAGGAAAATAGCCTCATTACGCTCATCAATACCTGTAACGCACTTAATAGTGTCGTTAATCAATTTCTGTGCAATCTGCGCGTACTGTGTGGCTCTTGCTTTCATAATATTGATGTTATTGATTTGCTTTTCGCCCAAACGCATTTTGATGCCAAGTTTCGGCAGATCGCCGTTACTTGCCTGCAACGAATCGCGCTTTTTCAACGGAAGCTCCGAATCCATCGCAACCACATCAGCAGCCACAAACGTAGTATCCACCGATGCGCTTTCCCATTTTTGGTCAGCCGAATATTCCTGACGCAACATCTCTTTATGTAGATATGTCAGCTTGCCGTCCCTTTTCTCGTTTACCTTCTCAACGATTTTCGCAAGCGAAGGAAACCATTTTGAAATAAATTCAAAAAATAAACTTCTCTGCATGGCTTATTTCCTTTCATCTTTTGCGAACTTGATAAGCGTCAAAGCCGTTTTTATCGCTGTCGTAACAGGATAAGGACTTGTTGCTTCATTCACTTCGCCGTTATACAATATGCCTACCATCGGTTTAGCGGTAAGCGTGCTTGCTCTCACCACACCCTCAATAGTGTGGCCAGCCGGTAACGCTGCGTAAGCGTCTCCGGCTATCGGCATGGGCTTATAAACGCCCGTAGCCGTTTCCTTTATTACCACATGACCCGATTTGATGACCGCAGGCGTAAATCCTGTCACGTCAAGAGACGCTCCACCGATTATACCCGCAATATCTTTTCGGATGGTAATAGAATCCAGCGTGGTATCCACCCCAACCGGATCATTAACTAAATTCGTTACTGCCATTTTGTTTTTAATTTAAATTAATTTTTGTAATTGTTTTTAATTGATTCCCGCTACGATGTCTTTGATTTCATCATCTGTAAGCGGCTTTTCTTTTTTGGGCTTACCGTCACTCCCGCCGGGTGGCTTAGTAACGGAATTTACAGCCTCATTACCCTCGTCCTGTTTCAACGCTTCGAGGTCTGACTCTACATCCGAAATGAACTCATCGAAATCGTCATCTTTGTCGAACTTCATACGTGTAAAGTTCTTTAATGTACGCTCACCGAATTTACCGCTGTCTTTCAGCAACGCTTCAAGTTTTGCACGTCTGCCCGAAGTAGTTTTTTCCGCTTCAAGCATTGCAAGCCTTGCATCCTGCTGTTCACGATACTTGCGAAACCATTCAGGCTCGCCGTCGTTCTTTTCGTTTGTTTTTTTTGCCGTTGCCGAACTTACATCATCGTCGTCGTCATCGGTCGTCTTTACAGTCTTTGCAGATGCGCTGACAAGTCTGTCGGCGTGCTGCTGTCCTGCTTTTAGAAAAGGAATAACCGCTTCAATCTGGGCGTCTATATCCTCGTCTGTGGCTTTCTCTGAATCAAGGTTATCGGCGATTGTCGCTGCAATACCCTGTAATTCATCCTTGTTGAAACCGAACGAAGCCGCTTTCGTTTTCAATTTCAAGAAAATTTTTTTTTCCATCTTTCAGTTTTTTGGTTAATAAAAAAATAGCCTGCACACACGTAAGCGTATGCAGACTATAACTTTAACAACATTCAAACCCTGAAAAAAAGTAATTTCGTAAAGTCAAGTAGCGCACAACTTCATACGCGATACCGCAAAATTAAGCACAATACCAAATAAAACAGCAAAAACGTTGAAAAGTCACAAAAAAGTTTTCAACGTTTTTACATAAAGACCAACATAATATGTAATTTTGCGGTACAGTATGATGTTGTGCTGCACTAATTATTATAGTTATGAACGAAACAACTTTAAAGGATATAATTGATTTTTCAGCAAAATCAAACAATGAAATTATCCAATCCCTCAAAGAGAAAACCGTAGAAGTCCCGGCGTGGTTTGATATTAATAAAGAATACGACCCTGAACAGCACGACGTAAACAACAAGGCATTGCGACCTGATAAGATACGCGACCAAAAGCCTGAGCCTGTATCACGCATCTACATTGCATTGCAGCAACTCCTTGTAAGGCGTATGACTGAATTTACGTTTGCCATTCCTGTAAAACGTATTTACGGCAATACCGAAGAAAGCGATGCACGCAAGAATATAGCCAAAGCCATTGAGGCCATTTACAAACACGCTCGCATTGATACGGTTAATCTCAAACGCTCATCCATGTTTTTTGCTTCATGCGAAATATGCACGCTGTGGTATGCAGTCGAAAAACCAAACAACCTGTATGGATTCGACAGCCGATGGAAACTCAAATGCAAAACATACTCGCCAATGGATGGCTACGAACTGTACCCGCTCTTTGACGAATACGACGATATGATCGCCATGTCATTCCAATACGAAAAAACCATCGGCGGCAAAAAAATGTCAATCTTTGAAACATATACCGAAAACCGACACCTTAAATGGCAGCGAGACGGCTCTCAATGGGAACTTGTCCTTGACGAAGAAATTAAACTGCTCAAAATCCCTGCAATATACGCTTATCGCGACAAACCGATATGGTCAGGCCTGTCCAACATCGTAAACGAAATTGAGCTTACACTGTCTCGCAACAGTGATGTGATTGCCTACAATTCCGCGCCTGTGCTAATGGTGGCCGGCCAGCTTCAGGGAACAGAAGAAAAAGGCGAAACACGCCGTGTGTATAGAGTTGAAAATGGCGGAAATATTAGCTATGTCTCATGGCAGCAATCCGTCGAAGCAATAAAATATCAGATTGAAATGCTTTTGCGACTTTTCTTCATGCAAAGCCAGATGCCCGATATTTCTTTTGAAAACATCAAAGGAATTAACACACTGTCAGAGCCTGCGCAACGCGCATTATTGACCGACGCACACCTCAAAGTGGGCGACGAATGTGGACCGCTGATTGAGTTCTTTGAGCGCGAAGCAAACGTCATAAAAGCGTTTCTTAAAGAAATGAACGTCTCATGGCGAAACGAAATCGAAAACATTGAAATTGAACATGTCATTACGCCCTATATCCAAAACGACGAAACGCTTACAATCGACAAGTTCCTGAAAGCAAACGGTGGCAAACCTCTCTTGGGACATCTTGAATCAATTGAACAGGCAGGGCTTTCAGCCGACCCAAATCAGACATTCGCACAGATAACCGAAGAAGAAACCGTAGAGGCGCAACGAAACAGAATGACCGATGTTTTTTATACAACCGAATAATAGCAAAATAACATGATAATAGATACAAAATTCGACGTAGAAGATAGCGCAATAACTATTCACAACAACCGAATATGGGAAGTAAAAATATATGCCGTAAGCGTAAGCATGAATGTAGAAAGAGGTAGAGATGCCGAATTGAAAATCAAATATAAACTTTTGGGACTTTCCGGCGAGAGAGTAAGCGATTTTATAGATGAAGGAATGGTTTTCAAGTCAAAGCAGGACTACATAAATAGCATTATGTGACGTGGCAAAGCCAAAAACACCCAACTCCCGCAAAGCCTATATCGCCCTGAACAATCGAACGGAGCGTTATGTCGCCATTATTGAGCAAATATACGAACGCTACAATAAGGAAGCCGCACGCATAGCCCTGCAAACGCCATACGACGGCAACAAGCCGTTTTCTTTCTCCGACTACCCCGAAACAAAGGCGTCCATTAAAAAGCTAAGGAGCGAGTTTGCAAACAACCTGAACGGCACGATTGTTCAAGCAACTACAACTGAATGGAACAACGCCAACAAATTTAATGACAAACTCGTGAAGTCCGTTTTGAAGCATTACGGAGAGGATGCAGGCGCAAAAGAGTTTCAAAGGTACTTCAATAATAATAGTGATGCGCTTAAAGCATTTATTAACCGAAAGAACAAAGGGTTTAATCTGTCGTCAAACATTTGGAATCAGTCAGGCGACTATATCGCAGGATTGGAAACTGCCATATCATCAGGGATAGAAAAAGGCATGAGTGCACAAACGCTTTCTAAACGCATATCCAAATATTTGATTGATTTCGACAAACTAAAACGTGACTATACCGACAAATTCGGAAAAGCAAGACACATATTAGACTGCGAATATCGTTCCGCACGTCTTGCACGTACCGAAATCAATATGGCATACCGCACAGCTGATAATGAGCGATGGCAGCAACTTGATTTTGTCGTCGGCTTTGAAATCAAACGTTCAGGCCGCCACTACGACTGTCCTGTATGTGAATCCCTCGCAGGTAAATACCCCAAAGATTTTCTCTTTACAGGTTGGCATCCCAACTGCCGCTGTTATCAAATATCGCTACTGAAAACAGACGAGGAGTATTGGAACGACAGCGAAACAAGCGTGAACGAAGTTAAAGACGTGCCCGACAACTTCAAAAAATGGATAGCAGACAATGCCGACCGCATCAAAGAAGCCGAACAGCGCGGTACACTGCCGTATTTTTTGAAAGATAATGCTACCTTTGCAGGCATTTCTGTAAAAGAAATAAATATGGTTGATAGAAGAATCGAATTGATAAAAGAGGCAACAGAAAAATACAATTCGTATGGCAGCGAATGGGAAAAATCTTATTTCGATAAGTTTAGCGGTGGATACAATGTTTATCACAAGGAACACAAGTTTTCTACAACCGGCGGAGGCGGAGATGCAGAAAAAACAGTCGGAGAAATGCTTGCAAAATACAACGGCAAACAAGTAGAATTTTTGCCCGAAGGTAAAATGAGAAGTCCGGATATTAAGTTTGACGATCAAACATGGGATATAAAATATATCGACAATGCAAATGAAAACACTATCAGAAAATATTTATTGGACGCTCAGAAAGCTGATAATGCAATTTTTTATTGGGAATCAAATGAAAAACTTTTTGAATTGAATGATGCTTCGAAACGTGAAATAGGTAGGTTGACAAAAAAACAAATAAACAAACTTCCTGATATTTACTATATTGACAAGAATGGACTTTTAAAATTGCTTTGGGAAAACAAAAAGGGACTATATAAATAGCCCCTCTATGTTGCGTATTTGTGATTAGCCACCCCCCCGCCGGACTGGTGCAGAAACTAACTCCCGCGCGAACGATCCGGGACTTGAACCCGATTATTGCCTTTAACAAATTCGCTCTAACAACATCGCAAAGATAATCAATATTTTTGAAAATGCAAATATTTTTGAGATTTTTTTAAAAAAAAGAGGGCAAACCTCGCGGAATACCCCTTTTTTCGTTGCTTTGGATCGGTTAAATTTCCGTTGAATCGATTACGCCTAATGATTGTCTATCGAAGCACACATGTAGCTGTTAACCACCACACGCACCGCATTGCAGTTACCGCTAAATTCATCTCTCATAATTTCTTCTGCGCTTTTCCATCCATAATTCAGCTCCAATGCATTATACACACACTCCCACAACTCGTCCAGCTTTTGCAGGCATTTAATATAGGATTTGGTGTCTTCGCTTACCGTTAATTTTATTTCTGTCGTTTCCATTGCTTTCAGTTTTTAGCGGTAAATAATGAATGAATAAACTCACGTCCCGATTCAGCCCATACGGTAATCGTGTTTGAGCCGACAGAGCCGTCCGACCTCTTAAAATGATGCGTGCGCGGCCTCGTATAGCCTCTGCCTTGATATTTGGCGTACAAAAGCCACTGACCCGACTGTTTGAAGATAACGCCGCCTTCGTTCAGCTTCTTTTCCAATGTAATAGCCGACATACCGAGTTCTTTGGCTACCTGCGTCATGGTGTAGGTCTGCGCCGATTGCAGCACGCTGTCAAAATAGTCTGCTTTAGGGGCAAGCTGTTTGTTTTCGATTTCTAACAGATGCTTTTCGCCTTCAAGAATTTGGGCGCGTTGCGCTTCAAAATCGGCGCGTTTCCTTTGGGCGTCAATTGTGGATTGTGCAAGGATTAAGGCGCGTGCCATGATTTCTTCGGGTGTCTCGTTCGCTCTCGCTGCCATGTAGCCGCCGGTACGGCGGATGGCGGGGAGGACTTCGGAGGTTACCCAGTCCTGAAATTTTTCTGCCGTTGGTTTGCGGCTTTGAAAAATGCACCTGTACAAGTTTGGCTCGTCGATGAAAATCATTGACTGATTGCCTCCTGCGGTAAGGACTTCAGTAGTACTTAACCCCTTTGGGTTTAATCTCTGTTTTAACACAGTTACATTTGATAAACTTAAAATTTTGCATACATCATTTAAGCAAAATTTTTCATCGGCTACTCTTATTTCGCCGAACTTGTCATTGTTGAAAATTTTAATTTCCATAATTGAAAGTGTTTTGACTTTTAGGCAAAAAAACGGCTGCCATTTCCCGTTCGTCAAAACACTTTCAAGAGCGATGCTCAAAAAAATAAAGGAAAGACAGCCGTATATTTGTGGGCATAAAAAAAGCCCTGACATTTGGGCGACCTCAGTCGCTCTTGAGAGTATTTTGACGCTGCAAAGATACGAACTGTTTTTGAATGGACAATAAAAAAAGTATGTTTTTTGACATACTTTTATGTAAAAAGTCCTAAAATCGGTAACGAAATGCGAAAGCCACACACTATCTTCTTATTTCATAATAACGTATCAGCCTGTAACCCGTGTTTCTTAGTCTCACTTTTTTCACTATCTCATAATTTGACGCAAACGTGAATGTGTATTCAACTTTTTCCTCATTTATTTCAATGGGAATATGAAACTTTATTATTTTCCCTTCTGTTCTTTCTCTGTAAGAAAAAATCCTGCCTATACGCCATCCACCATTTTTGCCTGTCAGATAAGTTATTTTGTTTTTCGGAATAATCAAATCATCCAATATTGAACCCTTAATAATTATAGAGGGCAGTTGCGTTTCATCTTTTTTGATAAACTTTGTTCCTTCGTGAATAACAGGTGTTGAAACATTGCCCAAGTCAACAAAAACGGCTTCATCCCAAAATATTTTTACCGTGTAATCTGTCTTGTTTTTCAAAACAAGCGAAACGTGAGTTGGGTTGATTACAAATTCAGCATCAATAGATTCATCCGAATAATTGCTAAATTCAATTCCGTGCCTTGTTTGTTCATTTGAAAAAGTCCCTTTGTTTCTGTTGGTTACTTCAATATCTGTCAATTTAAAATAGAAATATCCCGCACCTTTCGCGCTTGCTTTGTTTGCGATTGACAAAACACATAACATAATAACTAACAATTTCTTCATATCTCTATCATTTTGAATTAAGCCACAAAGAAACAACAAAAAATTACCCCCGCCAACTTTTTTACAAAAAATCCTCCAAAATCTTCTCATCACTCACATGCCCGTAATCACGCTGCTCTACGGCTCCTGTAATCGCATCACAGGCGTCATCGTGCGCATTCGTTCCAACCTTCAAATAACCCAAAACAGCCGTTGCAAATTCGGGAAACAACCTGATCCATCCCGCAGGCATAAACGTCAGATTTTGCACCGCAGCCGAATGTGAAAATATACGCACATCCTTGTTTACGGTTTGATGAAACCACCTGAAAGACGTTTTGTTGTTCTTCATCAAACGACACTGATTTTCAACCGCACGAGCAAAACCACGCCCCCCATTGTTCGACTCAACGACACATTCACGCACGCCGTGCTTTGTGAGCATCCTTGCAAGCGCAGGCTCTGTATATTCCATCGGCCTCTGTGTGTACATCACGTCAATAACATAGTTGCCTGTTTCCGTATCGTCATAAACTATCGCACACAAATAGTCCTTTCCGGTATCAGCCGTATCCACGTATGCCTTTCTGATGCAATTCCTGAAAGCAGGCATCATATCATATTCCTTAAAACCCATATCGTACATAAGTCCTTCGCTTGGCTTGGGGTCTTGCTGATACAGCGAGTTAAATACATGCGGATTCTTCGCCCTGATAGCCTGTAACTTCTCAAGCGAATGTCTGCCCGGCCAAAGAGCCTCGCCATCATTCCTTGTGTCGTATTCAGTCGGTGCACCCTCTTTAATTGCCCGATATACTACAACAACCCAACCGTCAGGGTTTTCTTCCGCATCATAAACGCCTTGCTGCCTCAACAGCGTACCCGCCAAATCATCCTCATGCCATCTTGTAAATACAATCAGTTGCTTGCTGTCGTTGTGCAAACGTGTTTCCGCTACCGTATCATACCAGTCTGCAATAGATTCACGCACCACAGGCGACCAAGCTGTTTTAGCATCCTTGTAAATATCATCCATAATAAGTACGTCCGCCGGATCGCCAGTCAAAGCACCGCCGACTCCAACCGTTTTAAATCCGCCACGCCTCCCGACAATCTCGCATTCGTCCGCGTTGCGTAACCATGCGCCTGCAACAGTCGTAACGCTACTTTCATTCAGGTGCGTATCAGGAAATATAGCCCTGTACTCTTCCGTATCAATAACACGCTGTATTTCTCTGTTGAATTTACGTGCCTTTGTTGCGCTGTATGATACAATCACTGTTTTTGTATCGGGATTTAATCCCAGTATGAAAGCCGGTAACCGCCTTGTGCTGCCCTCGCTCTTGCCATGTTGCGGAGGCATAAATACCATCAGCTTATTGATTTTTCCATGTGCAAAATCGGTTAGTATGGAATAATAACGTTTATGGAAATCTTCCGGCCTGAAAGTTGGCATCGTGGAGTAAGTGAATTGCAGCAAGTGATTACGGCTTAAATCCAAACGCAACAACCTTGCCTTCTGTATAGCATCATCCAGTATGTGATGATTATCCATTGATATGCTTTAAGAGTACTTCCAGCTCCGCCTTCTTTTCCTCAATGCTCTTTTCTGCAAACAGGTCTTTCCCGTCCTTTCCTGTTAATTCGGATTTGACGGGCGCAGCATACCCAAGCATCGCATTAATACTGTCAAGGCTCTTTTGCTTATCGTACAACTCTATTTTCACATATTCAACATCTACAATATCAGGCTCATCGTTCGTGCCCATATTCCTTTTCACAATCTTTGTAGAAATATTTTTGATACACGCCTTTTGGTTGTCCGTAAGCCTTTCAAACTCCGTTCTCTCCAACCATGTATTGTGAAGATGAGCAATTGAAGAAAACGCGATTTTTTCATGTTCCTTTATTACCCGCATCTTTGAAATTTCGGCTGTCTCTGCAAGATTATCCTTCAAGTATTTGATTCTCTTTTGGATGTGAAGTTTTGCCAAGTTTTGGCTACCTATATTCCGTGCCGTTTTTTCACTATACCCCGCATTTACAGCAGCTTTCGTAGCATTCAAATGCAAAACATACTGATAGCAAAACCTTTCTTCTTTCGGCGTAAGTTTTGTATTTTCTTTGCTTCCGGTATCCGTAATATTATCAACATCCATTGTACGACCTTTTCTATTGCCGCAAAAGTAAACAGTCATTTTGTTATAAAGCACAGATTTTCAAAAAAGTTTTCAACGTTTTGCACAAAAAAGCCCGCTCTTTTGAAGCGGGCAGACAAAGTACGGTATTTGAAAATGATTTTTGTAGTTAATCAATAAAACGCACTTGCCTTAAATCATCTGCAAAACGGTGTAAATTACTCTGAATCCGCATTGATGTTTTCTGCGTTGGCTTACGCTTGCCTGAAGAATAATGCCACAGTTGTTTTTGATTGATTCCGGTAACTTTTTCCAAACCTGATTTTGATAGAATACCTGCATAATAATCAAGAAACGAAGTAACGTCATATCGTATGTCAAATTCAAGTTCAGGGATTTTTTTCCCTTCGTTAGAGCACATTACTTTTTCCTCTTCGTATGCCTCATAAAAATCTTTAATAGCCTCTTTTGCGTTGTTGCCAAATCCGGCCAAACCGAAATCTAAATCGTAATAATCCATATAGGCACTGTATCTATTGTCGATGCCACGCTCCACAATTACTTTTACTTTCATATTCTTATTTTTTTAATGGGGGCTATAACTTAACCCCCGATGATTTTTCAATACTTATTTTTGTTCCCGTTGCGAGTTCCTGCGATTGGTGTCTTGGTACTCTGAAACGTTTCTTTGTGATTGGACTGTACCAGCAGTCATGCTCTTTTCCATGTTCCAAAAAAGAACAGCCCGCCTTACTAAGTTTCCTTGTTGCTTCAGATGTCTTCATTTATCAAATACTTTTATCAATTAACTACGACGCAAAGATAACTATTTTTCTACTACTATCCAAATATTTCATCAATTATTTTCACAAAATTATGTATTTTTAGCATTTGAACATAAAAAAAGCCCCGATTAAGGGGCTTTAGTGGTTCGCTGCGCTGTCAGGCGGCCGGTCGATTGTTTAAAAATTTATTGACAAAATAAATTTGGCCTTTTCCGGTTACCTTTGTAGTCACCGTTACAAATACCGTTCCGTCCGGTTTACTGATGCTCGTTTTCTTGAGTTCAAACAATCCGAGTTCCATGCTTTTCTGCGTTGGTTGATTATAGTACTCTCCCTTGCTGCACAGGTAGCCGTTATCACGCAACCAGATAAACAGGCGGTTTTGGCCTATCTCTACACCGTTTTGCTTTAGTATCTTTGCAAGTTCGGACACAAGTACGCTACGGTCGCTTGTTGCAACTGCATCGGCAAACAGGACTTTTGGGGCTTGCTCTTTTACCTTTGTTTCGGCTTCTATACGCTTTTGTTGTTCTTCTGCCCAATTCTGCGCAAGTTGCAAAATGGTTTGAGGATTTGAAAAGTCTAATTTCGGTTTTGTTTCAAGTTCTTCCCAACGACGGTTTACTTTTATGCGTAGCTCGGAGTCATACCCTGTAAGCAAGTCGAAGCACTGCATTTTGGTAAGAAGGTACTGCCTGTAAGTTTGTCCGTTCTGTTCATTAACATAGGGGGTCTCCCCAAGTTTGGGGAGTGAAAGCTTTTCGTAACTTTCATTTAAAACATCACAATCACGTAAAACGTGGTCGTGCCTTTTGTTTGTCAATTCCGCAATTTCACGGCTCGACATTGTTGTAATTTTGATTAGTTCGTTCATGATTATTGAATTTTTACATTATTGTTTCTTAATTTCTTCGCCTCTTCGTGGAAAAGGGTGCGCGCCGCCTCAATCTTTTTGTTCAACCGAAGCTCGGTAAAGGCGTTTCCCCTGACTTCTTCGCCTACAAACTCACGAAACGCCTTGAAAATGGAAAACATATAGAGATTTCCCTCCGCGCCTGTAATTTGCACATACTCTCCTGTCAGCGTCCGTGCCGACTGCGGCGTGTTGTACGCTCCTGTCTTACGAATTGAGGGGAGCACTTCCTCAAATACCCAATCTTGAAATTTTTCTGCCGTAGGCAAGTTCGACCTAATAATAAGACGATATACATCCGATTCAGGTATAACATTGTAATCATGCGGAACTCCGTGATTATCAGATAGGCGGTGTTTCACCGCCCTTCTACAATGTTGTGATACTGCGTCTTTTGGCACATAATACCCCAACGCTTTAGCAACATCAACAGCAACAAAATGTGGCGTGCCGTCAATAACGATTATGCGCACTTGCAGCGCACCTTCAAAAGAAAATGATTGAATACCACTGTCGCAGGTTACGCGGTTTGAATCTGGCGTACTTTGCCCATTCAAACATTTTTTTTCTGTGTTGGACATTTTAGAAAAATTTGTTTGTTTTTGGTAGCAGAAAAACGGCGTTACCGACCCGCTGTCCAACACCTCAAGGGCTGTGGTTCTATTACAGTTCCACGCGGGAGTAACACCGATTGTATGCAGTGCACAGGCAAAAAAAATGCCTGCTACTGACAGGCGGATATATCCACCCTTGAGTAAATTGGACACCGCAAATATACGATAATTTTTAATCATCAACTCTTTTTTGTATTTTTTTTCAAAACAAACTTTTCATTCCGCTTTAGAAAATTCGCTCTCAATACACTCAATATCCGATTCGTTAAGCGAAAACCATTCGCCAGTTACATTTTTTGCCTCAAAACGTTTATGTAACTGGCTCTCTATGTCGTATCCGTAGCTTCCAACAAGCTCTATCATCGGACACGCCACCTTTAATGACTTTAATCTTTTTTGAACATTTACAGACTTCCCTATTTTATACAATCCAGAACCCTTATCAATTATCAAATAAGTATTAAAGGTTTTTGTTTCTTTACGCCTGCTTCCTGAACGTATTTTTTCTTTAATGAAATCGTTAATTTCACTATCCATTTGTTCATTCCGTTTCTTGACGTACTCTTTGGTTTTATTATCAAAATGATTATTGTCGAACTCTTCACCTCGTATATTGCGCCCGATATAGTCGTTTGCAAATATTTCTTCGTCGTCTAATCCGTAAAAATCCTCGTTAAACGACACTACGTTTCCGTTAAATACACATACTTCGTTTTTCATTCTGCAATTATTTTAAAATATTTTTTCATCCAACCATTCCTTAACCCCGTCTGCCATATCCCTGAATCTCTTATTATATTCATACTCATCGTTGTAGCCTCTAATCATATAGCGTATTTTAGACGCTTTACAATCAAGGCATTTTGCAATATCTTTCGTTTTCATTCCGCTTGTGTCCAAATAATGCACCACAATCATCCTCGCATACACAAGTTCAATCTTACGGCTTCTGCTCGTAATCTGCTCGCGTGTCAGGCCTGTTGCGCGGTGGATGGCTTTGAATAGGGTGGAGGGGGTCATGTGCTATTTTTTTTTAATATTTTTCTGTTCAAACAGAATGCATGCAGGGTTTGTAACTTTTATGGTTTTGTACCCCGCGTTATTTTTTCCTCTCTTGTATTTGCAGCATTGCAGCATTTTTGACGAGTACTCGCTCAATAGTGTTGTAAATCTATTGCTGCATTGACGGCATGTACGCGTTTCTGTTTTTATATGGAAAAGATCATTCATGTTGCTTGTTTTAATATTTCTTCAATCGTTGGTTGCGGTGCATCGCATAGGTGCATATACACACTTGCATCCCAATCTTCAAAAACATTGCGATAATATTCAGCACAATTATTACGCTGACTTTCACATAGTTTGTTGGCAAAATTTTGCAGGGCTTCTAGAAATCGTTTTTCAAACAAAACTGCCTGCAAACATATTGCCATTAATTGTTCTTCGGGTATTTCTATATTTTCTTTGATTTTATCTAAATTTTCCTTGAAATCAGGATAAAATTTTAATAAAAATTCAAGTATCGTTTTCATATCTTCAAATAGTTTTAATTGTTTTTTTTAATATCTTTGATTTATAAGCCATATGACGGCGAGCGGTTCGGACAGGTCGTATTCCTTGAACCAGTCGCGGAAGTCATTGAATGAGAGGCCGTCGTTTTGCGCAATATCATGCCATAATATTATTTTTCTACCGCCTACTACCCTTATTACGGGTGTAAGTAATTTTGTAAAATCAATAGTATCATTTAACTGTCCGCATGATTTTACCTCCAATTGCTGCACGTCTATTCCGCTATCCATGTCGAAGCGGAACAGGTTTCGATGCTTGGAGTGGTACGGTATTCCTCTCCAGTCGTACAATACGAGTTCTGCCAGTCCGGCGTTTACCTCGTCGATTCGGTGTTTCCAGAGGGGGTAGTTTTTGCGGATGGCGTGTAGCTTAGCAGTATAATAATCTTCGTTATCCGGGTCGATTAATTCTTTAATACCGCGCAAAGCCATTTGAATTTTCTCTTCAAAGTGCGTTTCCTGTCTGGCGCGTCTGTGGGTCTTGTGGAATGTGCGGGAGATGCAGAGTTTGTACGTTTTAATTTTCTTTTTCTTTTTCATGTCTGTTATGTTTTATGGGTTGTTAAATTTTTTAATGTGATTTTTTATCTCATTTATGTATACCGGCGGAACGTAATAATTAAATTCTCCGCGTTCAAGCGCTTCGATTTCCATTCTGATTTTCTCGATTTTATCTTCTCTTTTTTCCGTTTCAAAACCGAAGACGTCGTCGATATATCCTGTTTTTTCCAGTTTTTTCAATTGTCCTTTTTTAGCGGAAAGTAATGTTTTCGTTTTACTTTCGATATATTCTTTACCCTGCAACATTTTCTGTATACCAATATCCAGTGCAACTTTCTGGCGAGGATTGGAAACTTTGACAAGCGCCGCAAGATAATCGAAATACCATCTCCACTTTATAGACATATTGACCGTTATTTTGTTTCGATAATATATGACCTTATCCGCTTGTGTGTCTTTGTATAGGGTTATTTTAACGAATATATTTATTACTTCCATGATAGTTTTATTGGTAGATTGGCAAATGTCAGGGCTATAAGGGTTGCGTCGAGGATTTCCTGATTTTTTGTTTTGAGTTGTTCCATACCGAGATTGGCGAGGATTTGATTCATTTCGTCGATGGTGATTTTACCGTTTTTT
>Ga0082212_10007200_pt1 | contig 14770 bp, 13 predicted proteins | sample TergutNt197P3_FD_71548 | JGI IMG/M metagenome (GOLD analysis project Ga0082212, IMG submission 71548) | Neocapritermes taracua P3 segment gut microbial communities from Petit-Saut dam, French Guiana - Nt197 P3 | ecosystem: Host-associated > Arthropoda: Insects > Digestive system > Gut ... | reverse complement strand
TGCGTCATCTGCGTGCTGTTTTTGAATTTTTGAATCAGAAATAATGATTATCTTTGTGTCGTATTTGTAATTCGTAATTGATATGGCCCGTTATCTTGATCCCAAAAATGATTTGACCTTCAAGCGTATTTTCGGGGAACATCCCGATTTGCTGATAAATTTTCTGAATGCACTGATGCCATTTCCGGAAGAACGGCAGATAGAGGAAATAGAGTACCTTCCGGCAGAACAGGTTCCCGATATACCGGGGAAGAAGAACTCTATTGTAGATGTGAAGTGCAGAGACAAAAACAATGGCGTGTTCATCATAGAGATGCAGATGTTGTGGACAGACGACTTCACGCAGCGTTTAGTCTTTAATGCAGGCAAGGCTTACGTCCGGCAACTTGGCAAAGGTCAAAGTTATAACCTGTTGCAGCCTGTCTATACCCTTGCAATACTCAACGAGAAATTCGACCACAAAACCAAACGTTTCTTTCATCACTACAGTATTGTAAACAAAGAAAATACTGAAGAGGTAATTGAAGGACTTGAGTTCGTATTGATAGAATTAGAAAAGTTTCAATCGGAAAAATGGGGCGAACGCAAAATGGCTACCTTGTGGTTGCGCTTTTTGAAAGAAGTAAACGAAAGTATAAGAGAACTTCCCAAAGACTTAGCCGGTAACGAGCATATCCGCAGAGCAGCGGATTTATGCGAAGAAGCAGGTTTTACGCCCGAAGAACTTGCCGTCTATGAAGCCTACTGGGACATGATCAGTACCGAAAGGACGCTCATGGAAGGCTCGCTTGCAAAAGGACGCGCCGAAGGACATGCCGAAGGACGCGCCGAAGGACGTGCCGAAGGAGAACTGATTGGCTTGGGAAAAGGCGAAGCCAAAACCTTGGAGCGACTAGTTGTAGATGGTAAACTCAACGGCTTTTCGTTGGAACAAATCCAATCGTTTACCAAACTCGCCATAGAACAGATTATTGAGATTCTAAAACGGCATGGTTTAGAATAATTCTTTCAGTTATTCAGATATTCAAAAGCGTGTAAACCATCGCAAAAGCGTTTACGCGCTTTTTTTATGTAGAGACGTGGTACGCCGCATCTTTATAAATCAAATAATTAATAATGAACTTAAATAAATAATTAAAAATCAATAAACAATGGAAAAGATTAAAGCAGGATACGTTTCGTTCGGAACGATGTTTTATGAGCCGGCAAATTTGCAGATGATCAGCGCTCGGGCTGAAAAGCAATTAACCGAAGCCGGATTGGAATTAGTAGTAACTTCGCCTGTTTACGGGGAAGATGCGGAGCCGGAAAGAGCCATCCGCGAGTTAAAATCGCAAGACTGGGATTTCCTTTTTGTGAATATCATCAACTGGATTGATACACGTGGCGTTTTCCGTGTTTTGCACGAGTTTCGCAACGAGCCGATGATCCTTTACAGTTTTGGCGGTTTTACCGATCACGAGGGTCAGTTTGGCGAAAAAGGCACGCTCATATCGCCGGCAGCCGGAGCAGGTTCTACTTCCTTGCGCTTCCCGATGGAACAGTGGGGTATAAAGTTTAAATATCTCTACAATGCCCCCGATACGCCAATGGACGTCGAAGGGATCATGTCGTTTGCTAAGGCGGCTTCGGTGATGAAACGCCTGCGCCACGCACGACTGGGGATGATCGGCTATAACGACATGGGGCTGTATTCAACCAGTATTAACCCGACAAAACTGAGAAGCCTCATCGGACCGGAGATTGAAAGTATGGATATGCTTCAACTCCTGCGAAAGATGGATACAATTCCTGACCGGGAAGTTAAAGCCGAATCGGAACGGGTATCCAAGGACTGGGAGTATCCGCTCGGAAAGCCGGAACCGGAAGTAATCGAAAAAGCCGTCCGAATGTATATGGGAACGGTTGCCCTGTGTCAGGAAAAGAAATTCGATACTTTCTCGTACAAATGCGTGGACGGAGTTGATCTCGAAATGGGGCTTACCCATGCCATACCTTCCTCGCTGGTTGCTGACGCCGGTTATCCGTATGTTGATGAAAATGATCTGGGAAATTCAGTAGCGCAACTAATGCTGAAATGGATTTCCGGGAAACAGGTTACATTTATCGAGCATTACGAACACCATCCCGAATGGATTTTACTGGGCGAGGACGGTTACTGCCCTTCCGGTTTTATCGAAGGCAAACCTCAGATTAAATACATTTCCACAGTGCTTCTTAAAGGAATTGCCCACTGTTCGGATATGAAAAAGGGACGCATGACGCTGGCATGTCTTTCCGAAACCAACGAAGGATACAGAATGCACATTGTTACCGGCGAAGGAAAAGAACGTCCCAAATGGGTTGAAATGGGCGTTCCTCTGCCGTCGTGGCCCAGCATCCGGTTCTTTCCCGATGTTCCTGTACGGCAGGTTCTGGATCATGTTCAGTCGCAGCATTTTGCCGCAGTTTATGGCGCTTACGTGAACGAACTGATTGATTTGTGCAAATTGCTGAACATAGAAGTTGTATTAGATACCAAAAAATAATTCCGCATCATGAAACATCAATATAAGCCTTTATCGTATCTGTGCCTTATGTTTCTGACTGTCGGGGCAATGTTCTGCATGAACGATGTTTTACTCCCCTCGATGGTCGAACATTTCAGGCTCAGTTATTTTCAGGCAACCATGATCCAGTTTTCATTTTATATCACGTATATAATCTGGCCCATACCGATTGCCTGGATGATTCATAAATACGGGTACAAAACGGGATTGGTTGTTGCCCTGTTCTTCTGCGCATTGGGTTGCGGTTTGATTACCCCCGCTAAAATGCTCAATTCCTATCCGGTTGTTTTGCTGGCAATATTCACCCTGTCAACGGGAATTACCGTTATCAATGTGGTTGCCAATCCGTTTGTCGTACTGCTTGGAACTCCCGAAGGAGGACACGTGCGGATGAATTTTGTACAGATGTTTTCCCGTACCGGCTATGCGGTTACGCCGGTTGTTGCTACCGCATTGATATACAGCAATACGGGAGAATTGAGATTCCAGTTACCGTATGCAATATTGGCTATTCTGATCGTCATCATCGGCGTTGCGATTTATTTATCCAAAATGCCGCAAATGAAAGCCGATGAGGACGAGAGATTTTCAGTACCGGAAATTTTCAAGGGAGCGCGTAAGTATCCGCATCTGCTGTTTGGCGTGATCGCCATGTTCTTTTACGTGGGCGCCGAAGCCGGAACAGCCGGTTTTTTTATCCCGTATTTGCAGAATCTGGGATTTACGCCACAGGAAGCGTCTAACTATCTGACCCTGTATTATGTGCTGGCTGCCGTTATGGGTTTGACTGCTGTTGTTATCCTTCGGTATGTAAAAGCGCATCAATTAGTCGGCTTCTACGGAATTGCCATGGTTTTGGTTTATTGCATTGTCATATTTGCCAATACGGGTTACAATGAATATTTTTTGGCAAGTCTGGGACTTTTTCTGGGAATCATGTTCCCGACCCTTTTCAGTCTGGGGATAGAGGATATTGGCGCATTTTCGGGAAAAGCGTCGGCATTGCTGAATTTTGCCATTGTCGGAGGCGCTTTCTTTTCACCCATACAGGGAGCGATAACCGATAAATTTGGCGTATCCTTTTCTTTCTTAGTGCCTTGTTTCTGTTTTCTGATGATCTCCATCTACGCTTTCTTTTTTACCAAAGCGGCGATAGAGAAACGACAAATACAAAATGGATAACAGGTTCAAATTTTTATTTCTATGATTATCGGATGATCACTCACTTCCAAATCCAGCGAGATAATTTTTCGATGCGTTTGCAAAGGCGCGGTTCCGGTGGTAGGGTCGAATACGTTCAATTGCTGCACTTTTTTTCCGAACCTTACGGTAATACGGTCGGCGTCGCCGCTTTTGAAGCGTTCGCCCCAGATCGCCAGCATGTAACGTCCGTCACCCTTTTGTAAGAGCAGATCGTGAGTGGTAGCAGGCTGGTCGGGAATGTCGTAAGCCAGTTGCCCCGGTGATTTCACCGGTTTGGGATCGGCAAGTATGGCGGTAAAGTTGTGCATGTAATGCGCCGCTTGCTTTGGCTTGTAGTCGAGCGTGTAGAATGCGAAAGTTTCGTGCGCCGGCTCGTTGGCTCGTCCTTTCAGGAGGTACACCGCCGTGTGTTTCCAGCCCTGCCTGAACTGCGACAGGTACAGGTTGAGGTATAGCCGCGCCTGTATTTCTTCGGTCACGCCTTCCTTTTCACTGATGGCAAATCCGGTTTCGGTGGTCACGCGCGGCAATGTTTCCAGTTCGTTTTCCGGATATCCGGAAAATTTTTTCCGCCACGTTACGCCGTAGTTACCGTACAGTCCATCCACAGGACAGGCCTTGCCGGGAAGGGCGCTCAGCCATGTCTGATTATCGTGCAATCCCGGCCACGAAGGATGACATATATAGTTGTGGCAACAAGCGTAGTCGGCGTATTTTGTTCCGGCAGGCATCAGGGTATTGGCGCCTTGCGGAATCGTCAGAAACTGCAAACCTGTATTATCGGTCTGTGCCCCGCCTTCGGAAAGCATCCACACAGGGTATGGTTTCAGTACGGGATCGTTTTTCACGGCGCTGTAAAGGTCGCGCTGCAGCCGCGCCACCGCCATCCACGAATCGTTACGGCCACCTTTCTCACCCTGATAAGCGATACCCCAGTTGTTGGGTTCATTGAGTCCTTCCACCGATAGCAATGCGCCTGCTTCTGCCAGTTTTCGGGCGTCGTTCAACAGTCTGTCCAAATCCGAATGGCCGCTCAGCAAACCGTAGCACACCCGTGCGCCTGTTTCTCTATGCAGCCTGATGAAATCTTCTATCGGCGCATTGTCTTCGTATCCGCCACGTATCCAGCGCAAACCCGTATAACGGATACACTCAATGCTGCCCTCTATCGTTTCGCCCCTGCGCGACACGGATGATACAGCGCCCAAACTGTTTAAAAAATCAGCCGCGCTTACCGCCTGTACTTTGGTAATGCTTTGTGCAACCACATTTCCGTATATCGCACATAAAACCAATAATATTCTTCCTTTCTTCATGTTCGTTGGTATTATTTTTGCGCAAATCTACATGAAAAGAAAACAATTATCAAAAAAGATGTATTTTTTTCAGGGCAACCGCATCAAAATTTTAAAGACAAACAACCTGATTACATGATCTGATTCTAAATCAGGTAATCAGGTTTATTTCTGCGTGATTCTTTGGTTTACTCAGGTTGTTTTGTTTTTTATCAGGTAAAAATCAGGTTTATTCCCTTGTATAAATTTTGATGCGGTTGCCCTATATTTTTTTTTGTGATGTATTTCAATACATCAATGTATTTTTTTGAAATTTTATGATAAAATTTCCATTTGGATGTTTATCTTTGCGCCGTTTTTAAATATTTAATCATCATCCGAATGAAAAAACTCGATTTGGTACTGACTCTTGAAGTCGTATTGTTTGTGGCTGTGGTTCTGCTTTTTATCATGGTGTTCAGAAGCAAGGGTAACAGTTCGTCTGTCCGCCATTATGTTGAAACGGATACCGTTGGCGTTACCGGCGTCAATGTTGTTGCCGACGGGGCGATTGTGTATATCAACACCGATTCGTTGTTCCAAAACTACCAGATGGCTATAGATTTAAGCAATGAACTGGCTGAAAAGACGCAAAAATTAGATGCTGAACTGACCAACAAACAGAAAAAATGGCAGGCCGACGTTGCCGATTATCAAAACAAAGCCCAGAAAGGTCTTGAAACCCGCGCCAAGTTGGCTGAAATGGAGCAACAACTCGGCGCCGATCAGCAAAATCTGATGCAACTCAACGAGACTTACCGTATGCAAATAGCCGAAGAACAGGCTGTAATGCAGCGCAAGGTTTTGCAGGCTGTAATGGATTTTCTGAAAGGATACAACCGTGATAAAGGCTACCAGTTCATCATGGGGCGCGCCTTTGGCGATAACCTGCTGTTTGCCGCACCGGGGCTGGATATCACCCCATCGGTACTCGAAGGCATCAATGCCAGGTATAAAGCCGAAAATAAGAAATAATTGCTCCTTCTGTCCACCGCTTATTTTGCCCCAATTCTGTATTATTCCGTGTTAATACGGGGCGAACAGGTTATCATGGAGCGACACGAAAACTATAACAAACAATCGTATCGTAACCGGTGTACCATCTTTTCGGCCAATGGGTTACTCGATTTGACAGTGCCGGTAGCAAGAACCAAAGAACCCAAAATTCCGGTTACCGAGGTGGAGATTGCGTATGATATGCTTTGGCAAAAACAGCATTTCAAGACTATTGAATCGGCCTACCGGCGTTCGCCTTTTTACGAGTACTACATCGACGACCTGATGACGTTTTTCAACGGTTGCCATCGTTACCTGTACGATTTCAACATGCAAATCATGCGAAAAGTTTGCAGTTTGATTCAAATATCTCCTCACGTACAGGAAAGCGACATCTTTATGAAATCCGGCGAGGAAATCACCGACATGCGGAACAGTATTCATCCCAAAATGAATGGTAAAACCGATACTCCGCACTATGCTCAGGTATTTGCCGGTAAATGGGGATTTCAACCCAACTTGAGTATATTGGATTTGCTGTTTAACATGGGTCCCGAAACAAAAAATTATTTATCAATTGTCAGTTCAGATTTTTTCCCTACTTTTACAATTTTCAATTCAGATAAAACCAAACAAACATGCAAGAGCAATCATTAAAAAATATTGTTGAGCAATTCGACATTCAAGGCGTTGCAGTATCGGTAAAACCGCTTGGCGCAGGTCATATCAACGATTCTTTCAAAGTAATGACCGAATCGGCCACAACGCCCGATTACGTGTTACAGCGTATTAACCATTACATTTTTAAGAATGTAGACGCTTTGCAGGATAACATCCGCAGGGTGACCGACCACATCCGCAATAAACTTTCCGCAGCAGGCGTCGGAGATGTAGAGAACCGCGTGCTACGGTTAGCGCCGGCTAAGGATGGCAAACTTTACCATCGGGACGCTGAAGGTAACTACTGGCGAATCCTGTATTTCATTCCCGACAGCCACAGTTACGACGAAGGTATCACGCCTGAACTGGCTTTGTATGCCGGTCGCGCTTTCGGCGATTTTCAGGCAATGCTGGCCGACCTGCCCGGAGCGCCGTTGGCGGAAACCATCCCGAATTTTCATAACATGGAAAGTCGGTTAGCAACCTTCCGTCAGGCTGTGAAAGACAATAAAGCCGGTCGTCTTGCCAAAACGCAATATATGGTGGACGAGATAGAAAAACGCGCGGACGAAATGTGTAAAGCCGAACGTCTGCACCGCGAAGGAGCGCTGCCAAAACGCATCAATCACTGCGACACGAAGGTAAACAACGTATTGTTCGATACGAACAATCAGGTACTGTGCGTGGTAGACTTGGACACGGTGATGCCGGGTTATGTGCTCAGCGATTTTGGCGATTTCATGCGTACCGGCGCCAATACCGGAAAGGAAGATGATTTGGAATTGGATAAAATTTCCATCAATATGGATATTTTTGAAGCATACGCCAAAGGATACCTCGAAAAAGCAAAATCGTTCCTGTTGCCGGTGGAAATCGAAAATCTGGCTTTTGGCGCCAAATTACTGACTTACATGCAAACAGTGCGTTTCTTTGCAGATTACATGGACGGCGATCTGTATTACAAAATACATTCGCCTGAACATAACTGGCAACGTACTGTGGCGCAATTCAAACTGTTGCAAAGCATGGAAGACCATTTCGGCGAAATGTGCCGGATAGTGGCGGAAGCGGCAGGATAATCCATTTTCCTATTGATGTAAACTGACTGATAATCAGTGTTGATATGTTTTCCCTTACGGGCAATACTTCTTACCTGATCTCGAATACATCGCCGCTGTGGAGCATATCGTCCACGCAACGGATAGACGACCGGTTTTTTTGCGCGTCGATTTGCGCTTCTATCATGCGATCGAAAGTTTCGGCTTTTGCAGAGCGGATCACTCCGATAGCCACAGGATAAGCAGGTGGCGCCATTTTGGCAAGCAGCATCTGTATGGTTGGATCCTGTTCGTACTGATCGTGTACCAGAATATCGTCTATGGTAACGCCATCCCTGCCAAGTTCCACCACCTCTAACCGACAACGGTTCAATCGGATACCTTTCGTTTTGTCTTTCCCGAAAAGGATCGGTTCGCCATGTTTCAGATATACCTGATTATCGTCGCGGTGTTCTTTGCCGGTAACCATTCCATGCGTTTTGTCGGCAAAAATGATGCAGTTCTGAAGTATTTCCACAACCGAAGCGCCTTGATGCAAAGCGGCTTCTTCCAATACGTCCGCCATCACTTTCGGACTGGTATCGGTCACACGTGCAAAAAAGGTTCCCTGTGCGCCCAACACTAATTCGGCAGGTTTGAAAGGAGCTTCGAGCGTTCCGTAGGGCGACGTTTTGGTGATGGAGCCCATGGGGGTAGTAGGCGAATATTGTCCTTTGGTAAGTCCGTATATCTGGTTGTTGAACAACAGTATCGTCATGTCGATATTGCGGCGGATGGCATGGATAAAATGATTCCCGCCAATAGCCATCGAATCGCCGTCGCCGGTGTTGACCCAGACGCTGAGCGACGGATTGGCTATTTTCATCCCTGTAGCGATGGCTGCCGCACGGCCATGTATCCCATGGAAACCATACGTATTCACGTAATAAGGAAAACGCGACGAACAGCCGATCCCCGACACCATCGCATAATTTTCCCTGCGATAACCCAACTTCGGAAAAACCTGTGTTACTGCGCTCAATATGGCATGGCAACCGCAACCCGGACACCATTTCACCATTTGGTCGCTTACAAAGTCTGTTTTGGTCAATTCGGTTTCGCTGAGTGGAATCCTTTCGTCTAAAGTGTTTTGCATGATATGATTAATTTAATTCAGGAATCAATCCATTTGTTGAATATCGGCTGGTAAGTATCAATCCGGCGGTCGCGGAGGAAGGGCCATACCTCGCGGTATTTCCGGTTCAGGCTGAGATCAATTTCTACTACCTGTGTTTCGTTTGTATCGTGAGGCGCCTCGTAAAGTACCGTTCCGAAAGGATTGGCTACAAACGACCCGCCCCAGAACCACGTTCCGGCTTCTGTTCCGGTACGGTTCACCGCTACGACATGCACCCCGTTGGCAATGGCATGGCTTCGCTGAATGGTTTGCCACGCTTCGTACTGCTCGCGGTTCGCTGCATCGGAGGTTTCGGCGGTATCCCAGCCGATGGCCGTAGGATAAAACAGGACGTCGGCGCCCATCAGCGCGGTGATGCGGGCAGCCTCCGGATACCACTGATCCCAGCAAATAAGCGTTCCGATGCGGGCATATTTGGTTTCAAAAACCTTGTAACCGGTGTCGCCGGGTGTGAAATAAAACTTTTCGTAAAACCCCGGATCATCAGGGATATGGGTTTTGCGGTATTTTCCCAGATAAGCGCCCCCTGCGTCGATCACGGCGACTGTGTTGTGATAAAGACCCGGCGCCCGCTCCTCAAACAGCGAAGCAACGATAACTGCATCTAATTCAGCGGCAAGGATTTGCAACCGGTTCGTAGAAGGTCCGGGAACAGCTTCAGCCAGCCGGAAATTGCCGTGATCTTCGGTATTGCAGAAATACAGGGTACGAAACAGTTCCTGCAAACAAATCATCTGAGCGCCCTGCCGGGCCGCCTGCCGAATTTGTTGTTCGGCGACAGCCATATTCCGGTCGGGATCGTCGTATGACGCATACTGTATCAGCCCTATACGTATCAATGTCGGATTTTTAAAATTTTTCACGCGCAAAAATAATGATAATTCAGAGATGAAAAAAATAAATTTTTTCGTAAAAGTCGAATATTTATTGTATATTTGCATCAATTTTACAGTTTTTTAATTCATAAAGATATGACCAAGACCGACACTGTTTGTTCACTGAACGACTTTTTGAAAGAGTTGAAGGTAGAATACGGCAAATTGATTGCTGCACAGGCCAAGCGAATTATGTTTTTGCTTGACGAGAGGAATTTTACGCCCAATCTTTCCGTCTACATAGACGCCGATACGTTGAAAGATGTTTTCAATGTATTGGTCAACAATGCCGTCAAATATACCAGTAAAGGGTATATCAAGGCAGGTTACCGCTTGTTGGAGAACAATGTTCTTCAGTTTTTTGTGGAAGATACAGGCGCCGGTTTCGAGCCGGTAATTCTCGAAGAGATGACCAAATACTTTGCGTCGGATAACGGCGATTCGGGTAAAGCGGCGGAAAATTTAGCAGGAGTGAACCAGTTGGTGAAGGCGATGGGGGGCAAGATACGCATCGAATCGCAACAAGGGATGGGGACGACCGTTTTTTTCAGCGTTGATTTCAAACCTGTGAATGTTGAAAGCGTTGCTGATGAAAACGAAGGCGTTGCCGCTTCGCAAACTCCAATAGAGTCGGTGCAGGCAAGAACGAACTCAACGAACAATATCTGGAAAGGTAAAACCATTCTGATTGCCGAAGACGAACTTGTAAATTACATGTTCCTTGAGGTACTTTTTGAGGAAACCGGCGCAGTGTTAATCCATGCAGCCGACGGTCAAATGGCTATCGACGCGGTAAAAGCCAATCCCAATATCAACATCGTATTGATGGACATCAAGATGCCTAATATTAACGGGTTGGAAGCCACCAGACAGATCAAGGCAATGCGTTCACAGTTGCCGGTAATCGCACAAACAGCATACGCCATGCAGGACGACGAATACAAAGCCTTGCAGGCGGGCTGTAACGCTTATATTTCCAAACCCATCGACGCGAACAAACTCATCAGCCTGATGAAAAAATACCTGTGTTGAAAGAGGAGTCCAATCATCCTGCATATACCCTGTCGGGCAAACAAGCCAACTTATACGGGTTGTTGTTTGCGGTTCCGGCATTGTTGCTGGGAGGCGTTCCATACATTATAATATGGTATGAACGCGGCGAAGGTTGGAGAGATGCTTTACTCTCCATCATTTACCGGAACGAAGCCGTCATACGACAGGCGATTGACATGAAATGGCGGTTGCTGTTGGCGTTATTGGCGGGCATGGTCGTGCACGAACTGATACACGGCGTTATGATGGCCGTATCGGCGAGCAACGGCTGGAGATCGGTATCATTCGGGTTCAACCCGAAAGCCGTTGCCCCGTATGCCCATTGCAGGGAACCATTGACGCCCTGCGCTTACCGGTTAAGCCTCGTCATGCCGGGTATTCTGTTGGGCGATGTACCTGTGCTCATCGGTTGGTTCACGGGTAATATCCTGTTCCTGTTTTTCGGTATCCTGTTTTGGTGGGCGGCGGCAGGCGATATCATCGTCCTCTGGCTGAGCCGGAATATCACCGGCGGCATGTTGCAGGATCATCCTGATAAAACAGGATTTGTACATATAGAAGAATTTTGTGCAGGGCATTGATTGTTTTCTTACATTTGCACAATGATTAAAAGTAAACCTGATCGCCAGATGGAAAATAGTATCATGACAAACGACGAACTTGTGGCGCTCGTTGATGAGTTATGCGCTTTATCAAAAGAAACAGAGTGCGTTGAGTTCAAAATGGGCAAAGCGGTAACCAATCAGCGATTGGGACAATATATTTCGGGGATTTCCAATGCCGCTTGCATTGCTCATCAATCCTTTGGTTACTTGGTGTTTGGAATTGAAGATGCAACGCATAAGATTGTTGGAACCACTTTTAAGTTCAAAAACAAAAAAGAAGGCAACGAAGATTTGGAACTTTGGATTAGGCGAAATTTGAATCCTTCCATTAAATTTCAACATCTTACCTGTAAACACAATGATTTGGATATTGAAATATTCAAAATTCCGGCAGCCGTTGCAGAACCAACTTATTTCCAATCGGGTGTACATATTCGTATAGGCGCAAACTTAACCGATTTGCGCAACTATCCCGATTATATCAGAGCGATTTATAATTCGCAGGAAGACTGGTCGGCAAGAATTGTTGAAAAGGCAACAATTGACGATTTGGATACAAAAGCAATCGCCAAAGCCCGTGCAAAATTTAAGGAAGCAAAAGAAAATACCTCCTTTTTTCAAGAGGTGGATAATTGGAGCGATGCTACTTTTTTGGACAAAATGAAGGTTACCATTGGCGGTAAAATAACCAATGCTGCAATTATTTTGCTTGGAAAACCGGAAGCCACCCATTTCATTTTACCGTCGGTGGCTCAAATTACATGGAAATTGGATACCGAAGAAAAAGCATACGAACATTTCGATACGCCATTTTATTTAACTGTAAACGATGTGCAAAAGCGCATACGCAATGTGAAATACAAGTTTTTTCCTGATAATCAACTCATTTCGGTAGAGGTAAATAAATACAATACGGAGGTGATATTAGAAGCGCTCAATAACTGCATTGCTCATCAGGATTACAGCAGAAACGCGCGTATTCTTTTAACCGAAAAAACGACAAAACTCATTTTTGAAAATGAAGGCGGTTTTATTGACGGAACCCCAGACGATTATGTTTTGGGCACCAAAACGCCTAAAATGTATCGCAACAAATGGCTTACCGATGCTATGGTAAAGTTGGGTATGATTGACCAAATGGGTTATGGAATTAATAAAATGTGTAGAATGCAAAAGGAACGGTATTTTCCTTTGCCCGATTACAGGCAATCAACCCGTGAAAAAGTGCAGTTGGAAATATACGGACACATCATTGACGAAAATTATTCTAAATTGCTGATAGAGAAGAATGATTTACCTTTAATAGAAGTGCTTTTACTTGACAAAATTCAAAAAGGAGAAAACATTACTGACGAAGGCGCTAAACTGTTGAAGAAAAAAGATTTTATTGAAGGAAGGAAAGGACGTTATTATATTTCTGCTGAAATAGCGGCTATATCCAATCAAAAGACTGAATACACTCGAAATAAAGGATTGCAAAAGAAGTTTTACAAAGAAATGATTTTGCAACACATTCAAAATTACAAGTATGCTAATCGCGAAGAAATAGACAAACTGTTATGGGATATGCTTCCCGACTCTATGGATGAGAAGCAGAAAAAAAATAAGATTAATAACATGCTGTTAGAAATGTCGGGAACATCCATTAAGAATGAAGGTAGCAGAACAAGACCCAAATGGATTTTGTTGAACGAAGAATCAACGAATAACGGCTTTAATAATGTTAGTGCAAAAAATTAAAGAATTATTAAAGAAATCTATTAAAGAAAAACGATAAACAAATGATAATCAAGGCATATTCTTTAATAAAATTAGATAAACCTATTAAAGAAAAATTAAAGAAACCTATTAAAGAAAAAGATTAATAAATTGATAACCTGAATATTACCTTTAATAAAATTAGATAAACTTTTAGATAAACTCAAAAAAAGCATCATGCCCGGCAATAACCTTCAAAAACTCGAACTCACGTGGATTGGCAAAGGCGAAGAACCAAAATTAGAGCCTCGCATTTTGATTGAAAATCCCGATTACAGTTACGGCGACCCCGATAGCGAAAATATACTCATACACGGCGACAACCTGCTCGCACTCAAAGCGCTGGAACAGGAGTTTGCCGGAAAAGTGAAGTGTATTTATATTGACCCGCCGTATAATACAGGCAGTGCGTTCGAGCATTATGATGATAACTTGGAACATTCTACCTGGCTGTCGCTTATGGTTCCGCGTTTGCGAATACTTCACAATCTGTTGCGTAAAGACGGTAGTATTTGGATAAGCATTGACGATGACGAAGGGCATTATCTAAAAGTGCTTTGTGATGAGTTTTTTGGGCGACAAAATTTCATTAACACCGTCATTTGGGAAAAGAAGTACGCACCTCAAAATGATGCAAAATGGCTATCCGATAGCCACGATTTCATACTGGTATATGCCAAAAACAAAGAACATTGGCGACCAAATTCACTTCCTCGCACAGATGAAATGAATAGCCGTTATAAAAATCCAGACAATGACCCACGTGGAGTATGGAAATCAAGCGATTTGTCAGTTAAAACGTATAATGCGAATTGTGATTATCCCATTACACTACCAAGTGGACGAGTTGTTTATCCACCCGAAAGCAGGTGCTGGTCAGTGAATAAAGATCGGCTTGATGAATTAATTACAGATAACAGAATATGGTTTGGGAAAGACGGAAATAGTGTACCCTCCGTAAAACGTTTCATCACTGATGTAAAACAAGGTACGGTGTCAATGACTTTATGGAAATATACTGAAGTTGGTCATAATCAAGATGCCAAAAGAGAAGTTACAGTCTTTAATACTGAAAGTCCTTTTGCAACCCCCAAACCTGAACGCCTAATTGAACGAATTTTAACATTAGGGAGTAATTCCGGCGACATTGTTCTCGACAGTTTTCTCGGTTCCGGCACAACTGCCGCCGTTGCTCAAAAAATGGGTCGCAAATGGATTGGCGTAGAACTGGGCAATCACGCCTACACGCATTGTTATCCTCGATTAAAGGCAGTTGTGGACGGCGAACAGGGCGGTATCAGCAAAACCGTTGGCTGGAAAGGCGGCGGTGGTTTTCGTTTTTACGAATTGGCGTCAAGTTTGCTCAATCAGGACGACCTTGGCAATTGGGTGATCAGCAAAGAGTACAATCCCGAAATGCTGGCGGCGGCAATGGCAAAGCAGCAGGGATTTATCTACAACCCGCATCCAACCGTTTATTGAAAACAGGGGCAAAGCAGCGA
>Ga0082212_10007199_pt1 | contig 14771 bp, 9 predicted proteins | sample TergutNt197P3_FD_71548 | JGI IMG/M metagenome (GOLD analysis project Ga0082212, IMG submission 71548) | Neocapritermes taracua P3 segment gut microbial communities from Petit-Saut dam, French Guiana - Nt197 P3 | ecosystem: Host-associated > Arthropoda: Insects > Digestive system > Gut ... | reverse complement strand
TTTAGGGACACACTCTTAGTAGCCAACAAGTCCACAAACAGCTCGCCCTTATACCCTTATCTTTTTCCAAATAAGGGCGCGCTGTTTGAGAGTCTTTGTGCTATTAAGGCACTGTGCGCAAATAACTATTCCAAAACAGCAGTCTCCACAGTTGTCATTTCCCGAATTATACTGAATTTTCAGTGCTAATTCAAGGGTAATTTCACAATAATTATTTAGGTACGGTGCCTTAGGGGGTTGATGTGGTATTGTATTGTACTGTCCCGATAGGGACAGAATATCTATAACCCCCGGCGTAAGCCGGGGGATGGCGGCTCTCCTATATCTCTTAGCCCCGACGGGGCGGCACTATCATGGTTTTGTTTCGCCCCGTTGGGGCTATTGTTCTTTTTATGGTCTGTACCCCCGGCTTACGCCGGGGGTTATAGACATCTTGCCCCGCTGGGGCAATTTCCAACCCAGGGCGTTGCCCTGGGCTATTATGCTTCGCCCTTACAGGGCGTTTTCGTGCCACCGTGGGCGGCGATTGGGTTTCATTTTTGCCGCACGCGCACGACGAACCGCAGCAGATTATATCCCAGATCGGTCTCAATCACGCCAGCACCGTCCTTGATCTTGTAATCGTAAGGTCTGCCCGTAAACGGATCGCACGGCGGTATCGGCAACGAGACAATATCGTCCAACTTGCTCGGCAATTTGCCGTCGTTCTCGGCGGCATAGCACCGAATCGCTTCGACAATCCGCAATGCGTCGGTATTAACTATATTTCGAGTCTCCGCAGCGAATGCCGCTTGCACCGCCGGAAAAAGGAGGTTTACGAGATGGTCCAACGGCACCGCAGGATTCCGGTAGTCCTGTTGCATTTTATCTTCCCACTCACGCAAGAGCGGTTGACGTTGCCAATGCGGCAGGGAAACCACTTTTATAAAACCATCCCGGACAGTTTTGAAACGTTCCACGCTCCAAAGACCAAGCACTTTGGCAGAGGACATCGCTTCCACTTCTTCCGATGTTTTACCTTTGTCGAGCAACCACTGTTTCGCCTTCGGATACGCTGCCACATTGCCCGCTCGGTATGCCATTTCCGACAAAAAGGTATCGGGTTGCCGCTCTCCATTGCTCCAGCCCGCACCGATAAGATCAGGAACAAGTTTGTGAGCCCGGTCTTGGATTGCTTTCCAATCGGCATCGGTCATTTCATCAGGCGTGTCCATTGCTTTCGACAAGCCGGGAAGCATTTGCAATAGAATGTCCATTTCCACTTCCATCGCTTTGTTACACGTGATTGCCGGATGCGGCGGGGCGGTGAGCGTCCAGTACAAATTCGGAGCCTCGGGTTGCCGCATCAGTTCGGCAAGGACGGCATCCATGATTCCGTCGATGGCGATCCCGACCAAAGTGGAAACGAGACACGGCGACTCGGCAACATGTTTCGCAAGGATTTTACCGACGCGGATCGTTTTGATTGCCGCATCGTAATCCCCTTCATAGATTTCCACTCGGGCTTTGACCTGCAACGCACGGGCTAAATCGCGGGCTTCCTGAATTTCCGGCAACAGAATGGAAATCGGATTTTCGTTCCCGCGAAAGGGTTGCTGCCAATCGCAGTAGTCGCACCGGCTTCCCTCTTCAATGTGCCGATAGGCATTTTGGAAATCACGAACGAATTCCTTCGCTTTGTCCATCGGAAATTTATCACGAGGATAGGAACAGTAGTAGGAGTATGCGTAGGCTTGATACCGGTGCGATCTTTCCTCACGTACCCGTTCCGCCGATTTCGGTGCATCATCAGCAATTTCGGCGAGTTCTTTTTCGAGGGCATCCCGTTCAGCTTTCTTCTCGGCGAAAACCTCCGGGTTGGTCAGAACTAATTCGAGAGTCTCCGCCTCCTTTTGGGCAATCATGGAAAACATTCGCCGTTGGTAGTTTACCATTTCCATCATGGCAAGATTGTACTTGACGGCGGCGTTATTAGCGGTTCGCTGCGTGAAGCCCCAGGTCAATTTGTGATGCAGTGCCGGTTCCGTCGGCACGCAGGGCGTTACCTCGAAGGTTGCTTGCAGGACGTACCGCTCTTTGCCGTCCACGGTTTCTTTGACGTTTTCATAGAACGGTTGCGCCTGGACAGTGCCGGCGAACAGCAATAACAGGATAGGAAGGATTTTTGATTTCATAATGAGTTAGGGGGTTAGGGGTTGTAAAAAATGTCATTTTTGGTGGATCGCCAACCGCCGGTTTTTGGTGGGTTGCCGACCGCCGGGCGGCAACGTGCGGTACTCCGCACTCGAGTCTAACGTGTTCGTCTCAAGTCGGCTATCGCCGACGCAATCGCCCAGCGGTCGATTGCCTACCTCCACAACTTGCACGACTTCCACCACCTGCGGCACAGGTCGCAAACTCTCGACGCTCCATCCGCCGATTAGGATGCCGATGAGCAGCGTGATTATTGGCGCAATCACCGGGGGGCGTATGCCCTCCGCTCTTGCGCGAGGTTGCAGAATCAGCAATCGGGGAGCGTCGGGACGCAGAGTTCGCAGTTCCGACTCGATGCAGAGCAGTTCGTCAGGGATGGTTTCGGATATATCGTTCATTGGTAAATCTCGTTTGTCCAACCTAATTTTCACCTAATTTTTCTGACGAAACAACCTCAGTAGCCACAGCTGCGTTAACACACCAACCTCATTACCTTATTACAAAATTAGGTAATGAGGTTAGATTTTTATTGTGTCCATTTGCTACTGAGGTTGTTTTGTTTAGGGAAATAAGGTAAAAATTAGGTTGTCTTTTTAGTTATCATAAATTATCTTCTTTGCGAACTCTGCGTAATCTTTGCGCCCTTTGCGGTTAAGAATTTACCGCACCATATTTTTCAATTCCGCCAGTCCTTCGACGTATCGCCGATGGACGGTGCTCCGCGAAGCACCGAGCAGTTCGGCAATCTCCGCAAAGGAAAGATCGCCCCAAATTTTCGCCACGATCACCTCCCGATTCTCCATCGGCAACTGCCGCAGGTTCTCCGCCGCTGTTGCCGCATCGAGCGTCATCTCCGGCGAAGGGACGAACCACGGTACACGCATTTCGGCGTATTGTCGATTGTGTTCCCGGCGGGTCTTTTCCTTTCGGAATCGATGATTTCGTTCGTTCCGCACGACTCGGAAGAGCCAGCCGATGGGGTTTTCCGGCAGGGTTTTCCGACCGCCAGCGAATTCTTGGTAGAATTTCAGCAGGGCGGTCTGAACGGCATCTTCGGCACCTTCTTCATTCCATTGCCGGGCGTACAGGAGCAGTGGAGCGAATGCCGCTTCGACGAGGTTTTTCAGTTCGTTGTCGTCGGAAAAACGAGACATAGAACGAGCGATTCTAGCATGAAACGGCGGTGTCTATGGATAAGATGCGCCGCAGAGGAGTTTATCCCAAAAAATTTTTCAGATGGGTTTCGTTGGATTCTTTTGTTTCTTGCTTACGCGGCAGTTTCGGTAAACGTCCTCACCCTACCCCTCTCCCACTGGGAGGGCTTCATGAGTAAGCCATCCCAGATCAATTCATGGACACGCTCTCTGATTACTGCTCGGCAATTTCGCCTCGGTCGATGAGCAAAAAGGCTCCCCAGAAAAACGGATGATTCGCAATCGGCGGATCACTATTCGGGTCTTTGCGCACTCGCGGTTCTTCGTCCAAATTGATCGGATTGCTGCCGACCTCCATAATCGCCTGCCGCCATGCTTCAGACGCAGGCTTTTCCGCTAACTGTGCCAAAAACTGCTCCACCAAGTCGTAAGCAACCCTACCGCCAGTACGCCATCGGCTTATCAAAATCGTCTTTGCACCACATGCCTCCAATAGCATCGCAGATAAAAACAAATCATCGCCATTCTGCACACCCGACTGCTTCAATGCACTCTCCGCCGCCGTATGAAAGGCGGGGAACACCATCAATCGCGGACTTCCCCAAGGGAGAGTCAGCCAACTCGACACCGGGTCTCTCGCCTTTGTGGTAAACGGAAACCAATCGAGCGGCGACTTCATCGGAATATCGTCCAGCACGACAAGTTGCTGCACCTGCGATGCAAACGCCGAAGGGGACGCAGGAAGCGGCGAGGTGCGATCATCCGTCCGCATAACGGCAAGATTTTTTACTCCCGCACCGGTAAATCTGCTGACTGCGTCCAGGGCAACATCGGGAGCATCTTTCGACATGATCTTTCCGCAGAGTACCAATGTTTCGGCATTCACACTCCGGTTTGATTTTTGCGGTATTCCCAGTGATGCCGTCGGAGCGTACCGGATCGAAAGCGGAGCCTGTCCCGCCGTGAGAAGCGGACGAAGTTGGTCTCCCGAAGACACCGACATCGCCTCAAAGGGGACATACCAAAGCGATCCGGTCGGAACAATCACCAGTTCGGAAAAATTCGCCTGCCGCACTTCATTGCCGAGCAAACGCCGGAACAATGCCGCTCCCGATTCCTTCCATTTTCCCTGTTGGTTTGCCAATTCTTTCGTTCCTATCGGCTGTCCGGCGGATCCGTTGCCCAAGTCCCGAAGATAATCCGTAATCAGCACATGAAGTGCCTTGTCTCGGGGATTTTCAGGTTGAATCAACCAAGGCACCATGCTACGTTGGTCGATCAAAAAACCGTAAACCTTCCCCAGCGATTCGACGAACGTCAGCATAGTCGTATTCTCCGGCAGTTCCTTGCGGATTTGTTCTAACGTCATTGTTGGCGGAAACATTTGCGGGACTTTCGTTCGGGAAAGTGCCATCACACGGAGAGCCGATTCTTGAATGAAACTCAACCGCTCGAGATCAGCGAACAAGTTTTTCTGTCCTGCAATTTGATCGGGATTCTGCGGCACAATCGGAATGTTCAGGAGTTGTCGCTTAACATTTCGCACATTGTCCGACAGTTGGTTAAATTCTCCAAAATCCAAGGACAACGTCTGTCGTTGGAGTAACATTTCCGGGGTCAATGCACCTTCGTCGCTTTCAAACAACAGCCGAAACGACATCAACCGAGATTCTCCGAGGGGCAAGTTCGCAAAGAACCGGGCTTGTCTTGCCTTTTCCGAAATTTCAAACGCTTTTTCTCGATTGCCTCGTTGCATGGCGACCGCAAACCACCGTTCATAAGCACCGGGCGGTGTTTGCACCAGGGTAGCAAAACTGTCCATCGGATGCAATGTCCAGTCGAGGTCGTTCGACTCCCGAAGGAGTTCATCATACAACTCGTCGGCAACCCGCTCGGTAATGGGACCCGTTACGGTAATCAATCCCCTCTGAAAAAACTCTTCAAGTTTGTCGAGTTGATACAACCGAAGTGTGCCGTACCGCAAAAATGTGAGAGCATCTCCTAAATGTTTATTTCCCGCATTCATCACTGCTTGCGGCGACGGTCGTCCCGCAGCAAGATTGGTGTAAACATTGGAATACGCAATCGTGGCGGCAAGATAATTGTTTCTTGCCCCATGTGCCGTGTTGAAAAGTATGCCATTCTTGGTTCTCTTCATCACGTTCGCCGCAAGTGTATTGGTCGTTACGGCATCGGGAATACGTTGAAGAATGATATTGTATTCTGCCTCGTCGTGCAAAATGGGCAACAGAGTCAGCGGACTGGTATCTCTTTGAGCACGAAAAAATCGGGAGGCATCCACGATGGGCAAAAACGGCTCCAACTTCCGAATCAACCGATGAGCATTTGCCATATTGCGGAATGCTTCGCCGAGCAGTACGGGGTCTCCCATTTGATAGGCGGAGAAGGATGCTTCCAAATAAAATGTTCGGGCGGCTTCGGCATTGCCATTACGGAGGGCGATGTTGCCCAACTCATAGAGAGCAACGGGAGTTAAGTGATGGTCGTGTACTCCCAACATCAGCAGACCATTGGTGAGTTGTGTTTCGGCGGCGGTGTCATCTCCCATAGCCGAAAGCGTGAGACCGTAGAGAACATCAACCCAACTCCCCGTAAAGTGATTGGGTAAATGCGGACGACCCGCTAGAACATTCGCAAGCGTTTTGGTATCGCGGTCATACTTAGAAAGACTGCCCAAAATTTCTGCCCGGCGGCGAATCGTCAGGGCAAGACACTGAACAACATGATCCGCATTGATCTGCGACAGTGTTCTTTGAGTCATTGCCCCAATTTGTTGACTCCCGCCTACCGGTACGAGTTCCAAGTGTTCGTGTCCCAGTTGGAACCGGCACAAACTGAAATCGCCGACGCTTCCCGGTCGAACGGAGGCTCCCCATGCAAAGGGTGTTCGCGGCACTTGACCGGGCTGGTTCACCTGAATGGATTTGAGCCAGTCGGATTGCTCAAAATAGATTTGCAAGGCGGAATTAAATGCCCGGAGTGCCTCATCGTATCGTGCCATCTGAAAATGACATTCCCCCTGTAAGGCGTAGTAGCAAAGGGAATCAAGCCAGAGAAATATCCTTTGGTTTCCTTGAGGAAGTTTGGAGGCATTGCGTAGGTCGTCGTTGAGAAAAAGGATTGTATCGTTGAAATTGCCGTTGTAGAACGATGGAAGCGTAAAATTAAGATACCGTTTCGATGGGGCTTCGTTGAATGTGCTCAGAGGGACTTGTCCCTGTACCACATGGCAAGGATGAATGAGCAAAACAGAACCAAACAGAGCAGCGATCTTTAGACCGCATAAAAAACTGCGCAACATAACGAGACCGCTTAAAAAGGCAAGCAACGAACACGTTACAATTTACTTGACGTTGTCCCTTCGGTCAAGCGGCAGTCCATCGACAAGTTCGCATAAATAGCGTCATTCCGGCGCAAGTCGGAATCCAGACGGGAGGCGTTGACCTTGCTTTTCTGACCCCCGGCTTTCGCCGGGGTGACGGTTCGTTCGCAATTTTGTGATTACGGCTCCGCTACCGTTTTTCATCAAAAAGAGTGCTGAACCACTGTGGATTATCGAAGTCGGCTTCCGACTGAAACATAATCGAATCGGAGGCACGCTCGACTGCGGTGAAACCGTCCCGGTCTTTTTCAAAAACCCAAACGTCCGTGGGACGGAACTCATTGACCACCGCCGGATGGTGTGTATTGACGAAAACCTGCTGACCATTCGGACGCGGAGTCTCCATAAAACGTTTAAGCGATTCCACCATACTTCCCCGATGTTCACGATCCAAACCGTTCTCGGGTTCCTCGATCACCGTAAGCGGTGCCGGTGCCTCTTCTTCCAAAAGCAATGTATACGTAAAAAGACGGATCATTGCCGCCGAGAGATGTGAAATCGGCACCGGATTATCGCGGTCCCGTAACTGGAAGGACAGCAATGGTTTATCAGGTTCTGTGTCGTCGAGCAAAATCGTTTCGACATTGGGAAGTGCCGCCGCAACCCGCAAAAAAAGCGGTCTCAAATTGTTTTTGTACTGTTTCGTAATGTACCGGACGAGTCCTGACAAACTGACCCCGTGCGACGAATCATGTCGGCGCGGAAGTGATTTATCCAAACCGCGGGCAGGATCCGGCGTAAAGTGGCAGAGTGTCCAATCATCAAACAACGACCGAAATGATGCCAGCACGGGATACTTCGGATGTGAAGCCAACGCCGCCAAACCCAGACGATTATGATCGGTGAATTCTATTTGCGTTAGGTCGGCATTGGTCAACCGCTCATCGGGAGCAAGATAACGGATGCTTTTTTCCGCACCATTTTGTAAAAAAATGACGGGTAACGACTCATCTTCTCCCCGCTGGTAAGCAAGCACTTCTGACTCGATATAGGGAACCTTACTTTTCGTGCGGTAAACGCTAAGAGCATACGTTGCGGTATCCGCTTCTCCCTTTTGTTGGTACTGAAAACCGAACGAGATGGGACCCTTACTGCCTTGCGAATAAATGGCATCAAACCCTCCTCGTTTGAGACAGGCAACTTCGACACCATAGCGGAAACAATCGGCAACGAAACTAAAAGCATCAATAGTGGTACTTTTGCCTGTACCGCTGACTCCGGTGAATACCGAAACGGGACCGAGATCATGCGGCGTAACCTCGTCGTCGATGAAGACGAACTTCGAGTAGCATGATCCGATCCCGACCTGCCGGAGCGACTTGTAATTGCGTATCCAGAAACCTTGGAGCATAACAGTGTTCAATTGTAATCATAATACGACAAAAAAGCAACACAACATCTGCAAAATTTCCAGAACCCCGTCATTCCGGCGCAAGGCGGAACCCAGAAGGAAACGTCTCGCGTCAGGATTCCTGCTTTCGCCGAAATGCCAAAAATGACCATTTTCATGCCGTTTTCAGTATAGAATACGTTCCTAAATGTGCCCTGTTCTCATTTCTTGTTTCCTGTCCCATGACCCTTGTCACCGTCATTTTCGCCGGTTGGGGCTCGTCCAAACAATTGGGCAAGATCTGAGAAACTCCGCATCGGTTCTTTGCCCTGCTTCATTTTTTCCGTGATCGGCTTTGCCTCCTTCTTTACCGGCGCAGAAACGAACGTTCTCGGAGAACGGTCAAAAGATTTTCTCTCAAATTGCTTTCCATCCCTCGAATCTCTGTGCGGGCCGCCGCGAGAAACTCTGGGCGGTCGGTCGCCACGAGGTTTGTCCGATGAAAATTCACGGCGTTCCCCCTCGGGACGCTGCGGACGGGGAGCATATTCCCGGGAATGCTCTCTTGACGAACGTTCACGCCCCTGCTCGGCGGAGCGCGGCTGGTGTTTCTCCGTACCGGGCGACAACAACGACAACGACACCCGCTTCTTCGCAACATCTGCCTCCACCACCCAAAGACGTACCGTATTGCCGACCGCCACCCTTTCATGAGCATTTTGAATGTATCCCGTGGACATCTGGCTGATGTGGACGAAGCCCGACTCCTGCAAACCAATGTCCACAAACGCCCCAAAGTCGGCGACGTTCAAAATCGTGCCGGTTAACTCCATTCCCGGTGTGAGACTGTCCAGTTTCAATACGGACTTTCGAAACACGAGCGGCGGTTGTGATTCTCTCGGATCGCGTCCAAACCTCGACAGGTTTTCCAAAATACCGCGAACGGTATTGATTCCGGCACTCAATTCAGAAGAAAATTCCACGGTCAGTTCGCCGATTTTTTCGGAAGCAATTTTATCGGCAACCGCTTTCATCTTTTCACTACTTCGGAGATCATTTACAGCAAAACCAAGTTTTTCGATGATATTTGCTGCCAGTTCGTAACTTTCAGGATGAATGTTCGTCGAGTCCAGCGGGTTGTCACCGTCGACGATACGCAAAAATCCCGCCGAATGAGTATAGACCATCTCGTTAATGCCGGGAACCTTTTTCAAGTCCTCCCGAGTTCGGAATGCTCCATGTTCACGCCGATATTCGCAGATGCGGCGAGCCGTCATGGGATTCAAGCCCGCAACGTGAGTAAGATGAGCGGACGTTACCGTATTCACATCCACACCGACGAAATTGACACACGATTCCACCACTTCGGCAAGCATCTGTTTGAGGTGTTTTCCTCGGATATCAAGATGAAACGCCCCCAAACCGAGGTTTGCCGGCTCAATTTTAACCAATTCGTTCAGCGGATTTTGCAGACGGCGACCAATGGACACGGTTGCCCGAACAACCGTGTCTTCGTTTGGGAATTCCTCTTTGCCCACCGGACTCGTCGAATAGGAAACCGAACCGACCTTGTTGACCATTATGTACGACACATCGGAATCGGCAAAATGCGTTTCTATCATGTGAGCGACGGATTCTTCCGCCGCCCGGCTCCCGCCGCCAACACCGATGGCAACCACAGAGATATTAAACTTGCGGATTATCTCGCCAAGCATCTTTTCGGTATTTTCTCGACGTTCTGCATTGCCAGCAAGGAAAACGTTTTCATGGGCGATAAGATTGCCGAATTCATCAAGGGCAACTACTTTGCAACCGGTTTTCCCGCTGGGTTCCAGTGCCAAGACCCGCTTTTGAGGAAGCGGACGTTGCAATAAAAGATGCCGCAAGTTTTGTCCGAAAATTTTGATCGCATGTTTTTCGGCATACCCGGTCATCTCGTCCCGGATTTCCCGAATCAACACGGGTATCACTCCCCGGTGGAGAGCGTCTTTCAGACAACCAGTTAGGAAGTCGGCATGAACGTGGTCCTGCGGAACACAGATTTTTTTAACGGATTCGAGTACCTTTTCCTCGTCAATATTGATGGCAACCTGAATGACCTTGTGCCGCTCCCCTCGGTTGAAAGAGAGAATTCGATGTGCCGGTATGCCGCGCAGTTTCACGGAAAAATCGAAATACTCGGTGAATTGCCGATCAAAATGCTCCCGCTGCCGCTGTTTGATTTCGTCCAGTTTTTTCTTGGCTTCAGCACGTTTTTTCTTTTTGAGGGCGTTCTGCGACTTCACCACCGGCAACCCCTTTTCGGCTTGTTCCGCCTGATGCTGTTCAAAGAGGGCGGTAACTTCCTCCGTGCCATCTTTTTCAGTGTCTGCCGCCTCTATCGGTTCTTCAGACGGCGGCAGAGGGTCTTCGGATGCTTCTGTTGTTTCCGATTCGGTTGCTTCGAGTGATTCTTCCGATGTCGGCAAAGTTTCGGCGACTTCGTCGTCGGCTTCTTCGGTTTCCATCGGCACTTCAGTAGTTTCCTCTTCGACGGTAATTTCTTCGATCATTTCCACCGGAGACGCGTCTATTATCTCCTCTTCTGCCGTCTGCTGTCTGCCGTCTGCCATCTCTTTTTCTGAAAGCGGAGTATCGGCTAAATGTTTTGCCGTCTCTTTTTTTTCGCCCGGTTTTACTATTTTCGTAGTATTCAGATGTCCATGTTGATAAAGAATCTCTCGAACTTTCTGCACGAGTTCGGCTTTACAACTAAAAATGTCGGCAATGATGTGTCCGGTGCCGAGGAGAACGTCGGCGACCGATTTTACCTTTTTGTCTTCGTTGATAAATTCGGCTGCTCTCTCATCGACTTTATCGGGGGGCAGTGTGCCTTCGAGGATTTCGAGAGCAAATGGTTCTAGTCCGCTTTCCCTTGCGGCGGCGGCTAACTGTTGCCGCTTGGGTTTGAAGGGAAGGTAGATGTCTTCGAGCCGCTTGACCGATTTTGCGTCCCGGATGTTTTTGTCGAGTTCGGAGGTGAGTTTTCCTGCTGCCTCGATGGTTTTGAGAATTGTCATCTTCCGTTCACAAAGTGCCCGGGCTGTGCGGAGTTCTTCGTCGATTTGGCGCAAAACCTCTTCGCCGAGATTCTTGGTAACTTCCTTGCGATACCGCACAATGAAGGGGATGGGAAAGCCTGCATCGAGAAGGTCAATGGCGGCTTGAACTTGATCTTGGGGAAGGCGGACATCTTGTGAAAGATGCTGTACGTTGATCGTAATGGGTTCGACCATAATTTACTACACAGGATCGCACTCGATCCGAAAACTACAACGCGACTATCGTAAGGCAAAAGAGGAGTGTTGTCAAGTGTCAGGACGCACCCAAGACGGAAGTAGTCCAGAGGATAATCCAGGGGTATGGCTAACAGAACATTGTTTTTCAGCAGCACGTTGCTATGCCGCCTCGCGTTGTTTTTCGGGAAGCGATGATGGGAAAATACGCCGCATCGAATTCACCTCAAAATATGTTTTGAGACTGCGAACAACGATTCGCTGTTCACGCTCCGTAAGTTCTGGGAAAATCGGCAGAGCCAAAACTTCCCGGCATGCCTTGTAGGTTTCAGGGAGTGACTCCGACGCATAACCAAGGTCCCGATAACACTCTTGCTCGTGCAAGCCGAGCGGATAGTAGATTTCCGTTCCGATTTTCTGCTCCGCTAGATTCTGCCGCAGGTCATCCCGAAGTCCATCCGGTACTCGGACCGTGTATTGATTCCAGACATGCCAGCGATTCGGTAGGGACTTTGGTAAGCCAAGAACATGCCCCAGTCCCGCGTCTGCGAGCAGATCGCCGTATCGCTGGGCATTTTGTATCCTCATCATTGTCCAGATGTCAAGATATTTTAGTTTGACGTTAACAACTGCCGCCTGAAATGAATCAAGCCGGGAATTGATCCCTATGATACTGTGATAATAGCGGGGTTCCATTCCGTGAACATGCAGTAAGTACAATCGCTTAGCAAGTTGCTCATCTCGTGTTGTTACCAAGCCGCCGTCACCTGCGCCGCCGAGATTTTTCGTCGGGTAAAAACTGAACGCCCCCATATCTCCCCATGAACCAGCCCGACGACCATCCAATTCCGCGCCGATTGCCTGCGCCGCATCTTCAATGACCGTGAGATTATGGGCTTGAGCCAGTGCATTGAGACGGTGCATATCCGCCATCTGACCGAAAAGATGTACTGGTATGACCGCCTTGGTTTGCGGAGTTACTTTCAGTGTTGCATCATTGGGGTCAATGTTATAGGTTTCAGGATCAATATCCACGAATACGGGGGTGGCACCGAGTCGGCTGACAGCACTTGCCGTCGCAAAAAACGTAAAACTGGGAACGAGCACCTCGTCGCCGGGACCTATATTGACTGCCATCAGAGCGAGTAAGAGAGCATCGCTTCCAGACGCACAAGCAATTGCGTGGTCGGTCTGTGAGTATTGGGCAAGGTTTTGTTCAAGTATTTTGACTTCGGGACCGAGAACGAATGCACCGGAGTCGCATACCCGTTTGAGAGCCTCGGCAATTTCGTCCTTGAGCGTTTCATATTGCCGTTTAAGGTCAAGAAGGGGGACACCTTGCTTTTCCGTTTCAGTCGATTGACAATTTAAATTTCCCTTCATGGTCTCGCTGTTAATAGAATACTGCCGATCTTCCTGACCGGCGGGGAAGGATACATTTTTCCCACATGCAAGTCAAGGTCAAAATCGGAAACTACTACGTCAGCATGGTTTTTGCTCTTGACAGGAGGGGATTTTATCCTAGAATTGTGTGCTTGGAGGCGGTGGTTGTTGGCACTAATGCGGGATGGTGTAAAGGTAGCACGAATGGCTCTGAACCATTTAGTCGGGGTTCGAATCCCTGTCCCGCAATTTTGTAAGTCCTTTCGTAACAGGCATTTACGAAAGGATAATTTTTTGTCCCGATTGCAGAAAAATCACGGCGCTACGCCGGCGCTACATTTGAAGTCAATGACGATCAATAAGATTTTCGAAGCATTCCACCCATTCGGAGGGCTTGCAGGGCAATGCGATGCCTGTTATTGTATGCGGGAAGTGCTTCGGCTGTTCGTTTTCTGTAAATGTCCGATTTTGTTTCGCGGTGGTTCTCGGATGATTTTTTGCGGAGCCTTGAGGTTGCTTTTCCGCGGATGACCGGCGGAAGCGTTGCAGTGCTCAAAAACACGGCGGCGGTTGGGTTCAGGTTCATGAAGAATCAAGCCCCCAACAACAGCTTAATTACGTAACCATAGCCGCTCTTGGACTCGAAGTCAAATTTGACGACAATCAATCCGGGCTCAGCGGACTTCTTCACAGAAGGCAACTGAAACCGGAGCGGGCGGCAAGTTACAACGAAGATTTCATACAGCGGCTCAAACAATTACCGAATGACTCGCACCGTCGCCCAGACCGTTTCTGAAAAACTTAACATCACACGGCACAATGTCTTCCCGAAACGTCTTCCCGAAACCGAACAATCCAGTCCATTACTCCGGGATTCGGCGGGTACTTACCGTAGAAAATGCCCCGAGTGGGAAAATTCCAAAAAGAAGGGTGTTGACAAAAGTAAACAATTCGGCTATTATGTGCAGCAGTCGATTTTAGCCCGATAAAAGAGATGCCTGTAGGGGCAGCACACTGAATATTCGGGAATGAACCCAGCACACCTGCCTCGGCGGTAGCACCGCAAAGAAACAATATGCCGCAAACGAAAGCGGCAATGAAAAATCCGATGAAAAATTTGTGATACATAAAAAACTCCTCAAAAAAAATTGATTTCGATACAAAGAAGGTTCCCGACGGCAATGCCACCAAGAACCCGATTAACAATTATGCCGCCGCTTTCTCGGCGGCTTCCTTCTTGTCCGCAATGTACTCGTTCCAACTGGAACGGTATCGCTTGCGATATTGGCTAATCAAGCCATCCGAAACACCGTATTTGCGGGCAACGGCTCCGGTGGTTTCGCCCGTCGCCAAATCCAAGATGATTGCCCGGTCTCGTTCCGATTGCTCTCCCACGCCGAATCTTCTATAATTTTTCTCATGGCTGTTTTGGAGTAAGTTCATGGAGATAACAACGTCGGCTCTCTGCTTCGGTGTGTCCCAACCAACCCCTCTACAATTCCACTCGACAAGCCCTTCGACTTGAACCAATTCAACAGCAACGTCCGATGCTTTCCCCCCTTCGGCAAGAGGTTTTTCAAACGCATCCGAAAACTCATCGGCTGTTGCCACTTCGCCCACTTCTGGCGAGCCGTCGTCGCCATCGCCGCCCTCACCGGAAGAAAAAGTCTCTCCAAAATGACCAAACTCTTCGGAGACCGACGCACCCGACAAGCCATCGCCCACTTTCTCACCGAAGCCGAATGGAACGCTCCCGAACTACTACTCAACAATGCTTTCGCCACTCTCCAGCATCTCGGTTGGACTCCGGGGGAACAACTCTATCTCGTACTCGATGATACCCAAAAACAAAAACGAGCCAAACAGATGGATGCCGTCTCAAAGATTTACCTCCACGCAGAAAAAGTGTATGCCAACGGACATAGGAACAGTCCTTTAATTATTTAATCGAATTTTCCTTTGGCGTAATGGTGTAATTCCATTTCGTTATCACTTTATGTGATCGCAAGCGAATTTTTATTTTCTCTTCTTTC
>Ga0082212_10007198_pt1 | contig 14771 bp, 8 predicted proteins | sample TergutNt197P3_FD_71548 | JGI IMG/M metagenome (GOLD analysis project Ga0082212, IMG submission 71548) | Neocapritermes taracua P3 segment gut microbial communities from Petit-Saut dam, French Guiana - Nt197 P3 | ecosystem: Host-associated > Arthropoda: Insects > Digestive system > Gut ... | reverse complement strand
CAAATCAATCATCATCATGCCATTATACGAAGGGCGTCATAACGCCGAAAACAAAATCAAAGTAAAACAGGAGTGGGTCGACAGTGTGGTTGTCGGACCTTCTGAAGTCTGCAAAAAGATTGCAGCACAAATAACTGCATCAAACGCTCGTCCAAATGTAGCGTTTGACGGATGGTACGGGGTCGAGTGGGAAAAGGTCATCCGGGAGTTGAAAAAGTTCCTTCCTGCTGACGCCTCGTTTGTCAGTTTCAATTCGGTGTTGCAACCGATTGAAGCCATTGACCGGTATAAAGAGAAGTATATCGGCGACGATCCAAGTTTTGGCTATGCCAATTTAGAAGGGAAAATTGCCGAAATAGTTGATCAGGAACGATTGTCTCAATTAATCTGTCGGCTCAATGACAAAACACGGAAAGAGATCATGGTAGTTTACGGTTCAGGGGCGTTCATTCCTGAACTTGCCGCCTGTTTCGACCTGAAATGCTATTTCGATTTCACCCGTCAGCCTTTGCTGTGGAAAATGTGGGACGGTGAATTAATACCGTTCGCATACCATCAACCCAAAAAGGATTATTTCTGGAAGGAATATTATTATTGCGACTTTTACCTGTTAGAAAATCAGAAACAGTTCGCATTTACCGTGATGGACTGTTACTTGGAGGCAATCAGTTTCGATGAACTGAAACTTGTTCCCCGCGCGGCGTATGACGGTATCATGCAGACGCTGGTGCAATATCCTGTGAAGGAAGTGGAAATATATCAGCCGGGGCCCTGGGGCGCTTACCGGTATAAAGATTTGTGGGACATCAAGGGATTGGAATGTAATGCGTGGAATGAACTGGCGGGTCCGGAGTTGAGTATGCTGGTCGACATCGGTTCGGGCAAAGTATTGAACATGCCGTTTGTCAACCTGATGCAGTACGACCGGCAACTGCTCGGCAACTATATTCCCGAACATTTTCCCGGACTGTTTCCGTTAGACGTATGGCTCGATGATGGATATTTCCCAAAACCGACGCCTGCAGAACGGATCAGTATGCCGATACACAATCATCCAAGTACCCATTATGTGGAAAAACACTTCAACGAGCCTTTAGGCAGGTATGAAACGTATTACATAGCAGAGGCTTATGAAGGCGCCAATACATGGATGGGCTTCATTAACGACGCCGATGTGGAGGAATGGGAACGCAAGTGTTACGAATCGTGGGACAAGCAGGAACCTATCCCCGACTGGAAAAAATATATCAAAAACTGGAAATCGAATGTAGGCGATCTCTATCTGATACCTCCGGGCACCACACACGGTCACGGCGGAAACCAGATGGTACTTGAGATGGACACGGTACCGAGTATTGCAGGCACGGAATATTCCTTTTTCATGTACGACTTCATGCGTCCCTCGTGGGATGATACGACCAAAACCATGACGGGAAAACCCGTGAAGATGCATTTGGATCACGGTTTCGATATGGATCAGACACGTCGCGAAGACTGGGTAGAGAAACACCTCCGTGCCAAGCCCGAAATCGTCAAATGGACAAAAGAATACTATATTGACCGCTATTCAAGTTATGGACCCATGCCGTTCGAGATTGAACGGATACATTTCTACAAAAAGGGAGAGTACAGTACCGAAGGGAAATACTGTCATATTCCCACGCTGACGGTAGGTGAAAATATAGTGATCCGTTCCAAGACAAATCCGGAATATCAGTCCGACATCAATTTGTTTCAATCGTGCGTCATTCCCGCCTGTTTTGGCGATTATGAAATCATCAACGACAAGGGGGGATGCTGCACGGTAACATTAATTCGCTGGAAAAAAGGATGAAGGGTAACAGGAAAATCATCGTTTTCATTAACCTGATGTTTTTTCAGGTAGGGTTGCTGACATCCATGATGAGCGCCCTGATTCCTGAAATGATTCAAAGTTTTCAAATCAGTTATGGACTGGCGTCCGTTTTGCCGTTTGCCTTTTATGTGGCATTTACGCTGACCTGTATTCCTGCCGGAATTGCCGGCGAAAAGTATTCGCACAGGAAGATATTAGTTTTTGCGTTCCTTTTTGCCATGACGGGCGTATTGATGTTTGTGCTGTTACTGCGGTATCAAACATCGGTTGTATCCCTGTTGATGATGGGAAGCGCTGCCGCCGTCATACAGGTGATTTCCATACCGTTGCTGCGCAAAGCCTGCGGCGCTGAAAACCTTGCATTTCACACGACGCTCAATCAGTTGATGTACGGTTTGGGCGCTTTTACCAGTCCGGTAATCTATTCGTGGTTAACGACCAACATGCTCCATGGAGAGCAGTTCTTTCCCGTCAATATCCTCTTGCAGATCATACCAAAGGGGTTTGAATGGACGTCCGCATACTGGCTTTTTATTCTTTTATTGCTGTCGTTGACGGTGATTGTGTTCTTGATACGATTTCCGAAAAACGGGAAAGAAATGCCGTCTACGCACACCAAAAATGGCGCTTACAGGGAATTGCTGCGAAACAAGTATGTCATTTTCTATTTTCTCTCCATCGTGGCTTATGCAAGTTGTGAACAGGGAATTGCAGCATGGATGTCGCAGTATTTTCAGGATCATCACGGTCTTGATCCTCAGACGGAAGGCGCCTCGATACTGTCGCTGTACTGGCTGTTGCTTACGGTTGGCTGTTTTGGAGGAATGGCGCTGCTCAAATTTTTTGAAAGCAGGAAGGTTCTTGCCGGTTTGACCTCCTGCGCGATGATCAGCCTGTTTTTTGCCCTGTATGGCGGAACGCAAGTGTCTAAGATAGCCTTTCCCATGGTTGCGGCATTCGAATCGGTGATGTGGCCTGTGATCATGTCATTGGCGTTCAATTCTGTAACCAAACACCACGAAGCGCTTTCGGGGTTTATGTTTACGGCAACCATAGGCGGCGCTTTGGGGCCTGTCATCATTGGAAGTATGGGCGACCGGTTTGGCTTGGGAATGTCGCTGCATTATCTCTTTATTCCATTATTAGTGGTTTTGAGTGTAGCGTTTTGGGCTAAACCTTTGGTGGTCAATAAAACAATAAGATAAACATTTTAATACCTTTTATTATGAGATTCATATCCTTGATAAAAAAAATCTGTACGTTTCCGATCGTTTTGTCGTTTGTCCTGCAAAGTGCAGTCTCCGCACAATCTCAAACCCTTGACCTCGATGACGGTTGGCAAATGCAATCGACGGTCTTGGTCAAAGAAGAAGCAAAAACGGTTTCATCACAAGTTTTTAAGACAAAAAACTGGTATCCGACCAAACCCGGCTGGACAGTTTTGAACACGCTTACAAAAAGCAACGTTTATCCCGATATGCGATTCGGGATGAACAACTTTCAGATTCCCGATCTTTCGGATGCTTTCAACGAAAAGCACAACCTCGGACGTTTCAGTCATTTGCCGGATAAACAGAATCCGTGGACTTCACCCTGGTGGTATCGCAAAACGTTTTCGTGGGGAAACGTTGATGCAGGAAAAACAGTCTGGTTAGAAGTTGATTGCATCAATTACCGTGCAGAAATCTGGCTCAATGGCCAAATGGTTGCCGACCGCGTGCAGGTCGCCGGAATATTTGAGCGGTTTAAGTTAGATGTCAGCAACTTCGTACAACAAGGTAAAAATGTCCTTGCAGTCAAGATTTTTCCGCCCGACCATCCGGCGGAGCCAGGAACGCAAAGCGAACCGCTTGGAAAAGAACGTCCCTATAACAGCGATTTGATGAAGGATATGACAATGGTCATGTCGCAGGGATACGACTGCTTTCCAACTGTCCGCGACCGCAATATGGGTATTTTACAGGGAGTTCGTATCCGGCAAACAGGGACGGTTGCCATCCGTCATCCGTTTGTCAAAACGGAAATGCGTATTCCAAAAACGGATCAGGCGACAATCATCGTTTCGGCAGAACTCGTCAATTCAAAGGAAACGTTGCAAAAGACTATATTACGGGGACACATCGAAGGGACAGACATCGTGTTCGAGCAGTCGGTCACGCTCAACCCGAAAGAAACACGGACGGTTTGCATCAAACCGTTTTTCATGCAAAAACCGGCATTGTGGTTTCCGCACGGACATGGCGAACAGTCGCTTTACACGTTGTCGCTCGAAGTCGTCGATGAAACCGAAACCGTTTTGGATACGCAATCTGTACGGTTCGGCGTCCGGCAAATCACGACGCATCTGCATGAATATAATAGCGGATACGGGCGGCAGATATCCATTAACGGCAGGAAAATCTTTTGCCGAGGCGGGTATGTCCAGCCGGACGCAATGCTTGAGTGGGATAAAGAACGTATCAATACCGAATTTCGGTACTATCAGGAAGCCGGTTTGAATCTGATATATTTCGAGGATATTCCGAATCCGCCTGACTGGTTCCTCGATCTTTGCGACGAGTATGGTATTATGTTTGGCAATTGCTATTTTGCCTGTTTCTGGATGCGCCCGGGTACGGATTATCCGGCTGACCTGAAATTAATCAAGCCTGCTGCAGTCGATATCACCAAACGCTACCGCAACCATCCAAGTTTGATAATGTACATGTGCATGAACGAGGAAACGACCCGAAAGGACGTTTATGAAATCTGGCGAAACGTCATTCGGGAACATGACGGAACACGTTTCTGGATACCATCCGCATATTTTCCGGACGAACGTTATGACAAATCACCCGACTGGATTCGGCAGGATATGCCTGTTGGAATGACTGACATCGGCGGAAACTACGGCTGGTTGCCGGTAGAAGACTATTTTCGGAGAGTTCGGGAAGACACGCGCTGGATGTTTATGATGGAAAGCGGCAGCGCTTCGCTTCCGCCGATGGAGAGCCTGCGGCTGTTTCTTCCTGATATTGATTCCAAAAAGCGGAAAAGCGCCCCGAAAACAGGAGAAGTCGATTCATTTCCTTTAGATGCAGCATGGGCTGAACATGGCGCCAATCACTATTATCGTCCCTATCACGAGGCAGTATACCGGCTTTTCAGCGTGCCGAACAGCGTCGCCGATTATTGCAGGAAAGGGCACGTTTTGACAGCCGACCAGCATCGCGCTATGTTCGAGGCGGTTCAACATCAGATGTGGAACATCACGGGCGGCTTCACGCAATGGAAGCTCAATTCCGGCTGGCCGTCCGTACAGTGGCAGATTTTCGACTGGTTTCACCGTCCGATGGTCAGCTACTATTACATCAAAAAAGCCAACCGGCCGCTTCATGTCCTTTGGAGTCCGCTTGACGATCAGATTTATATCGTCAATCACAAGACGGACGGTTTTCAGGGAAAGGTTCATGCCGATGTGTTTGATTTCAATATGAAAAAGTTGTTTTCCGTTGAAAAACCGGTAAATATTTCCGCAGAAACTTCTTCCGAAACCGGTTTGAAAATTGAGCGTTATGACAAAGTGCCGGAAGGAGTGTATTTTATGAAACTCCGGCTTGTCGATTCAGACAATTCACCTGTTTCCGACAATTTCTACTGGATACCGACAAACGAAAAGTTGACGGGACTGGAAAATCTCCCTTCCATATCGCTCAATCACACAGAGACTTTTCGTACAGAAGGCGATGAAACGGTCGGAACAGTTACAATCACTAATCCGACTGACAGGCTTGCGTTTTTCACACGTGCTATTCTGCAAAAAGGAACGGAGGAGATATTGCCAGTCTTTTGGAGCGACAATTACATCAGCCTCCTGCCCGGCGAATCTCAAACGCTGGAAGTTCGTGTTTCAACCAAACAACTGTCCGGACAGAAACCGGTCATTCGTCTCGAAGGGTGGAACTTGAAAGAAAATAACGGTTTAACATGATAAAAGGCGCTGAAAGCAAAAGTATATACCAATGCCTTTCAGATGTTTTTAAAATTTCCAATTCTCTATTCTAAATTAATTTCATATCTTTGCAGGTAAATGTAAAATGATGTTCATAATATGAAAGCATTACCAGTTGGAATTCAATCGTTTGTCGATTTGCGCAAAAAGGATTACCTGTATGTCGATAAGACAAGGGAAATCCATCATTTAATCACATCCGGCAAAATATATTTCTTGTCGCGACCACGCAGGTTCGGCAAGTCGCTGCTTGTCAGTACGCTCGAGGAACTCTTCAGGGGCAATAAACTGTTATTCGAAGGCCTTTATATCTACGACAGGTATGACTGGACACAGCAATATCCGGTCATTACGATAGATTGGAGCAACATCAAACACTCCTCTGCAGAAACAATGGAAATTGATATGTGCAGGTTTCTTTCTGAAATAGCTGAACCATATCAAATTACGCTTTTAAGTCAATTTGCATCCAGTAGATTTGCCGAACTGATTAAGCGTTTGTACGAAAAATCCGGTCGTCAGGTGGTTGTACTGTTGGACGAATATGATATGCCTATTTTGGATGTGTTGGAAAATCCGGCGGAATTAGCGTTGATACGCACTTTCCTGCAGGAGTTTTACAAGGTATTGAAAGGCGCGGACAAATATTTACAGTTCGTTTTCCTTGCGGGTGTGTCCAAATTCGCCAAGGTATCCATTTTCTCCGGCATGAACAGCCCGGACGATATAACTTTAGATAAAAAATATGCAACGATTTGCGGCTATACGCAGGACGAACTGGAAAAGAATTTCAAGGAGTACATCCATGATTTTGCTCAGGCAACACAAGTGACAGACAGCGAAATCATCGAATCTATCCGGCATTGGTACAACGGCTATTCATGGGACGGGATCACGACCGTTTACAATCCCTTTTCCACCCTGTTGCTGTTCAGAAAAGAGGAGTTTTCCAATCACTGGTTTTCGACCGGTACGCCTACTTTCCTGATAGACCAGATCAAAAAGCGTAACGATGTGGAATATCTGCTGGAGCCGGTAAAGATATCGTCCGACGGTTTCGATAATTTTGAACTCAACTCGATCAGTACAAAACTACTGCTGTTCCAAACGGGATACCTGACTGTCAAAAGTGTGACAAAAAGCCAGTTTGGGTCAAAGATGGAATATACGCTGGGAATACCTAACGGGGAAGTCCGTGAATCCCTGATGAAGCATCTGGTGAGCAGTTATACAGAATGTGACGTGTCGGACACGGGCGATTATCGTGAACGCATGCTGCAGCAGCTGTTCGACGGAGATGTTTCCGGTTTCCAGCGTAATATGCGGGCGCAGTTTGCCCGTATCCCCTACCAGCTGCATATCGCGTGCGACGCCTATTATCATTCGTTGCTCCTGCTCTGGCTCAACATGCTGGGGTTCGATGTACTGGGCGAAGTCCCAACCGATATTGGCCGCATCGACGCTGTGTGGAAATGGAAAGACCGTGTGGTGATAGCCGAGATCAAACACGATGAAAAAGATACGCTGGAATCACTTTTGCAGGAGGCCTTTGATCAGATACACAAGCGCCGTTATTACGAAAGTTTCGCAGGAAACAACAACCGCATCGCTTTGCTGGCCATCGCCATTGCCGGAAGAGAAATTGAATGTCAGATAGATGAATGGAAAACTTAAGTTAAATAAAAATGAACAGACGTGAATGGATAAAAAACACATCATTAGCAACGGGCGCCATCATTTTGCCTGATTTAGGCATCCAAAAGTTTTTTCCGGATGCTAACGAAGCCAATGAAAACGAGATTGAAGAAATTCATCTGATCAACCTTAGTCATACGGACTTTGGTTATACGGACTTGCCTTCAAGCACCTGGGACGATCAGGTAGGCACATTGCAACTGGCCATCCGGTATATTTCCGAAACAAAAAACTATCCGTCGGAAGCCCGGTTTAAATGGACTGCCGAATCGCTGTGGGTGGTTGAACGCTTTTTGAATGAAGCGTCTGCCGAAGAAAAAAAACTGTTTGACAAATATGTATCTCAGGGGTTGATCGAAGTGACTGCCATGCCCGGCAACTTTGCCTGTCTGTGCGGCCGTTATGAAATGGAACAGGAGATGGATCGCCTTTTAAAGATCACCCGAAATTACAAAATCGCAGTTGCCATACAGAATGACATCAACGGCTTGCCCTATGGACTGGCCGACCTGTTATATGACAGGGGTGTTAAGCATTTCGTAATGGGTCCTAACGGTTATATGGGGGGTAATCCTGTGGCGACACCATCGTTCTTTTGGTGGCAGGCGCCGTCGGGAAGCAAGTTGTTGATGTACAATGGAGAACACTATGCCAGCGGTTATGATTACTTCAACGAAGGCGAATGGCGTCGCGGCCCTGTGCCGCCTCGACACGATGTGTGGTTCAATCCGCCTTCGGGGAATGAGATTTTCAATTCGACGCCCGAAGGTCTTCAAAAATCGGTACTCATTTTAAAACGTAAATTAGCACATCTGAAAACCATCGGTTACAACCATCCATACCTCCAGATTCCGTTCACCAACCACCGGACAATGGACAACGACATCCCTTGCCGACAGTTGAGCGATTTTATCAGGGCATGGAACGATGCGGGACTGAAACCCAAATTGGTTTTTTCAACGCCGTCGGTTTTCTTCAACCGGATGAAAGAACAGTTGCCTGCATCAACGCCGGTATTAAAAGGTGAATGGAGCGACTGGTGGGCCGCAGGCGTAGCCTCTACGCCATACGAATTATCTGTGTATCAGGTCGCCAAACGCCGGAACATGGATATCGGCAACAGCCTGAAATGGATGAACAGGCCGGAAGGTTTCGATAAAAACTTCGCCGCGTTGAACCATGACCTCGTGTTTGCCGCCGAACATACCTGGGGCGCATACGACAGCATAGCGCGTCCGTATGGAGAACGCACAAAGGGCGCCTATTACCAGAAAATGGATGTTTTGGTGCGTAGCGGTGAAAATTCCAGGCGAATCAAGGCGGATGTGATCCGCGCCGGTAAAAACTTCAAACCGTTTTCGCAAACCACCTTCTTCGAAGTATTCAATCCCGGTGAAACCAGCCGGAGCGGCTGGGCGGAACTTTCAGCACGGGCGTTCAGGATAACGGCCAATTGCGCCCGGGAACTGTCCACCGGCAAAACCTACCCGTTTATCCACACCCTCGGATCGGAATGGGGAGGGACAAGCGAGTTTGCCGCTCCTCCCGATTTTCCAAATGATGTATGGCCCTATTCGCCTGCCCAGTACCGTTTTTATATAGCAGACCTCAAACCGGGGGAAATACGTAAGTTCGAATTGGCGAATGATGAAAACATCCATGTCAAACCGTTATCCGGCAGCAGGTATTTCGACGTAAAAACCGATTCAAACGGATGTGTCGCCCAAATCAGATACTTGCCCTCGAACACCGATTTGTTTACTGGAAAAGAATACGATCCGGCGCAACTGATTGTGGAACGTCCGCAAGGCAAAAATGCGCGTGACGGTTTGGCAGACCGAACCATTCACCCTACCCGAATTTTGCACAGTTCGCCTTCACTGGTCGACGCACAACAATCTGCAACCCCTTATTCATTAGTTTACAGGAAAGTGCTGGAAGAACCGTTTGCCAAACGGATCGAACAGCAATGGAATATTTTTGACCTGATCCCGCGCATCGAAATTACGACCACGATCTGGACGAAGGAAATCATTGAACCTATGGCTGTCTACATAGCGTTCCCGTTCAATGTGGCTGATCCCGGTCTGTTTTACAATTCCATGGATGCCCGCGTACAGGCTGGCGTAGACCAGATACCGGGTTCATGCGGCGAATACCAGACTTTACAAAACGGGGTTAGCATACAGGGAAGCAATTTGAGCCTCGCTATTTCGACTCTCGACTGTCCCTTGTGTGTGTTTGATTCTTTACAGCGCGGAACAGGACGCAAATCATTCAAACCGGAAACCGCCAATTTCTTTAACATGGTATTTGAAAATTACTGGATAACGAACTTTGCCGTAATAACGCCTTCAAAATTAACGGTAAGGCATATCATCGACCTGGGAAAAAACGGCGAAGCGATAGAACCGATCCATGGCGATGAGATATGGGCATATCCGTGTGGATGACCGTTATTTCGCCGGTTTTCTCTCCACATTCCGATAAGGATGCAGGATGCGGGGAAGAGAAAAAATGAGCGCTTTTTGGGGAAATTATTTTTTTTACGTATGTTTGCAATGCATACGGTTAATGTGTAAACGAAAAATGATGAACTCAATTGCAAAAAAATATCTTGTATTGGCAGGAATCATGCTGTTTATCTTCACATTCGGCTGCAATCAAAAGCCTGCAAGCGACGGAGGATATGAATTGCACAGTTCGGGTCTAAGTGTGACAAATCATGAAGCAGTTTAATAACCAAAATATAATTATTATGAACAGACGTCAATTTATCAACAAAAGCGCGGCATTATTAGCCGTAAGCGCAATTGCCACGCAGGAAATATTTGCTGCGGCAAAACCCAACAAAGGCCGTATCGGCATACAGTTATACAGTATCAAGGATGATCTGCCCAAAGATGTCACGGGAAGTTTGAAAAAACTTTCCGCTATGGGCTATTCATCAGTGGAACTTTACGGGTACAACGGTGAAAAGTTTCTCGACCGTACAGTAAAAGAAATGAGCGTCCTGCTGAAAGATTTGGGCATGACCATATCGGGTACGCACACCGGATCAGGCATATTGCCCGAAAACACAAACGCTCCGGAATGGGATTTCTGGAAGAAATGTGCGGACTCGCTAAAAGCCGGTGGCGCTAAATGGGCTGTGCAGTCCTATATGCCGGGACCCACAAAGACCATTGATGACCTAAAACGTATTGCGGCGCATTTTAACCGTGTGGCTGAAATGTGCAAAAAACATGGTGTAAAATTCGCCTTCCACAATCATACCGAAGTGTTCGATAAGATAGAAAACGAAATAATCCTCGACTATATCATTCATAATACCGATCCCAAACTGATGTTTTTCCAGCTGGACTTGGGTCACACTGTGAATGGCGGCGGCGATTGCGTTCGTTACTTGCGCGACTTTCCCGGACGTATTCCGCTGTGGCATGCATCCGATTTTGATGCAGTAAATAGAAAATATACCGAGGTGGGAAAAGGGAGCGTTCCCTACCCTGCCCTGTTTGATCTTGCCAAATCGTCCGGTTTGGAAAACCTTACGGTAGAGCAGGAAACGGGAGGCGATATTTTTGCTTCCTGTAAGGCCGATTTTGATTATTTGAAACAATTTAAATGGACAAAACTTTCATGAAAAAAGATACAAGACGCGAATTCATCAGGAAATCAGCCATGATAGCGGCGGGGATTACCGTATTGCCGTCGTCCGTAATTAGCGGCCTGGGACATACAACGCCAAGCGACAAGTTGAATATCGCCGGCGTAGGGGTTGGCGGAAAAGGACATCCCAACCTGATGGGAATGAATACCGAGAATATCATTGGCGTATGCGATGTCGACTGGAATTATGCCGACCGCACCTTCAAGGATTTTCCCAATGCAAAAAAATTCAGGGACTGGCGTATCATGTTTGACGAACTGGGAAAGGATATTGAAGGCGTGATGGTTGCTACAGCCGACCATACACATGCCATCATAGCAGCTACCGCCCTGACCATGGGAAAACATGTATACTGTCAGAAGCCGTTAACCCATTCGATCTACGAAAGCCGGTTACTGACACGGTTGGCAGCAAAATATAAGGTTGCAACCCAGATGGGTAATCAGGCAAATTCCGGTGATGGCGTTCGTCAGGTATGCGAATGGATCTGGAATGGCGAGATTGGCGAAGTGCGCGAGGTACATGCGTGGACGGATCGCCCCATATGGCCTCAGGGTTTACAGCGGCCCAAAGAAACAATGAAAATTCCCAAAACCCTTGACTGGGATTTGTTTATAGGCCCGGCGCCGATGCGTCCCTTTCACGAAATATACACGCCATGGAACTGGCGCGGATGGTGGGATTTCGGTACCGGCGCGTTTGGCGATATGGCCTGTCATGTCCTCGATCCTGTCTATCAGTCACTGAAATTAGGCTACCCCGTTAAAATTCAGGGAAGTTCGTCATTAATCAATACTGAATCGCCTCCCCAGTCGGAAAAAGTCGAATTTGTATTTCCAGCCCGCGACAATTTACCCGGACAGGCGATGCCTGAAGTCAAAGTGTACTGGTATGACGGCGGTTTGTTCCCTAATCGTCCCGATCTGTTGCCGGACGGTACCAACCTGATGAGCGATGGACTGGGCGGATGTTTGTTTGTAGGGTCAAAGGACATATTACATTGCGATTGCGGCGGTTTTAATCCCCGATTGCTGTCAGGACGTAAACCCAACGTTCCGCAAACGTTACGCCGCATACCGGGCGCTACCGGATATATTGACGGTTATCACGAACAGGACTGGATACGCGCCTGCAAGGAATCACCGGCCAACAGGGTAGAACCGACAAGTAACTTTGCCTATTCTGGACCTTTTAACGAAATGGTGCTGCTGGGTGTGCTGGCAATACGTCTGCAAAGTCTCAACAAGATACTTAACTGGGATGGCCCCAATATGGCTTTTACCAATATTTCGTCATCCGAACAATTAAGAATTGTAACCAGTAACGATTTCAAAGTTATCGGCGGTCATCCGCATTTCGACGTCAAGCATCAAAGATTCAATGCGCTGGAAACGTCGAATGAATATATCAGGCATACTTATCGCGAGGGTTGGAAATTACCGGATATGCCTTAATAATATTTGTCATGAAATATATCAAATTAAAATAAAATCTATTTTTATGAAAAATTTACTTGTATACATTACCGGCATATTTGCCTTAATTTCAATTGTTTCCTGCAATTCTGGAAAAGATGGGGTGGAATCAGTGAACGCCCTGATTAAAAATCGTCTTGAACTTTCTGCACAACAAAGTATCCTGATGGCTGAATCACTCAAGGATAAACCTGATCAGCTGCCGCGTTCCTTCAATAGCGATGGCAAGCTCGTAACCAGTAATTCTTCGTGGTGGTGCAGTGGTTTTTTCCCCGGTGTTCTTTGGTATCTTTATGAGAACAACACTTCCGATGCACTTTTAGCGTATGCACGCAACTATACCGCCCGCATCGAAAAGGAACAGTTTAACAGAGGGACGCACGATCTTGGTTTCATGCTTTATTGCAGTTTCGGCAACGGATACCGTCTTACGGGAGATGCTTCCTATCGCGACATCATGCTCAATGGCGCCGAATCGTTAGCCAGCAGGTTTAATCCTGTAATAGGCTGTATCCGGTCATGGGATCACAACCGCGATAAATGGCAGTATCCGGTGATCATCGACAATATGATGAATCTCGAATTTCTGTTCTGGGCATCAAAAGTATCGGGCAATCCCAAGTACCGCGATATCTGTATTGCACATGCCGATGCGACTATGAAACATCATTTCCGTCCCGATTACAGCTCGTACCATGTTGTTTCGTACGACCCTGTCAGCGGTCAACCGGAAGTAAAATGTACGCATCAGGGCTTCTCCGACGAATCGGCTTGGGCGCGCGGTCAGGTCTGGGGGTTCTACGGATATGTGGTGATGTATCGCGAAACTAAAGATGCGAAATACCTGCAACATGCTAAAAACATTGCAAACTTTTTACTGAACCATCCCAACATGCCCGCGGACAAAATTCCATACTGGGATTTCAACGCACCCGATATACCCAATGCCCTGCGGGATGCTTCCGCAGGTGCAATCATGGCGTCGGCGCTGATCGAACTAAGCGGTTATGTGGATGCTGCTTTGGCAAAAACCTGTTTGGAGGTGGCGGAAACGCAGCTTCGTACCTTGTCGTCGCCCGAATACTTTGCGGAGAAGGGTACCAACGGGAACTTTATACTCAAACATAGCGTGGGACACATTCCCGGAAAATCGGAAGTAGATGTGCCGCTTACTTATGCCGATTATTATTATATCGAAGCATTATTGCGATATCAGGCCCTGAAAAAATAAAACAGGCATTACTAAATTATATCATTATTAATCAGGTGATTATGAAAAATACTTTCTTTGTCCTTCTTTTACTTGCATGCGTAACGGGCTGTTGTATTGCTCCGGATACAGACCACCCTGTAAAGGAACCTGTTGATTATGTCAACACCCGCATCGGTAATATCAGTATACTGCTGGTTCCAACGTTTCCTACTACTCATCTGCCCAACAGCATGTTGCGCATGATACCGACACATCGGGAATTTGTTACCGATCGAATGGTGGGGTTTCCGTTGAATGTGCCGTCGCATAGAAATGGCAATGCGTTGATAATAATGCCGTTTTGTGGCGATGCGGATCCTGATCCGAACGCCAGTTACCGCTACGATCAGGAGATTTCTACACCTTACCGGTATTCCGTTTTCCTGGATGACGACGCTATCAGGGTCGATTTTGCCCCGGCAGCTAAGGCAGCTATCTATTCCTTTACTTTCGAGGAAGATGGCACCCGGAGCATCGTACTCCGCACGGTAAGCCGCGGTGAAATCAATGCCGAAGGGAAGACTGTCAGCGGGTTTGAGAATTTCCGCAATGCGAAGCATTATTTTTATTTGGAGTTTGATCAAACGCCTGTGCAAAACGGCGCAATAGACGCCGGACGCCGGGTGGCTGCCTGCACGCAGTTCGGTAAGGATGTAAAAACGGTAAAAGCCCGCTATGGCATTTCATACATCAGCGTGGAACAGGCCAAAAAGAACCTGGAAAAGGAAATTGCAGACTTTGATATTGGCCGTGTAGCCCAAAATGCCCGTAACGAATGGAACAGCGTGTTAGGTAAGATCCAAGTTGAAGGCGGCTCGGAAAATGAAAAAACA
>Ga0082212_10007197_pt1 | contig 14771 bp, 8 predicted proteins | sample TergutNt197P3_FD_71548 | JGI IMG/M metagenome (GOLD analysis project Ga0082212, IMG submission 71548) | Neocapritermes taracua P3 segment gut microbial communities from Petit-Saut dam, French Guiana - Nt197 P3 | ecosystem: Host-associated > Arthropoda: Insects > Digestive system > Gut ... | reverse complement strand
GAAATCAGTGTAGATAAAATCCGTTCCGGCCTGACTCCGGTAAGGGCAGTCTTTCTGGGAGCCCTGGAACGCTTCCGGCCGGTACTGCTCACAACCCTGACCACGGCCTTTGCCCTTTTGCCGCTGGTTATTTCCCCATTGGGAAATTCCCAGCGGGGAATGGCATCGACCATGTTAGGCGGAATCATAGTATCTGGGCTTCTTGCTTTTTTCGCCCTGCCGCCGATATTTGCGCGTTTTTTGATGAGAAAAGGTTATAACGATAAATAGTCGTTGGGTGATTTAACACCAGTCCTCGACTTTTATGCCCTTGATTTTAGAGAAATGTTTTATGTTATGAGATACCAAAATCGCCCCCGTTGACAGCGCGGCGGCGGCTATCAGCATATCCATGTCTCCCAGAGGTGTGCCTGATTTTTCAAGTTCCACCCGGATTTTTCCACAATACTCCGCCTGCGATTCGTTGAAATCAATTATTGAACATTTTCCGGTAATGGAGCGGACTTCGCCGGATAGTTTTTCCGATCCTCTTTTTTCCAATCCATAGGATAGTTCGGCATAGGTAACGGCACTTATGCAAATTTCATCATTCTCGTGTTGTATAAGTTTTCTTACAACCGGAGAATGGTTTCTTACTATGTGGCTCACTGTGTCGGTGTCAAGCAAATAAATCATAGATTTACCTTGCGCGGTTTATGTTTCAACAGTTCCCTGTGGACAGAAAAATCCGGATCACCTTTAAATTCCCTGAATATTTCCGCCCATGTCTTTAGCGGTTTTTCAGAAAGGATTACTTTCCCTTTCTCTTTTTTGATATAAACCTCGTTTCCCTTGAACCTGAAATCTTTCGGAAGTCTTACTGCCTGCGACCTTCCGCTGTTAAATATTTTTGCGGTTTCTTTCATATTACCCCATCAATGGTATATATCAAAAGATATATCAAGGAAGACACGATGTCAAGCGATCCTGCAAAAAATATTCCTTCCGGCGGCCTCCCTAAAATCCCATGAACATAACACTATACAGCGAAAATTACTCTGGTTTTTTTACCGGATTTATAGTATTTTATATACACAAAAATACCAGGGGCATAGACATGGGCGATTCCGCTTTACCGGCCAGGTCTGCTCAGAAAAGCAGAATTGCCGCGCGCGCGCAGACTATTAGCATGATCCTCCTCATTTTCGCCCTGATAACATCAATGATCATATTGACGGCCGCAGGCGCCCAGGCAGCGATTCTGCCGGCTCTGCTCGCCGTTGCGCTCTGCGCGTTTATTGTCTATGCCGTTACCGGCAATATCCTTGTGCGGCGCCCTGCGGCACAGTCATTCGATATTCATGAACTGGAGCGAAGGGATCAGATTTTGCAGGCGGTTAACCGGCTGGCGGGGCTGCTGCTTTCGTCAATGGACGAGGAAAATTTTGAATCCTCGCTGCAGGAAGGAATGGAACTGCTGGGCTGCTGCATGGAAATCGACCGCATCTATATATGGAAGAACGAAATGCGGGACGGAGTCCTGCACTATGTGCAGCAATACGAATGGCTGACCGCGAGGGGCAAAAAAGCCAAACATGTACCGAACAAGGTAAGCTTATCCTACGCCGATTATCCACAATGGTATGCCGAGTTTGAAAAGGGCAGGTGCATAAACGGTCCTTTAAGCAGTATGCCGGAGCCTACACAGGCGCGGCTGAAACCCTACGGTGTCAGATCGATCCTGCTGATACCCGTGTATTTGCAGGATCAGTTGTGGGGTTTTGTGGATTTTAACGACTGCCATAAGGAACGCGCCTTTACCGGTGAGGAGGTCAGCATTCTGCGTTCCGGCAGTCTGATGATGGTAAATGCCGTTAACCGCTATACGCAGGCGATCAAGGTGCGCGAGGGCAATGAGATGGTACAGGTTTTGCTGGACGCGACCCCCCTGTGCTGTAATCTCTGGAACAAGAACGTGGAATTAATCCTCTGCAATGAGGCGGCTGTTAAACTGTACAACGCAAAGGACAAACAGGAAGTCATTAACCGGTTTTATGAGCTTTCCCCCACGCACCAGCCGGACGGACAGCTTTCAAAAGATAAAGCAGAAACAAAAATAAAAGAAGCGTTTCATGAAGGACTGTGTGTTTTTGAGTGGATGCATCAAACGCTGGACGAAACTCCGATACCTTCGGAGATTACGCTTGTCCGCACCGACTACGGCGGCGAGTATGTTGTCGCCGGATTCACGCGGGATATGCGCAGATATAACCAGGTTATGCAGGGGATTCAGCAGCGGGATGACATGCTGCAGGCGGTGAATCAAATTTCCACGATCCTGCTTCAGTCCGAGATTGATGCGTTTATCGCCAACCTGTGGCACTGCATGGGCATGATGGCGAGAATCGCGAATGCCGACCGCGTGTATATATGGAAAAATCATTACAAGGACAACGAGCTTTGCTGTACGCAGTTGTACGAATGGTCGGAAGGAGCCGAACCGCAGCAGGGCAATGAATATACGGTGGACATAGTATACGGTGAATCCATTCCCGACTGGGAAAAGAGGCTTTCCCGCGGGCACTGTATCAATGGCCTGGTTCGCGATCTGTCCGCCCGGGAACAGGCGCAGTTGTCGCCCCAGGGGATAGTTTCCATCCTTGTAGTGCCGGTTTTTGTACAGGATTATTTCTGGGGTTTTGTCGGTTTTGACGACTGCCATAACGAGCGGGTGTTTTCGGAAAACGAGGAATCAGTACTCCGGTCTGCCAGCCTGCTTATAGCCAATGCCATTTTAAGAAACGAAATGACCGCCAATATACGCGAGAACGCCGCGAGGATGGAGGCGGTAATTTCAAACTACACGGGCGTTATCTGGAGCGTGGACAAGGATAATGTAATTACCCTGTTCGACGGCCTGTCTCTCGGCAGGCTGGGTGTATCGCCTTCGTCGCTGGAGGGAAAGCCGCTTGATGTTGCCCATCAGCAATACCCGCAGTTGAATATCATCGAACATGTCGGAAAGACTTTTACCGAGGGACCGCAGGACTGGATTTCCGAATTTGGCGAGCGGGTATACCGCACCCATACTACGCAGGTCTTTGACGAAGAAGGCGGGACAAACGGCGTTGTGGGCAGTATTGACGAAATAACGGACATGATCCGGCTGCAGACAGATCTGGAAAACGCGCTGGTAAAGGCGCAGGCTGCAAGCCAGGCCAAAACCAATTTTCTTTCGAACATGAGCCACGAGATACGCACCCCGATGAACGCCATTATCGGCATGACGACAATTGGAAAGTCCGCGTCCGATTTGGAAAAGAAAGATTACGCGTTTGGCAAAATAGAAGGCGCCTCCAACCATCTTTTGGGCATTATAAACGATATACTTGAAATGTCGAAAATCGAAGCCGGCAAATTTGAATTGTCCACGGTTGAGTTTAACCTTGAAAAACTGCTGCAAAAAGTTGTTAATGTTGTGAGCTTCCGTGTGGATGAAAAGCATCAGAAATTCACCGTGCATATTGACAAAAACATTCCCCCGCTTTTGACCGGCGATGATCAGCGGTTTACGCAGATAATTACCAACCTGCTTTCCAATGCCGTAAAATTTACGCCGGACGGAGGCTCAATACACCTGGCCACAAGTCTTGAAAAAGAAGAAAACGGTGTATGTACGCTTTATACCGAAGTTACAGATACGGGTATTGGTATTACAAAAGAACAGCAGTCGCGCCTGTTTGCCTCCTTTGAACAGGCCGAGAACAGTACCTCGCGTAAATTTGGCGGAACGGGGCTGGGGCTTGCCATCTCAAAGCACATTGTCGAACTTATGGATGGAGAGATGGGCGTCAGATCGGAATTTGGCCAGGGCGCAACTTTCTTTTTTACCGTTAGGGTCAGGCGCAGCGCGGCAAAGACGGCAGGTGTTTTGCCCGGTGTACATTGGGGCAATGTGCGGATGCTCGCCGTGGACGACGACCCGGAAATTCTTGAATGGTTTGCCGATATTGCGCAGCGGTTTAAGGTTGTCTGCGACACCGCCGCATCGGGCGAGGAAGCGATGCAGCGTATCGCCGCCGGCAAGCCCTACAATATTTTCTTTATTGACTGGAAAATGCCGGGCATGAACGGCATTGAGCTGTCTCAAAAAATCAGGTCGCAGGGAGCGGCCAATTCGATCATCGTCATGATCTCTGCCGTGGAATGGAACGAAATTGAAGGAGAAGCCCGGGCTGCCGGCGTTAACGGTTTTCTGCCCAAGCCCCTGTTCCCTTCGGTAATCGCGGACTGCGTCAAAGAATACATCTCCGCCGATGACGGCGATCTGCCGGCGGCGGAAAATACGCCGGAAAAGAGCGAGGACTCCTTTGCCGGCCGCCGTTTTCTGTTGGCCGAGGATGTGGAAATAAACCGCGAGATTGTGCTGACGATGCTGGAACCGGGCGGGATTTTGATTGACTGCGCAGAAAACGGCATTGAGGCGGTAGAGAAGTTCATGGCTGCCCCGGAACGCTACGATTTGATTTTTATGGATATGCAGATGCCCGGCATGGACGGCCTTGAAGCGACCCGCCGGATAAGAAAAATAGAAGCGGAAATAAAAGAGAAAATGGCAATGGAGTTTCCGAAGGAAACTCCTAAGCTATTATCGAAACGCCCTGAAGGCGTTCCGATAATAGCAATGACCGCCAATGTTTTTAAGGAAGATGTCGCAAAGTGTCTTGAAGCGGGCATGAACGATCACATCGGCAAACCGCTTGATTTTGCCGAAGTGATGGATAAACTCAGACGTTATTTAAAGGCATAGAATACGGTGCCGCTTAATTCCCTGGCAAAACCTGCGATGTCAGAGCGGGACAATGATTGCAGCAGCAGTGAACGGCGCAGGGCGGGAGATTCACCTTCGGTGTCGGTAAATTCAAGGGAAGCGGTGTAAGCGGCGGCGGGTAAACCGCTCAAAACAATTTCCAGTCTGAAACGCGCCTGCCCTTCCGCCGCCTGTATAAAGCCCGCTTTTGCCAGGCTGCGCCGCAGATTTTTTTCGCTGCGGCGAAGATACGCTGCGGCGGCTGCGTCCCCTCGGTAATGCAGGCGAATGTCCACAGGCAGGCGGATCCCCGCCTGCAGCAGCGCGCCCCGGTTCAGCGCGAAAAGTTCCTGTGCGGCGGCCTTTCTTGCGGCGCTGCCAATGCCCCGGCGGGCAAGTTCCTGCAGACCCTGGGCGATCAATTCCCGTTCCCAGAGGGGGTCAAGCTCCTCGAGCGCCTGTACGAGCAAACCCCTGTCTTTCAGCAGAATCCCCTCTTCCAGAGAATACGAAGCCGCCGACGCGGGAATAATGCCGGTTTCGAAATTCCGCGCTTTGTTCAGCCATGCCAGGGCGCGGCGGGGATACGGTTCAAATGCATTGTAATACTGGATACTTTGTTCAAGGGATGGGGGAACTTCGCCTGCCGCGGCGTTATATGCGTCTCCGGCGGCGAGGCTGTACTTCTGGTAGAGTTTGCGATGTACCTGTGCATAAAATGAAAATGAAATTGTTTGCCGTAACGAGGTGATTTTTTCGCCCAGGGTTCCCCATGGCATAAATCGTCCGGCCTGCGCGAGTCCTTTGTATGTCTTATGAAGAATCTCGTGAATATCCCGCCTGTAACGAATCGGATCTATCCCGTAATGCGCCATCCAGGAATGATCGGAAGCGTTCAGACAGTCAAGGGCATACAGCCGCGCCTCTTCCAGCCTGCCGGATATCTGGTACATCTGGGCGAGATTAAGTTTTGCCAGCGGGGATGGATCGATCTCGCGGGCAGCCTCGAAATCGGCAAGGGCGCCCGCAATATCCAGACGCCGTATGTGCAGTTCTCCCCGGGACAAAAGTCCGGACGATCGTTTTTGTGAATCGAGCGATGCGTTTGCCGCGTTCATCGAAAGATCGTAACGGTAGAAGCGGGATTCCAGAATAGAAAGATTGTAATGCGCCACGGCGACGAAACTCCGTATCGGTCCTGCCTGGGTTATGGCTTTTTGATACCAGTACTTTCCTTCGTCATAACGGTACATGCCGGCGTTAATGGTAGCCATCGTCATGGAAAGGTCGGCGTCGTCGCCGAAATGATCAAGGGCAGCGCGCAGCAATCGCTCTCCGTCTTCAAGCCGGTGAACCTTGTAGTACATCCATCCCAGACTGCCGATTGCCTCCTTGTTTTCAGGATCGATTGCCAGCAGTTTTTCAAGGTACTCTACCGAAGTTTTATCCCGGTTAAGGTAGCTTGCGGTGTTGGCAAGCCTCAACAGAAGATATGTGCTGAAAGGGTTGACAGCCTCGGCTTTCCGGTACTCGTCCCACGCAAGTCCGTACAGCGAGCGGTTGTAGTAGAGGTTTCCCAGGGAAACAGGAAACCGGGAATCGAGCGGATACCGGTCTGTGCCTTCCTTAAACAGCTCAATGGCGCGTTCCCAGTATTCCGAGTATTGCGCGTCCAGCGCCCTGCCGTACAATTCGTCCGCTTCACGGAAATGTTCGTCTTCGCTGTTTTGCGCCTGTCCGCCCGCTGCGGCGAGAAAAACAAGCAGCACAAGAAGTGTCAGTCCCGCCGCATCTTTGCGCGGTTTTTTGCGGAGAACAAGGGCGAGGGGAGGGAAGATCCACGCCACAATTCTGCGCCGCAGGGGAATCGCTTTTTTGTACGAATCCGAAAAATGGCGGTAAGCGCTCTGCATGGAAACAAAATCGCCGGCGAGGAATCCCTGTGCAAAGCGGGCGGCTGCGGCGTTATGGTACATGGAATACGTTCCCTCGACAACGGAATCGCAGCGCAATGCCCATTCGGATTCGCCCTCTGATGAAGGCTTTCCGTATCCGGCAAGGGCGAGCCGCCGGCGCGTGTGCTTCCACAGGCATAGTGCCTTTGCGCGCCTGTTGTTTCGCATAACGGACAGGAACAGCCAGCCGCAGCGGATGATTGCAAATACCGTTATCAGCGACAAAAGCAGGAACGGCAGCGCCAGTTTTTTCAGCCGTGCCGAAAGTTCGGCAAGAGAGCGGGTGCCGGCAAATGGGTTCGCCGCGTCCTGACCCGATTTTGTGCGCAGCTTTGAACGGTTTTCCAGAATTTCCCGCATCAGCCGTTCAAACAAATCGGGATCGACTCCGGAGGAAAAACGGAATTCCTCTCCTTCCGCCAGTTCTTCCGCGGTCGGATCAATTTCTATCCAGCCGTAGCCGGGGAACGGCACCTCAACCCATGCGTGTGCCATATCCGATCGCACCGGATAATAACCAAAGACCTCGCTTCCCGGCTCAATAAAAAACCCCGCCGCTACCCTTGCCGGGATTCCCAGGGATCGCAGCAGCAGAGTCATCGCGAAAGCATAGTAGGAACAGTAACCTTTTTTTGACTGAAAGAGAAACCACGCAAGCTGATCCCCGTCCGGGGCAATGCCCGGTTTGAGGCTGTAGCGGTATTCGCCGTATTTCAGCCGGTCAAAGATCATCTCAACCATATCGCTGTAACCGGTGCTGCCGCCGGTTATTTCTTCGGCAAAGGAACGAATCCGATCGTCGCCGCCGTAATCGGTGTACATCCTGAACTCTTTCTCTGTTAAGCCGAGTTCCTGCGCAGACGGCCAAAAAACGCCGCCGTCCCCGCCGTAATGGGAGCGTGAAAGATCCTCCGGCCCGGCGTCGCTTGTAAGGCTTTCCACGGAATACGCGGATTTGAACGAGGAAGAATCCCAGCTTTCATAGGGGATAATCGCCGCCGGTTCCTTCATGCCGATAAACGCCGCGGCGTCAAAATTGACCATGTAGTATTCCTGGGTTACGCGCCGCGCCGCGCTGAATTCCGCCGGGGAAAGTTCCGTGGGACGGGGCGGAAGGCGCTGCGGATGGGTTTGTTCGTCAAATTCCTCGACGCGATGAAAGCCCTGCTTTTTGTTGTAACCGGACAGTACCGAACGGCGCAGCAGAGTGTGATAATCGTACTGATCTTTTTTTACAATGAGAATAAGGTCTTCGCCCATGCTGATTTCCGTATCCAGCCTGAGAAACTGGGAGAAATCGAAACTGAACAGTTTTGGCTGCAAAAGCCCTCCGCCTTTCTGCGCCGCCCGTTCCTGTGACGGCTTGAGGAAAAACAGGCCGCCCAGAAAAATCAAAACCAGCAGCGCTGCAATCGCGGCGATTTTTTCGCCTTTGCGAAGCATTATCTGCGGCGGCAGGGAAAACAGCATGGCCAGTGTCTGCAAAAAAACGATTCCGGAAAGCAGGGCTATCATCACAACAGGCCACCGGTACGCCGCGGCCGCGGAAATGCCGGTGAAGCCAAAAACCGCCACCAGAATCGCCGCATCGGCAATAACGGCGGCGCGCAGGAACAGGCGTGAACGAATCGCGAACCATGTTGTCGCGGCGGCCCAGTAGAAAGGCAAAAGGGAGACGAAATTGTTGCGGTCATAGTTCAACAAAAAAGAATCGAGGACGGCGGCAAGGGCGTCGGCTCTGCCGGGAAACAGCAGGCGGGGCATGGCGATAAATGCCCTGGCGATCCAGGGAATTGCCGCTATGACGATAACTGCCGCCGGCACTTTTACTTTTCTGCCGCCCTTGTTAATAGCATCCAGATACGCGAGAAATACCGCCGCGCCGAATGCGGCGCACAATGTCACTGAAAAAACAGCCGTGTCAGCCAGATCGCCGGCAAGGAGTCGCATCTGGTACAGGATGGCAAAGAGCGCCGCGGAACGAAAGAATATTGCCACAGCCGGGTTGTGCTTCGTTGTCATGTCGCTGCCACCCTTGCCCTGACTCCGGGACGCTGGTTATACAGCGCGGCGCAGGTTTCGGCTGCGGCAAGACGCCCGGCAAATCCCTCGTCGCCGGTATCCCTGCCGCATATAAACAACACATCGATAGTCTGGGTCTTGCCGGCACAGCGGCTGGCCGTGTCCTTCAGAAAATGGTCAAGGGCTGAAGTTTCCGCGTTTGCGCGGGGAAGCGCCAATATGATGATACCCCGGTCCTCCGGCACGGCGGGAAGCCGGGGGGAGGCGGACAAAGGTATTGCGGCAGGCCATGCCAGAGTCATGGCAAGATCCTTCGCCGCCGGCGAAACAGCCGAAAGTGTACCGCCCGAAAACCCGGTAATTACATCCATTCCCGATTCGGCGCAGGCGCCGGCTGCGGCGAGGGCGTTTTCGCATAACAGGTCGATCCCCCGCCGGGCAGAACGGGCATTGTACAGCATAGGATCGTATTCGGTGTCGATTAAGATGGCTATATTTGAACGGGGCGGTTTTTCCCGCTCGTCGTCGCGGACAAAAAGATCGCCCGCGTGGCCGAATAGTTTCCAGTTTATCCGGCGGGGATCGTCACCCGGTACATAGGGACGATGGTCGATAAGGTTGTCGGCGCGCTGAAAGGAAAATTCCGGGCTAAGCCTTGATTCTCCGGCGCTGGCGCTCACTTTTGGCGCAGCATCGGCCGGACGGGGAGCGGCAAGCAGCCGCGCTTCGCTTGATGCAGGAAGCCGGTAGGCAAAACGGAAAAAGCCCAGAATATCGAAAACGGCCAGCTCGTCGTACACGGTAAAATACGCGCCGCGTTTTTGAACCGTAAAAGAATGCGCCTGCGGGGCAGCGCCGTTAAAGTCCTGCCTGATCCGCCGCCCGTCTTTGGCGGCAAGAAAAATGCTGCAGCGAACCAAAATTCCCGGCAATTGAATCATTTTGCCCGCGGCGGCGTCCTGTTCACAGCATTCTGCCTGCACGGTTTCGCCGGCGGTAATTTCCCGGGGGCTTATGCGGAAAAAAATCCGGCGGGCGCGGCGGCTGTGCAGCAGCGCGAGCAGCAGAGTCATGCACAGGCAGTATATCCAGGGCACAAGAAACGCCGCGCCGATCAGGGCGAGGACAAGTTCCCGTTTGAACACGGCGGCGGCAAACGCAAGGATAATGATCAGCAGAATAAAAATCCCCATTGTCCGGGGAACGAATACTGCCCGCCGTGCCGTTACGCGCAATTCACTGGCTTTTGGTTCCATCGGTAATCAAAGTGCCGGTGCGCCCAAGGCATATTTCCCGGATAAATTTTTCCCCCTGCGCCCTGGGGTCGCGCAGCCTTACGCGGTGCGCCAATACCGGCGCGGCAAGAACAGCGATGTCCTCGTCGATAACATAATTACGTCCGCGCACCAGGGCCAGCGCACGGGCAGCTTCGAATAAATGCAGGCCTGCGCGGGGGCTTGCCCCCAGGGTAAAGGCGCGGTGAATGCGGGTGTCCCGGACAATGTCGGCAATTGCCTCTTTTAGCGCCTGGTGGCAGAACACTGCGGCGGCGGTTTTCTTCGCCGCCAAAAAATCTTCCACCGTGATAACCGGTTCAAGCTTTTCCAGAGTTTCTCCGGCGGGGTTTTCATCGAGAATTGCAAGTTCCGCATCGCGATCGGGATAACCCATTGAGAGTTTCATCATAAAGCGGTCAAGCTGCGCCGCCGGGAGGGGAAATGTCCCCTCGCTTTCGATGGGGTTTTCCGTAGCGATGACCAGAAACGGTTCGGGCGGGCGGTGGCTTTTTTTTCCGATTGTCACCTGCCGCTCCGCCATCACTTCCAGAAGTGCGGACTGCACCTTGGGCGTGGCGCGGTTTATTTCATCGGCCAGAACAATGTTCGCCAGCACCGGGCCGGGAACAAAACGGAATTTGAGCGCTCTGGGATCAAACACATCAACGCCGGTGATGTCGTATGGCAAAAGGTCCGGGGTAAACTGAATCCGCTTGAACAGAATGTCCTTTTTGCCTTCGATAAGTTTTGCCAGCGTTTTTGCCACCGTGGTTTTTCCCAGCCCCGGATTGTCCTCAATAAGAACATGACCGCCGGCCAGTGCCGCCGCGATAAGCAGCTCAAGAAATTCACGCTTGCCCTTTATTATCCGCTGCGCTCCCTTGAGAAGAGCGTCTGCTGTGTCTTCAGGTCTCATTGGAATAATACTAGCATATTTGCTGTATATGTTGTATCAGCCCTTAACCGGTACGCTTTATGCAGGGAAGCGATGCCGGGCAAATCGCCTCCTACCCCGCACATGGCGCAGTCCAGGTTTAAGGTGGTTACCGCTTCCCTTTTTAGCGTATGGATGTGCGCCGCCCGGTTAAGCGATTCCTGACTGTAATGCCAGGCGCTGAACAAAATGCCCGCGCCGCCGAGGTCAATGATTTTTATTGTTTTTCCGCCGCGTGTTTTTACTTTCAACCAGCGTACATCGCAGCGTGTTCCGTTTTCCTGCGGGCGCAGATAGTTATGACCCAGCTCATCAACCGAGCAGATGTAATGTCCCAAGGGCGCCCCGCTTTTGCGATCCGGGTAACATTCGTGCGGTCCTCGTCCGTACCACTCAACCTCGTCGTATTCTTCGCTCAGTACAAGCTGAATACCGGCGCGCACAGGCTCGATTCCCCTTGAACGGACGAGCAATGAGATCAACAGTCTTCCGTCAGGGTAAACCGTGTAATCTATGGACAACTTCCGGCACAAGGGGTGCTTCCATTCCGTGTATACGCGGTATACACCGGTTTGATCTTTCGGGTATGTTTCCCATTTGTACAATCGCTGCTTTTTTGCGGCCTGTTCCCATCTGCCGCCAACTACAAAAGGACGCAGCGGGCGGACAAAATTGGCGGCGCCGATGTCATTGTCGGTGAGGGCGCGCCAAAGGTTCGGTTGTATTGCAGCGAGGAATGTGTCTAATTCGTGTTGTGCCGCAGGTACGCAGTCGTTGTTTTCTTTTTTGTCTTTGCGCGTATTGCACAGTACGAATTGATCGAAAGCCTGCTCATAACCCGCTTCCGCCCAGGGACTCGCGCCTTTAAGCCGCCATGAAAAAGTAAGGGTGATGTCTCCGGCGTCCGGCAGCTTCTGCTGGGGTTCAACCTGTATCAGGGCGCTTTGTCCCGGCCCAATACCGGCAAGTATGTGCGCGGATATTTCTCCTTCTGCCAATATGATGCCGTCGCAGGCAAAGCGCCATGTGAGGGAGTATGCCTCAAGGCCGCAAAACATCTGGTTGTTGCGGATGCGATAGGTGTTTTCCCGGCCTTCCGCGGCTTCAACGCGCAGAGTCTGGCAGCATTTTTTTACCTCGTATGCCGCGGGATGCGGCCTGCGATCGGCGGCTGCGATACCGTTTCCGCAAAAACAGCCGTCGCTGCCCGTTTTTGCCCTGCTTTTGAAACCATCGCGGCGGTAGCTTTCGGCAAAGTCATCGCCATACAGCCATTGTCCGTCGCGGCGAATCGCCTGGTCAGCAAAATCCCAGATAAAGCCGCCGCACAGATGCGGGTATTTTTCAAACGCATCGGTAAATTCGCCGAAGTTGCCAAGGCTGTTTCCCATGCAGTGGGCGTATTCGCATAACAGTACCGGCATATTTTCATACAGGTCTTTGGGAACGATCTTGTCATACATCGCATACGCCACGACCGGATTGGCGTTTTTGAGCGTTTGCTTTTCACAGAGTATCCTGAATGTTTTTTCTGTAGGATACATGCGGCTTATCACATCGCTTGACGCCTTGCTGTGTTCTCCCTCGTAATGGAAAGGCCTTGTGTCGTCCAGCGCTTCGGCGGCTTTGCGCATTTGCGCGAAAGTTTCGCCCCTGCCCGATTCGTTGCCAAGGCTCCAGAAAAAAACACAGGCGTGGTTGCGATCCCGCAGCACCATGCGCCGCATCCGGTCTACACAGGCCGCAGTCCAAAGGGGGTCATTCGCCGGCAGCTTCCTGCGCACACCGTGGCTTTCAACATCCGCCTCGTCCATCACAAGGATGCCGTATTCATCGCAAAGGTCGTAGAGCAGCGGGTCGTTGGGATAATGGCTGGTTCGGATCGCGTTGATGTTAAGCCTTTTCATCAGCCTCATATCTTCATGATAACGCTGCGGAGAAAGAGTCCATCCGGTATCGGGATCGAAATCATGACGGTTAACGCCGCGTATGACAAGCCGCTTCCCGTTAAGATACAGAACATTGCCGCGAATTTCAATTTTTCTGAAGCCAAAACGAAAAGCCTTGTAATAATGTTTTCCCGCAAATTCCCATTCGACAAGCACGGTGTACAGATTCGGCTGTTCATGGTTCCACAGTTTTGGGCGCGGAACAGAAGCGCACAATTCTGCCGTACTGCCGTTTTTTTCTGCCGTAAGTTCCTGCCCGCCAAGGCTTAGTCCGAGCGCAGGTATGGAAGCGCTTACTTTGGCGGGCTGCTGTTCCCCCCGGTTTTCCAGGTGCAGCGTCAGTTTTACACCGGCGTTGAGCAAACTTTCATCAAATTCGGCGCGCATATAAAAATCCCGCACGCTGATTTTTGGTTCCGCATACAGAAAGACATCGCGGTATATTCCACTGAAAAACCACATATCCTGATCTTCCAGATACGTTCCGTCTGAATAGCGCCAAACAAGAGCGGTGATTTGATTTTCACCGGGGTTCAACAGACGGGTTACGTTAAATTCGTGAGGCGTCATTGAACCCTGCGAATAACCGGCATACTGCCCGTTTACATATACTTCCAGCGCCGACTTTGCCGCGCCGAAATGGAGAAAAATCTCGCAGTCTGAAAAATGCTGCGGCAGGGTAAAACTGCGGCGGTACACGCCCAGCTCCTGATGGCCTCGGCTGATGCGCGGAATTCGCCGCGTATCAATTGCCTGCGGGTAGGAAGCGGCGTAATACCAGGGCGAGCCATAACCCTGAAGCTGCCAGACGCCGGGAACCTGGATGGAATCCCAGCCGGAATCGTCGTTTCCGAAGGAGTCATCGTCTCCTAAGGAATCGGTGTGTTGTGCAGCGGTGCGGCTTTGGGGAATTTCCTCACCGGTTTTCCAGAGAAAACGCCACTGGCCGTTCAGCGAAAGCCGCGCCGGAGATTGTCCGAAGGCCAATGCCGCCGCTTTGTCGGTGTATGTAAAGGCGAGAGCGTGTCCGTCTTCCTTGCCGCGCTGAATTACCGAGGCATTTTCCCAGTCAGGAGTTGTGTTTTTCACGGGCAGGCGTAATTGTAGCACATTTTTTGGCTTTGTCTCTGCCGGTGCCGGACAAAGGTCTGGCTGCGGCGCACATTGAACGCTTGACTATGCCGCAATATGCGATTATTTTATAGAGATAAGGAATATATTATGAGAAAACTTGTTTTGATTATCACCGCATTTTTCCTTGCCGCATGTACCAGCAATAACTTTTCCGCGAATGTGGCAGGCTCTTCGGATTATTCCACGGTTGTGGTCAAGGATTTTACTACCCTGGGCATTGTGACAGTTTATTCGACGGAAGTGCATTTTTCCGGTCCTCTTGGTTTTACCAAAAGTGTTGAAGGTTCAAAGATTACCTTTGCCGATCTTATGGAGGAAGCCGCCAAGCTGGAAGCGGATGATATCATCAACGTAAGAATTGACATGAATTCCAACTATACAAAGGGAGCCTTTGACTGGATTACCGGTTGGAGCAGAACCTATACCTACACCGGTACAGCCCTGGCGATCAAATATACCGGCAGACTGGATACCGACCGCGGCGATCCGCAGCTGGGCGGACTGCCAAAAGCGCCGGAAGGAACCTCGGCGGTTAAAACCACCAAATCCGGCAGCGTGGTGCTCAAGTAACCGGTTCCCGGATGCGAAAACTATTTGCCGTCCTGCCGGAGCTTGTTCTGCTGGCAGGACGCGGAACAATGGATTTTTCCTCCCCCCTGGAAGCCAGGTTCGATAGCGTCAGCCTGGCGCCCACATCCTTTGTCGTTATTG
>Ga0082212_10007196_pt1 | contig 14775 bp, 21 predicted proteins | sample TergutNt197P3_FD_71548 | JGI IMG/M metagenome (GOLD analysis project Ga0082212, IMG submission 71548) | Neocapritermes taracua P3 segment gut microbial communities from Petit-Saut dam, French Guiana - Nt197 P3 | ecosystem: Host-associated > Arthropoda: Insects > Digestive system > Gut ... | reverse complement strand
AAAACTTCTTATTCCCCACAACCCTAATACCTCAAACCTAAAAACCACAAACCCCCCCGTTTTTTCCACGAGTCCGTTCGACTTGCATGTGTTAAGCACGCCGCCAGCGTTCGTCCTGAGCCAGGATCAAACTCTCCATAAAAACTTTTATGAATGAGCTTTTTGGCTCTTCTTTACATTTTTTACCCTTCAGTACTTTCGCACCAAAGAAATTTGTTTAGGACCAGATGCTTTTTAAAGCATCTGTTTCGCTTTTTTGGCTTCTCTGTTCAGTTCTCAAAGACCTCTTCCCCTGCCATCGGGATCCCGTACCCCCTCAAAAGGGCACCTCATTAATATATCATCCCCATACCCCTCTTGTCAAGCCTTTTTTTTCTTAAATTTTTCTGGTAAATTATTCCATTCATGGCTTTGGTTCGAGATTTGTTTTAGACGGAGGTTTAATATAGCATAGATAGCTTTGTCCGTCAAGGAGGATTCAGAAAAAAACAGTTGTTTTATAGTGGAATTGGCGATATGATGAAGATAAAAAGCGCAGCTAAAATAGTGTTTGGCTGCGCTTTCTTAGTTGTTCATGATAAACAAATCCTTATTCCGGCTCGACAATGGCATCGGTGGGGCATACATCCATGCAAGCTCCACATTCTGTGCAAAGATCGGGGTCGATGATATAGATGTCGCCCTCTTTAATGGCCTCAACGGGGCATTCCGGCTGGCAAGTGCCACAAGCAATGCAGGCATCATTAATAGAATATGACATGATTACACCTCCTTTCCTTGCTTTGCCGCAGGCAAATCAAATTCAGTACCTTACTGACGCGTAACGTCAAGCAAAAACAAGTTCTTTGCTTCAATAATCGCTTTGCGTAAGCAAAGCTACCACAACTCAACACTCATAACTCATAGCTCAACACTGCGGTCGCAGACCGCCTTAGATTTCCAAGATGTCTTTTTCTTTTTGGACCAGGATTTCGTCCACCTTGGCTATATATTTATCAGTAAGTTTTTGGGCGCTATCCTGGGCCTTTCTGGATTCGTCCTCGGAAAACTCTTTGGCTTTTTCGGCGGTTTTCAGCCTGTCAATGGCATCCCGGCGAATATTGCGGACAGCCACCTTGCTATCCTCGCCTTTTTGTTTACATAGCTTGATCAGCTCTTTGCGGCGTTCCTCGGTAAGGGGCGGAACCGCGATCCGCAAAACACTGCCGTCAGAATTGGGATTAAAACCCAGATCGGACTTGCGAATAGCTTTGTCGATCTGGGGCAGCAGGCTTTTGTCCCAAGGTTGCACCAAAATCAGGCGCGGTTCGGGGCAGGAAATGTTGGCTGTTTGGTTGATAGGAGTTTGCTGGCCCCAGCATTCTACGGTTACCCGGTCCAAAAGAGCCGGGGTAGCCCGTCCGGTACGTACTGTAGTTAAGTCTACCCGCAGGGACTCCAGGGCTTTGGTCATTCTGCTTTCAGCATCATCAAGTATGGCTTTGGTCACAGTTATCACTCCTTTATCTTTTGAAAATCTAAGCTTTGGACTCTGAATTCCGGACCTGAGGCAGCTGTGCCCAGCTCTGTACCGATTTTTTCCCCCATCACCGCCCTCAGAATGTTCCCCGACTGATTAATATTGAAGACTATCAGAGGGATACCGTTATCTTTACAAAGGCTGGCGGCCGTTGAATCCATCACCTGCAAGCCCATGTTAAGAACTTGCATATAACTAAGATGATCAAATTTGACGGCTGTCGGATCCAGATGGGGGTCGGCGCTGTAAACACCGTCTACCTTTTTGGCCATAAGTATTACGTTGGCCTCTATTTCCGCCGCCCGCAAGGCCGCCGTAGTATCTGTGGAGAAGAATGGGTTGCCGGTGCCGGCGGCAAAAATTACTACCCGCCCTTTTTCCAGATGACGGATAGCCCGGCGGCGGATATAGGGCTCGGCAATAGCCCGCATTTCGATGGCGGATAGCACCCGGGTAGCCACGTCTTCCTTTTCCAGGGCATCCTGCAAGGCTAAAGAATTCATAACAGTAGCCAGCATTCCCATGTAATCGGCAGTGGCCCTGTCCATGCCTTGGTCACTGCCGGCAATCCCCCGCCAAATATTGCCGCCTCCCACTACCATAGCTATTTGGGAGCCGCATTCCAAAACGGTTTTCACCTGTTTGGCAATAGAGGAAAGAACCACCTGATCAAGGCCATAACCCATATCCCCGGCTAAAGCCTCACCGCTGACCTTTAGTATTAGACGCTTGTATTTAGGTTCCTGCTGCATAGAGGTACTCCTATAACTTTAGAAAACCGTTATCTTTAGTTAGGAGTTAGGAGTTAGGAGTTAGGAGTTATTGAAAAAACGCTATGCGTTTTTGTTATTTAATAAAAAGAATTAATTGTTTTTGCGTAGCAAAAACTTCAATAATTCCTCATTCCTCATTCCTCATTCCTAATTATTTTTTCGTCAGGGCAGCGATTTCTTCTGCTAAATTGCACTCTTTTTTCTCTATGCCTTCACCCACTTGATAGCGGGCAAAGCGGCGGATAGTAATATTTTCGCCAATTTTGGCGATTTTTTCATTGAGCAATTGCTGCACGGTAATATCAGTGTTTTTGATAAATGGCTGTTCTAAGAGACAAGCCTCCTTGAAATACTTCTCGGCCCGGCCTTCTACCATTTTTTCAATGATATTGGCGGGTTTGCCTTCCTCCTCGGCTTCAGCCCGGGTATTAGCTTTTTCCTGATCTATAACATCTTGAGGCACATCTTCCCGCCGCACAAACTGCGGACTACTGGCAGCCACTTGCATAGCAATATCCCGGCAAAACTCTTTATACTCTGCAGTTTTGGCCACAAAATCGGTTTCGCAGTTTACTTCCACCAAAACACCGATGCGTCCGCCCCCATGAATATAGGCTTCGACCAAGCCTTCGGCGGCAATCCGTCCCGCTTTCTTGGCTACGACGGCCAAGCCCCGCTCTTTTATGGTCTCAATAGCTTTTTCCATATCTCCATTGGCTTCGGTAAGGGCTTTTTTACAATCCATCATCCCCGCGCCGGTTTTTTCTCTCAGTTCTTTTACCATTACCGCTGTAATCATTTAAAAACCTCCTCCTTTTACTCTTCTTCATTTCCATTTTCTTCCATGGCGGCTGCGCGTTCAGCTTCGGCTGCGGCCATTGAGGCGCCTTGGCGGGCCTCAATAATGGCATCGGCCATCTTGGAGGCCAATAGCTTGACGGCACGGATGGCGTCGTCGTTGCCGGGAATCACATAATCGACCTCATCCGGGTCGCAGTTGGTGTCCACAATAGCCACAATTGGTATATGCAAACGGCGGGCTTCTGCTACGGCGATCCTTTCTTTGCGCGGATCAACCACAAATAAAGCTCCGGGGAGACGCTTCATATCCTTAATGCCGCCCAGGAAGCGATCCAGCTTGAATTTTTCGGCCCTCAGTTTGGAAACCTCTTTTTTAGGGAGGCGTTCGAAAGTTCCGTCCTGTTCCATTTGCTCCAGATCCCGCAGATAATCGATCCGTTTACGAATGGTGTGGAAATTGGTGAGCATGCCGCCCAGCCAGCGCTCGTTGACAAAATACATCTCTGAACGGACAGCCTCTTCCTTGACGGAATCCTGAGCTTGTTTTTTGGTACCGACAAAAAGTACGGTTTGGCCTTCGGCAGCCACACTTTTGATGAAATTGTAGGCTTCATCCACCTTATGCACGGTTTTTTGCAGGTCGATAATATAAATACCATTGCGTTCGGTGAAGATGTAGCGCCCCATCTTCGGGTTCCAGCGCCGGGTTTGATGGCCGAAATGCACCCCGGCTTCCAGCAGTTGCTTCATAGAAATTACGGGCATAATTTTTCCTCCTTGTTTTTGTTTTTCCTCCGATACCTTATGTGGCTTTTTTCACTCCTTTTTCGGCTAATGGAGCACAGGAAAAAGGCCTAAGCATCGTGCGTATTTAGTACCACCTAGTAGCATAACATATATTTTTTGCCATTGCAAGTAGCTAAAGTATAATAATAAAAAATTTTTGTCCGGCTCTGGAATTATCAAAGATTTATTGCTATAATTAGGGAAAAGGGGGAAGACCGAGTGGAAGGTCCGGTTATTTTCATTTGCAGCGGCAACACCTGCCGCAGTCCCATGGCGGAAGTACTGCTTAAAGCCTGGTTTGAACAGGAAGGCCAAAAGACAGAGGTTTATTCCAGGGGTTTGGCTGCTTTCCCGGGGGACGATGCCAGCTGGGAGGCTATTCGCGCAGTAGAGGCGATCGGTTTGAGCTTGGAATCCCATCGCAGCCAAAGAGCAAAACCCCATGAGCTCAGCGCCGCCGGAAGTATCATCACCATGACCGATCATCATAAATGGAAAATATTAGAAATGATGCCGGAATTGGCTGATAAAGTCCTTTCCGCTCAAGAAATCGGCGGAGCAGATATTGCCGACCCTTATGGCGGCAGCCAGAAAACCTACAGGAAATGCCTGGAAGATATTGCCTTCTGTTTAGATAAACTCTGGCCGGGGGTAAATCAATTCGTAATGCGTAATTCGTAATGCGTATGATTACGAATTACGCATTGCAAAGAGGGGGAGTGAAATATGAAGAATTATTTTGGTGCGCCGATCAAGAAATTGGGTTTTGGATTTATGCGGCTTCCTGTTATAAGCCAAAATCCCAACAGTGAGATCGACATTGAGCAGGTCAAGAAAATGGTTGATTTGTATCTTAAGCGCGGCTTCAGCTATTTTGACACAGCATTTGTCTACAACAGCGGCAAGTCGGAGGAAGCGATCCGCCTGGCTGTAACCGAACGTTACCCGCGCAACGAATTCCAGGCCGCAAGCAAACTTCCCCTCTGGAAACCGGTAGATTTTGAACAAATGAAAAAGATGACTCAGATCTCTCTTGACCGAATGGGGCTGGATCACTTCGACCTGTACCTGCTGCATGGAATCGGGCCGGACCGCCTGGAAATGATCAACGAAATAAAAGCCTGGGATTATTTAATTGGCCTCAGGGAATCCGGCAAGGCCAGGAATATCGGATTCAGCTATCACGGTGACGGCGATACCTTAAACCGCATCCTTGACGCCCATGGAAAAGACCTGGATATTGTCCAGATTCAGGTCAACTACCTTGATTGGAAGGACGAGCAGATCCAATCCGAAAAGTGCTATGAGGCAGCTGTTGCTCATGGGATGGGGATAATCATTATGGAACCGGTCAAGGGCGGCGCCCTGGCAAACTTTACCCCGGCTGTGGCAGATATTTTCAAGAAAGCCAACCCCGACTTAAGTTTAGCCTCATGGGCGCTGCGCTTTCCCCTGAACCTGGATGGGGTTATCACGGTGTTATCCGGCATGTCCTCGATCGAGCAGGTTGATGACGGTACTACGATAGCCGATACCATGGGCCCCTTATCCGGTGAGGAGATGAAAGTAATCGCCGCTGCCATGGAAGAGCTGGAAAAAATCCCGACCATCCCCTGCACGGCATGCGGTTATTGCCTTGACGGCTGCCCGCAAAAGATCAATACACCAAGAATTATCGGCATTATCAACGACTATCTGAAATATCAAAATATTGTAGGCACAAAGCGTCTCTATGGCATGATAACAGGTACTATATCAGCCGGCGCCTATTTATTGAAGGACGGGGTCGCGGCAAAATCGAGCGATTGCCGCATGTGCGGCTCCTGTGAAGAACATTGCCCGCAGCAAATAAAGATTATCGAAGCTCATAAAAAAGCCGCACAGTTTTTCGAGTAACCAAAGCGGCGGAGGAATATTTTATGCGGCTTAGTAAACTAAAAAAGCAATTAAAAGATAATTATGGCATACAGCCAAGTTTGCACTATTTTGCAGGCGCTATGCAAGCTATCCGAACCTACTTTGACTATCGCCGGGATAATCATTTGGATGAATTTTTGCTTGATGATACGACCTGGCATGATTTATCCGGGGATGATATTTTCAAACGAATCAATTCCGGTCTTAGTTCATCCGGGGAACAATATCTATACTACCTGCTAAGAAGCCCAGCCATTGAGAAAAGTGAATATGACAAAAGAGCTGAATTTATCGGGATAATGGAGCATGATCCGGATTTGCGTTTAAAACTGCAGGTTGTTCTGGCAAAGCTTGGCAGACGGCATGCCGCGAATACTTGCGAGGCCTTTCAGCCATCTTCACATAGCCCCAAGAAGCTGCTGCTTTATCTTTTGCTTGTACTGGCTTTGATCGCAGGCGCCATCAGTCTTATATTTACAACAAAAGCCATGCTGTTATTTATTTGTCTGCTTATATTTATTCCGTCTTATCATCAATTTGCCTCGATCCGGATGGAAAGAGACCTGGCAACCGTGACTTATTCAGTCGCTATGGTATTTGCCGTGAGGAAAATACAGAAAATAGCTTCCCCGAAGCTGGATCAACACCTTACATCTTTTTATGAATCCGGCAGGCGTTTAAAGGCAATTACCCGTATCGGTCATGTACCGACAAATACTACCGCCGGCGAGTTTGCAGCATTGCTTAACAGCCTATTGCTGCTTGATTTGATCACCTATGAGTTTCATAAAAACCGGCTGGGCAAACATCATGCTGATATTTTTCAGATCCATGAATATTTGGGGCGGATCGATTCTGCCATTGCCATTTCTTCTTATAGAAAAAGTCTGGATGTTTACTCAATCCCCCAAATCGATTTTTCACCCTCTGCCAGTGTCAGCGTTTATGGAATCAACCTTGTGCATCCGCTCATTGAAAATGCCGTTCCTAATGATTTAGCCACAAAAAAACCGGTACTGCTAACAGGCTCCAATGCTTCCGGAAAATCGACATTTTTAAAAACTGTTGCTGTAAATGCGATCCTGGCTCAGGGTATTTGTACCGCTATTGGCAACAACTATTTTGCCCCTGCTTTTCGCATATATTCTTCTATGGCAATTGCGGATAATTTGCTTGCGGGGGAAAGCTATTATATATCGGAAATAAAATCTCTGAAAAGGATCATGGATGCCGATGCCTCAAAACAGCCTCTATTATGCGTGATCGACGAGGTTTTGCGCGGCACAAATACTGTAGAACGTATTGCCGCCTCCGCTGAATTCCTTAAATATTTGACCGGCAAAAAAATGATTTGCCTGGCAGCGACCCATGATATTGAACTATGCACATTATTAGCCGGCTATTACCGTCTGCTTCATTTTGAGGAAACTATTACAGATGAGGGCGAAATCCTGTTTGACTATACCATAAAAGACGGCCCCGCCACGACCCGCAATGCTTTAAAGTTGTTAAGTAGCATGGGATTTGATCAAGAAATGGTGAATCGCGCCAATGAAAAAGCCAATATGTATATTGCTGTTGGTAAATGGATGTAGCGCATAGTTCTTGTAAAAATAAGATTGATAAAAAGAGAAACAATGAAGGAGAATTTGCATATGAAGATTGCATTAGCCAGTGATCATGCCGGTTTTGAGGTCAAGGAACAAATAAAAGTTTTACTGGAAAAGGAAGGCTATAAAATGGAGGATTTTGGTAATTATGGCCTGGAGGCGGTGGACTATCCTGATTTTGCCGCTCAGGCAGCCCGGACTGTCAGTTTGGGAGATTGTCAGCGAGGGATTTTAGTTTGCGGCAGCGGAATTGGCATGAGCATAGCCGCCAATAAAATCCCCGGCATTAGGGCGGCCCTTTGCCACGACCATTTGACGGCTGTATCCTGCCGGGAACACAATGATGCCAATATACTGGCTATCGGTGCTCGCCTGTTGGGCTGGAATACCATAGAGGACATCGTGCTGACCTTTTTGACCACACCGTTTTCCGGAGAAGCCAGGCACGCGGTACGTATTGAGAAGATTGTGAAGCTGGAGAATAATTGACTTTATAGGAGATGATCGTAATAAGCCAAGAGTATAATATCAGCGAGCTAGAACCGGAAAGTTTAAAAGAGGCTTTAGACCTTGTCTGGAGAGTTTTTCTTGCCTACGAGGCCCCGGACTATAACGATGAAGGGATCCAGGAGTTTAAGGATTTTATTGGCCTGGAATCAATACGTCAAAAGCTCTTAGACGACCAATTCCGGATCTGGGTTTGCTGCAACAAAGATGCAATCGTTGGCGTTTTGGCAGTAAAACCTCCTTGTCATATAAGTTTATTATTTGTAGACGGCAAACATCACCGAAAAGGTATAGCTCGGTCCCTTTTCAAGCATATGGTTGATTATTACAGGCTGAATCATGGGTTCACAGAAATCACTGTAAACTCTTCGCCTTATGCCAAAGAAGCATATCAGAAATTAGGCTTTACCGATACCAAAATTGAACAGACCGTTAACGGAATTCGGTTCACCCCAATGAGATTCCTGCTATAGACATTACGCAACAAGTAAATGGGTAAAAAGTTGATTATGACTGATGCCTGAACGGAGAAGGTTTATGAGGAATATTGTAGTAGTGCCGTATGATATTAGTTGGATAGACGGATTTGAACAAATTAAAAATGAACTGGAATATGCTCTTTCAGGGTTATTTCTCGCTATTGAACATATTGGAAGCACTTCTGTTCCCGGACTTTATGCTAAACCGATTATTGATATCGACATTGTTGTTGAAAAAACAGTGTTTGCTAAAGTTAAAGAGAGACTGGATAAATTAGGATATTCTCATGTGGGAGATCTCGGCATTGAAGGCCGTGAAGCATTTAAATATGAGGGCAAGCATCATCTTATGGAACATCATCTTTATGTCTGCGATAAGGATGCTGACGAATTAAAGCGGCATATTGCTTTGAGGGATTTTTTGCGGACTAACAAAGAATACCGTGATAAATATAGCGCTATAAAAATTGAGATGGCCCAAAAGTACCCTAACGATATCGACAATTACCTTGATGGCAAACAGCCTGTTATATTGGAAATCTATGAAAAGTGCGGCCTGGACACAACTTATTAGAGATTGCTGAAGTATAGGAGGTGAGGATATGCATATTCAGGAAGTGGTATTTTCTACAATTAATCTTTTGCTCTTTATTTTGCTGGCCGGCGTTGGAGTTTTAGGGATCGTTTTCCTGTTCAGAGTCTTGATTAAGGCAAATAAGGCACTTGATATCTGGCTAATGAGAAACAGAAAAGAGTAGTCATTGGCTGACCCTTTCTTGCAGGCATCGGTGACAGATAGGATGACAATGAACTGCATTTAGAAATCGGTTGTATGAGCATCATCCTAAAAGAGTATAGAGGAAACTGGAATATGGTCAAGAAACACTTAAGGCAACCTCTAAAAACCCCTCGTCGCCATCTTCGCTGCCCTTTTTCCGCCTGGACTGCGTTGTCGTCACCTCACGCAGCTCGGCTACGCTTCGGCTCCTGGGCCTTGCCAGTCAAAAAAATTGCTAGCGAATCTGGCAGCGCTGTGTTTTTAGAGGTCGCCTTAATAGAACACCACAGTTAATAGCTGTATTAGCAAGTTAATAAATTTATACAATGCGAGGAATTTAAGTGCTTGGTTTCAATATGGACTTACAAAGTCAAATAACACAATTAACAAAAATATTATCGATGAACAAAACGCTATACTCAGTAATAGAAAAAGCAGCTAGCATCGGCATGAAGAATTACTATATTGGCGCCGGATGCATTGCCCAAACCGTTTGGAATTATCAGATGGGGCTTGAATTAACAAATGGAATCACAGATATCGACTTTTCCTATTATGATAATACGGATTTATCACATGAAGCAGAAAACTCGGCTATTGAGCGACTAAAAAGCATCATAAACTCTAATGTGATCGAGCTTGATATAAAAAATCAAGCAAGAGTGCATCTTTGGTATAAAGAGCATTTCGGCTATGATATAAGCCCATATGATTCTATTGAGAACGCAATTAATTCTTGGCCAACAACGGCAACTTCTATAGGCGTCCGTTTAGATAAAGAATTTATAAGAGTTTATGCTCCATTTGGGCTAAATGATTTATTTGGGATGATTGTTAAAGCAAATAAGGTTCAGATTACGGAAGAGATTTATATGCAAAAGGCAAAAAAGTGGCATACTAAATGGCCAGCACTTACAATAGTTCCATGGTAGACACAGGTTGCTCACATATCTGTAGACGAACCCCGCATTCATAGATAATAATTGATACGGCGCGATGAGGGGAAAAGGATTAATGACAGAAGCGGTCAAATACGCTTTTGATGAGCTGAATATTGATGTGTTGTCAATTTACCATAGACCAGCCAATATTCGCTCCCAACGGGTAATTGAAAAATGTGGTTTCAAGTATGAAGGAATCCTTAGGCAGGCAAATAAGGTATATGATGGCCAAATTTTCGATGATGTTTGCTATTCAATGTTAAAACCGGAATACTATATTTGAAGCGAGGTACGTATGAATATGAAATTCAAATCAAAGATTGACTGGTGGTTTCACATGCTTGTTTTAATATGCTTGTTAGCATCTGCCTTTCCTATTGTGCTGGGTATTATTTACAGTATTATATCCTCCTTGATAATCGGGGCAGCTGTTATGATAGCCTTGGGGGGAGTAATTGTTTTGCCGATTTATTTCAATACATATTATACCCTGGAAGATACGAAATTGCATATCCGAAGCGGTCTTTGTATAAATAAACGGATACCATATCAATACATTGAAGGCATAAAAGAAACTAGAGACCCCGCAGCATCGGCGGGATTATCACTTGATCGGATAGAGATACGCTATTCTTCACAGAACATGATTCTTGTATCACCTAAAGACAAGCAAGAATTTATCAGACAATTGAATCAACGTATGTTAAAATTGGAGGGAAAGGGGAATGAAGGAAATAATTATTACAAATATGGGGAAAATTGCTCCAAAACACGAAAACAAGCACAAGAAATATGAGTTCTATAAGTATGAAGTAACAGATAGCCAGGAAAAATATGAGGTTTTTAGCCCTAACGAGGGGAATCAAACTGTGGTAGCATTTTATGCGTTACCGCCTGGCAAATCGGCTTATCCGTTTCATTACCACACGACAAATGAGGAAGTTTTTTATGTGATTTCCGGAAACGGTATCCTGGAAACTTACACTGAAAACTACCAAATCACAGCGGGGGATGTGATAGTTTGCCCTGTGGGAGAGAAAGGCGCTCATAAAATTATGAACTCATCCCAAACAGAAAACCTTGTTTATCTGGATGTTGATACCAATAATACCCCAGACATCGCGTATTATCCCCATTCTAATAAGATAGGGATAAGAGCTGCCGGGGGAATTAGGGATAATTTTAGCTTGGATGGCAAGATAGGCTACTATGACAATGAATAGGGCTGGGAGAGAGGAGAACTTTATGAAAATAGAGAAGATAGGGAAACGGAACATTGTTTTTAAATACGCGCTTCCGGAATGGGATTTGAATTTACACTTGATCCTGGGACAGAGATACAATTATCTTATTGATACCGGTCTTGGTTCTAAAAGTGTTGCGCCGATTATAGATTATTTGGGAAACAGCCCCAAACCGCTGATTGTAGTTAATACTCATTATCACTGGGATCATATTTGGGGCAATCATTGCTTTAGCGAATCCAGCATAATATCCCACAGCCTCTGCCGGAAGCTTGCGGCGGAAAACTGGGCCGAAATGCTGCAAAGGAATGAGTCATATATTCGGGGCGAGGTCAAGTTATGCTTGCCGAACCTGGTATTTGACAGCTGCTTGGATTTTCCTGATGACAAGATCAGGATTTTTTATACGCCCGGACATACAGTGGACTGTATAAGCGTCTTTGACGGAGAGGACAAGGTACTTAACGCCGGAGATAATATTGGCGATACATTGCGGGAAATTGTGCCGGTTTTAAAAACAGAAAAAGCGCTCTATCTTAAATCCATTCATATGTATCAAGAGCTTGATGTCGTCACTTGTATTTCCGGGCATAATCAGATTCTGGGGAAAGATGTATTTGAGGCAATTGAGAATACCCTCCAAGCTGAGCAAAAGGAATGAGATACCTGCTATAGAAAGCGAGGTTGAGATGAAAACTATTTCAGCAAAAAAACTAGCTCTCCTGATTATTGGCTTATCTATTGGGGTTACAAAAGCGCAGTGGAGGCCGCTGCAGAGGCCCAGGTTGTGATCAATGGCGGTCAATTTGAAAGAAGTTATGGTTTTAGGAACAGCAACTGTTTGGTAGGTAAAGATGACAACATTAAGATTGCTGATGGCAGCATTGATGTATCTACCCATTGGTGGTCAAAAATAGTTTCTATCAAAAAACCATTTAATTAGTAATGAGCGATAAGTCAAGTAAGTTTTAAATAATAATAACAACAGCTTGACTCTCTTATTCATTTTATGATAAAATAAACCGTAAATTAAATTATCATAGAATACTGGTGATAAAATGGAATATATCTCTCGGCACTTAGAACGTAAATTTTTGAAAATGAGCAGCTTTTTTAAAGCTGTTCTTGTTGCCGGAGCCAGACAGGTCGGTAAAACAACGATGTTAAAACATCTCGCTAAAGGACAAACACGCACTTATGTTTCCCTTGACGTAAAAATGGCCAGGGAGCTGGCGCAGGATGATCCGGTGCTTTTTTTTCAGACTTACAAGCCGCCTATCCTGATTGACGAGGTTCAGTACGCCCCGGCGCTTTTCCCCCAAATCAAAATCATCTGCGATGAAAGCGAGGAAACCGGACAGTTTTGGCTGACCGGTTCTCAGCAGTACAAGATGATGGAAGTCGCCCGTGAATCGCTGGCCGGACGTGTCGGGATCCTGTCTTTGTACAGCCTGTCCCAAAGCGAAAAAGCCGGCATTGTCTTTACAAACGAATTGGATTTTTCCCTTGCCTGCTTGCAGGAACGGCAGTCTCTGGTCGCCAAAAACAATATTATCTCCGTCTTTGAGCATATCTGGCGCGGAGGCATGCCGCAAGCCCAATATGCAGACGAGGAACAGCGGCAGGAGTACTTTGAATCTTATATCAACACCTATCTGATGAAAGATATTGCCCAGCTCGGAGAAGTACGTGACTTGCTGCGTTTCGGCAAGTTTATTACCGCCTGCGCCGCCTTGGCCGGTCAAATAGTGAATTATACAACCCTTGCCGAGGCCTCTGATATCTCAGTACCCACGGTAAGGGATTGGCTGGCTATTCTGGAGGGGCTGGGAATCATCTACCTTTTGCGCCCTTATGCGAATAGAGAACTGAAGCGCCTGGTAAAAGCTCCCAAGCTCTATTTTTGCGATACAGGGCTTGCCGCACATCTTTCTCTGTGGCTAACCCCGCAAACATTAATGAACGGGGCTGCAAACGGCCCCTTCTTTGAAAACTATGTTGTAGCAGAGCTGCTGAAAAGCTATTCTTACTCGCCGTCAAAAGCGAACATTACCTATTTTAGGGATTCAAACGCTAAAGAAATTGATATTTTTATTGAGGAAAATAATATGATCCACCCCCTGGAAATCAAAAAATCCGCAAATCCCAACCGCCGTGAGGTCAAAAAATTCAGTATCCTAGGCAAAACTACAGTTGAAACAGGTGCGGGCGGTATTATCTGTATGTGTGAAGAACCCATTCCGATTGATCCCTTAAATAGTTTTATCCCCTGCAATTTGATTTAGAGGTGCCCTTTAGTAAGAGGTGATGGAGGGTTAATGTGGTTATAGAAACAGCCCGGTTATCTTTGCGGGAAATGCGGCAATCCGATTATCCTGCTTTAGCCCGAATTCTCCGGGATCCGGATGTTATGTATGCCTATGAAGGCGCTTTTTCCGAGAGCGAGACCCAAAAATGGCTGGATAAACAAATCAAGAATTATGAGGATTATGGTTTTGGGTTATGGGCAGTTTTTTTAAGGGCAACTGATGAGATGATAGGACAATGCGGCTTGACCTGGCAAAACTACAAGGATATTCAGGTTTTGGAAGTGGGTTATCTTTTTCAAAAGGCTTTTTGGCACAAGGGTTATGCTACCGAAGCAGCAATCGCTTGCAGAGATTATGCTTTTAGAGAGTTAAATGCAGCAGAAGTTTTTTCTATAATCCGGGATAACAATATTGCCTCCCAAAATGTCGCCAAGCGAAACGGCATGATAATAGCAGATACTTTTATCAGACATTATCGCGGGATCGACATGCCCCACTATCTGTTTTTTGTTAAAAAGGGGTTAGGCCAATGAGCATCACCATTCGCAAGGTATTACCTGAAGAGGCTTATGAATACACCGTTTGTCATATTGCTTGCTGGCAGTCGGCCTATAAGGGAATTATGCCTGATGAATACCTGGATCATATGCCGGCAGAACAGGGAGATCGAACGGAAAGTTGCAGACAGACATTATGCTCACCTGGCGAATATGATTTTTTTTGCGCCGTTCATGGAGGGAGAATGGTCGGGAGGCTCATAATCTGCAAAAGCCGTGATGAGGATAAACCAAAAGCAGGGGAGATAGCCGCAATCTATCTGCTTGAGGAATTTTGGGGTGAAGGCTATGGGCGGCAGATGATGGACTATGCGATAAAAATGCTAAATAGCAGGGGATACCAGGAGATTATTATCTGGGTACTTGAAGAAAACAAGAGGGCAAGACGGTTTTATGAAAAGTACGGGTTTAGATTCGATGGCGCAAAAAAGGAAATCAAGATCGATAAGCCTTTAGTAGCTTAAGGACACACTACACCAAAAAATAACAAGAAAATCAAGCAGTAAGATTGAATAAATCATTAAGTTTAGCACCAAGAGACTGATTGAGAGCGG
>Ga0082212_10007195_pt1 | contig 14777 bp, 11 predicted proteins | sample TergutNt197P3_FD_71548 | JGI IMG/M metagenome (GOLD analysis project Ga0082212, IMG submission 71548) | Neocapritermes taracua P3 segment gut microbial communities from Petit-Saut dam, French Guiana - Nt197 P3 | ecosystem: Host-associated > Arthropoda: Insects > Digestive system > Gut ... | reverse complement strand
CCTCGACACCGAGCGGGTAGAGATGCATTACGAGCTGCCGCTTGGCGAGATTGTTTATGACTTTTTTGACTCGCTGAAAAGCCGCACAAAAGGCTACGCCAGCTACGACTATGAGATGAAGGACTTCCGCGACAGCAAGCTCGTGAGGCTTGATATACTGCTTAATGGCGAACCCGTGGACGCGCTTTCGTTTATAGTGCACGCCGATAAGGCGTATGCCCGCGGACGTCGCATTGCCGAGAAACTCAAAGACAACATCCCACGCCAGTTGTTTGAAGTTCCTATACAAGCCGCGATAGGCGGAAAAATCATCGCGCGCGAGACGGTAAAGGCTCTGCGTAAAGACGTGCTGGCAAAGTGTTATGGCGGCGATATCACGCGCAAGAAAAAATTGCTTGAAAAACAAAAAGAGGGCAAAAAGCGCATGCGCCAACTGGGTTCGGTAGAGGTGCCGAGCGAAGCATTCACCGCGGTTTTGAAATTGGATTAAGTTGTAATTTTAAATAAAATACCCTTTTCACAACTCCATACTCAAGCAAATCAGGAGGATAAAAATGAGGTGTACACTAAATAAACCAGCCCCAGAGGTGCCTGAGCGTTTTTATATTTCTAATGGAAAAGAATATCGCTATCTTGCGAATAAAAACGCAGTTCAACATCCCATACACCCAGACATAAATGGAGCGTTGCTTGGTAGTTTTCGATCGAGGGAGTACGTTATATTCGACCCGGTATATTCGGAAAATCATCTGGTCGCGGTTTCTACCAGATTTGGACGGATGCACGATCAAATGATATATGATAATTATAAGTTTTTTATTAACACAGACTGTGACTTCTTTCCATGCCATGCGGGAATACCGAAAGACAGTTTTAACTGTCTCTTTTGCTACTGCCCTTTATACCCGCTCGGCGATAAATGCGACGGGAATTTTTCTTTTGACGCCGACGGAACCAAGGACGGCTATGAACTGGCCCTGACCCGCATGATCAGCGATGCCGTGCGCATCCCGGTCATCGCCTCCGGCGGCGCGGGCAAGCCCGGGGATCTGTACGACGCCGTGACGCAGGGCGGGGCTTCGGCAGCGCTTGTCGCCTCCATCGTCCACTACGGCGAATACACCATCCGGGAACTCAAGCAATACCTACACGAGCGCGGCGTGCCCCTGCGCATGGACTGGTGAGGGCGCGCCTGCATGAAGATTTTTTCTTGCCTTCTCCTCGCGTTCTGCCTCAGCCTGCCCCTGTGGGCGCGGGCGGCGGACGCACCCCCGCCCGACAGCAGGGCTGACGAACGCTTCAGGAGCATGGACGCCGGCGGCAAGGGTTTTCTTACGTTTGAGGACTTCCAGAAACGCTTTCCGAATATGCAGCGCTCCGCCTTCGACGCCATTGATGCCGACAGGGACGGCACTATCAAGCTTGAGGAGTGGCGGGCCTTTTTCAAAAATCACGGCACGATGGGCGCAATGCCTCCCGGTCGGATGCATCCTCGCGACCACGGCATGGACGAACGGACGCATCTGCCGGGACAGGACGGCAAACCGCTGATTCTCCCTCCTGCCAAAAAATAGAGCGGTGCGCCGTGCATACCCTGTCTTCCCCCCTGCGGGAGAAGCCCGCTGTCAATGAAGCGGCGCGCGACATCCTGGCAGGCAGGCGCATAGATCGCGCTCAGGCGGAAACGCTGTATTACGAAGCGGCCTTGCATACGCTCGGCGGCCTTGCCCACGCCGCGCGTATGCGCAGGCATCCCGCGCCCGTGGTCACCTATGTGGCTGACCGGAACATCAACTACAGCAATATCTGCGTGTGCGGATGCCGGTTCTGCGCCTTTTACCGCCCGCCGGGACACCCGGAGGGCTATGTGATCACGCGGGAGGAGATGGCGGCCAAGATCGAAGAACTCTTCGCGCTTGGCGGCACGCAAGTGCTCTTGCAGGGGGGGCATCATCCGGATTTGCCGCTGGACTGGTACGCGGATCTCATCACTTGGATGCGGACTGGCTGGCCCACGCTGCACATCCATGCCTTTTCCCCGCCGGAGATAGTGTTCTGGGCAAAGCGCGCGGGTTGTTCCGTGCGAGAGGTCATCATGCGCCTTCAAGGCGCGGGCCTGCACTCCATTCCCGGCGGCGGCGCGGAAGTCCTGGCTGATGAGGCGCGCCGGAAGGTCTCGCCCGACAAGTGCAGCGTGGCCGAATGGCTGGGCGTCATGGAAGAAGCCCACGGCCTCGGCCTGAGAACCACCGCCACCATGATGTTCGGCCACGAGGAAGAGATGGGGCACCGCCTGGATCACCTCTTCGCCCTGCGGGAGTTGCAGGACAGGACGCAGGGCTTTACGGCCTTCATACCCTGGACCTTCCAGCCGGATCATACCGCCATAGCGCGCCCGCCGGAAACCGCGCCCGCGTACCTGCGCCTGCTTGCCGCCTCGCGGCTGGTGCTGGACAACATTCCCAACATCCAGGCCTCCTGGGTGACCATGGGGCCGCAGACGGCGCAGCTTGCCCTGTTTTTCGGGGCCAACGACTTCGGTTCGCTGATGATCGAGGAAAACGTGGTTGCTGCCGCCGGGGTGCGCTTTTGCCTGCGGCGCGAGGAGATACACAGAATTATCAGGGCCGCGGGCTTTGAACCCGTGCAGCGGAACATGCTGTACGAGCCGGTCAAGCCGCAGGGGCTATAGATAACCAGTGAACGCGGGCAGGCACAGGCTGATCGCCGTCGCCGCGCCCCTGCCTACGGGCCGGGCCGCCCGGTGCCGGAAACTTCTTCCAACAGTTCCGGGCGGTACAGGCTGCGCAGGAAGGGCGCCAGTTCCTCGTCCTCCATAGGCGGGATCGCATCGCTTGCAAGCAGGCTTTGCACAATGCGTTGCAGGCTCGCCTCGCGGCAATAGGGGGGATACGAGTATTGGACCGTCTGCAACGCCTTACGGATTATCGCTTCGGACATGCCGGTATTTTTTGCCAGCAGTTGTACGGATTCCTCCCGGTTGTCCAGGAACCATCTGTAGGCGTCAAGATAGACCTTGAGCAACGCGGTTACGGTCGCCGGATCGTCCCGCAGGGTGCTTGCCTTGGTCACGAGCGCGCAGCATTGATGGCCTGGGCTTATGTCGTGCGAACTCAGCAGCTCATGCCCTATCGAGTGCGCAACCGCTCTGGCCGGACGCGGCGCCCGTGCGATAAAGCCGTCAATTTCCCTTTTCTGCAGCAAAAACGGCATGTCGGCATCCTTCATGCCCATGCGCCTGACCTGGATGTTATGCCTCTTGGCCAGGTGAAGCAACAGGGCATCCTGGGTGGAGCCGCTGCCCGGGGTGCCGATCGTTTTGCCGTCCAGATCCTTGATGCTTGTGATGGAAGTATCCACGACCAGGCTCGATCCTTCCTCATTGGCGCCGGCCAGCATGGACAGCTTCACGCCCCGCGCATGCGTCATCATGATGGGAACAACGCCGCAACTGGCAAAATCAATGGAACCCCAGGTCAGGTCCTGCATTGCGTAGGTGCCGGACAAAAAAGCGCGCCACTGGACGGTAAAGCCGGCCGCTTCAAGAAGCTTCTTTTCCTGCATCACCATCACGGCCGGACTGTGCAACTGGTCCGCCACGAGATAGCCGATGCGGATCTCCCTCGGCGCTGCAAACGCCTGACCCGCCAGGCTGACAGAGAACAGGGCCGCCAGGCACAGCGCGCTGAAGAGAGCTTTGCGTTTTGGAAACATCGCGGACCTCCTTGGCGGGCTTTGGGGTTCTTCCAGAGCGCCCATGCGCATGCCGGCGAAGTATATATGTTTCTCCCCTGCGCTGTAAAGCCGGGAGTGCGTAGCGCTTGACCAAGCGGGCGGCGCGGCGCAGGGGAACGGCGGGTGCTGCCCTTTCCTCTGTATGGAAAACGTGTTAACGTATATACGCAAACATTTCATGGGAAGGAGCACACTGTATGCGCTGGTTCAAACACCTGAAAATACAGAGTAAACTTTTTATTGCCTTTGGGACCCTCGTAGGATTGATGCTTTTTTCGAACCTGTTCGCCATCTCACAGTTTGTCAGCATAAACCAGGAATACAACACCCTGGTCACTACCTCCCTCCAGCGGCTCATTTATTTGAACAGGGCTGTTGAGGATATCACAAGCTTACGCTTGCATAATGTATATTTGTTTGAAGGCAGTCTTCATACGGACACAATTGCCACGCTGACAGAATCGTTTTTGGATAATATAACAAACTATCGCGACAGCGTTATGTCCGAGACGCTTTTGGATGACTATGATTTTAAAGTGCGTCTGAGGATATGGAATGACATTTATGACAGCTTCTCAAATAAATATATTCCATATCAAAGATCTATTGCAGGAGCGATTGGTGATAGCGAAGCGCAGATTGGCAAAGTTGTCTTACAAGGCACTAGAATAGCAAGTGGAATTACTGAAAAAATAGAAGAACTCCGCCATGCTTCCTTTATCACCATTAAGAAAAAATCCGATGAGATAACAGCGCATTTTTATAGCATCATAAGATCACTGATCGGTATGACTTTTTGCATCGTCGTATTTTCAATCGTGTTGTCAACATTGCTGACAAAGACGGTAAAAGCGTCCATCGTACACATACAGGACGCAATGGCGGAAATTTCCAAGGGGAATTTTGCCTACCCGATTCGAAGCGAGCTCAGGGATGAATTGGGGAGGCTTACACACGACATAGGCGACATGATCGATCATATTACGGAAATGAATAAAACAATAGCCGTCATGGAACATCTGGATGCCATGATATGCATCTCCGATGCGAAGTATCACCTTGTCTACCTGAACGAACAAATGGCGGAAGCCTATGGCCTGGAAAGAGCAGCCTGCCTGCACCAGAAATGCTATGATGTGCTCTGGCAGCGGGACGATCCCTGTCCCCATTGCCTCTTGCCGCAACTCGGCCGGCCGGGAGCAAACTATTCCTATGCTCGTGAACACTTTTGGGATGAAAGACTGGGCAAATGGCTCGGCAGCAAATCGGCCATCATACCCTGGATAGACGGCTCCCTGGTGCAGTTTACTTCTTTTACGGATGAGACCGCCAATAAAAACCAGGAAGAATTGCGCCGGGAAAAAATGGTCGCGGAGGAAGCGTCGAAATCGAAGTCCGATTTCCTTGCCGCCATGAGCCATGAAATACGCACGCCCATGAACGCGGTGCTGGGCATTACCGAAATGCTGCTGGAACATGAAACCTTTCCGCCGCAGGAAACCAAGGAAAGCTTAAACAGAATTTATCATGCAGGCGATCTGCTGCTTGGCATTATCAACGATATCCTGGATCTTTCCAAGATAGAGGCCGGCAAGCTGGAGCTGTTGCCTGACAGGTACGATGTCGCCAGCCTGATCAACGATGTCGTGCAGTTGAACATCATGCGGATCGGCAGCAAGCCGATTAGCTTTGAATTGCAGTTGGATGAAAACACGCCTGCGGAGGCGGTGGGCGACGCGCTTCGCGTGAAGCAGATTTTGAACAATGTGCTTTCCAACGCCTTCAAGTATACGGCGAAAGGCAGGGTCACGCTGTCGGCTTCTGCTGAAACGGGGAGCGAAGCGGAATCCGACGTGACCTTTGTTTTCGGCGTGAGCGATACCGGCCAGGGGATGACGGAGGAGCAGGTCAGCCATCTGTTTGACGAGTACGCCCGTTTTAACATGGCGGCCAACCGTACAACCGAGGGTACGGGACTGGGCATGAACATCACCCGGAATCTGGTGCGCATGATGAGCGGGGAAATTTTCGTGGAGAGCGCGCCGGGCAAGGGTTCGACCTTTACCCTGCGCCTGCCGCAACAGAGCGTGGGCCCCGAGGTGCTTGGCAGCGAACTGGTGGAAAATATGCGCCAGTTCCGCGTAAGCAGCAAGGAACAAATGAAAAGAACACAGATTTCGCGCGAACCGATGCCCTATGGCAGTGTGCTGATCGTGGACGATGTGGAGACAAATCTCTACGTTGCCAAGGGCTTGATGAGTGCGTACAAGCTGCAGATTGACACCGCAACAAGCGGTTTTGCGGCGCTTGACAAAATCAGGGACGGCAAAACCTATGACGTTGTGTTTATGGATCACATGATGCCGAAGATGGACGGCATTGAGACCACAAAAAAGCTGCGCGACCTGGGCTATGAGCGTCCTGTCGTCGCGCTGACGGCTAACGCCGTGGCGGGGCAGATGGAGGTCTTTCTGGCGAACGGTTTCAACGATTTTATTTCCAAGCCGATAGACATACGCCAGCTCAATATTGTGCTGAACAAGCTCGTACGCGATACGCAAACGCCCGAGGTGCTTGAGGCCGCGCGCCGGGAAGCCGGCGACTCCACGCAGGACTATGCCGACGACGACGGGCAGCCGCGGGTCGACCCGCAATTGGCGGCGTTCTTCGTGCGGGACGCCGAGAGAGCCATCGCGGTGTTGGAAGCGGCCTGCGGGAACGGGACGGCCGACGCGGAGGAGAGCCTGCGCCTGTATACCATTGACGCCCACGCGATGAAAAGCGCGCTTGCGAACATCGGCGAAGCGGAACTTTCCAAGGTCGCGTTCCGCCTGGAACAGGCGGGACGGGGGCGGGACCTTGCCGTCATATCTGCTGAAACGCCGGAGTTTCTGGACGCGTTGCGGGCGGTGATCCGAAAAATCACGCCGCAGGACGAGGAGGAACTCGGCGACGCCCAAGACGAGGACCAGGCGTATTTGCGGGAAAAACTGCTCGCCCTGCGCACGATGTGCGCGGAATATGACATCGGCGCCGCCGAAAACGCTCTGGCCGAATTGCGAAGCAAAACCTGGTCGAGGCAGACCAGGGAACTCCTGAATGCCCTCACCGAACATTTGCTGAGCAGCGAACTGGATGAGGCTGCCGGCGCCGCAAAAGACTATGCGGAGAGTATACGCGCGGAATAACAGGCTGCGTGCCGCGTGCGCATAAAGCGAGGAAAGAATATGCACCAGACACTCTTTGTTGTGGACGACAGCTTCGTCAATCTCACAAAGGCCAAGGAAGCCCTGGGAGAGCGGTATCGCGTCTTCCCCCTCCCCTCCGCTGCGAAGATGTTTTCGCTCCTGGAAAAGATCATGCCGGACATGATTCTGCTGGACATCGAAATGCCGGAAATGGACGGCATTGAGGCCATGCGGCAACTGAAAGCCGATGCGCGCTGCGCGGGCATCCCGGTGATCTTCCTGACCTCCAAGCTTGATGAAAGCAGCGAACTGGAAGGCTTTGACCTTGGCGCGGTGGATTACATCTCCAAGCCCTTTTCCGCGCCGCGCCTGCTGAAACGTATCGCAAACCAGCTTTTGCTCGCCAGCCAGAAAAGGGACTTGCAGGACTATGCGGACAACCTGGAACACAAGGTGCGCGAAAAGACCAGGGCGATCTTTACCCTGCAAAGCGCCGTTCTCACGACCGTGAGCGACCTGGTGGAATTTCGCGACGAGTGCACCGGCGGGCACATCAGCCGCACCCAGTTGTATTTGCAGGCACTGGCGGAAACGCTTTGCCGGGAGGGAATCTATGCGGAGGCAACCGCAAAATGGGACATGGATTTTTTCCTGCCCTCGGCGCAGCTTCACGATGTGGGAAAAATCGTCATCTCGGATCTTATTTTGAACAAGCCGGGCAAACTCACCCCGGACGAGTTCGAGATCATGAAAACCCATGTGGCGGTGGGTGTGGCCGCCATAGAAAAAATCATGTGCGCCACGGAAGAACACGCCTTTTTACGATCTGCCCTGCTTTTTGCGGGCGCCCACCACGAAAAATGGGACGGCAGCGGCTATCCCGCCGGACTTGCGGGTACGGACATCCCGCTGGAGGGACGGCTGATGGCGATTGCGGATGTGTACGACGCGCTGATCTCCGTGCGCCCGTACAAGGCGGCCTTTACCCACGAGGCGGCGAAACGCATCATTGAAGACGGCGCCGGAACCAGCTTCGACCCGGTCCTGGTGGAGGTCTTTCGCAGCGTGGCGGACGAGTTTGTCCAGATCGCGCAGAATAACACAACGGGGCAGATCAGGCCGTAAGCCGGCGCCGGTCCGTCAAGGATGCCAAAGAAAGGAGAGCGGATATGCAAAGAACACTCTTTGTGGTGGACGACAACGAGGTCAATCGGGCGACGGCCAAGCAGACCCTGGAAGGGCGGTACCGTGTTTTTCCCCTCCCCTCCGCGCTGAAGATGCTTGAGCTTCTGGAAAAGGTCGTCCCGGACCTTATCTTGCTGGATATCGAAATGCCGCAAATGTCAGGCGTTGATGCTGTCGCCAAGATCAAGGCAAACTCCGCCTGGGAGAATATTCCTTTCATGTTTATGACGAGTTGGGGAGAGGATCTGATGATGAACCATTGTCTGCAACTGGGGGCCTTTGATATTGTGCATAAGCCCTTTGTTGGCGCGGTGCTGATCAACCGCGTGGAAAATTGCCTGAAGATAGACGGTCTTATCCAACGCGCTGAACGTATGGGACGCAACCAGGCGGGTCTTGCCTGTGTGCTCTCCGACATCATTGAAAGCCGGGATGTGAAAAACGCCGGACATGTGGAGCGCATCGCGGCGTACGTCAAGCTGATGGTGGCCGCCCTGCTGGAGAAGGGCGTGTATGCCGAGGAATTGCGGGCGTGGGACATGGATGCTGTTGTCGTTGCCGCCATGTTGCATGACGTGGGCAAGATCTCGGTCCCCGAAGCCATCCTGGGCGGTTCCAACCTGACCATGGAGCAGTATGCCGTCTTGTGGGGCCACGCTGCCACTGGCGAAGCAATCATGGATGCGCTCTCCGCCAAAAGCGAAGACAAAGACCTGTGGCCCCTCGCCAGGCGTTTTGCGGGCTGCCACCACGAAAACTGGAACGGCAGCGGCTACCCCAACGCGCTGAAAGGGGAGCAGATCCCCCTGGAAGGACGCATCCTGGCTGTTGTGGACATGTATGACGAGCTGCGCTGCGGCCGGTACCAGGCCGCTGTTGATCACACGCGCGCTGTCGGGCTCATACAGCGTGATGCCGACGTGCGCTATGATCCCAAGATTGTCGCGGCTTTTCTGGAAATCCAAAAAGCCGTCGCGCAGATCGCTGAGGGAAAAACGGCCAAGGCCGAGCCGGCGCCGGACGCGCCCAGCATCGCGAAAAAGCTTTTGGGCATGGGCATGGCGATCGACGACATCGTCACGGCGACCAGTTTGTCCCGCAAGGACGTGGAGCGCCTGCGCGACGCCGAGACGGAGTGAACATGCTCTAGCGGGAGAGCGAAGGCGCCGGGCCGTCCGAACCCGCGCGCAGGAGCGCGGCCAGATGCTTGCGCACCAGCGCCATTTCCGCATCCGTGACTGTCGGCATGTCGGGGGGCAGGGCCAGCACCAGGTCCGTGCCTTCGCCCACAAGATATAAGGCGGCAGCACTTCTTCCCAGCAGGCAGAAAAAACGCCTGGGTTCCCAGCCGAGTTCCCGCGCCTTGGCGGCGGCTTCCGGCGTGTAGGTGAAATCGGGCTTGCCCGCAGCATTCACCACCGGGTGCACCTTCGCCTTGCTTGCCTGCACCCAGGCGCGGAAGTGCGGCATGCTTTCGATAAAGCGGATCAGCTCTTTCTCCGTATAGGCGTTTTGCGCGTAGACATCCGGCGCAGGCTGGGCCGCACGGCTTTCGGCGCCTGCCGGGGGTTTCTTGCCGGCAGCGGCCTTTGTCCGCGTGGTCTGCGCGTGCGCGGGACTTTGCGCCGCGAAAAGCGGCTGCGAACCCGGCGGCATGCACAGCGCAAGGCAGGCCGCAAGGCAGGCCGGCGTGATCAGGCGCCTCAGCGCGGAGGGGATGCGTCGCACGTCAGTACGGCACCGCACTGATGCGCGTTAGAAGTTCCATGTTGTGATAGGATTCTATGTAGCGCAAGGTGCCGGTTTTCGCCCGGATGACCATGGAGTGCGTTACCGCGCCGGTGCCGGTGTAGCGCACGCCCTGCAAAAAGCTGCCGCCGGAGATGCCGGTGGCGGCGAAAAAGGCGTCATCGCTGCGCACGAGGTTGTCAACGGACAAGACCTCGCGCACGTCAACGCCCGCGTTCTGGATGGCTTCCTTTTCCACGTAGGACTGCGGATCCAGGCGGCAAAGAATCTGGCCGCCCATGCCCTTGATGGCGCAGGCCGCGAGCACGCCCTCCGGGGTGCCGCCGGTGCCCATCATCACATCCACCTCCGCATGCGGATCCACCGCCATCAGCGCGCCGGAAACGTCGCCGTCGGTATGGAGCTGGATACGCGCGCCCACCTCGCGAATCTGCCGGATGATCGTTTCATGCCGCGGCTTGTCCAGCACAAAAACCACCAGGTCGTTGACGGCTTTGCCGAGGGCCCTGGCGATGTTGTTCAGGTTGTCCCTGATCGGCGCGTCCAGATCGATGGCGTCGCGCGCCGCAGCGCCTACCACGAGTTTTTGCATATAGAAGCTCGGACCGGGATTGAACATGGCGCCGGCCGGCGCCCCGCCGACTACGGAAATGGCGTTTGGCCGGCCATAGGCAAGCAGGCGCGTGCCTTCCACGGGATCGACAGCCACATCCATTTCCGGACCGTCGCCCTGGCCCACTTCTTCGCCGTTGAACAGCATGGGGGCTTCATCCTTTTCCCCCTCGCCGATGACAATCCTGCCCTGGATGTTGACAGTGGCAAAGGAAACACGCATGGCGTCCACCGCGGCCTTGTCGCCCCTGTTTTTATCGCCCCGGCCGAGCCAGCGGGCCGAAGCCAGCGCGGCGGCTTCCGTAACGCGAACAAAATCAAACGCCAAATTTTTTTCCGGTGCTGCCATGCCTACCTCCCAACCGGTTTCGATACCCAAAATCAGGCAAAACTGTACTCCAGCCGCGTGAGCGCTTCAAGAAAAAACTCGCCTGCCGACAAGGCCGTACAGGACCGGCTACAAAAATGCCGCGGACAACGCGTTGATTTTTTTTGGCTTTCAAAAAAAATGAAAAAAAAATGCTTTTCCCCCTTCTCAAGTGGAAAGCGAGGCTTATATTTTCCCACTGCCGGGAGCGACGCGAGCGTCGGCATCCGCCGCGCGCAACGCGCCCGGAAGACCGTGGGGAAACAGCCTCGCATGAGGCGTCATACCGTAAAAATTGCAGTTGGAGGAGACGGAGCATGAAACTGAAGCCCCTGAATGATCGTGTATTGGTGAAACGCCTGGAATCCGAGGAAAAGACCGCCGGCGGCCTGTATATCCCCGATACCGCGAAGGAAAAGCCCTCGCGCGGCAAGGTCGTCGCCGCCGGTCCCGGCAAGCTCGCCGACGACGGCAAACGCACGGCCCTGGCCGTGAAGGCGGGCGACCTCGTGCTGTTCAACAAGTACGCGGGCACGGAAATCAGCCTTGACGGCGAAGAACACCTGGTGATGCGCGAAGACGACATTCTCGCCATCATTGCCTGATTATACACTTAATTTATTCTAAGGAGATACTAGTATGGCTGCCAAAGAAATCCTTTTTGACGCCAAAGCCCGCGAAAAACTTTCCCGCGGCGTGGACAAGCTCGCCAATGCCGTCAGGGTGACCCTCGGCCCCAAGGGCCGCAACGTGGTGCTGGAAAAATCCTTCGGCTCCCCGATCATCACCAAGGACGGCGTTACCGTTGCCAAGGAAATCGAGCTGGACGACAAGTTCGAGAACATGGGCGCGCAAATGGTCAAGGAAGTCGCCTCCAAGACCTCCGATGTCGCGGGCGACGGCACCACCACCGCCACCCTGCTTGCCCAGGGCATCTACCGTGAAGGCATCAAGCTCGTGGCCGCGGGCCGCAATCCCATGGCCATCAAGCGCGGCATCGACAAGGCCGTGGAATCCCTGGTCAGCGAACTCGGCAACCTTGCCAAGCCCACCCGCGACCAGAAGGAAATCGCCCAGGTCGGCACCATTTCCGCCAACGCCGACGCCACCATCGGCAATATCATCGCCGAGGCCATGGCCAAGGTAGGCAAGGAAGGCGTCATCACCGTCGAGGAAGCCAAGGGCCTTGAAACCACCATGGATGTCGTGGAAGGCATGCGTTTTGACCGCGGCTACCTGTCCCCCTATTTTGTGACCAACCCGGACAAGATGCTGTGCGAAATGGACAACCCCTACATCTTGTGCACGGAAAAGAAAATTTCCAGCATGAAGGACATGCTGCCCATTCTCGAGCAGGTCGCCAAAATGAACCGTCCGCTGGTGATCATCGCGGAAGACGTGGAAGGCGAAGCCCTGGCCACGCTCGTGGTCAACAAGCTGCGCGGCGCCCTGCATGTCGTGGCCGTCAAGGCCCCCGGCTTCGGTGACCGCCGCAAGGCCATGTTGCAGGATATCGCCGTGCTTGCCGGCGGCCAGGTGGCTTCCGAGGACATCGGCGCCAAGCTGGAGAATTTGAGCGTTGCCGACCTTGGTTCCGCCAAGCGCGTCGTCATTGACAAGGAAAACACCACCATCGTGGACGGCGCCGGCAAGGCCGCGGACATCAAGGCCCGCGTGAAGCAGATCCGCGCCCAGATTGACGAAACCACCTCCGACTACGACCGCGAAAAGCTTCAGGAACGCCTGGCCAAGCTGGTCGGCGGCGTGGCGGTCGTGCATGTCGGCGCTGCGACCGAAACCGAAATGAAGGAAAAGAAAGACCGCGTGGAAGACGCGCTGAACGCCACCCGCGCCGCGGTTGAGGAAGGCGTCATCCCCGGCGGCGGCACCGCGTACATCCGCGTGTCCAAGGTGCTCGGCGACCTCAAGCTGGCTGACGACGACGAACTGGCCGGCGTAAATATCGTGCGCCGCGCCATTGAGGAACCCCTGCGCCAGATCGCCCAGAACGCGGGCTTTGAAGGCTCCGTGGTGGTGGAAAAGGTGCGCGCGGGCAAGGACGGCTATGGCTTCAACGCCGCGAACGGCGAATTTGAAGACCTGGTCAAGGCCGGCGTCATCGATCCCAAGAAGGTGGCGCGCATCGCCCTGCAAAACGCCGCGTCCGTGGCTTCCCTGCTGTTGACCACCGAATGCGCGGTTGCGGAAAAGCCCGAACCCAAGAAGGACGCCCCGATGCCCGGCGGCGGCATGGGCGGCATGGGCGGCATGGGCGGCATGTACTGAGACTTGAACGGCTCGGGCTGACGGCCTGAGCATGCACACGCGATGCCCCCGGAGGCTTTTTGCCTTCGGGGGCATTATAAGAATATACGAAGCAGACGGAGTGCGTCATGACTGATTCCACGGCCACCAGCCATGAATTCCGCGCCGAAGTGCGCAAGGTGTTGAACATCATCACCCATTCGCTGTACACCAACCGCGAAATCTTTCTGCGCGAGCTCATCTCCAACGCGTCCGACGCGCTGGACAAGCTGCGCTTTCTGCAAAGCCGCGGCGACAGCGTGCGCGAAGCGGACCTGCCGCTTGAGATTTCCATCAGCGTGGACAAGATAGCCAAGACCCTGACCATTACAGATACCGGCATCGGCATGAGCCGCGAGGAAATGGTGGACAACCTCGGCACCATCGCCCGCTCCGGGTCGGAACAGTTCCTGCGCGATCTGGCCGAAAGCGCCAAAGAGAAGGAAAGCGGCCAGGGTGACGCCGCGAGCATCATCGGCCGTTTCGGCGTCGGCTTTTATTCGGTCTTCATGGTGGCGGACAAGGTGGAAGTTCTCTCCCGCGCCGCACTGGGCGACGCGCCCGCGAACATCTGGACCTCGGACGGCGAGGGCGAGTTCACCGTGGCGCCTGCTGAGGACGGTCCCGCGCGCGGCACGGTGATCACAGCGCATCTTAAGGAAGACGCCCTGGAATTTTTGGAAAAATACCGTCTTGAGGGGGCCATCCGCAAACATTCCGCCTTTGTGCCCTTTGCCGTGAAGTTGGAGGACGAGCGGGTCAACACCACCCCCGCGCTGTGGCGCGAGCCCAAGTTTTCCATCACCAGCGAGCAGTACGCGGAGTTCTACCGCTACCTCACGCATGACGGCAAGGATCCGCTGGACGTGCTGCACCTTGCCGTGGATGCGCCCGTGCAGTTCAACGCCCTCCTGTTTATCCCCGACGCGGCGCGGCACGACTTTTTCGGATCAGCGCGCGACCAGTGGGGGCTTGATTTGTACGTGAAGCGCGTGCTCATCCAGCGCGAGAACAAGGAACTGCTCCCCGAATACCTGGGTTTTGTGAAGGGCGTGGTGGATACCGAAGATTTGCCGCTCAACATCGCGCGCGAAACCCTGCAGGAAAACGCGCTGCTGCGCAAAATCCAGCAGACCGTCACCAAGCAGGCGCTCGCGCACCTTGAACGCACGGCTGCCGACAAGCCCGAGGACTATGCGAAGTTCTGGCGCTTGCACGGCAAAATATTCAAGCTCGGCTACCATGACTATGTAAACCGTGATCGCGTGGCCGCGCTGATGCGCTTCAATTCCTCGGTCCACGACACGGGCGAGGATCTGTGCTCGCTGGACGACTATATGGGCCGCGCCAAGGAAGGGCAAAAGGACATCTGGTATCTTGCCGCGCCGGGGCGCGAGGCGGCCCGGCTCAACCCGCACGGGGAACAGTTCCGCAAAAAGGACATCGAGCTTCTGTACCTCTATGAGCCTATTGATGAATTTGTCGTGGAGGGACTTGGCAAGTACAAGGAGTTCACCTTCCGCTCCGTGGAAAGCGCCAAGGAAGACGCGCTTGACGCCTTTGACGACGTCGCTGACGCAGGCAAAACCCAGGCCAGGGAACTTGCCGGGGAGGAT
>Ga0082212_10007194_pt1 | contig 14777 bp, 12 predicted proteins | sample TergutNt197P3_FD_71548 | JGI IMG/M metagenome (GOLD analysis project Ga0082212, IMG submission 71548) | Neocapritermes taracua P3 segment gut microbial communities from Petit-Saut dam, French Guiana - Nt197 P3 | ecosystem: Host-associated > Arthropoda: Insects > Digestive system > Gut ... | reverse complement strand
AAGCGGCTCTTACTGCCATTGGAACGGGAGCCTCAGTGGAAATTAAAGGGAAGCTGGTCGCTTCTCCTGCTTCGGGGCAGGCGGTGGAAATTGCCGCATCCGGTCTGCGGATACTGGGTGAAGCGCCCGCCGAAAACACGGGTGATATCCCCGCCTATCCGCTTCAAAAAAAACGCCACTCCCTGGAATTCTTAAGGGAAATTGCCCACCTGCGGCCTCGGACCAATACATTCGGCGCGGTGGCGCGGGTTCGCAGCCGCCTTGCTTTCATTATTCATCGTTATTTTCAGGAGCGGGACTTTCACTACCTTCACACGCCGATAATTACCGCAGGCGATGCCGAGGGCGCGGGCTCCATGTTTCAGGTAACGACACTTGAGCCTGCTACTGTGGCAAAAGAGTTCGCCTCTTCGGGCGCTGTTGATTACGCGAAAGATTTCTTTGGAAAGAAAACTTTCCTGACCGTTTCCGGCCAGCTAGAGGCGGAAACCTACGCCATGGCCGTTTCACGGGTTTACACTTTCGGCCCCACTTTCAGGGCGGAAAACTCCAACACCGCCCGCCATCTGGCGGAATTCTGGATGATGGAGCCGGAAGTTGCGTTCGCCGACCTTGAAGACAACATGGCGCTTGTCGAGGATTTTCTTAAATTCATTTTCAACACCGCGATTGAAGACTGCGCCGATGAGCTTGCTTTTTTTGACGCTCATGTTGAAAAGGGCATCATCGAGAATCTGAGGCAGGTGGCGGACGCGAAATTTGCACATATCAACTACACCGATGCGGTCAAAGAACTGGAAAAAGCGATTGCGTCCGGCAAGGGCGTATTCGAGTTTAAGCCGTATTGGGGCTGCGATCTGCAGAGCGAGCACGAAAAATACCTGACCGAAAAAATCGTCGGCGGGCCGGTAATCGTTACCGACTATCCCAAAGAGATAAAAGCTTTTTATATGAAACTTAACGATGATAACAAAACCGTACGCGCCATGGACGTACTGGTTCCCCGCCTGGGAGAAATCGTCGGCGGTTCCCAGCGCGAAGATAATCTGGAGAAACTCATTGGGCGCATAAGTGAAATGGGCATGAAACCGGAAGATTATTCCTGGTATCTTGACCTCCGCCGTTACGGGACAGTTCCCCATTCAGGGTTCGGCCTGGGCTTTGAGCGGCTTATCCAGTACATCACCGGAATAGCGAACATACGCGATGTCATTCCCTTCCCAAGAGCGGTTGGACAGGCGGAGTTTTAGAAATTAGGGATGAGGAATTAGGAATTAGCAGTTTAAATAGATGCGGTTTTGGGAAATGAGTCTGTTTCATAATACGAAGTTCAGCCTGGTACTCTTTTTTTGGTTCGCTTTCAATATAATTTTTTCTGTATCCGCTCAAGATTTCGACGTACCGCCCCTGCTTGTTCCCTACATATCAGATGCGCCTGAAATTGTTTCCAGAGCGGCGGTTCTTCTTGACGCTGAGACAGGGACGGTGCTCTTTTCAAAGAACCACGATGAAGAGATCCCTCCGGCTTCACTTGCCAAACTGATGACCATTCACCTTTTAATGAGGGAAATTGATGCGGGCAGGGCATCTCTTGACGAGATCGTGCCTGTCACCGTGGAAAGCTGGGCGCAGAGCCAGCCGCCCCGTTCAAGCCTGATGTTCCTTGCGCCCGGGCAAATTGTAACGTTACGCGAAATCATACTCGGTCTTGCGGTTTCTTCGGGGAACGACGCTGCTGTTGCGGCGGCGCTCAGGCTTGCCCCGACTGCAGCCGATTTTGCCGTTATGATGACGGCGGAAGCCCGCCGCATGGGACTGAGTGTTACCCGCTTTGTTGAGCCGTCGGGAATTTCAGAAGATAACATGACTACCGCCGCCGAGTTCGCTTTTTTTTGCAGGCAGTATCTGCTCCTGCATCCACAGAATCTTACGGAATTTCATTCGGCGCCGGTATTTGCCTATCCCATGACAGCTAACGTGCCGGCTGCTTTCCGCGATAATCCGCGCACCATTGTCCAGTACAACCGCAATAACCTACTGAAAACGTTCCCCGGCGCTGACGGCCTTAAGACCGGCTACATTGACGAGGCCGGCTACAACATCGCCCTTACCGCGCAACGGGATCAAACCCGCTTTATCGCCGTTATCCTCGGCGCTCCGGCAGAGGCGGGAGGCGACCGTATTCGCGATGCGGACGGCGCAAGGCTCCTTTCTTGGGCGTTTGACCATTTTAAAACAGTCCGCCCGTTTATCGGTCAAATTGAGAATATCCGTCTCTGGAAAGGGAAGGCTGACAGCGTGGAACTGAAACTTGCACATTCGGCGGACTTTACCTCTCCGCTTGACCGTGCGGGTTTTCTGTTATTCGAAACCGTCATCCCCGCCCCGTTGATTGCCCCGCTTCCCGCCGGTTTCCATGCAGGGCACCTCGTCATTTCCGACGAGCAGGGCGAGGTAAACCGCATCCCGCTGCTGACAGCAGAATCCTATGAAAAGGGAAATATCTTTAAAAGGCTTTGGCATAGTATTTTGCTCTTTTTCAGCCGGTAATAACAAAAGAGAAGAGTTTACCACGGAGGAATACGGAGTGAGGCACGGAGTTTCACGGAGTTTTAATATTAATTCTTTTTTTTTCGTGTGACTCCGTGATTCCTCCGTATAACTCCGTGGTAAATTTCTTAGGATTTACACGTAAAGGATTACAATCCAATCGCTTCAAGAATGAAGCGTTTTTGTTCTCCAAATTCTTTTGATACCGGAAAATCCGACTCTCTGGGACGGCAGGGGCGGACTTCGATTTTTTGCGTAATTTTCCCCGGCTTGCCTCCCAGAATGTAAACGCTGTCGGATAAAACCAGGGCCTCTTCAACATCATGGGTAATAAACAAAGTAGAGAGTTTCATCTGTCCGGCGATCCCCGCGTACCATGACTGCATCCTTATGCGGGTGATTGCATCAAGGGCGGAAAAAGGCTCATCCAGCAGAATAACCGTGTTATGCGTCATGCAGGTTCTGAGCAGGGCGGCGCGTTGGCGCATTCCGCCCGAAAGTTCTGCCGGGTATTTTTTCTCATACCCGTCAAGCCCGAACATGGGGAAAAATCCGGCGGCGTATTCGCGCGCCGCTTTTTTTTTCTGTCCGCGAATTAACAGGGGAAGGATCACATTGTCAAGCACGGTACGGTATTCAAGAAGCAGGTCTTTCTGCAGCATATAGCTCACCCTGCCGCTGATGCCGGTAATATCCACGCCGCCAAGAAAGACCTTCCCCGCATCCGGCCTCTCAACACCGGCGAGAACATTAAAGAGCGTGGTCTTGCCTGCCCCCGAAGGCCCCAGGAGCGAAATAAACCCGCCGGGAGGGAGTTCAAGACTGATGTCCTCGACTACGGGGCTGCCGTTGTAATTTTTGGTGATATGTTCACAGTTAAAAAGCATAATGGTTGATGAGGGGATCAGGGATCGGGGACTAGGGATCGGGGGTTGTTGTTCGAAGTATCAGAGTATGCCATGTAAACTACTGGTACTCCGAACAACAACCCCTGATCCCCGATCCCTAGTCCCTGATCCCTTACTCCTTCTTTTAATTTGGCAGATACTCATTGGTAAAACCGCCGCTACCTATATCTTTTTCCAAAAGCCCCTGTTCAAACATCCAGCGGTAGAAGCCGCCCCAGCGCTGCGGGTCGATTTCTCCCCAGCGTTTCGCATCTCCCTGGTAGCGCGTTTTAAGGTACTCCTGGCTTCGCATAACAAGAGCGCGATCCAGTTCGGGCGCGTGTTTTAACAGGATTTCGGCTGCTTCAACAGGGTTTTCAATAGCGAAACAGTACCCCCGGCTTACGGCTTCCATAAACTTTTTCACGGTTTCAGCATTGGCGGCGGCCCAATCGGGGTTGGCAGCAAGCACCGGCGTGTAAAAATCCAGCCTGCTGTCGATGGTTCCCAAATCAAGGTAGTTAATATCAACATTATTGACTTCCGCGGCAATGCCGTCCCATGCGTAGTATATCCAGACGGCGTCTATATCGGTTTCCAGCGCGGAAAGCGCGTCTGTTGTGAAATTGGGAATCATCCTGACGGCGTTAAAATCGCCGCCGTCGTTTTCTACGATGCCGCGTACCACCGCCGTTACCAGAGGAGTCTCCCAGGAGGCAAAACGTTTCCCCGCAAGATCGGCGGGTCTTTGGATGCCGCTTGTTTTCAGCGACATAATTCCCGACGTGTTATGACTGATGACGGCCGCAACCGCAGTTACCGGAAGCGCGTCACGCTCTTTGGCGATTGCCGGCCCCATTGATTCCTGAAAAGTTACCCCGAATTCAGCCTTTCCCGCTCCCACAAGCGCCAGCGCCTCATCCTCAGGGGGCTGGGTTATGGTTACTTTCAATCCCGCTTCGCTAAACCAACCCTTTTCCTGTGCAACAAACAAACCGGTATGGTTCGTATTCGGCGTCCAGTCCAGCAGCACTCTGATAGTATCACCATCAATCTTTTTACTGCTGCATCCTAAAAAAACCAAAACGCCCAGAACAAGCAGTACCCCCGCTCTCAAAAACTCCCTCTTCATCATTCCTAATTCCTCATTCCTAATTCCTAATTTTTTTATATGGCATTGCCGCATTTTCGATTATCGAAACCAGCTTTATCAAAAACAGGCTTATTGCCGAAACAAGCAGGATAACCGCGAACATTTTGTCAAACGAATAAGTCCGCCTAACGCGGATCATGTAAACGCCCAGCCCCGCTTCCCCTCCGAGCCATTCGGCGATCACCGCGCCGATGATCGAATACGAGGCCGCGATTTTCAATCCTGAAAAAAATGCCGGCAGCCCATGGGGAATTTTGATGTACTGGTACAACTGCCGTTTTTTCGCCCCCATGGATTGAAGCAGGCGCAGTGCATCTTCGTCTGCGGTGTTAAACGCTCCCAAAAGTCCGATGGTCATGGGGAAGAAACAGGTGAGAAAGACCAGGACGATCTTCGGCGCAAGGCCGTAGCCCATCCACAAAATCAGGAGCGGCGCAACCGCTATTGTGGGCATGGTTTGGGTAAGGAGCAAAATGGGCGTTATCGACTGCCGCAGAAAACGGTTTGCGTCCATGGCGGCAGCCAGTACAAAGGATGCCGCTATTGCCAGCGCCAGGCCGCAGACGGCTTCCAGCACGGTGCGCCGCAGGTGGATCATGAGCAGGGGAAAGTCGGCGGCAAAGGCTTCCGTTACCCGCAATGGACTGGGCAGCATATAGCCGGGAACAATTCCGCCCGCGCTTAACAATTGCCAGACCAGAAGCAGGGCGGCAATGGGAACCAGCGGGAGCCAGTTGCGCTTAATCACGATATTCCTCCAATCAAAAAAAAGCCTCCACGGGCAGACCCGCGAAGGCGTTTGTTCCATAATAAACAATTCCCTCCGCCGGCATTATCCGGATCAGGTTATGTGTCCGAAGGACACGAGGGTACTCAAGCGTCAATCCGCTTAATCTCAGCCGGAATTATCCAGCGCCCCAATTAATACTGTCTAACCTTATGCGGTTTTGGTAAAAATGTCAAGGCTTATTTTTCATTCTTTTTTTGATCTGGCATTCTATGACAGATCGGCGTGGTATCTATAATAGCATGAACCAATATTATAAAGTTACTATTATTAGGAGGAAGTGAATGAAAAATAAACTGAAAAAAGGAGTGATATATGAATGATAATAACAACCTTGATGGTACATGGGAAAAAGGATCTTTCAGGTTGGTTATCAAAAAAAACAAGTATGTAAGTTTTTACAACGGTTTTCGTTATGGAAAGGGTAATATTATTTACGATAACGGAGACTTTACCTTAACATCCACTCATGCGAAAAGTTTGTTGATTTTCTGGACTCCCTTTGTCGAAATAGTTAAAGGGAAATATTCTATTGACGATAAAGCAATTTTTATCTCAAAAATAGAAGGGAGATATTTTAATTATAATGGCAGATGGGTATTTACGAAAAAGTAAATGAGGGAAACTCCGCTAAATCGCCGTTTGGCGGCGAAGAAAAATAGTGTTGAAAAATCTCACCTTTACGGTTATAATAGAAGTAATTAGCCATGCGTATTGAAGGGGCATTGCCGTCTTTTTACATTGACATACCTCAGGCCGCCGTACAGGGGCGTGCTGCGCCTACTGAACCGCAGAAGACGGGCAGCCTCTACGGCCCCGGAGTGGTTGTGGAAATCTCCCCGCAGGCCAGGGCGGCCTATCTGAACGACGCACAGGCGGCCGCGCAGGGCGAAATGCAGGGAATTGGCGCGGTTGAAGGGCCAAAGGAGTGCCAGACCTGCAAGAGCCGCAAATATGTTGACCAGTCGGACGATCCTTCGGTCAGCTTTCAGTCGCCGGCGCACATCAGCCCCGGACAGGCGGCGGGCGCTGTCATGTCCCACGAACGCGAGCACGTTTCCAATGAGCAGGCCAAAGCGGATCGGGACGGCCGAAAGGTGGTGAGTCAAACCGTAACCCTCTCTTCGTCGATCTGCCCCGAATGCGGCAGGGTGTATATTTCGGGCGGCGTGACGCGCACTGTTACCAAAAATGACAATTCGGCCAAGTTTGCGGATAACATAACCAATCCGGGAGAAGAGAATGCAAAACTTTGAGTATTGCAACAAGACCAAAATAATTTTCGGCAGAGAGACAGAAAACAGGGCGGGAAGCGAAGCCACCCGATACGCTAAAAAGATTTTACTGCACCATTCAGGAGGTTCCACGGTTCGTTCAGGGCTAATCGACAGGGTAAAAGAAAGCCTGAAAAAAGCCGGCGTTGAATGGGTGGAACTGACGGGAGTGCAGCCCAATCCCCGGCTCTCTCTGGTGAACAAGGGTATCGACATTGTCAAAAAGGAAAACCTGGGGCTGATCCTCGCTGTAGGCGGCGGTTCGGCGATTGATTCCGCCAAGGCTATTGCGCTGGGCGCCGCCAATGACGGCGATGTGTGGGATTTTTTTGAACGGAAGAAAGTTACCGACAAATCCCTGCCGGTGGCGGCAATCCTAACCATCCCCGCATCAGGCAGCGAATCGAGCGTTAGCTGTGTTATTACCAATGAAGCGGGGCCGTGGAAGCGGGGGGCCAATTTAGAGTGCAACCGGCCGGTCTTTTCGATTCTGAATCCCGAACTGACTTATACCCTGCCCCCGTATCAAACAGCCTGCGGAGTAGTAGACATACTGGCGCACATCATGGAGCGCTATTTTACCAAAGAGCCCAATGTAGAGCTTACCGACGAACTGTGCGAAGGCGCCATGAGGACGGTTATCCGCAATGCAAGGAAAATATTCTCAGGCGGTGAAAAGGACTATAACGCCAGGGCGGAGATCATGTGGGCGGGCGCATTAGCGCATAACAACTTCCTCAGTACCGGCCGTATCGGCGACTGGGCAAGCCACGCCCTTGATCACGAACTGTCCGCCCTTTTCGACCTTGCCCACGGCGCGGGTCTTGCCATACTTTTCCCCGCCTGGATCAGGTACAACATCAAGGAAAACACCCCTCTCTTCGCCCGCTTTGCCGCCAAAGTCTGGGGAGTAGAAGGCGCCTACTACGATTACGAACAAGCCGCCCTGGAAGGCGTCATCCGCATGGAAAACTTCTTCCGCTCCATCGGTATGCCCGTAAGATTAACCGAAGCGGACATCGACCTCTCCCGCATCCGTGAAATGGCCAAACGGGCAGTCCACTTCGGCCCCATAGGCCAATACCGAAAACTCGATGAAAAAGACGCCGAAGCCGTCTACCGCCTCGCCGCCGAATAGAGAGATTGCCTACATTCGCGAAAAACGGTAAAATTAATTTGACACTCTAACAAAGAGCCGATAGCCGGCGTGGTGGAATGGTAGACACTGGGGACTTAAAATCCCCTGGCCGCAAGGCCGTTTGAGTTCGAGTCTCATCGCCGGTAAACTTGACTAACAACTCCCTTTATACTATACCTGACAACGTATGGGCAGTACGCTTGAGGATATCGCAAAACTGGCAGGGGTAAATCCATCCACGGTCTCAAGGGCAATTAACAAACCTGAAAAAGTAAAGGCAAAAACCCGACAGAAAATAGAAAGCATCATCAATGAAACAGGATACAAGCCCAATTTTTTCGCACGGGGGCTGGTAAAGGGGCGCACCGATTCGGTGGGAATCCTGACCTCCCTCCATTCAAATCCCTATTTTATCGAAATTATCGAGGCTATCGAACATTTACTGGCTCAGGACGGGAGCTATATGTACCTGTGCAACTGCGAAAACTCTGTCGAAATGGAAAAAAAATATCTTGATGAATTGATGAGCAGAAAAATAGACAGCCTCTTTGTTATCGAAACCCCAAGCCTTAACACCGCGGAAAACTTCTATACCAAAAATAAATTTGACTGCCCGGTTATCCTGATCAACCAGCACATCAAACCCTATGGTGATAACTATGTGGTACGCTGCGATCAGAAGCCGGGAATTACCGAGGTATTTGACGAAGTTAAACGCCGCAGGCTCTTCCCCTTTATCCTGTTAGTCCCGGCGGAAAAATCTTATTCCTATTTATTTAAGGAACGGCTCTTTGAAAAGTGGCGGCAAAAAAACCGCCTAACCGAAAAGCAGGCGCGCATGGTAAGGGTAACAAAACTTCTTGAACCGAACAACGAAAACTCGGTCTGGTACAGCTTTGAAGCGGCAAAAGAGCTTTTCACCCGGTTCCGCCCCCGCTCGATTCTTGCAGGCAACGATCTTATGGCCCTGGGCGTCCTGTCCGCCGCGCATGAAAAAGGGATCGCTGTTCCGCGCGATCTTTCAATCGCGGGAGTGGACAATACCCTTATCTCCCGGATCAGCATACCGGCCCTGAGCAGCATTGATCTGCGTATGCCCGAAGTGGGAGCCAGGGCGGCCGAACTGTACCGGGCTGTCAGGAAAGAACCTCTTGCTTCGCATGACAAGGCCAAAGCGGTGACTGTGCCTTCAGTCTTTTGCCGCCGGGAAACGTTTTAGTATCGTGAAGAAAGAGAGGATTCCCCGAAAAGACCGCACACAGAGGACACAGAGCCGCTAAGGACACAGAGAAAAAAAATGCTAAAGAATATGGGTTCCAGAGCTAATCGGCTTGTCAACACGCACAGATAACTAACAACGATCTTATTTTCATATAAATTCTTCTCTGTGTATAATCCTGAGGATTGACCTTTGGAATTAAACTTTTGTGTTGACAAATTATAAAAATCGATGTAGACTAAAATAATGCAAGCGCTTGCATTATTCAGCGTTTGCACAGGTACATATCATAAGATATGTATAAATTTATCTTTGGAGGATAATATGAAAAAAAACATCATACGCGCCATTGCTTTATTGTTGGTTTTGTCTGCCGCAGCCGCTGCGGTTTCTGCCTGCAAGAGCGAAAAAAAAGAGGTCAAGCTGACAGCAGCTGTCAACCGCAACCCGGCCAATGAAGATTTCAAGGCTCTGACCGAGATTGCGGCTGAATATTCTGCGGCAAATCCGGGAATTACGGTGGAAATAACCCAGTATCCCGAATATGAGCAGGTCATGAAATCCAAAATGGCCGCCAATGACCTTCCGGATCTCTTCTCTACTCACGGCTGGTCTGTGGCGCGCTATTCCGAATATCTGGAGCCGCTGCAAAATCAAAACTGGGCTTCCAAACTTAGTCCTGCAATAAAACCGGTTATAACCAATTCCAGCGGGCAAATTTTTATCCTTCCCTTTGACGTGGACTCTGCGGGAGTAGCGTTTAACCGCGATGTGCTGGATAAAGCCGGTGTTGATCCCTACGCCATTAAAACCTGGGATGATTTCATGGCGGCCTGCGAAAAGATAAAGAATGCAGGTTTCATCTGTATTGATATCGGCGGAGCGGTTCAGGATGACTGGACAGTGGGAAACTTTTTTGACTGGGTAGCGCCGAGCTTCCTGATTACCAATGAAAGCAAAAATTACCGGGGCGCCCTGAAAGACGGTTCCTTTGACTGGAACAACTGGCGGCCGGTGGCTCAGCTGTTTACCGATTTCCGCGACAAGGGTTACCTCAATCCCGATTACCTGCAGGGCACCTGGGACAATGTTCAAAAAAGACTCGGCAGCGGGGAATTGGCTTTTGCTTTCTTCGGCAGATACGTCATCACCGGCGCAAAAGAATACGGCCCCAATGCCCGTTACGGTTTTATCCCGGTTCCCTCTCTTGCAGGCGACACTCCCACTCTGATAACCGGTGAGAATTTAACCCTGGGTGTATGGAAAGACAGCCCGCATAAAGCTGAAGCGATAAAATTCCTGGAGCACCTCAGTTCTCCCGCAATAGTCAGCCGCCTCGCTCAATGCAATAACAATCAAACCGGGCTTGTGGGTTCCGGCTATGCAATTGATACGGCGGATTTAAAACAATCCTTTGATTTTATTGAAGGGACAAGGGGCTTCCCCTATTTCGACCGGGAATACCTGCCCAACGGTATGTGGGATTCGTTGTGCAAAACAGGATCCGGAATCCTCGCGAGAACCATGACCATGGATCAGGTTATCCAAAGAATGAAGGACGACTATACCACGCTGCGTTCTCAACAATAGCGCCGGTGAAGGGATAGATGCACAAAATTTACAGAAAGGCGAATATTTTATATGTGCCGGCGCTGCTGATTCTGTTTTTGTTTGTGGTCTATCCCTTTTTTGACGGATTTCGCATAGCGTTTACCAACTGGAACGGCTACTCCCAGTCCTACCGCTACATTGGTTTTACCAACTTCAAACGGCTTTTTACCGATGTCAATATTCGTACCGCCGTCCGCAATACATTGGCCTATGGATTCGGCAGTACCTTTTTACAACAACTCCTGGGACTTGGGGCGGCATTGCTGCTGAACGAGGCATTCAGGGGGCGCGGCGCGGCGCGTACCATCCTGTATCTGCCGGTAATGATATCCGGCGTTATCATGGGATATATGTGGCAGTACTTAACCGGATTCTCAGGCGCGTTAAACGATATTGTAAAATTGTTCGGCAGAGAACCGGTACTCTGGCTTTCCTCGGCGAGGATTACGATTCCGCTGTTGATCATCATCAATTCCATGCAGTACTTCGGCATCTCCATGGTCATTTACCTTGCAGGGCTTCAGAGCATTTCCGAAATGTACTACGAGGCCGCCAAAATCGAAGGCGCCGGGCCTGTCAGGCTTTTTTTCGGCATCACCCTGCCCCTGCTCTACCCCGCCCTGGTAACCAGCATCATGATCAACCTAATCGGAGGGCTCAAACTGTTCGATGTGATCCGCGCACTGACCGGCGGAGGCCCCGGATACGCCACCCATTCGCTGGCAACTCTGATCAATGTTACGTATTTCGGCACTCAAAACGCAGGGTATGCGGCGGTTATCGGTTTATTGCTTTTTGTAATGATCCTGTTTATTACGGTTTTTTTACAGAACCTCTTTTCAAAAAGAGAGGTTGATTTTTAATGAAAAAACACAACCCGTTAAAATACATAGTTATTATCATCCTCTGCGCCGTACAGATGATACCCCTGTATATAACCGTTACGGTCGGCCTCAAGCCGCAGACAGATGTAAGTTCCTATTGGAAACTGCCTCCTGCGCCCTATTTGCGGAATTTCACCGCCGCCTTTCAGGCCGGAAACATACCAAGGGCTTACGGTAATACCTTTGTTATAACTTTTTTCGCTACCATGTCGGTTCTCCTGCTGTCAACAATGGCGGCCTATCCTTTGGCGCGGTATCCCTCACGGTTTAACAAAGCGGTCAGAACTTTTTTCCTTTCCATAATGATGGTTCCCGCGCTTTCGCTGCTGGTGCCCATCTATGTTTTGCTGCTCAGGCTGGGCGGAATAAGCAAATACCAGGGCATTATACCGGTTCATGTTGCTTTCAATCTGCCCCTGGCTATCTATATGTTTTCCAATTTCATCAAAACCATTCCGGCGGAACTTGACGAAGCGGCTCTCATTGACGGGTGCAGCGTTTATTCAATTTTTTACCGGATAATTGTCCCCATGTTAAAACCGGTTACGGTTTCGGTAATCATCCTGACCGCTGTTCCGGTCTGGAACGATTATCAATATTCTGTTTATTTTCTGCACAGACCCCAAATGAGAGTGATAACTCTGGCGGTAGCTTCATTTTTTCAGCAATCCGGATCGAACCCCAATGTTGCCGCAGCAGCGGCGCTGATGGGAATAATACCGGTTGTGATTCTGTATATTATTCTTCAAAAATACTTTATAAAGGGAATGGTGGACGGAGCCATAAAGTAAGGATAAGGAAAAGCTATGTTGAAAATTACCTTTTTGGGAGCGGGAAGCACGGTTTTTGCCCGCAATGTGCTGGGCGACTGTATGTCCAGTGAAGCCCTGCGGGACGGTGAAATTGCACTGTATGATATTGACGCCCGGCGCCTTATGGAAAGCGAGCGTATCTTAACCGCTATCAACAGGGGAAAGGGGAACCGCTCAAAAATTGTCAGTTACGCAGGCAAAGAGAATCTGGAAAAGGCCCTAAGGGGAGCCGCTTTTGTTGTAAACGCCGTTCAGGTCGGCGGGTACGATCCTTGCACCATTACCGATTTTGAGATCCCCAAAAAATACGGGCTGCGGCAAACCATCGCCGATACCGTGGGCATTGGCGGAATAATGCGGACGCTGCGCACCATCCCGGTGATGGAACAAATCGCCCGCGTCATGGAAAAAGTCTGCCCCGATGCATGGCTCCTTAATTACACCAACCCCATGTCAATGCTTACCGGTTTTATGCTGAGCTTTACCGATGTAAAGACGGTCGGCCTCTGCCACAGTGTACAGGTATGTTCCGAGCATCTCTTAAAATCATTGGGCATGGAAGACAAACTGGAAGGCCGGCGGGAACTTATCGCGGGAATCAACCACATGGGCTGGCTGCTGGATATACGGGACAAAGATAACAACGATCTGTACCCGGAAATCCGCGCCAGGGCAAAAGCGAAAAACGCAGCGGAAAAACACTACGACATGGTGCGCTTTGACTATATCGAAAAATTGGGATACTACTGCACCGAATCAAGCGAGCACAATGCCGAATACAATCCTTTTTACATCAAGGGAAAATACCCGGAATTAATAGAACGCTTCAACATTCCTCTGGATGAATACCCGCGCCGCTGCATTGAACAGATAGAAGGATGGAAAAAAGAATATGAGGGCCTTGCCGCAAATGACACTCTGGAACACCAGCGTTCCGGTGAATACGCATCGCACATCATGGAGGCGGTTGTTACGAACAAGCCCTATAAAATTGGGGGGAACGTACTCAACCGCGGAGGGCTTATCGAAAACCTTCCCGTTGACGCCTGTGTTGAAGTTCCCTGCCTTGTTGACGGATCGGGCGTTACTCCATGTTCTGTGGGAAAACTGCCGGTTCAGCTTGCGGCCATGAACATGACGAATATCAACGTTCATCTTATAACCATAGAAGCTGCAGTATCCAAAAAACGGGAACACATCTACCACGCGGCCATGCTTGAACCTCACACCGCGGCAGAACTGTCATTGGATGATATACGCGCCATGGTGGACGAGATGCTCGAAGCTCATAAAGACTGGCTGCCTGAGTACACTTGACAGGTTCTAAGCCTCGCGTAAAAAAGCGATATATCCCCTGTATGTTGTGTAAAGATCGATTTTACTGATCACTTCAAAAGGCGAGTGCATGGACAGAACAGGAACGCCGCAGTCCAGAACATCCATGCCCAGATTGGCGGCATATTGAGCGATAGTTCCCGCGCCGCCCTTGTCTACCTTGCCCAATTCGCCGAACTGCCACTGCACTTTGTTCCGGCTCATAACAGCCTGCACCCTGGCGCAGAATTCCGCATTGGCGTCGCTGGCGTGGTACTTGCCGCCGGAGCCGGTATACTTGGCGAGCACCATGCCCTTTCCCATGAACGATGAGTTCCTTTTGTCGAACACGCCGGCGTATGAAGGGTCAAACGCCGCATTCACATCGGCGGAGAGCATGGCAGAGCGGGAAAAACAGAGCCTTAAGTCCGTTTCGCTACCGCCGCAAAGCATGGCGAGAAAATTGGCAAAGTTGACCGACTGCGCCCCGGTGTTTCCGGCTGAACCGGTTTCTTCCTTGTCTGACAGATAACAAACCGCGGTTTTTTCCGGCGCGGTTTTTTCGCGGGAGAGCGCTGTTACGGCTTTGAGGGCGGGCCAGGCGCAGCACCGGTCGTCGTGGCCGTAAGCGCCTATCATGCTCCGGTCAAAGCCGATGTCGCTGGCCTTGAATGCGGGGACAAACTCAATTTCCGCGCTGGCAAAATCTTTTTCCGTGATTCCGTATTTCGCGTGAAGCAGGGAAAGTATGTTGAGTTTGATTTTCTCTTTTACATCCTTGTCAGCATAGGGGCGGGAACCGGCAAGAATATCCAGGTCTTCGCCCTCCACCGCTTCGGACGCTTTTTTCTGCATCTGTTCTTTGGCAAGGTGGGGCAGTAAATCGGTAATCACAAAGACCGGATCGCCCGGCTCTTCGCCAATCTTTATCGTTATCGTTTTTCCGTTTTCTTTTACAAATACGCCGTGCATGGCAAGCGGGATGGTTGTCCACTGGTACTTCTTGATGCCGCCGTAGTAGTGCGTATCAAATAACGCAAAATCATTGTCTTCGTAAAGGGGGTTTTGCTTGAGATCGAGCCTAGGCGAATCAACATGAGCGCCGAGGATGTTGCAGCCTTCGGTTAGGGGCTTCTTTCCCACGATTG
>Ga0082212_10007193_pt1 | contig 14777 bp, 15 predicted proteins | sample TergutNt197P3_FD_71548 | JGI IMG/M metagenome (GOLD analysis project Ga0082212, IMG submission 71548) | Neocapritermes taracua P3 segment gut microbial communities from Petit-Saut dam, French Guiana - Nt197 P3 | ecosystem: Host-associated > Arthropoda: Insects > Digestive system > Gut ... | reverse complement strand
TAATCTGTTTGACTGTGTAGAATTTCATTCTGAGTATCGAGCGCTTGAGATAACGCGCCATACGACGCTAACGGATAAAATGAGTTTGCATTATTTTGAATTGCCGAAACTGCCCCGTTCGGTTAGCGCGGAAAACGGTAAGGAATTATGGCTGGCGCTGTTTGACGCGGAGACGGAAGAAGAGATAAAGAAACTTGAAGTGCTGGAGGTGCCGGTAATGAACCAGGCAATAGAAGCGTATCGGAGCATAACGGCTTCATCGGAGTTTCGGGAGAGTGAACGACTGCGGTCAAAAGCCCGCCACGATGAGGCGCAGGCTTTGAGGAAAGCGCGGCTGGATGGCGCTAAAATAGAGCGCGAAAAGTGGCAGAGCGTGATTGCGGCGGTTACAGCGGACAAGGACGCGATGATTGCAGGCAAGGACGCGATGATTGCAAAACTTCGCGCGCAGCTTGACGAAGCAGGAAGATAGGAAATCCGATAGAAAGTTAAACAAGTTTGATATTTCTCGAATTTTTTTTAACGCGGACTATCCAACGGTAAGGAATTATGGCTGGCGCTGTTTTACGCGGAGACGGAAGAAGAGATAAAGAAACTTGAAGTGCTGGAGGTGCCGGTAATGAAACAGGCAATAGAAGCGTATCGGAGCATAACGGCTTCATCGGAGTTTCGGGAGAGTGAACGCCTGCGGTCAAAAGCCCGCCACGATGAGGCGCAGGCTTTGAGGAAAGCGCGGCTGGATGGCGCTAAAATGGAGCGCGAAAAGTGGCAGAGCGTGATTGCGGCGGTTACAGCGGACAAGGACGCGATGATTGCAAAACTTCGCGCGCAGCTTGACGAAGCAGGAAGATAGGAAATCCGATAGAAAGTTAAACAAGTTTGATATTTCCCGAATTTTTTTACGCCGACTATCCAATAGATAAAATTATCACAGTTACCGGATTGCCCCGTGAATAGGTGAGAACCAGAGTACCCCGCTGTGATATTCTCTACGGTGTACTCCTGTACCACCACATTAGCAACGGTTTCATTGGATTGACCATAAGGGATGTGAGTTTCGGTGGACAGACATGCCCTATTGCGCCTCTATAGTAGAATCGTTATGAAATATCCGGGGTAAATTGCAGGTCGAATCACATGCAAGGCGGAAACCAAGAATGTTATAGCGATAGCCGGGGTCGTTGTTGAAATAATTCGACAGCCGGACGCCCCTTGCGTATGATCCCCAACCTCCGCCGCGTATTACACGCAATGTGCCTTCGTCGGGGCCTTTTGGATCCGTCTGCGCCATACTTTCATACTCGCCAAACCAGTCAGACACCCATTCCCACACATTTCCGCTCATGTCATGGATGCCCAGTTCATTCGCTTTTTTTGTGCCGACAGGATGAGTCATGTTTTCCGAATTGCCTTCATACCAGGCAACCTCTCCGACATCGCTGCTTCCGCTGTACTTGTATCCCCGGGTTTGCCTTCCGCCCCGCGCGGCGTATTCCCATTCCGCTTCAGTCGGCAAACGATATTCCCTGCCTGTAGCAGCGTTCAGTTTGCCTATGAATTCCTGGGCGTCGATCCAGCTGACATTTTCAACAGGCAGATTGTTCCCTTTGAAATTTGACGGATTGCCGCCCATAACCGCTTCCCACTGCGACTGCGTTATCTCATGTTTCCCGATATAGAAATCGCCAATCGTTGTCATCCGCAGTGAATCTTCATAATCGTAACAATCCTCTCCCTGTTCCGGCGTGCATCCCATAAGGAACGTTCCCCCGCGCGCATATATCATTTCTATCCCATATTGCGATTCGGTAAAATCCAGAGTTGATACGGTAATGAGGGGTGTTTCTACCGATTCATTGGCTGGAGCGCGCGACTGTACTTTTGTTGTTCCCGTATAATCCCAGATCAGCCAAAACAGAACCAACAATGCCGCGATTACAATCCAAAAAACGGGAACGGGATTCCTGTTTTCATAGCCGGCGCCGCGCCTGTCATCCCGCGCCTGTTGATGAACAGCCGCCGACGTTTCAAATTTCTTTTCAGTCTTTTTTTTCTGTTTCGGCATCCCGCGTTTGTAGGGGCGGTTCGCGAACCGCCCAAATACAATGTAGGCAACCTCCGAAAACCCCGAACTCTGCGTTACGCTCCCTCGACAAAATACTCATTTACCTAATGTAAACTCCGCTTTTGTCTCGGTCGCAAGCCTTGATTTCGGGGTTTTCGGAGGTTGCCTGTACAAACCCCTTAGGGCGGTTCGCGAACCGCCCCTACAAAGAATAATAATCTACCGGAAACGCGCGTACACGCGTTTCCGGTAGATTATCCCATAAATCATTTCTTCTTCCTGTCTTCCGAAGCAAGAATCTGCGAAGGCTGCGCCTTCAGCCACTTGGCGTCGGGATCGTCCTTGAGCCAATCCGCAACCTTGCCGATATCGTCATGAGTTTTGTACAGAGCCATGTACAGCAGGCACTGTTTTTCTTTTTCGTTTATGGCGATCTTGGAAAGGTAGCTGGTACGATATTTCAGCTTCTGGTGAATCTGATCCAGCACCATATTGGCAATGGGACAGATATAAGGAGCGACGCCTTCCGCCCTGACCAGTTTTTCTTTTTCCAGGTGGATGCATTTTTTGACTTTCAGCTTGAGCAGAAGACTGCCGTCCGTCTTGTAATCGATGCTGGAAACCAGTCCATTCTCGATAATCGGCGTTTTGCAGCTTTCGACGATTTCCTCGACCGTCTTGCCTTTGATTTTCTGCTTCCGGATGAAGTCGGTTCCCACAAATTCACACTTCCAGTAAGCCATACCGGAGAGCTCCTGATACATGAGCGCTTCGACTCTTGAAAGCACTTCGTTGCAATATTTTATATTATCCATGAATTTCTCTCCTTATTTCCGAACCTTGTTGCCGAATTTTTCCCAATAAACCATATCTTTGAGCGGCATTTTGGGTCTCGGATGTTTGCGCTGTTCCAGGGGATATCCAACCGCCAGATAGGAAATTACCTTGTAGTAGCCCATCGCCGTTGGTATGCCCAGTATCTCCTTAAAACGTATGGCGTCACGCGTAGATGCCACGGGGCCGTAAACCCAGCATGAACCCAGTCCCATTGCGTGAGCCTGCAAACTCATGTTTTCCAGAGCCGCGCAGCAATCGTAAGGAACGTCCACGCTGCCCACTCTCAGATCGCCGATAACGGCAATTACTACAGGCGCCTGTTTGCAGAACGCGGACACTTTGCCTGAATACATAAACTCCAGAACGGTAGCGCGTTTTTCGGGATCTTCGATTCCTTCGAACCTTTTCTGCAGTTCGTTCAGGCAATACCACGATGTCATGCGCGAACCGCTTCCTTCGAGCGCCAGGTCGCCTATTTTGTTGCGCGTTTCCTGATCGCGGATAACGATGAATCTCCACGGCTGGTAGTTTTCGCCCGTCGGCGCCCAGCGGGCAGCCTCGAGGATTTTGTCGATCATCTCATCCGGCACCGGGTCCGGTTTGTATCTGCGTATGCTTTTGCGCGAGTTAAGAACGTTCAGAAAATCATCGCCGAACTGGTTCTGTAATGCTTTAACGGCGGCTGACGCTTTCTTGGGCAGTTTTGCCGGCAGATCGGCGCCATGTTTGCTTTTCAGCACATCCATGGCTTCTTCCGCGGTTTTGGATAGCAGCACGGCATCCAAAAAGTCACGATTTTTCAACATGTGGATCAAACCTCCAGGGTTAATTTAGTTACAAGTTACAAGTTACAAATTCTATGTTCAAAATTCTAAATGACCGATTCCGCCTTTAGCTTTTCCAACTCCGCAGCGGAAAGGCCGAGCAGTTCTCCATAGACATCCTCGTTATGTTCGCCCACCTCGGGGATGCGCATTTTGCGGTCGCCGGGCGTTTTGGACATCTTATAGACTGATCCGGAAAGTTTCACCTTGCCGGAAATCGGCTGCTCGACTTCCACAATCATTTCGCGGCTCAGAAGGTGCGGATCATTCGCCACTTCGTCGAATGTCGGCAGCGGCGAGCAGGGAACCTTGTATTTCTTAAGCGCCGCGATTGCGTCCTCAGCCGCCATATCATTCAGCCAGCCGTTTACCAGCGCGTCGACTTCTTCCATGTTCTTTGTGCGCTTCTCGCGTGTTGAGAACTTTTCTTCCGGAATAAGATCTTCGCGTCCCATGGCCTGAAGCACCTTGTGCCACTGGTCGTCAGTAATCGTACATATTACCACATAACCGTCTTTGGCGTTATACGCGCCGAAGGGAGCGGAACTGCTGAGTTTGTTGCCGAATCTTTTGGGAGTGACGCCCGTGTCGAAGTAATTTGCGCGATCGGGGAAAACCATCGCCCATATACCGTCCTGCATTGAAATGTCTATAGACTGGCCTTCGCCCGTGACTTTCTTGTAATGAAGCGCCGCAAGTATGGCGATTACGCCGTTGTATCCGCCCATGTAATCGCCGAGAGAGCATCCCACCTTGAGCGGTTCGCCGCCGGGGTATCCTGTCACGCTCATAAGTCCGCCCATAGCCTGCGCTACCACGTCGTAACATACGTCGTTTTTGCGCGGGCCGGTGTGGCCGAAACCTGAAATGGAAGCATAGATTATGCCCGGGTTTATTTTTTTCGCTTCTTCATAACCAAGACCGAGGCGGTCAAGCACGCCCGGCGCGAAATTTTCTACCAGGATATCAACTTTCGCGGTCAACTGTTTGGCGAGTTCCATGCCTTTAGGATCTTTCAGGTTCAGGGTTATGCTCTTTTTACCGCGATTGTATGAAAGAAACTGGTAAGACTCGCGCATTGGCGTCATGGGCATGGCAACCCGTTCCGGTTCGCCCCTGCCCGGCATTTCTATCTTTATGATTTCCGCGCCAAGTTCGCTTAAAACGGACGTACAATGCGGCCCCGATAAATATTGCGTAAAATCCAGCACTTTCACGCCTTCCAATGCTTTCGCCATAACTCTTTATCTCCTCCCTTTTCCGGCAAATAAACGGAATTTATTATTATGCACTATTCGGGCCGCATTGCATAAATGAATTTAAAATATCCGTGAAATCACTTATTATTTAAGATATGAAAGATAAAAAGGGCGATAGGATGTCGCGGCGAGAGATGCTGAAAACAGCGGTTTCAATTCTTGCCGTGTCCGCCGCGTCCGGGATAACCGCGATAACGGCAAACGCTCAAGCCGCGGGCGCAGTAAAACTCGATATCACCGACAGGTTCAGTCCGTACAACAAGACGCGCCCCGCCCGGCCGCAGACACGTTATATCGTACTGCACACCACGGAAGGAAAGGATCAAGGATCACTGAACAAACTGGTTCGTTACGGCGAGGCTCACTATTTCATAGCGACAACGGGAAAGACTTACCGGATAATCGATAAAGCAAAAATCGCCACACATTCCGGACGCAGCATGTGGGAAGGGCGCAGCACGCTTGATAACCACTCTATAGGGATTGAGGTTTCCGGATATCATAACAAGGACATTACGGCCGCAGAGTACGAATCGCTGAAAGAGCTTCTTCGTCAACTGAAAAGCCTTTACAAAATACCAGATGAAAGAGTGCTGACACATTCCATGGTGGCCTACGGCAGGCCAAATAAATTTCATGACGAAAACCATCGGGGACGGAAACGATGCGGCATGATATTCGCCGATCCCAAGGTTCGCGCGCGCCTTGACCTGAAAGCAGCGCCTGCCCGCGACCCGGACGTTGATGCCGGGCGGCTCATAGTTGCGGACAAGGAATTGTATGCTTATCTTTTCCCCGCAGTGCGCCGCGGTGCGCCACCCGCGGTACAGATCGCAAAGGCGCAAATTCCTGAAAAACCTTCGGAACCAGCAGCAGCGCCTACAGCGCCTGATGTTGAAATCGCAGATGCGAAAGAAACCACGGCAATAGCAAAACCCGCTCCGGAGACAAAAACTGTTGCGGATAAAGAAACCACGACAGAAGTAAAGGTCGTTGCGGCGTCATCAAAACCCGCGCCAAAACCGGCGTCACAGATTGAGCCTCCGGAAATGCCGGCGGAATCACAGGAAATCTCCCCTGGACGGAGCGCCTGGCAGATCGCGCGGGAACAGTACAATTCTTCCTCTACCATTTATGAATTTCCCGACGGCAGGCGTCTCAGCGGCAGCCAGATTACTGATTGGGGGCGTATCCCTACGGGAACCCGCGTCATTTTTGACCAGGAGGACGAAGAACCGGATCAGTTTGAGGGTTTCCTGGAAATCGGCAAGGATGGCGACACTCCTCAGGACCTGGCGGGAAAGGCTTACAATAGCGCAACGACAATATATTTCTTCCCGGACGGGCTTATCCGCACAGGCGCGGAACTGCAACGGCAGTCATCCTACAGATCGCTTTTCAAAAATCCGCCGAAAGGGACGCGCATGCTTGTGGGCTATGTTTACGGAGGCAGGGTAAATACCAGCCGCCGACCATCACGTATCGCCGGTATCAAGTGGAATTATCCTTCGACCTATTACCGTTATCCGGACGGCCGCATTCTGAACGGCGATGATGTAAAAGACACCTCCATTCCCGCCGGAACACTGGTATTTTTCCAGGAATAGCGCTTTATTGTACAACTGAACCTCCGCCCGGCGGTTCAGGTAATGACTCCCGTTTTAAAACGGATATAGTTCTACACCCAATCTGGAAAAGTGTTTTTTGTTGAATGTTGCAACGTTGTCAGCCTGAGCGCGACGTGCGGAAGCTGCGATATAACAGTCGGCAAAGGTTCCGTTTACTTCACGCGCCATGGAAATCGCCGCTATGACCAGTTCTTTATCCAGGACTTTCAGATTTGGGAAAGATAAAATCGCCTCTAAAAAATCCAGAATTTCGTTATTGGTTATTTTATAAAGCCTATCCAGCACCCAGGCTATTTCAAATAACACTGGAGGGCCTGTTACAAGGTTCAGGTTTGATGCCTGCGCCCGTTCGAACAATTTTTTTGCCTGTTTCAACTGCCTGTCACTATCTGCTGTGACAGCCAACCGTATAAATACATTTGTGTCGACAAACGTTAACATTTGTTTAAACACCTGGCAACAGCGGCTTCTTTAATAGCGGCTTCCTCAGCTTTTGGATCAATTTTATCGACCTTAATAAAACCGGCGTAATCAAGCAACCCCTTATGAGGTCGTCTGATGACGTAACCAATATCAATTTTTTCACAAAAAATCTTGTCCCCGGCTTCAATGCCGTATTCAGCCCGTAAATCCGCGGGCAAGGTAATCTGGCCTTTTGTTGAGACTGTCAGCATATCGGGCATTACAGTTATTCCAATTTCAAAAAATACTACATATCTAAAATATCCTACTTTATAAAATGTAGGATATTATTATTTATATGTCAACAATCACGATTTAATTCAATCCACTAATCGTGTATAATGATTAATTATTGTTTGTCGGCATCAGGCGGAGACGAGATGCCTGCCGATGATATTATACGTGAATTGTAAAGGGTTCATATCGCGGCGGTGCATGAAATCTATGAATCGACAGAATCCTTAAGGATTCTGTCGATTCATAGATTTCAATAAAAAAAGGAAGCGGAACAAAATGTCAAATTTGGATAAGCTTGGCGAAGAATGCGGTGTTTTCGGCATAATGTCACACCCGGAAGCCGCCCGTATGGTCTATCTTGGCCTTTACGCATTGCAGCATCGCGGACAGGCGTCGGCGGGGATTGTCAGTTCAGACGGAAAAAAACTTCATATCGAAAAAGGCATGGGATATGTCGCCGACCTGTTCAATGAGGCGCAGCTGGAGCGGCTGCCGGGAAACGCGGGGCTGGGGCACGTGCGTTATCCATCCGCCGGGAAAAATACAATCCAGAATGCGCAGCCTGTCATGGTCGATTGCTGGCGCGGGCCGCTTGGTCTTGCGCAAAACGGCAATCTTACCAATGCCCGTGAACTCAGGCGCGAGCTTGAACATGATGGCGCTATTTTTCATTCGACCGGCGACAGCGAAGTCATCATGCACCTGATGTCCCGATCCCGCCGCCGCACGGTGCGCGAAGCCTTCATTGAAGCCCTGCGGCAGATTGAAGGCGCGTATTCGCTTGTAGTGCTGACGCCGGAATACATGCTGGCTGCGCGCGACCCTCACGGCTTTCACCCGCTATGTCTGGGCCGCGTGGATGATGCTTATGTTTTCGCGTCCGAAACCTGCGCGCTTGATTTGATTAACGCGGAATATATCCGCGACGTGGAGCCGGGCGAAGTAGTATGCGTAAAAAATAAAGCAGCCGGCGCGGGCGGCGCGCTTGAGTCGCAAATGCCTTTACCGAAAGTCAAATCCGCGTTCTGCGTTTTTGAACACATATATTTCGGCAGACCAGACAGCCTCGTTTTCGGTCGATCCGTCAATGCCAGCCGCAAGGAAATGGGACGCATGCTTGCGATTGAGCATCCGGTTGAAGCGGATGTCGTCGTCCCGGTTCCGGATTCGGGCGTTTCAGCGTCGGTCGGTTTCGCCCAGGAAAGCGGCATCCCGCTTGAATTCGGACTGACGAGGAACCATTACGTCGGGCGCACGTTTATTGAACCTAAGCAATCCATCAGGAATTTCGGCGTCAAGGTTAAACTCAATCCAGTTCGTGATATTTTGCGCGGAAAGCGCGTCGTTTTGGTAGACGACTCCATTGTTCGGGGAACCACCAGCAGGAAAATTGTTGAGATTGTCCGCGCCGGAGGCGCCAGCGAGGTTCACCTGCGCATTACTTCGCCTCCGGTTATCGCTCCCTGCTATTACGGAATCGACATACCCACGCGGAAGGAGCTCATCGGTTCGACAAAATCAGTTGAAGAGATTCGCGATCATATCAAGGCGGATTCGCTTGGTTATCTGAGCCTGGAATCAACGCTTCGCGCTGTTGATGATAAGGATAATTATTGTTCAGCCTGTTTTTCCGGCAATTATCCAACCGAAGTAATTCCGCTGGAAAGGCAGAGACGCCTTTTTACCGACGACGATGATAGCAGCGACGACGACCAGTAATTATATTAGGTAAAAAGAGTGAAAAACAGAAAAATAGCCATTCTTCTTTCCGGCCGCGGGTCAAATTTCGCGGCAATTTTTGAAGCCATCCGCTGCGGCGACCTTGACGCGGAAATTTGCTGCGTTGTCAGCAACATTTCCGACGCGGTCGGTCTGCAGCGCGCGCGGGAATGGGGATTGCAAGCGATATGCATCCCTTCACGAGGCGTGGAGCGAACGGCTTATGACCGTATGTTAATTGAAGCGTTGCGTCCGTTTGACCCGGCTTTGGTTTGCCTGGCCGGATTTATGCGGATTCTCAGCCCGGTGTTTATTGCCGCGTTTCCTTCGCGCGTACTGAATATTCATCCTTCTTTGCTGCCTGCTTTTCCGGGACTTCACGCGCAAAAACAGGCGTTGCAATACGGCGTGAAGATTTCGGGCTGTACGGTACATCTGGCGGACGAAGGCATGGATACCGGGCCAATCGTTATGCAGCGCGCCGTTGAAGTGCTGGACGGTGATACGGAAGAATCTCTTTCAGAGCGGATTCTGAAACAGGAACATGATGTTTACTGGCGCGCTATTGACTGCATCCTCAACGCCGAATAAACGCGACGCGTGTGGGGGCGGTTCGCGAACCACACTCTGGATGTTGTTCATTAATTTGGGCGCAGCGCGCTACGCCCCTACCCGCCGCCAACGGCAAATACTATCGTAAGTTCATCGCCGTCTTTAACAGGCGTATCCATGCCTTTTTCGAGCGCGCGAACATCTTCTTCGTTCAGATAAAGATTGAGGTAACGAGCGGCGCGTTGAGAAAAAAAACGTGTGGCAGCCTCCGGAAACCGGGCCTTAAAATTTTCCATGACTTCTCCGACGGTTGCTCCCTCAATTTGCATCTCGGACTGCGCGTCGGTAAATGGTCTTAACGGGGTAGGGATGTATACAGTAGTCATTTATTTTTTCCAATTTCAATCAATCAACGCCGAAATCGCGGCCAAGTGAAGGCGAACCGGTTACAAGAAGATATTCTCCCGGCTTCAAGGGGCGTTCCGGCCTCACGGTAAAAGATTTATCGGTATTTTCGGTCAAAACCGTTCGCACAATGTCCTGTTTGCGAAATCCATGTTTGTTGTCAGTTGAGGCGGAAGACAGCTTCGCCCGGCACACACGCCGGTCTTTCTTCTTTTCAAGGCGAACTATGACAGGTTCAAACCCGCCGTCATCCAGCCGAACCGTAAAAACAGGTTCGCGGCCGGAAACGCGAAGCGCGGCCATGGAACCGGCAAAAGAGACATCCATGCCCAGATTGGTGTAACCGTCGGTATAAATATAGTTATCTAAACCTTTGGCGTTTACTCCGGCGAAAGGCGCGGAAGACATCGTTACCCATTCCCGGTTTTGGAGCAGCCAGACTCCAGGTCCACCGGGCGCGCCCGCCTGAAATAGAAGCGTTAAAGCCAAAACAAAACCAATCATAAATTGTTATTTTATCATAAATAAGAAATTAATTTGTGAAGCATCCCTGAACATGTTAATAAGTACGAAATGCGAATCGTACAAAGATGGTTGTCAATCAAAAGCTGGATAAAATATGGAGAACGCCGCAAAAATCGCGTCAGAAAGCATTTGGATGAAATTCGGCGCGGTGAAAGTGATATTCGCAGGGATCGCGAATGGATACCGCTTTACTTCCGATACAGGCAATCCGATGAACCCGCGCCGGATACCGTTGACGACAGGACATGGAGCGACCTGGAAATGGACCAGGTGTTTACCCGCATCGACCGTACCGTCAGCGTTATCGGCCGTCAGTATCTCTATGCGATGCTGCGTATCTATAAAAGCGACCATTCCGACAAAGAAAAACAAAGGCTGAACGAACTCTATTCCATATTTGGAGTCGATGAAACGCTTAGAGAAAAAATCCAGACGGCGCTTTATCCTCTGCGCCGCGACGAGAGCGCCTATCTGGTTACGCTGTTCTACGAAGACCTGCCGACGAAATCAAAATGGTCCTGGCTTATATACCTTTGTTCCGGGCTGTTTTTTCTTTCCCTCGCCCTGATCGCTTTAAACCCTATATTCTTTTTTACCGCCGTGGTGATGGCGTTCTGTAATATTTTGATCAATGCTTTCTATGGTTCGGCTATTTTCCGTCAGTGTGCTGATCTTAGTTGTTTAACCGCTATGTTAAACGCGGCGAGGAAACTGGCGCGAATCGTCCCGCCTGCAGGAGTCCGTGAGTTGGATGAACTGAGAAGCCTGAAAGACTTCGCCGCCGCGTTGAACAGTAAAGTATTCTGGTTTAGTCTTAATGATGAACAGATGGACAATCTGACGGCTGTCCTATACGGATTTCTGAACCATTTTGGTTTGGCCAGATTGGTCGTCTTCCTGCGTATAGATGGACAAAGCTACTATTCGCGGGAACTCGAATTGCTACGGGAATTTTTAAATTGCACGGAAAACCGCTATCTGTTTCTCATCGACGAAATTTTCAGAGGAACCAACACGGTCGAACGTGTGGCAATCAGCGCTGCGACGCTGCGTTATCTGACCCGCAATAACATGGCGCTGGTAACGACGCACGACATCGAGCTTCAGCCGCTTTTGGCCGATTGCGCCCGCCTGTTTCATTTCAGCGAACAGATTGACGGCGACAGGTACTATTTTGACTTCATAGTACGGAACGGCCCCTGTCATGCGGGAAACGCCATAAAACTTATCGAGCTTAAAGGCTATCCGTCAGACATTGTGACGGAAGCCCGGCGGCTTGTGGGGAAATATCCTGGTTAATAAGGATTTTTTTGATCCTTTTTGTACATCCAACCATCAAATAATATGTTGTAAGATTAACATTTACGGGATGGCATCCTGGAAGGTGCGTCCCGCATGAAAAAGGAGTCGGCCATGAAAACATCGCGATATGGGTGTTCTTTTGGATTTATCCGGTTTTTCCGCCTTGGGATCATGGTTTTATCGGTCGTTTTCACCAGTACGACCGCGCATGCCCAGATAAGTTCTTCTTCGGATTTTAATCCGCGCAAGCCAAAAGCCTTCGCAGGCGGCCATATTGGACTTGACGTACCAAAAGCCGGCAGCGACGTATACGATATGATGACCCGTGAATTGACGCTGAAAAAAGGCGATTTCCGCGCGGCTGTCTTTGGAGGAGATTTTGGAGTCCCGGTTTCTTCGCATTTTGCGATTGTTGCGGGTTTTGAATACTCCCGATCCAAAACCAAGTCCGAATCCCGCGATTATGTGGAAGACAACGGAGATCCCATAGAGCAGACCACGCAGCTCAGCCGGCATCCCATTACCGCAACCCTTCGTTATTATCCGGGAAAAACCGGGGAATTTGTGGGGAGTTACGCATGGATTCCAACACGTTTAAATCCTTATATCGGCGGCGGCGGCGGAGCGCTCGGTTACAACCTCAGCCAGTCAGGAAGCTTTGTCGATAAATCAACCATGAATATTTTTCGGACGAGTTTGAAAAGCGACGGCTGGACGCCGACTGCACACATTGCCGGCGGAATTGATATAAATCTGACTCCCTGGATTTTTGTGAATGGGGAAGCCAGGTATTCATGGGCGCGCGCCGATCTTTCCAGGGACTTCACAGGTTTTGATCCCATTGATCTTTCGGGTGTTAGAATCCACGGAGGCATAAATTTTCGGTTTTAATTGTCAGCCGCCTCACGGCGGCTTGCCGTGAACCATCGTTGATGTAACTTGAATATGAAGTGGGCATTTTTGATGGAAGCGCGGCTCTTGCCCGCATCGTTAATTGTACGCCGGCGGGGACGCCCGCGCTCGCAGGTCTGCCCACTTCATATTCCAGTTACAGGCAAGTGCTGTCAGTAAGGAGGTTTGTATGAAAGCCACATTATCGTTTTTATCGAAAAAAGGTTGGATTTTTCTCCTGATGCTGTTGCTGCTTCTGATTCCGGAAGCGCCTTTTGCGCAGACAGGCAATGAGGCGGCTGCCGACATGTCAATCCTGCCCTGGCTGGGAATATGGAGAGCAATGGATGAAACTCCAGTGTCCGGAACGGCAGTTCTTGAAATCCGTCCCGGCGTGGATGGCAGGGGATTAGATATTACTACAAAAGACGCGGATCAGCCTGTCAGCGAAAATATCATTCCCGACGGCGTTTCAAGGCCGATTGAATCCAAAAACTGCACAGGAACCAGTACGTATCGATGGGAAAAACAATCCGGAGTTCTTATGGGAACAACGGATATGGTCTGTCAGGACAAAGTGCCATATAGTATTTTCACCCTTAAAATGATGACGGCTGCTGATCGTATGGCTGATATTCTGGTTATCAAAGCCACTGACCAGACCAGGCTGGCTGTGCGGCGCTTTGCGTTTGAAAAAGAGTTGCCGGCCGCCGGAGATTTTTTTCAGATGCGGGAATCCATGGCGCTTCGTACATCTCTTTCCGCGCCGTGGGATATTGATAAAATCATTAATCTGTCCAAAACCGTTGAAACCGTTGTCCTGGAAGCGGCGCTGCTCGAAAAAAATCTCCAGGTAAAACTTGACTCGAAATCGCTTAAAAAAATGAAGTCGGCGGAAACGCCGGATTCAATTATCGATCTTCTGGTTGCTATGTCCGCTCCGGATAAATTCAGGATAGAAATGAACGAGCAGGTTGCTGTTGAGGCCGCTTCTACTTCAAGACGCCAAAACGGCGAGGCCAATTCGTACACTTACATAGTGGAACCGCCTTATTACTACGGATATTACTATCCGTGGAGTTATTACTGGACCTATTACTCTCCGTTCTGGTGGGGATACCCAATCTATACATACCCCGGTGTTGTTGTCGGTGGCGGAGGCGGTGGAGGCAACGGTGGCGGAGGCAGCAGTGCGGGCGGTGGGCCATCCGGCAATTCAGAGGGGCGTCTTTCTTCCGGAAGCGGATATGTGCAGATAACCCCGCGTGATACCGGACGCCAGGCTGTTCCGCGCGGAAGCGTCGCCGGAAACGCGGCGCTACCATCAGGGGGACGCGCGGTTCCCTCAGGCGGTTCGGTAGGTTACAGCGCGGGAGCGGGAGCTGTTTCGTCAAGTGCAGGATATAGCGCAGGCGCCGCGGTTTCATCGGGCGGTGGTTCAGTGTACAGTGGAGCCTCTGCATCACCTTCCGGTTATTCCGGTGGAGGAAACAGCGGAAATGCCGTTCCTCGGTAACTGAATTTTCGTTTATGAAATGCTGGATTTACCTTACAAGACTATGATAAAGCCCTGAATGGGTGTAATTATTAAAAAATATTTTAAAAAACTTCTTGACAGTTTGCGTGACGTAGCCTAACATGAGGCCGTTCTTTTGATGGAAACATCAGCCAAGCAACTACAGGTGAGGTTAAAAGAAAAGCGCCTGATGTGAAATTGGGTGCCGGTAGAGCATTTGTTTGTTGTTTAGCTTTGAGGCGTACGAAAGAACGGCGGCAAGTTGGTTTTTTAAGCCGTCCAGATCTTTGACAACCAGATAGTGCGAGCCAGAAAATCGATTCAATGAAATGAATGTGGGGCGAATGAAATTCGTCCTGACAAGAAGGACAAACGGAAGCCTAAGCTAGCAGCGACAGAACGCGAGTGATGTAGCGGTTAGCGGAAGGTGGAAGACTCTATGTGAAAAAATGGAGAGTTTGATCCTGGCTCAGAATCAACGCTGGCGGCGTGCCTAACACATGCAAGTCGAACGAGAAATTGGGAGCAATCCTGAGAGTAGAGTGGCAGACGGGT
>Ga0082212_10007192_pt1 | contig 14781 bp, 12 predicted proteins | sample TergutNt197P3_FD_71548 | JGI IMG/M metagenome (GOLD analysis project Ga0082212, IMG submission 71548) | Neocapritermes taracua P3 segment gut microbial communities from Petit-Saut dam, French Guiana - Nt197 P3 | ecosystem: Host-associated > Arthropoda: Insects > Digestive system > Gut ... | reverse complement strand
CGACAGGGCTCCACCTCTTCCCATTCCGAACAGAGAAGTTAAACCTGTCAGCGCCGATGGTACTGCATCTGTGGGAGAGTAGGTCGCCGCCAAATTTTTATAAACCCTTCACTTGGAAAGAGTGAGGGGGTTTTTTGTTTTGTGGTTTGAAAAAATATTTTTCTTTTGGATATATCAAAATAATATATACTTTTGCGGTATATTTTTTATCAGTCAATTATGAGGGCTATAGCATTAAAAATGGACGAACTGATTTTTGAAGAAACAGAAAAAATTCTGTTGATGAGTAAAAAGCCTCGCAACAGGTATATCAACGAGGCTGTTAGGTATTATAACAATTTCCAAAAAAGATTGTTGCTCGAAAAAGTTCTGCAAAAGGAGTCGCAAGAGGTTGCGGCATCTTCAATGGAAGTATTGAAGGAATTTGAAAGTATTGATGATGAGCTGCAAACAATATGAAATTTGGCTTGCAGATTTGAATCCTCAAATAGGGACGGAAACCGGAAAAGTTCGTCCTGTTTTGGTTATTCAAACCGATTTGCTAAATAAAATACCTCATTTGTCAACACTCGTTTGTCCATTAACAACCAATATTACAACAGGAGCAAGCATATTGCGGGTTTCGGTAAGAAAAGGAACGGCAAACCTGCATCATGATTGTGATATAATGATTGATCAAATGAGGGCTATTGATAATAAGAGACTTATAAAGAAAATGGGAAGTCTGCCGTGGCAATTGGTTGAGCAAGTCAAGGAAAACATACTAATCATTTTGGATATTTACCCATGCTAAGTTGACAATTTCCCGCAAGAGCTTCATGAAACGCCATGTCAGCGCCGATGGTACTGCAACTGTGGGAGAGCAGGTCGCCGCCAACTTAGGGATGGAAAATAAAAAACTTATAACAGTCTTTTATCAACAGCGAACTGTCCCGCAGGGACAGCACTTGATTAACCGTAGATTTTAATCTACGGACAGGATATGCCTCCTACGCGCTGCAAAGTCCCGCAGGGACGATACTTTATCTTCCTATTGTGTCGTCCCTGCGGGACTTTGCAGCATATTCGTCATACCGGCTTTTCCGTAGGTTAAAACCTACGGTTAATCAAGTACCGTCCCTGCGGGACTCGGTTGCTGAGCGCTGTCGAAATATTTCTTTACCTTGATAAACCCTGTCCGTTGGAAAACCTTGATATGTTGTTTATTTTTCATTCCTTAGCGAAGCGATCTCATGAGCGTTAGCGAATAAATTTTTATAACCCCTTCATTAGTGATAGTGAGGGGGTTTTTGTGTTTGGGATGTTTGGAGAATTTTTACGTTCGTCAACGATTTTTATACGTTCGTCAAAAAGTTGCCTTAAAATTTGTTTTTTGAGAAGAATAGTAAATAAATTTGCAACCTTTTTGATAGTAGAACGTATATGTGAAAACGGGATAGTCCGTTGAAAAATAAAAAATTTGCGTATGACATAAAAAAGTGCTAATAAGCACAAATTAAGACGTTTTTAGAAAAGCATTGAACTTTATTCTTGGTCGTCTAAAAATTTGCCGATTGATAGACAAAAGTGAACAAAGAAGAAAGTCAGATGTTCGCGCGTATAGCGTGAACTTGACTGAATTTCTTAGTTCACAAAGGTTACGGCAAATACCATAGACGGCGGGAAACAGTTTGAGTTTCACGCTTTTTTGTTGTCCGATTGTCAAGTAAATTTATAATTATTTTTTATTAATTTTTTAAATATCAGTAATATGTGTACTCAAGTGTTGAATGCCGTAACCGGCAAAAAGAGTGTGGAGACCAGAGACCATTTCAAAAACGGGGCAAGTCCGAAAAGCCAGACGAGTAGGGAAAACTTTTTAAAAAAAACGTGCTTTGCTTTGTTAGCGGTGGGTATAGTCTTTAGCGGTTGTAAGAAAGATGGCTACGAACCGTTCGTACCCTCACTGCGGTACGAAACCGTGCCTTACGGCAGCGAGAGCAGCGTAAAGAGCGGCAGCGAATCATACATATTAGTATTTTGGGATTATGAGGGCGAGCATAATCATTATCTCTACTTGCTGGGTCATGTCAGGAATGCACCGCTCGCTTACCGTCCGGCGATGTACTATAATGGAGTGACCAATATAGAAATAGGGTATTCAAGCAGTAATGTTACTCAGGAGTCAATAGGCAGTTCCATTGGAACAACCAAGCAGAACAGCATTACCGCAAGCGCCTCTGTTACTTCTACGGTAAGCGCCGAAGTCGGAGTAAAAGTGCCATTTGTATCAGCAAAGGCTTCAGCATCATTGAGCACTACGCTTGGTTTGGAGGCGTCGGCTTCCCTTTCGCTTTCCAATACGTATGAAACGTCGATTTCATCAACAACCGAAGATAGAGACGAAAGAAAAGTCAACATCGGAAATAAAGGCGAACCTGCGGGAATGTATCGTTTCGCGCTGTTCACTACCACCGACGTCTATTATCATGTGATAACGGACAGGGCGAATACCCGCGTCGTCGAAGCATATCTCGCATTCTGTGCGCGCACGGGACAATTTTGGGCATTAGACTATGCACCCGATGAAGGCGGCTCGTTCGGAAAAACGGCATCGGGCGAGTTATTAGAAATCCCCGAAATAGATCTTTCCCAACTTCCCAATCCACCCATCAGAGAGGAGCATCTCCCTGTAATGGTATCTGTGCAGGGAGGAACGTTCGCAATGGGCAGCCCTGAAGGTATTGGCGAAGAAAACGAAAGACCGCAACATCTGGTAGCAGTCAGCGATTTTAATATCGGCAAATATCTGATTACGCAGGCGCAGTGGGTAGCAGTCATGGGCAGTAATCCATCGCAATTCAAAGGCGATAACCTGCCTGTGGAAATGATAAGTTGGAACGACATTGTGGGAACCTCAGGCGCTTATATGGATATAAACGAAACAAGGTATTATGAAGACGGCTATATTTACAGGTTAAATCAACTGACCGGCAAAAGTTACCGTTTACCTACTGAAGCCGAGTGGGAATATGCAGCGCGTGGAGGCAACAAAAGCGAAGGATATACCTACAGCGGCAGCAACGAAATTGACGAAGTCGCCTGGTATGAGGGTAACAGCGATGAAAAAACGCATCCTGTGGGTACCAAAACGCCCAACGAATTAGGCATTTACGATATGAGCGGAAATGTATTTGAATGGTGCAGCGATTGGTATGGCGCTTACAATGATGAGCCAAAGATAAATCCTACAGGACCTGATTCAGGAGATTATCACGCATGCCGTGGCGGTAGTTACACCGACTATGGCACTTTGCACTGTCGGGTAACAAGCCGAAACATCGTTGGCAACCGCGGTAGATACGACGACCTTGGGCTTCGCGTAGTTCTTCCATAGTTTCATTAGAAAAGAATTTGTAACATTAATTTTCAGTGACGGAGATAAAGGTGAGAGTAAACAATCATTTTTTTATGCGTAATCATTTCATCCCTTCGGGATTATTTCTTCCCTTCGGGAATTTTCGCTTTTGACACGACAGTTGTTTTTGTCCGATTCTGATAATACTGTTTTGATGCGTTTGCCCTGGCTGCACGACACTTTTATTTGGAAAAAACCAAATTTTCATGTACATTTGCAGCCTCATAAAAAGATATGCCGGAAAGTTCTCAAAAGAAAAAGTTTTTTCACCGGTTGAAACACGCCTATCGTCTGGTGTTTTTCAACGACAATACCTTGGAAGAGGTTTGGCATGTACGTTTCACTCCCAGAAACATACTTTCCATTGCCGGTACTATCTTCATCATATTGGTAGGCGGTTCCATGGCGCTGGTGATGTTCACGCCTATGCGCGAACTGATTCCCGGTTATACTACCGACGCCATGCGCCGGCAAATCGTCACCAATGCCATACGCCTTGATTCTCTGGAACGTGAGATACATCTGCGCGATAAATATTTTAACACCATCAATGCCATCGTTGCGGGACGTGAACCCGAACTGACGGAGGACGAAACCGGAAACGTTCCGATCAGTTACGAGAACATTACTTTTACCCGTTCGGGACAGGATTCGTTGCTGCGCAAACAGGTGGAGGAAGAAGAACAGTTCAATTTCATCATGCGGTCGCACCCCGTATCCTCATCATTTGAAGAGGCTTCCATTGCAAAGGTACATTTTTTCAAACCTGTGGAAGGAGTGGTGAGCGGAAAATTCAACCTGAACAGTAACCATTTTGGCATCGACCTTGTAGCGGCGCCCAACGAATTAGTGAAAGCCATCCTCGATGGCACCGTCGTCATGTCGGCATGGACGTCCGAAACGGGACATGTCATCCAGATACAGCACGCTGCCAATATCATTTCGATATACAAGCACAACGCCCGGCTGTTGAAAAAGCAGGGAGACAGGGTGAAAACCGGCGACGCCATTGCCATTGTCGGCAATTCGGGAGAGTTGACCACAGGGCCTCACCTGCATCTCGAAATATGGCAAAACGGTATGCCCGTCAATCCCGAAGATTATATCGTATTTTAAGCGGCCATGAAGAAAAAGATCGCGATACTTGGTTCCACCGGCTCCATCGGCACGCAAACGCTTGAGGTGATTGCCGCGCATCCGGAACATTTCGAGGTAGAAACGCTCACGGCGAACAACAACGCGGAATTGCTGGCGCAGCAGGCCATCCGTTTCCAGCCGAATGCCGTGGTGATTGGCAATAAAGAACTGTATATCAGTCTGAAAGAATTGCTGGCGCATCATCCCGTCAAGGTTTACGCCGGATACGACGCCATTGCGCAGGTGGCCGCATTACCTTCGGCGGATATGGTAGTAGCGGCCATGGTGGGGTTCAGCGGATTAATGCCTGTCGTGAAAGCGATCGAAGCCGGCAAGCACATCGCGTTGGCCAACAAGGAAACGCTGGTGGTAGCGGGCGAATGGATCACCAAATTAGCCATGCAGCATCAGGTTACCATTCTTCCGGTTGATTCGGAACATTCGGCCATTTTCCAGTGTTTGCAGGGAGAACAGTACAATCCCGTCGCGAAACTCATCCTGACGGCGTCGGGCGGGCCGTTCCGCGCCAAAACCGCCGGCGAGTTGCTGCACGTAACGAAAGAAGAAGCCTTGCGGCATCCGTCGTGGAACATGGGCGCAAAGATTACCGTCGATTCGGCAACCCTGATGAACAAAGGTCTGGAAGTGATTGAGGCGCGGTGGCTGTTTGATGTTCCTGCCGAACGCATCGAAGTGCTGGTACATCCGCAATCGGTGATTCATTCGATGGTAGCGTTTGCCGATGGTTCGGTGAAGGCGCAGATGAGCGTTCCCGACATGAGAGCGCCCATTCAGTACGCGTTATCGTATCCCTTCCGCCTGACGTCGGATTTTCCGCGCCTCAACCTTGCAGAATATGCAACGCTTACATTTGAGCAACCGGATATGCAGCGTTTTCCGGCGCTCGGGCTTGCATTTGAGGCATTGAAAACCGGCGGCAACTGCCCCTGCGTGATGAGCGCAGCCAACGAAGCGGCAGTACAGGCATTCCTTGACGGACACATCGGTTTTACAGATATTCCGCGATGGATTGAACAGGCCATGCAGCAAATCACATTCATCGCCAACCCAACACCCGGTCAGTTAATGGAAACGCATCGGGAAACGGTTGAAAGTTTCGGGTTCCGGGTTCCGGGTTTGACTTCGTCGAGGGCTGCGCCGTTCGGGTTTCAGGAACGTCATTGCGAGGAACGAAGCAATCCAGAGTTCCGGGTTTAGAGTTTAGAGTTTAGAGTTTCATTTATTCAATTAATCAGTTATTCAGTTATGGACATTCTCATTAAAGTATCGCAATTCGTTCTTAGTCTTTCGTTGTTGATTATTGCCCACGAAATGGGGCATTTCCTGTTTGCCAAACTTTTCAGGACGCGCGTCGAAAAGTTTTATCTGTTTTTCGACCCGTGGTTTTCGCTCTTTAAAATCAAAAAAGGCGAAACCGAATATGGCGTCGGATGGCTTCCGTTGGGCGGTTACGTAAAGATTTCGGGTATGATCGACGAGTCGATGGACCGGGAACAAATGAAGCAACCGCCGCAACCGTGGGAGTTTCGTTCCAAACCCGCATGGCAGCGCCTGTTGATCATGGTAGGCGGCGTTGTAGTGAATTTCATCATGGCGTTTTTCATTTATGCGATGATTCTTTTCATATACGGACAGGAATATGTTCCTGTGAAAAATGCCGTTTATGGTTATGAATTTTGCGAAACAGCCATGAACAACGGATTTCAGAACGGCGACAAGATTATCTCCGTGGACGGCGTTGAATACGAAATGATGGGAGATGTGATTCATCATATCGTATTTGACAATGCCAAACATGTAACTGTCGAACGCGACGGACAACAGATGAATTTGGCGATGCCGGCCGACCTGACGGCTCAGTTCCTGAAAGCAAACGAGAAAATGTTTGCTTTGATGCGTTATCCATGGGTAGTGGATCGTACCATATCGGGATCGCCTGCCGAAAATGCCGGTTTGACGGGAGGGGACGTATTGATAGCCATTAACGGAACGCCAACGCCAACAACCACCCTGTTCGTCGGCGAGATCAAAAGCAATGCGGGCAGGGAGATCGCTCTGACCATCCTTCGGGATGGGGTGGAAGTGGTGAAAAATATGCGGGTGAGCGACGAAGGAACCATTGGCGTGTATGCCCAACGTCCCGAAACAGTTTTACAGTCGAAGCGAAAAGATTACGGTTTCTGGCAGTCGTTTCCGGCAGGGGTTCAGTATGGCGTTGAAACATTGGCTAAATACGTCAAAAATATGAAATTAATCTTCACAAAGGAAGGTGTGAAACAGGTAGGCGGATTTATTGCCATCGGAAATATTTTCCCTGCAACATGGGACTGGTCGGCATTCTGGACGATGACCGCTTTCCTTTCCATCATCCTCGCCTTTATGAATATCCTTCCGATTCCGGCGCTCGACGGCGGACACGTGCTGTTCATTCTCTACGAAATCATCACGGGGCGCAAACCGAGCGACAAGTTCCTCGAACATGCCCAGATTGTGGGAATGGTTCTCCTTATCGGACTGTTGATTTTGGCCAACGGTAACGACATTGTCAGGTGGTTGTCGAAGTAAAAATAATTTAGAGTTGTATCGCAGGGATTATTCTTCGTAAAACTGTTGCAGCAAATGCCGGTATGACGAGAATATTTTCGATTTCGACAGGAATCCGATATACTTTCCGTGTTCGACCACAGGCAGGTTCCATGCGCCGGTTTTTTCAAACTTGTCCATCACCGATTCCATGGTTTCGTTCACCTCGATGCGCGTGGGCGCCGGAGTGATCAGTTCGGATACGTGAATGTTCCGGTACTGTTCGGGTTGGAAGATGATGTTGCGGATATTGTCTAACAGCACCACGCCCGTGAATTTGGACTTGCTGTCGATCACCGGGAAAATATTCCGTTTCGACCGGGAAATGATTTTCACCAGATCGCCCAATGTCTGTTCGGGATGTACGGTTACGAAATCCGTTTCGATGAGTTTGCTGGTGCGGAGTAAAGTCAGAATCGCTTTGTCCTTGTCGTGCGTAATGAGTTCGCCGCGTTTGGCCAAACGGCTGGTGTATAATGAATGAGGTTCGACGTACTGCGCCATGACAAACGAAAAAGCGGCCGTGAGGCTTAACGGGAGGAACAGCGCATACCCGTCGGTGATTTCGGCAATCAGGAAGATGGCTGTCAGCGGCGCGTGCATTACCCCCGACATCACTCCGGCCATGCCCGCCAGCACAAAGTTTTTGTCGCTCACCGAAACAACCGGTATCATATTGAGAACATTGGCCAGTATATAACCTGAAACTCCGCCCATGAACAGCGAAGGAGCAAAAATACCGCCCACGCCGCCGCTGCCGGTAGTCACCGACATGGCGATCACTTTCAGCACCAGCACCAAACACAGGAATGCCAACAGCCAATAGCGGTTATCCTTCACCTGATAAAAAACGCTGCCGTTGGCCAAGTCGGCCGAATGACCGCTAAGAATCATTTTCAAACCTTCGTAACCTTCGCCGAACAGCGGAGGACAAAGGAAGATGAGTAATCCCAGCAACGTCCCGCCAACCGCCAGACGTTGAAATATTAATGTCTTTTTGCCGATGATTTCCTCGCGAACAAACCATTTTTTTGTTTTGTCCCAACGCAAATAATTCTTCCCGACACGTTCCATCAGGGCTTCGATTTGTTTGGTGCCTTTTGTAAAGTAGATGGAAATAACTCCTGTAAACAATCCCAATACAATGTAAAACGGCAGGTTGCCCAGCGCCAGCGGATCCATCACCGCATAATGGAACACTGCGCCTTCGCCCATCATGATGTAGGAAATGGCTGTTCCGGTGACCGCCGAAATCAGTAGCGGAATAATCGATCCGGTAGTAAGATCGAGCATCAGCACTTCGAGCGCGAACACCACCGCCGCGACAGGCGCCGAAAAGATACCGCCGATAGCGCCGGCAGCGCCACAGCCCAGCAGCAACGTAGTCGTTTTGTAATTGAGTTTGAACCACCGGCCAATGTTCGACCCGATGGCCGATCCGGTAGTCACAATGGGCGACTCCAACCCTACCGACCCGCCAAATCCTACCGTAAAGGTGGCGCCAATCATTGACGACCACATGTTTCTCGGACTTAACTGACTGTTTTTCTTTGAAATAGAATAAAGTATCCGTGAAATACCGTGTACAATATCTTCCTTAACGAAATATTTGACATACAATACGGTAATCAGTATCCCGATGAACGGAAGCGCAAAATACAGCAGATTGACCGAACTGATGTCCAATCCGTGAGTGAGCAGGCGACTGGTGAAGTGTACGGTATTTTTTAAAACAACGGCTGCAAGCCCTGCAACAATACCTATCAGGAAACTTAACAGAATGATAAGTCGTTGAAGGGGAATATTTTCAGTAATCCACTGGATGATCCGGATATGGGCAATTTTATATCGATTCATATAAGACGCAAAAGTAAATATTATTTTATAAATTTTTTTTATTTGTACGAATCAATTTTTTTTCACACCCCGTGTACACCGTATCAAAATCATACACATCTTTGTAGCGTAATTTTTTCATCAGGATGAACGACCAAATATCGCATACATATCAGGCGACGACCCTGACAGGTCGGCGCGGCGGCAACCTGTCAGGGTCGGCAGACCTGACAGGTGGGATGTAAAAAATTTGAGGTTATTATTAAAAAAATACGTTCCGATTTTGTTGTGAATGTCCTACGGACAATAAATGAAATGGAAAATTCGTATTCTATTGATATGTAAATCCTAACGGATTATTTTAACTCTTGATTCGCATTATTTATCAGGGGTTACACGGGGTGCATACGGAAAAGACTGTCAAAACCATGAGAATTAAGAAATCCCGCCATTTTGAAGCCGATACACCTTTCCTGCTTTTTGCGCCACTCGTTCTGAATGTGTAACCATCAACAGGGTACAGTTTTCGGAATCGTTGATGGCAAGCAACAAATCCGTAATCCGGTCGGCATTGACGGCGTCAAGCAGGCCGGTCGGTTCGTCGGCAAGTATCAGTTTCGGGCGCATGACGAGCGCCCTGCAAATAGCCACCCGTTGGCGTTCGCCGCCCGACATCCGCTCCGGATATTTGTGCGCCAGATTTGCAATACCCGTACTTTGTAGCAGATATTCAGCGTGTTCTTCCTGTTCGCAGGTTGTTTGCCGCTGACCGGACAATGTCGGCAGAAGTATATTCTCCTTAGCCGTAAACTGCGGAAGTAGCCGATGATCCTGAAATACAAATCCGATACAGCTGTTACGGAATTGTGTACGCGCCACATCGTTCAGAGTGTTCATAGCCATTCCGTCGAAGATGTATTCGCCGCTATCAGGGCGTAATAACGTACCAATTACCGAAAGTAAAGTGCTTTTGCCCGAACCCGACGGTCCGGAAATAGCCACTGCTTCACCCTGCCGGACATCAAACGAAAGCCCGCGTAAGACTTCAGTTCTGCTTTCTCCGTCGGGATAAGCGAGAAATATTTGTTTTAGCTGAATCAAAGACGTCGTTGATTGAATTGCCAGATATAATTCTTTTCTGATTATTTACAAAACATCAATACAAAACAAATCGGTTCCGGTCGTAAAACCGTTACCGATTCGTATTTTCAGAAAAGATGATGAATCGTTGAATCAAGCTTTTTCGATCATGTTCACGGCATCTTCTATACTCATGGTGATGTTCAGCACCGTGTCGAGTTGCGAGATGGTGATCAGGCGTTCTACGGCGTCGTTCAATCCGGTCAAAATAAACGTGCCACCGGCGTTTTTACACAACCGGTTGGCTACGAGGATGGAACTCAATCCCGAAGAATCACAATAACGACATTTGCTCAAATCAAGAATAATGTTCTTTTCGCCATTGCCCGAGATCAGCACTAACTCCGATTTAAGGCTTGGAGCAACGTGGGTATCCAATTTCTCATGTAATACCCTGATAAGGGTATAATTGGGCTGTTGTTCGACTTTAAAATCCATAACTGATGATAATTAAATGATTTATTCTTTATCTAATTTTTCTGCTATTACCTCTTCTGCTGTCTTTTCAACATTTTCGGCAGGTTCGGTTTCGACTATTACTTCTACAATGGGTTCTGCTTCTGCAACCGGCTCAACTTCTGCTTCAGCGACCGGTTCTGCTTCTGCAACCTGCTCAACTTCTGCTTCAGCGACCGGTTCTGCTTCTGCAACCGGCTCAACTTCTGCCTCTACAACCGATTCTGCTTCTGCAACCTGTTCAACTTCTGCCTCTACAACCGATTCTGTTTCTGCAACCTGTTCAACTTCAGTTTCAGCGACCGGTTCTGCTTCTGCAACCTGCTCAACTTCTGCTTCTGCAACTGATTCAGTTTCGGTAACCGGTTCAACTTCAACAACAGGTTCTGTTGCAGTTTCATCTGCCGGTACAACTTCACTTTCGGCCACAGATTCTGTTTGGGCTTCTTCCGTTACCTTCGGGGTGGTTTTCTTTTTGGAAGTTTTCTTTTTGGCGTTTTTCTTTTCGGTGGCGTCCATTTCTTCCTTCAATGCAACCAATTCGGTAATATCTCCAAAAGTTGTCCTTTCAAGAGAGGCTTTCAGTTTTTTAGCGGCTATTTTAGTTTCTTCGCTTGCCGAACGCGGTTTTGCCGGAGCGTCTTCTTTGCGCAGATCCTCAAATGTGCGGCTATGCGACAGGATGATGCGTTTCGAGGATTTATTAAATTCTATTACCTTGAAATTCAACTTTTCATCCAATTTCGCAGAAGTTCCGTCTTCTTTCACCATGTGTTTTGGCGTCACGAAACCTTCCACGCCATAAGGCAAGGCTACAATCGCACCTTTGTCGAAAGTTTCCAGAATGGTTCCTTCGTGAATGGAATCGACCATGAAAATGCTTTCGAATACGTCCCAAGGATTTTCTTCCAACTGCTTGTGTCCAAGACTTAAACGACGATTATCCTTGTCGATTTCGAGTACTACTACAACAATATCCTCGCCAATTTGTGTAAATTCCGAAGGATGTTTCACTTTCTTAGTCCACGAAAGGTCCGAAATATGGATCAATCCGTCCACGCCTTCTTCTATTTCGACAAATACGCCAAAATTGGTAAAGTTACGCACTCTGGCGACGTGTTCCGTGCCAACGGCATATTTTTCGTCGATTTTATCCCATGGGTCTTCTTTGAGTTGTTTGATACCCAACGACATCTTTCGATCGTCGCGATCTAAGGTCAGGATTTGCGCTTCCACTGTTTCGCCCACTTTCAGGAAATCCTGTGCGCTACGCAGATGTTGCGACCACGACATTTCCGACACGTGGATCAAACCTTCCACACCCGTTGATATTTCTACGAAAGCGCCGTAATCTGCAATCACTACCACTTTGCCGGTAATGTTGTCGCCCACTTTCAGGTTGGGGTCTAAAGCATCCCACGGATGTGGCGTCAATTGTTTTAATCCCAAAGCGATACGCTTCTTGGCGTCGTCGAAATCAAGGATAACCACATTCAGCTTCTGATCTAATTCAACCACTTCTTCGGGATGGGTTACGCGTCCCCACGAGAGGTCGGTGATGTGAATCAAACCGTCTACGCCGCCCAGGTCGATGAATACGCCATAAGTAGTGATGTTTTTGACAGTGCCTTCAAGTACCTGTCCTTTTTCAAGTTTCGAAATGATTTCGGCTTTTTGCTGTTCTAATTCGGCTTCGATAAGCGCCTTGTGCGATACCACCACATTCTTAAATTCATGATTGATCTTGACGATCTTAAATTCGGTAGTTTTACCCACAAACACGTCGTAGTCGCGGATGGGTTTCACGTCGATCTGCGAACCGGGCAGGAACGCTTCGATACCAAACACGTCTACGATCATACCGCCTTTGGTGCGGCATTTGATGTACCCGGTGATGATTTCGTCGTTTTCGAGCGCCTGGTTAACTCTGTCCCACGAACGCACCGAACGTGCCGTTTTGTGCGAAAGGATCAGTTGTCCCTTTTTATCTTCGGAACTTTCGACGTACACTTCCACAGTATCGCCTACCTGCAGGTCGGGATTGTAGCGGAACTCGTTCATGCTCACAATTCCTTCCGATTTATAACCGATGTTGATCACCACTTCGCGTTTGTTCATGGCAATCACCTTCCCGTCGATGATTTCGTTTTCGGTAATCGACGACAGGGTTTTGTCGTACATCGCTTCCATTTCTGCCCGTTCGTCGTCATTGTACGCATTGGGCACATTTGAATAGGTATCCCAGTTGAAGTTTTCCAGCGATACGTCTTCTTTTTTGATTTTTTTGATTTCCTCGGCTACTTCTTCAGCCCCTTCATCCTCAAATGATTCTTCTTCGTACTCTTCCGCCTCCACCTCTGTGTCTGCTTCTTCGGACGTTACCATTTCCTTGACGTCCATGTCGAGCTCTTTGTCAAACTCTTTTTCTTTTGATTGTGTTGTCATTTAAAAATAATCGTTTTAAAATTAATGAGATTAGACATTATATTTTTTTATTTTAAAACACAAAAAAAAAAAAATTATTATAATATATTAAAAAAAAAAAAAAATTATTTTTTTTTTTTTTTTTTTTGCCCCCTTTTCAGATTAAATTCCGATGGGCATGTAATACTTAAACATAAATAATAAGTAAATTTTGAAGTCTTATCGTTTTTCAAATAATAAAAGGCAAAACCTCATTATTAAGGGCTTTGTGAAGAAGTGCGCTTCACAAAGCCCTGTTTCAATTATCTTGGGTGACGGTACTTGTCAAGGTCGCAGAGTATTTTTTCGCAAAGAGCGCGAAAAAATCTTCCTGCTTCCCTTGACAAGCATCAAGCCCCTACCAATTTTATTTATTTTCACTGACTACTTGACAGGGGGCATAACAGAAACCATGCCCTCTTTTAATTCATACTATATGTTTTTATCTGTCTTTTTGTCTTCTTTTTTATCTTCGTTTTTATTTTCTTTATTCCGTCTTCAACAAACTGTTCTGTATTGCCTGAAAACTCACCCGATACGCTGCGTCCCAGAACGTAATCTCTCAGTAAAGGAGAAGGGATTCTGGCAAGCAAATCGTTAATGCTTGTTTCGTCATAACGCAAACATTCTTCCAATGCGATGTAAATATCTTTTGCGTTTTGATCGTTTATATCATTTATTTCCATGACACTGCGCAATTTGGAAAGCAGTTTTGTTTTACCCGTTGTAACAAAATCTATTGCAAGCGCTGTGAAAACCGAAAGCTCTTCATTCGTTTTAACAGGTAAATTTTCCCTCTCAGGATTTTGCCTTGAAGGAATTTGCGTTTGATTGCTTCCGGAAATAAACTTCGTATAATCCCGGGTAACAGCTTCAGGTAAAAGTGCAAAGGAGTCGGCGATAGCTTCCAAACAAGAAGACCGTACGGCTTCTGTATTCATTAATGAAATATATTGGAAAAGATATGAAGCGCCTTTTGCTTTCTGCTCAGCGGCTGCATTTAACGGGTTTACGATTCCATATTGAGATTTGGCTTTAAGTATTAAAAATTCAAAATCACTCATCGTAGATTGAAGTGCCGCTCGCAAGGCATCTGTGCCATCTTTTTGCAAAATATCTGCGGGATCTTTTCCGCTTTCTATGTTAGGCATCACAACCGCACATTCAAGGCCGTTTTTTCGGCATGTGTAAATCCCTTTAACCGCTGCTGCCTGGCCGGCTTCATCGGAATCGAGAAAAAAGATCACCTTTTCCGCCCACCGGCCGAGCAGCTTTGCCTGCTCGGTGGTAAATGCCGTGCCAAGCGGGGCAACCGCGTTGGAAATTCCGGCCTGATGCAGGGCTATAACGTCCATGTATCCCTCTGCGATATATACAGTCTTTGTCCTCCTAATCTCATCCAGGGCGACATCTATGGCAAAAAGGGTCTCCCCCTTTTTGTAAATGCCAATCTCCGGAGTATTGATATATTTTGGGGCGTTTTGCCCCTCTGCTAATAAACGGCCTCCAAAAGCGATTATCCTGCCCTGCCGGTCGGCTATCGGAAACATGAGCCTTCCGGAAAAGAGCGAAACTTCGGGGTGACGGCCGGAAAAAAGGCCGGATGAAGCGAGAAATTTGGCGGAATATCCCTTACCGATGAGGAAACTGTACAGCCAGAACCTGTCGGCAGGAGAATAGCCCAAATGGAACTTTTCCGCCATATCTGTGCTGATACCCCTATCTATAACATACAACTTTACTTCTTC
>Ga0082212_10007191_pt1 | contig 14781 bp, 12 predicted proteins | sample TergutNt197P3_FD_71548 | JGI IMG/M metagenome (GOLD analysis project Ga0082212, IMG submission 71548) | Neocapritermes taracua P3 segment gut microbial communities from Petit-Saut dam, French Guiana - Nt197 P3 | ecosystem: Host-associated > Arthropoda: Insects > Digestive system > Gut ... | reverse complement strand
TAAAGATGTCCCACCGGACATTGCGATTGAAAGCGATAAAGAGCATATCCGCAAGATTCTGTCAATTCTTCTTGACAATGCCGTCAAGTACGCAAATGACGGCGGCGAGGTATCAATCTCTCTCAGAAGGGAGAAGCGCCATGCGATATGCACGGTCCGCAACAGCGGTGAGGGCATCCCGCCGGATGATCTTCCGCGCGTGTTCGACCGTTTTTATCGCGGGGATCCGGCGCGTTCGTCCACGACCGGCGGTTACGGCCTGGGCCTCGCTATCGCGAAAGGCATAGCGGATCAATTGGGCGCCGCGCTGTCTGCAAGAAGCGAGCAGGGCGAATACGCCGAATTCGAACTTGTTCTTTAGTACGCGGTTACAGGTCAGGTGGTAGCCGGAATTGTACTCTTTCTGGCATGAGCAAGTCGCTTGGTCGGCTTCAAGTCTTATTAAATGTTCTATCCCTACCCCGGGATGTGCTCCTGCCAAGCGGATGAACCGTCCCCCTGCTCCCCGGGATGTGCTCCTGTCAAGCGGATGAACCGTCCCCCTGCTCCCCGGGATGTGCTCCTGTCAAGCGGATGAACCGTCCCCCTGCTCCCCTCCCGGAGACGCGCGCAGGGGCGGTCGCTATCGACCGCCCCTGCATAATTTTGTTGACTTGCGTTACATTGCGATGTCGCCGAGGTTGATGCAATCGACGGTGGCGTCGATATCTTTGAACGCCTTTGTCTTGCCCGCGGCTTTAATCTCGAGGCTGTACTTGCCGTCCGGCAGGTCTTTGAACCAGAAATCGCCAAAACCGTTTGTCTTGACCGCATACTTTTTGCCATCTGCGCCCTTGAGGTTGCATTCGGCGCCGATGTAGACTTCTTCTTCTACCGGATCGTAGACTGTCCCGGCTATGAACTTTCCGGGGACGTTGAGGTAGTATACTCTCGGCTTTGTCTTGTATTCAGGCTTCCAGACTGTGGCTTTTGCTATGAGGTCTTTCGCATCTTTTTCGTCCATTAGCTTGATCGCAAGGTTCGGGCACGCATCGGCGCATCTGGGCTCGCACCAGCCGTTGTCGAGAAGGTGCGCGCATCCTGTGCACTTCTGGGCGATGTTGAGATCTTCGTTGAAGTAGATCGCATCGTATGGGCACGCAGAGACGCAGTTGCGGCATCCTGTGCACAGCTCGGGGTTGATGATCAAAAGGCCGTCGTCCCTCTTGTACTTGGCGCCTTCCACTTTACATTTTTTCATGCAAGGGGCGTCGTCGCAGTGCATGCATATGTGAGGCCTGTACGCGACTTTTACCTTGGGGACAGTGCCGCGGATATCTTCCGTCAGCTTCAGCCAGAACTGGCCGATTTCAGGCTGCGGCTTCGCTATCGGGGTCCAATCGTTGCCCGCGTGCTCGTCTTTGCACATGAACTGGCATGTGTAGCAACCGTTGCAAACGCCTAAATCAATTATAAATACTTTCTTACCCATTACTTCTTACCTCCTACAATCCAAGAGCTGGACTTGAGTCCCGAAGCTGGGTCATATTCGCGCTCAAATGCGTCGGGATATTCTCTTCTCCACTTATCCATTTCCTGCATCTTGACACGCTCGACTTCGACCAGAAATGCCGTGGTCGCTTGCCCGGCGGCATGTTTGGACGTCAGGCCCTCCGGGGTGATCGTGTTGATGGCGCCTCCGCGGTCAAGCCATCCGGGAATGATATAGTCTGTGCGGGCTCCGTGGTCGATAGAGACCGCGCCCGGCATGACTCTTTCAGACACAAAGGCTCCGCAAAGGACTATTCCGCGCTCGTTATAGACCTTGACGATGTCGCCGTCTTTGATTCCTCTGGCCGCGGCGTCATTCGTATTGATCCAGGCGGGCTCGTACCAATATCCGTCATAGCCTCTGACTTTGCCGGTCACTGCTTCTTTGCTCCACGGTATATCGTCGGCCTGCGCGTGCGTTCTCCATCTGCCGTGGTTGGAGAGGACGAGGAGCGGGAACAGGTTTGCTCTTCTGCTGGAAATACGCTCGTCGTGCGTGATGCCCTTCTCGATCCATTGCGGATACGCCGGGCGCTCTTTGTCGTCCGGGAACGCTTTGTCAAGGCTCTCGGAGTAGAACTCGAGTTTTCCGGTCGGGGTCGGGAGCGGATTGGCAACCGGGTCTTTCCAGAAGTTGTAAAGGCCGGCGGGCAGCTCTTCCCAGCGCTCTGAGACCGGGATCACTGTGTAATCATTCTTTTCGAAATCTTCGTATGGGACGATCGTGTCGAATCTCATGCCTTCGTATGTCATCTTCACCAGATCCTGCACGGAATAGCCTTCTGTGACTTCTTTTTCCATGCCGAGCTTCTTGGCTATCTCTACGACGCACTCAAAGTCTGTTTTCGATTCGCCGATGGGCTCGATGGCCCTTCTCATGTTCAGGACGCTCTGGAAGCTGTCTCCGTCGCGCACGCATGGCGATATGTCGTCGCACTCGAGCGTGGTGGTTACCGGCAGTATGATGTCGGCAAATAGACAGTCGTTCTCCAGCCAAGGATGCTGGGCGAGGATGAACTCTATCGATGAGTGGCGCGATGTGAGAGCTATTTCGTTTCCGTTGTTCCAGCAGGTCTGGCGGCAAGGCGTGTCGGTCCACATCATATGGATCTGCGGGCCGTCGATTTCGGATACTCTGTTCTCCTTGTAGCCCGTGCCGGGTATCGGGTTGAGGACGTCTCCCTTTCTGACGGGATAGTTATACTCGCGATACTGGTCGCTCGACGGTTCTTCGTGTCCGCCGGTTCCCCAGAACTTGATGGAGCCTTTGTTAATGGCTTCTTCTATAAGCGTCTTCGGGATCATTTGCTTGCCCCATGCCGTCGGCGTGCCGCGGTGCGGCTTGAGGATACGTTCGCCGGCTGCCGTGCCTTCCAGTGAGCCGAAAGCGCCCATGTGGTCTGCGCCCGGTCCTGTCATGACATTCTGAGGCATGCCTGTGTAAGCGATCTGGACCTGATGCACGCCCGGCTTGCCGAGGCCTTGCATGCCGAGAAGCACGCACTCAAGCCTTGCGGGCTCATGCGAGTACGGGCCGCGAGCCATTCCGCCCGCGAAGTAGTGGCCTATGGTCACTGTCTTTTTCGCCCAATCTCTGGCGAGGGCCTTGATCGTCCATGTGGGCACGCCGCACTTCTCTGACGCCCACTTCGGCGTCTTCACAATGCCGTCCACCTTGCCGAGCACGTAGTCTTCCATCTTGTCCATGCCTACCGTATGCGTCGCGACGTAATCCTTGTCGTATGTTCCTTCGGTTACCCAGAGGTACATAATGGCAAGCTGCAGCGCGGCGTCGGTGTTCGGGAGGACCGGAATCCACTTGTCAGCATGGATGCAGGCTGAGTAGTTGAGATCCGGGCAGATATAGACCTGCTCGATGCCGACTTCTGTCCAGTAGAACAGCAGGCGGCTGGCAAGCTGTCCGCGGAAGCCCCAGTGGGTGGTTTCGGGGTCGCCGCCCCATACCAGAACCATGTCGCTGTTCACGCAGACGTCTTTGACTGTGTTTTCTGCCGGAGCCATCATGCCTATGAAGCCTTTGCCCCAGACATGCTTCGAACCCCAGTACCAGCCTTCCCAGCTGTCGGGGTTCCTGATTTGCTGCGTAAATCCGTCCATCTTGTCGAGGAGCAGCGTCGCGCAGCCGTGCGGCGCATGGATCATTTTGCATTCGCCATGTCCATCAGCCTGCACCAATATCGCGAGCGTGGAATACTGCTTCTGGATACGCTTGATTTCAGCCGCGATGAGATCTGTAGCTTCGTCCCACGAAATACGGACATACTTGCTCTTGCCGCGGTTCTGGGTGTTCCTGTCGCCTTTCGGATCCCAGTCTACGCGCTTGAGAGGGTACATGACTCTGTTCGGCGAGTAGGCCCTTTTCTTGTACGCGAGGCTCCAGGGCGCCGGCACTGATTTTTTCAGTGGCTCAAAGGTTTTGCCGTTTTTCTCGATTTTCCACGGGTTCAGGGATTCATAATCGTACTTTGAATCCCAGTGGAGCGGCCTGATCCGGACGATTTTCCCGTTCTTGACGTCGACCGCGGAGGGCGATGCGCCGAAAATACCCCCACTAAGACCGAGCGCCTTAATTACGGTTTTGTCGGCGCCATATGCCGGCGGATCCGAAGTGGGGGCGTCCTTGGGTCTGATTTTGATTGACACTTAATTACCTCCTTATTATCCATACCAATTTATCATGGGAGATTTGGACAAAAATCCAATACGCCCATCTTTTGGTTTGCGACGATTATTACAGGCTGCAGATAACTGTAGCCCGGATAGGGTGGCGGGATGCGCCGCCCTAAGCATTATAGCAATATGTCCCGTGAATTAATAGTAAAAGATTTTATAGTTGCGCTAATTATTTTTTCGCAATATATACTTAATTTTAATAATATCCCCGGTAGTACGGCGCGCAGTTTGGCATATACTCAGATATCCGCCCCCGCGATCGGTTGCTGCGCGGCTCCCGGGTTGAGCACTTCGAACGCAATTTCCTTGAAAAGGAGGCACGCCGTAGTGCTTTGCGCCTGTTTCCACGCAAACACCCGCACGATATCCGTATCGTCGCCGGGGATATGCAATGTGACGACTTCCGGCAGCCTGTAAAGCTGATGGAACGCGCTCGGCAATATGCTTATGCCTATTCCGGCGTTGACAGAGATTATCGCCGCTTCGGCGCGGTTGTAGTAGTTAATAATATTCGGGGTCACCGAGCGGTTTTTGCATATGCGCGATATCCTTCCCGTCAGCCAGGCGTCGGACCGCGCTATGGACACAAACGGGAAATCTTTGATTGTCGCCCAGTCGTCGATATCTATTTTGTCTGCTATGTCCTTATTTACATAGAGTTCCAATTTGTCATGCGATACGGGCGCAAACGTGTAGTTGGCCGCTCCTGTCAGCATTTCGCTGTTGGAGAAATAGAAATCGTATGCGCCTTTTCGTATGGAATTGACAATGTCTGTCCCTTCGAGCAGGTCTATGTCGACTTGTATCGAAGGATATTTTTTATATAGTGTCACCAGGCAACTGCTCAATTCGTTGGCCATTGACGACAGTGATGCGACGCGTATATGGCCCGTGCGCCCTTGCGCCATGTTTTGCAGGCGCATTTCGGCGCTGCTGAGCGTATCCAGCGCGCGCACGGCATACGGCAGGAATTCGAGGCCTTCTGCGGTCAGCGTGATTTTCCGGCTGGTTCTGTTGAATAATTTCACGCCCAAGGCTGTTTCCAGTATTTTTATGCTGTGCGTGACAGCGGGCTGCGATATGAAGTACTGTTCCGCTGTGCGCGAGAAGTTGAGTGTGTTCGCAGCGGAGATAAAAAGGCACAATTGCATTGTATCCATTATCATGTCCTCCTGCGCCAACTTAACACAATAATAAATAAATATCAACTATTAATCAAAATATTTTATTTATGGATATGCCCGGCGTTACACTTCAGGGGCAGCCGGAGTTACGCTCTTGCTTGCGTGAGAAAGTCGCTTGGTCGGCTTAAAGTCTAAAAATGTCCCATCCCTACCCCGGGATATGCTCCTGCCGACCTCAGCTTCCGCTCACGCTGCGCAATAGCGCAACTCCGGCTACCCCTCTGTGAAGTGTAACGACAAGTTACCGTTCACTCCCCTGTCTTCCCATCACCCCATCAGAGTGCGCCTATAGCTGCGAGCAGAGATCATAGGCCGTATGGCATGCGTTTCGCAAGCTGCCAATCTTGCTGCAGTCCCCAACATAGTAAACGTCCGGAATCAGCTCGAAGAATTCTTGCGCCGCCGGGTTTGGTTTCATGCCAAGCGCGTCCACAATATAGTCGGCTTGAAGCGTCTTGTACTCCCAGGTTCTGTTCTCTACGTCGACCGCGCCGCCGCTTATGCTGCGGATAATATGGTCGCCCATCAACTGTATCTTGTGTTCGTCGAGAAGGTATAGAAGCATTGTGCGCGTGGCCCCGCGCAAATCGCCGGCAAAATCGCTCGCCGGGATTTGATCCACGATCGTCACGTCGCAGCCTTCCATAGCCAGGGTAAGGGAGGATTCGCAACCGCTGCTGCCGCCGCCGCAGACCACAACTTTGCTCCCATGCGGGATCTTCTCACGTCCCGAATCGACGTCCAGGACATTAAGTACCTTGTCGCCGTCGAGGCCGGGGATAGGCGGCCGCGCCGGGATGCTTCCGACTGCTACCACTATCGCGTCCGGGTTCTCAGCGAGGACAAGCGCTGCCGTTGCTTCAGTATTCATCCTGATATCCGCGCCGCACGCTTTTGTAGTGCGCGTGACCCATTCTGTGTATCGAAGCATGTCTTCTTTGAACGGGAGCTTGTCTATGTCGTTCAGCATCCCCCCAAGGACGCTCTTTTTCTCAAAGAGGACAATATCGTGCCCGCGTTCCGCCAGCGTCTGCACCGCCATCATGCCGGATGGCCCGCCGCCGATGACTGCGACCTTCTTCTTTTGCCTTGCCGGCGCGACAGTCCGGTATTGCAGCGGGCGGCCCAGCCTCGGATTCAGGGCGCAGCCCACATGCCCCAACCTTCCGCAATCCCAGCAACGCAGGCAGGGACGCACGTCTTCCGGATGGCCGCGGTACGACTTATGCAGCAAATCCTGATCTGCCAGAAGCCCGCGAGCCATGTATATGAGGTCCGCTGCGCCTTCGTCGATTATCTTGTCGGCCAGGTCCAGATCGGTTATGCCGCCAACAACGCTGACGGGGATTTTTATGTCTTTGCACTCCTTGACCTTTCTGGACAGATGAACATTAGCTCCGCGCGGTTGAAAATACGGGGGCATAGTATAGAACTGGGCGCGCCAGTCCACGATCCGGCCGGCAGAGATGCTTACTGCGTCGATGTATTCCTGCGCGGGTTTCAGGAATTCGATCACCTCGTCTATCCTCATTCCGCCTTCGACCATTTCATCGCCGCTTATGCGCATTTCGAGCACGAAGTCGGGGCCTACGGCTTCGCGGACTGCGCGCAGGACCATGAGGGGGAATCTGAAACGGTTCTCGAGCGTCCCTCCGTATATGTCGTTGCGGTGGTTGGTCAGCGGAGAAAGGAACTGGGCCAGCAGGTTGCCGTGCGCGGCGTGTATCAGGACCCCGTCAAAATTGCACGCTTTGAGGCGTACAGAGCAGCTTACATACGCCGCTATGACCATTTCGATATCGTGCTGGTTCATCTCTCTCAGATACTGATACTGGCCGGGGATCGGAAAGTTTGATGGCGCCAGCCCCCATTCCTTTTTGATCAGCGTCGGATGCACGCCCCGCCCCGCATGGACAAGCTCTACAGATAGTTTTGCGCCGTTTATGTGAGCCGCCTCGGACAGGAGCTTCAATCCGCTCATTTTCCTGTCGTCTGTCACATCCAGTTCGTTCGGGTAGTCCGCGCCTGTTTCCCACTCTACGGGGGTGGCGCCGAGGTGTATCATCGATACGCCGGATTTTGCCTGAGTATCTATAAAATCCACATATAGTTGCGAGGGTTCCCCGATGGAGTTCGTATAGTCGCACACCATAGGCGAGAATACGATCCTGTTGCGGTACGTGGTGTTGCCAATTTTTATTGGCGTGAAGACATGCTTGTAGTGGTTAAATGTCGCCATATCTATAGCCCTCCTATCATTGTCAGCCGAAAAGCGTTATTAGTTTACGATATGCAAAGCGATCCCCCGTCGAACGCCCAGTTGGCGCCGTTGACCATGGCTCCGGCCGGCGACGACATGAAAACGCATAAGCTGCCTACTTCTATTGGCTCTCCAAAACGGTGGACCGGCAGTGTCGACTCTATCCTCTCTACGCTGCCCGCCGGCAATTGCTTATCCAGATTCGAGTGGATCGGGCCAAGGACAATCGTATTGACGCGTATGCCATGATCGCTCAAGGCTACCGCCATATGACGCGAAAAAATGTCCAGCCCCGCTTTTGATACGTTGTACGGCACAATGGGGAAAGTCTTGGCGCTGGAAACGCTCTGGCCTCCGGTCGCCGATATGTTTATTATTACGCCGCCGCGCCCGGCTTCCACCATTTTCGGCGCGACTTCATGCACGACATTCGCGGGGCCGTGCAGATTTATGCCTATGACGCGATGCCATTCTTTTAGCCCCTCTTCGCTGAGGAACGGGGCGTTTGTGGCGACGCCCGCGTTGTTCACAAGCACATCGACGTGGTCGAAGAACTTGAAGAGCTCCGGGACGGCCGCTTTCACGCTGTCGATATCGGATGTGTCGCACTGAAACGCGGCGTATTTCCCGCCGTACTTGCCGAGCTCAGCGGCTGCTTGTTTCCCGCTTTCATGATCCCTGTTCAGGATCGCCACATTGGCGCCGCATTCCGCAAAGGCCTGTACTATTCCCCGGCCTATGCCGCGGTTGCCTCCCGTAACAACAACATTTTTACCTTCCACTTTATACGCGTCTTTCATTTCAGTTATGGGCGTAGTTTTAATATACATGATCTATCTTCCTTTCATTGCGATGGCATCGCTGTTATCACAAAGCCATTATATTCTATGCAGTGTAAAAAATCAACGATTTACACATTACGGCGCCATGGCTTTATAAAAGGAAGTTACTTTTCAATTCACGTGGTTCTATAAAAAGCTTGAATACAAGCTTATGCGGTGGTATTCTATTTCTGTGATGTATGGAACTTTTCTGTGGCGCCAGGCTTGATTTTTCACAAAGCGGGTAGTTTTATGCTGAACAGAGTATGCAACTAAATTAGAACGGAGAATTGCAATGAATTTATCACCTTGCGGAATAGATTGCGGAGTGTGTCCCTTAAAAGAAAAATGTGGCAACGGCTGCCAAGATAGCTGCGGGAAACCCTTCTATATTAAAGACTTCGGTGTGGAACGCTGTCCTATTTATGATTGTTCAGTCAACACAAAAGGGTATAAAACCTGCGGGGAATGCCCGGATTTACCCTGCCAGATTTTCTTTGACTGGAAAGACCCGTCCATGTCCGATGAAGAACACCGCGAAGGCGTCAATGCAAACGTGGCATTGCTAAAGTCGCTACAATAGGCAGCGGCAATAAACGATACGAGAAATGGAGGATGTTTATGAGCCTGTTCGACAATCTGAAGGATACGGTTGCCACAGCAGCCGGACAAACGGCAAACGACAATACCGGAGGCAAGTCCGTTTCGGTGGCATTCCCCACAATACCCGCGTCATTGGAAGCGTTTTCGGCGCTGCCGCAGGCAGCCATGCAAACGCCATTTGAAACTGTGGCAATGTTTATCGTGGCTCTCGGATTATACAAGGTCAATAGGGACGTCTCAATCGCGATGATCAACTATCTTAAGGGCCCCCAGCCACTGACCCAGCGCGATATAAGCTTCCTAGCCGACCGCATGGCGCAAAACGGCAAAGCAGCTTTTATCGCGGAATCGTATTTCAACGGCGCAACTCCGCAAAATGACTATGCCCCCTCCGAACCGTATACCGTAGTCGTCAGCGAAAACCCGTACAGTTACCAGGAGCAAGGTTACGCCCGCTTGTTTGCGCATTCCGGCGGGGCGGATACCCCGCGCCCTGTCAAAATGCGTCAGGCGAAGGACGGCAAGTGGTATATATGGGAGTATTCCTCTATTCTTTTGGATATACGCGCGCCGGAGTCTACGAATCCTTGGGCATAGACTTCTGATGTTTGGCCTTGCATACCTGGTGCCCGCAAAATCGTTATGCCAGATCTTTATTTTTTCTGAGTCAACCGCATGTCATTTTGGTTATGCTGTAGGTGTGCTGAAGCCGGTCCCATTCATCAGCGGGCATATCCGGATCAATATTCTGCACCCCGATCATGAGGGCTATGTTCAGCATGGCTTGTTCCCTTGAAGTCTGGTGATCGTTCCCCGCCTGGAGCATAAGACTAGTCAGATAATCAAGGCGGAGTTTATCGGCTTTCGCAACAACCTCACGAACATAGGGATTCGAAAAACTCCAGGCACGGATATGAAGTTCAAGCCTATGCCGGAGAATGGCGACCATTCTGAGCATAACATCGTTCCTGTCCGCCTGAGACCGTTCGACACTTTGAATGACTTTCAGGGTGTTTTCTTCCAACCAAAAATCCATAAGGGCGACTGTATATGCTCCTATATGCTCAAAATGGTGATAGAAAGAGCCTTTGGTAACACCCAGGGCCCCGCAGAGGTTTTCGATGGTAACTTTGGTGAAACCATCCTTCTCCAGCACGTCAAACCCTGCAGATAGCCAGTCTATTTTCCCGAGTTGTTTCATAACTCACCTATATAGCTACCCCGCGCTCGCAGCAAAACATGATTAATGGATAAACGCTGGGTCGGGGTATAGTTATTTTTATCACAGAAAAACCGGCAATGCAAACAAAACGGCCCCAATAATGAAAAATACCGTTAGACTGACAGCCATAGATAACTTATCTGCCTTGAAGAAAATGAATTGGTTTACTACTCTCAGCAGCCAAAAAGCGGAACTGCCCAGTAAAAAGGCATTGCCCAGGGCCGTGCTCATCAATTCGCCAGTAAACGCTATGCAGATAAATGCCACAAAGAGAAGATAGTAAATGAGGTGGACATTCAGCGTTTGCATGACTGCTTTATTATCAGGCTGCAGATTTTTCAAATCGTCTTTCCACTTGAACATTTTCCAAAACCCGGAATGGAACAGCGCGAAGAATATGCTATAACCCGCGCATATATAGATTACTACTTGCATTTTTATACCTCCATTAGTCACTAAATATGTTTTTCCCAACGTTTTGCTGTTATTGGCAATCTGGCCTGGTTTCTCTGTTTGGCGTTTGTACTTCTGTCCTGATCAGGGGCCGATTTTTTGTTGTTGGGATCTTCTTAATACAACATACCATACCGCATGGTATGTTGTCAAGAGAAAAATAATGGGAAATGTAAAAGTCTCTCATGGCGTGTTACTTGTCAGGGGGTAGCCGGAATTGTGCTATTGCGCAGCGTGAGCGGAAGCTGAGGTCGGCAGGAGCACATCCCGGGGTAGGGATAGAACATTTCATAAGACTTGAAGCCGACCAAGCGACTTGCTCATGCAAGAAAGAGTACAATTCCGGCTACCCCCTGACCGGTAACTTACTTACAATTTCCAAAATCCAAAATCGTACAATTTCCAAAATCCAAAATTGTGCGGAGCTATTGATAAAAAACTGCGGGTATGTTATATTAACCAGTGCTATGGCCGTAAAGAGTTGACAATTGAAATAAGCGCTGATGCAGTCTTCAAAATATTTTGGGAGCGATGGTATTATGAATATCAAGGGGAAGATGAAGAGCATAGCAGATACGATAATGTATCAAAATGCCGCTCCAAAGGAAACCCAGAGAGAAAAAAGCGCCATTGGCGTCGTAACTTTGGTGCTTTCGATTATTACTGCTATTATGAGCCTCATGAATGCTATGCAGCATCAATATGTAATGATGGCTGCGACGTCGGCGCTGACGCTGATACTGGTTGTTATTTTTATTATCAGCCTTGTAGTGAAAATAAAGAAAATAGTCGAATTGTTGCTCTGCGCGGCGCTATCATTGCTCTGCGTATTTTTTGCGCTGACGGGCGGGAATGAGGGCTTTGCGATCCTCTGGGTTTTGTTGTTCCCTCCGGCTACGATGCTTTTGATGAGGTTTATTTATGTCGCTTCCTTTGGCGCTTTTTTTGAAGTTTTCCTCATCGTTCTTTTTTGGACGCCGTTTAACAGCGTTGTCAGCGAGTATTATTCTCAAACATTTATGCTGCGTTTTCCGATGTTGTACACCGCGTTCTTTGCGCTGTCTTTTTTGGCTAAATATCTCATTACAAAACAGGAAATAGCTGAGAGCAACTATATTAAAACCATAGAGAAATTGAGCATGATCGACCAACTGACGGGCATACCCAACAGGCGCAGCTTTGAGGAACGGATCAATCAGGAGTGGAACAGGGCGATCAGAAGCAAAGAGCCTATAAGCGTTTTGTTCATCGATGTCGATAAGTTCAAAAACTACAACGATACCTACGGGCATTTACAGGGGGACAAGGCGCTGAAAGCCGTTGCAGGCGTGTTTTCCAAGGCTCTGCAGCGCTCAGTAGACTTTGCAGCGCGATGGGGCGGAGAGGAGTTTGCCGTGCTGCTTTCCAATACGAATGGCGAACAGGCTTATAAGGTAGCGGAGAAAATCAGAGAACTGGTTGCCGACACGCAGGTCCCGCTTGACGACGGCCAAACGACATCACTTACCATCAGCCTCGGTATCAATTCTCAGACGCCTTCACTGAATAGCTCAGTAGCTGATTTTATCCGCTGCGCAGACGACGCGCTCTACACAGCAAAAAGCGATGGCAGAAACAGAGCGATCCGGTATTCCGGCTCTCCGTAAAACCACGCTTTTCGCCGGAAGCGCCGCGAAGTTCCCGGGTTCATCCGCTGGGATATAAGGAGTCGTTTTCGTGGCAACTTTTACTTATATTGATTTATTCGCGGGAATTGGCGGGTTTCATCAAGCCGCTAAAGAGCTTGGCGGCAAATGCTTGTTCGCTTCTGAAATAGACCCTGCTTCTTGCCAGTCGTATTTCGAGAATTATCGACTTGCGCCGCATGGAGACGTCACCAAAATACATGTCGGAGATATACCGGAACACGATATTCTATTTGCCGGGTTCCCGTGCCAGCCATTTAGCATTATTGGAAGCATGAAGGGGTTTCAGGATGCGCGGGGAACTTTATTTTTTGAAATCTCGCGCATTCTCGAAGCGAAGAAACCGCCCCTCTTTATGCTCGAAAACGTGAAGCAATTGAGTACGCACGATAGGGGAAAGACGCTCAATGCGATTTTGCAAATACTTGAATTTATCGGGTACAAAGTCTATTGGCGCGTTCTTAATGCTCTCGATTTCGGGCTTCCTCAAAAAAGAGAAAGGACCATCATAGTCGGATTCCTCGACCACTCCGCAAACTTCGATTTTCCGGTTCCGGCAGGCGCTGGAAGCCTTAGCGACATACTCGAGCCCGAAGAAACCGTTGACGAGAAGCATTTTGCAAGCGAGCAAATTGTCTCAAAGCGCCTTGCAAAACACACAAGCAAATTCTATCCTGCGATTTGGCATGAGAACAAAGCCGGAAATGTCAGCAGTTATCCGTATTCTTGCGCATTAAGGGCGGGGGCTTCGTACAACTATCTGCTCGTAAATGGAAAACGGCGTCTAACGCCAAGAGAAATGCTAAGATTGCAAGGGTTCCCCGACACGTTCAAGATTGTTTGCACCGACAGCCAGACACGAAAACAAGCGGGAAACGCCGTCCCTGTCAACATGGCAAAATCAGTCTTGCAAGAGGTTTTAGCGGCATGGAAGGCCCTCGCTTGATCCGTAGCGCCCAAATCCCCTAAAACCCTAAAAGAAATACCTTGTCAATCTTCAAGTCAATCGATTAGATTCATTTGACGGGTACCAAGACGATTCGCGGAGCGAAAGTGCGCGCATTGGCAATGCCTAGCGGCGCGTATTTTCGCTCAACGCATTGAAGACCGCTTCTGTTATTACCTTGCTGGATGCTGTGGCGCCGGATACCGCCTCCACATCTATTCGCTGTTCCCTGATTATTTCATCGGGAATCGATTCAGCAGGCGCTCCGCGGCCATTATTATGCTCCAATAGCTCAATAGCGATTATTGCATGGTTTTCTACAACGACTCTGACTCTCGCGCTGACAAGACCTACGTCGCAATTGCCGAAATACTCGCCATCATCAACGGTTGCCAAATTGACATTCTGAGTCTGTATTGCGGCAACGTCTTTTCTATAGTTTTGGAGCGAGATTAGAAAGTATGCCCCGACGACAAGAGCAATGGCGGCAATCCCAATAACAATGCAGATGATGATTTTTGATCTCTTTCGCGCGCTCCGCTTTGGATTCTCCATATGCACAACCTCCGTCAATTCACTTTGCAACGATGCTTTGCCACTGTCAGTATAGCGACCCGGAATGAAACCGCAATTTACCATTGATGAAAATTGCATTAAGTATTCGCGGCGGGAGGATAAAATAGCAATAATCGATATTTCCGCAACCACATATGACAGGATTCGTGTTCATTACAGTACGCAAATCCGGTACATTGCATTTCGAATGACAATCATGATGAGATAGTCCTATCACAAAGTCAAAAGTAAAACTATTCGCTTCTTATCTCTCAGCAGGGATACCTTCCCTCAATAGTCTCTGTTTGAAACGCTGATCTGTCTCTACTGAAAAACTTGCTCTTCAAAAATAAAGTTCTGGTTTTCATCTACAGTAAGCGTGCACGCTACCCTTTTCCGCGCCGACCTGTAATTGACGCTTCTGGCATACCTATGTAACAAAATGACGAGAACGCCGTCTTCATCCGTCCATGTAGGATCGATTCCGCCCTCGTCGATTCTGCTATCTATATATCTGTCATCCCCGGTAGCCAGAATCAGCGCTGCCAATAGTCGCTGATCCGGCGTCATTAGACCAGAATCAGCCCGGACAGCGTTCATGAACTTGGCAAAGAGTTCTTTACTGGGCATATGAACCAGTCGCGGTTCTATACCGAGGACGACCACAACAAATTCATGAAACATGTCGAGGTCTTTTGTTTCTATGGCGGGAATGGGTTGTATTCTAAAAAAAGCCATATTGCCTATTCTAAAAATCGGATGTGTCAAATAAGTCCAAAATTCATTGGAAACAAACACTTTTTCAATGGTCGCCATAGCGAGTCTTCC
>Ga0082212_10007190_pt1 | contig 14784 bp, 11 predicted proteins | sample TergutNt197P3_FD_71548 | JGI IMG/M metagenome (GOLD analysis project Ga0082212, IMG submission 71548) | Neocapritermes taracua P3 segment gut microbial communities from Petit-Saut dam, French Guiana - Nt197 P3 | ecosystem: Host-associated > Arthropoda: Insects > Digestive system > Gut ... | reverse complement strand
TCTCTGTCTGTGTCGGAGTTGCATGAAAAAACAAAACATGCAAATACGGTTATTAATATGAAAAATAATTTTGTATCCATAATCTGTTGTATTATAATTGTTAATATTCAAAGTTTGAATTTCAGATGCTGATTTTTTGCGTTATTGTTTTACCTCCAACCGTGATTTGAATAAAATAAATGCCTTGCATGAATTTAGAAACATCAATTGCACTTGTTTGCCCGCCTTTTGGAATGTTATAAATTGATTCATAACTTTTTGAAATTTAAGTGAATAATTATAATTAAAGATATACATATTTTGAGTGCAAAGAATGAACTAAATCATCGTATCATTTTAATTTCTTTTACCTTTGTTGGCGTTTTTGCACCGTTTTCATAATATTCTATGATACAGTCTTCAAAGAAAGTCACTGTCAGATCGGCGCGTTTTCCGCTTTCATATACGGTAAATGTATTGCTTCCCGTTGCAGGATCATAATTAGTATATAACCAGTTTTCATTATAATCCGCGTAGAATCCGCCCCATATCCGGTAGTCTTCCTTTGCCGCTTTGTTTGTCCTGATAACAATTTTCAAACCCGCGCCGACAGGCACTTCGGCATTTAAAGAATATTCTGCCAGTTTTTCACCCGTTGGAGTGGCTTGTACAAAACCGCCAGCCAAAATATTAGGACCCATTTTACCATTCTTGGGATAAGTAATAACGCCTTGTAATCCATCGGTATCCGGTTGCGGTTTTTCATCAGTAACAATGTCGGGCGAAACTTTAATTTCTTTTACTTTTGTTGGCGTTTTATCTCCATTTTCGTAATACTCTATGATACAGTCCTCAAAGAAAGTCACTGTCAGATCGGCGCGTTTACCGCTTTCATATACGGTAAATGTATTGCTTTTCGTTGCAGGATCATAATTAGTATATAACCAGTTATCTGCACTGCCTGCATAGAATCCGCCCCATACCCGGTAGTCTTCCATTTTGTCTGTCTTGATAACAATTTTCAATCCAGCGCCGACAGGCACTTCGGCAGTTAACGAATATTCTACCAGTTTGTCGCCCGTTTTTGTAGCTCCCACGAAACCGTCATCCAAAATATTCAGACCGATTTTCCCATATTTGGGATAAGTAATAACGCCTTGTAATCCATCGGTATCCGGTTGTGGTTTTTCCCCGGTAATAACGTCTGGCGAAACTTTAATTTCTTTGACTTTTGTAGGGGTTTCAGAGCCGTTTTCGTAAAATTCTATAATACAGTCTTCCATGAGCGTGACAGTTACGTCAGCACGTTTTCCGCTTTCATATACGGTAAATGTGTTGCTTTTCGTTGCAGGATCATAATTAGAAAATAACCAGTTATCTGCACTGCCTGCATAGAATCCGCCCCATGGAAATTCATCTTTATTTTCCTTTGTATTTGTTATGATAACAATTTTCAAACCTGCACCGGCAGGTACTACGGCAGTTAAAGAATATCCTACTAATTTGTCATCCGTGCGAGTAGCTTCAATAAAGTCGTCATCTAAAATATTTGGACCGATTTTCCCATATTTGGGATAAGTAATAATGCCTTGCAATTTTTCGGCGTTCTCGTCTTCCGGGTCTTCAGAATTCCCGTCTTGAGACGCATAGGTGTTCTCGTCGTCCGCATCTTCGGCGTTCTCGTCTTGCAATACATCAGTAATTTCGTCTTGCGAAACATCGACATTCATATCTTGCAGTTCGCATCTTGTAAACAGCACGCTGCAAATCAAAACGGAAAAAATAATACATAAAAATCTTTTCATTTCATTTTTTTGTTTTATGTGAATAATAAAATACCAATACGATGCAAAGATAAAGCAGATTTTTCTAAGTTGCACTACACAAAAGGGTAGTTTTTTGATTTTCAATGCAAAACTACCCTTTTGTGTAGGGTTTGTTGCATTTAGAATAAAAACCCTATTTCTGTCGCAGTTTTATACATAAATTGCGTTAAATCATCTTTTTTTCGGTAACTGTCCATAATGCTTCGGATATGCTGGAAACGCCTAATTTTTCGAACAGGTTTTTCCGGTGATATTTCACCGCATCCTTTGTAATGAACATTTTAGCTGCTATTTGATTGATAGTATATCCCTGTACGGTTAACAAAAGGATATCTTTTTCTCTTTCCTGAAGTGTTTTTCTTTTTTCTTTTATCCATGTACCGTTTTCAAATGAATATGTCCAATAATAGTCATTGCCTTCTAAAAGTGCTTCGACATTTCCGGCATTTTTACGGGTAGCAAGCGATACAATACAAGCTGCCAGCCATATATTTCCATTACCGGCCAATCGAACCGGCGACAGTTTGTGATTGATTAAAATATGACCGTGTTCATATTTGATATGAAAATCGTATGAAATGGATAGTTTTAAACGTTCATTTACAGGAGCATTATTAAAAAATTCAAATCCGGCTCTGTTAATTTCCAGCAACATTTTCACTTCATCATCCGCAACATGATCATAGTAAAACGCAAATCCCTTTTCCTGTACTTCCTGCGGTTTGAGGCCGCACAAAAAAAGGGGATTGTCGGATACAAACAGAAAATTCCGCTTATTGTAATCAACGACATAAACACTCTGATAAATCATACGGCTAAATGATTTAACTGTATCAACCACCCCGACTGCTTTCACAGAATCTTCTTCGGAAATATTTTCAACATAATTTTCCGGTATGAAGAACTTATTAATTTCATTCATCCTGTTTACTTTTTAAAACTGTTAAAATACTAAATGGCGGTAAAGTAAATACATTTTTTTATAACAGACAACTATTTTTCCATATATTTTCGCCTATCTATCTATCTATCTATCTATCTATCTATCAGGGATATATCAGGTATTATTTTTTTAGCAAAAAGTTCCGGTTTCTTTTGAAAATTCCAGATATTGCGCCGTTACATCAAATTTTTCATCTTACGGTTCAATGTCATAAAATTCATATTACTCATCTTTGGAATCTCCGATTTTCAGGTATCGCCTGCTGATGGCAGGTTCAGTTTTTCTTTCGGTATAATAATCCGCAACTAACAGGTATCCGCCTTTTTCTTTGGGCAGTTCTATCAGGCAGGGCTGAATCTTTTTCGCCAGCGGATCAATCCGAATGGCTATTTCCTGTTGTATAGCGACTGTACCCTTACTGTTGATGCGTTTGATTACTGTTTTTCCCCTTGCCGGCGTTGCGAAATCATTGACGCCCACCAGATTGAAAAACAGATTGCTGCCCTGAAAACAAGCTAATTATCCTTTCTCAGAAAATCAATGTCAAAATTGTCGGCATAAGCGTCGTGAGCATTCTTGATAAGCTCGTTTATTGCTGTTGGGATTCCGGCTATTTGCTGCCTGCCCAACAAATATCAAACGGTCATCAGACTGTTTACATTGCCGGAATCAGTTGAATTTTTTGCATAACCAGACCATAATGGCTGCCTGGCGGGTTCGCTTTTATCTGCTCGCCATTCCAGTTTGTTGCATAGTTGCCCGAATACATCAGCCACATGGTTTGACCGTCGGTACTGATGAATTTGGAAGGGATATTGACAAAATAGGCCTGTTCGCCAAAATCTTTCAGGTAAGAGATTATCTTCCATTCGCCCGTCAACGATTCGGACTCCAGCAGATAGGTATGCATTTTCGAACAGGTATTGCCGCCGTCCGTAACGCACATCAGGTATTTCCCGAGTGGCGCGTTATAGGTTACAGTAACGCAACCCATGTTGTTGTTCCACTCCAGCAACGGACGGATAGCGGCGAAATCGGAAGTCCAGACAGCGTTTCCCTGTGCATCTTTTCCTGCATAAAACTCCCATTTCGAGATGTCATTGATGTTTTCGGCCGACGGGGTCACGCGTAACAGATAAATCTGGTCGCCCGTGATCCAGCTGCTGTTCCAGAACCGGGGCATCGGATCGTGAATATCGGCGCCATGCGCTACCATGTAGGCTTTGCCGTCGGGTGAATATTGCATGTTTTTCCCGAAATCGACAAAATGCGGAGAACCAATCTTAACGGGATACCCGTTGAGCCCTGTTTCGCCAAACAGGGCTTTTTCCGGTGTATGCGGACAGTTTTTCCATGTCAGACCCTTATCCGTCGAAACCCTGAACCCGACAAAAGGACCTAACCAGGGCCAGTTGATCATCATATCGCCATAGGGCGCCTGTCCCGCAGGCCCCAGGCAATAGGTGCCGTAATACCAAATACCGTTATGAACCAGACTGCCGCAGGGATACCTGCCCTGATAAGGTGTGGCTGCCGCCCTGTGAAGTCCCAGACTGTACACGACGAGATTGAGCGGATCACTGCCTTCAAGTACGGCTTGCCCGGTGGTAGCGTTTACTCCCATATCCGCCCCGCTATTACTGCTTTCCCAGCTTCCATCTAACCGCCATGTCCCGCCGTCGGTCCATGGCGAATACAGCAGATCGTCATCCGCCCAAGTCGGATAAAAGGTGTCTCCATAACGGAATCCGCTTTTCACACCAAGGAATCGGATTTGATGATAGTAGTCCGATTGCCGAAAAGGGCAGTCGGAAGGTGTTTCCGACTGCCACGTAAAAGCGTCGAAATATTCAATTACCGGTTTTACAGGCTCAACCTGAATTTGAACCTTTCCGGTCTTTTTATCCCTGACGATATTGACCTGACCCAATACAGGTAAGGCAAGCATCAGAAAAAACGGAAAAATCAATCGTTTCATAACATGATTATTATTAATTAGTAATTTCTTTTATCCTCTCATTCACATATTTTACTACCAATGGGAACGCCGGTTCGAGCATACCATGCCCGTAGCCGTCGAACTCGTACAAGACAGTATGCTGATGTCCTGCTATTTTCATCATCCGCATCAAATAAGCGTTCTCCTCGTAGCGTCCCAGCATTTCCAACTCGCGGTCGCCGGTCATCAGTATCAATGGCGGAGCATCGGCGCGCACATGAAACAGTGGCGCATACTCGTCCACAATCGGCTGTGTGTCAGGTACGCCCCGTTCCTTGCGTACGGTCATGTGGGTAATTGTATGGCCGCTAAGCGGAAGCAAAGCCGCAATCCGGTCAGGATCAATTTGATATGGTTGTAACCATTGTTTATCCAAACCGATCATGAACGTCAGATAGGCTCCCGCCGAATGACCCGTAACAAAAATTAAACGGGGATCGCCTCCATATTTTTCGATATTGTGAAACACCCAGCCGACGGCGGCAGCCGCATCTTCGATATATTTGGGACAGACGACTTCAGGATGTAACCGGTAATTGACGGCGACCACACAAAAGCCTTTTTCTTTCAACACCTGCGGAATAGATTTCTCGCCTCCCGTCAATCCGCCACCATGAAACCATACAATAGTAGCAAAACCCTTCGCCTTCGAAGGATAATAAATATCTAATAAACAGCGCTCTGTAATATACTTGTTCTGTCCGCGAACCGTTTCGTCGTAATATGGAATATTTTCCCTGATTAGATAATCGGTATTTTGCCCGCAAACAGAAGTAGTTATTAAACAAATGATGGCAAGGGTGGCAACCCTAAACAATAATGATAAGTACGAATACCGAAGGTGATGCGGGTAGCGAGTGCATGATCTTTTTTTATCTTTCGATACGCGTCTCCGGGATGCAGGATGTAAATTTACCATTTTTTATTCATGAAAACACATTTACCATATCAATTATAGGCCAGGGCTTGAGTTTGTTCCAGTCGCCTCGTGTGAAATCAGGAATATCTACTGCGTTACTCCTGTTTGAAACCGACTGTTCGCTCAGTTCGGTGAGGCACGACCAGGTTGCTGCATCGTACACGCTCTGATCCAAAGGCAATCCTTTGCGCAGGCAATAGATAAGCCGCCAATCCATGATGTAGTCCATACCGCCGTGACCGCCCACTGACTTTGCATATTCGCCGATATACTTCGAAAGCGGATGCTCGTATTGCGCCATCAACGCTTTAAATTCTTCGGGCTTCAGGAACTCGTGCGCTTCAGGGTCCAAGGCGATTTTTTCTTCCGGATACTTGACCGCATATCCTTTTGTTCCGCTGATTTTATGGATACGGTCGTACGGGCGGGGACTTGTCGTGTCATGCTGCACCATGATGGTATGCCCATTCAATGTACGCACCAGCGTCGTGTTCATATCACCTAATTTGTAAGTGGCTTTGGCTTCGGGTGAATCTTTTCCGAAATGATTTTCGGCATAGAGCGTCAACCCGTACTGATTGGTCGACATGGAAGTCAGGTAATCGAAACGGTCGCCGCGGTTGATACCCATGATTTGCGAGACAGGTCCTAAGCCATGCGTGGGATAAGGATCCCCCGTATGATTCTTGCTATGCTCGAGCCGCCACATGTGGTAATATCCGTTTTTATTATGCTTGGAAGCCCTCAAATCATGAATATAGGCACATTCGGCATGATAGACTTCCCCAAAAACATCCTGACGTGCCATGTTGAGGGTTGTCAGTTCGAAGAAGTCATAACAGCAGTTTTCCAGCATCATGCAATGGCGTTGCGTCTTTTCGGCGGTATCGACCAGCGCCCAGCAGTCGTCGAGCGTTAACGCCGCCGGCACTTCTATAACTACATGTTTCCCATGCTGCATGGCATACAAGGCTATCGGGACGTGCAACTCCCAAGGTGTCGCATTGTAAATCAAGTCGATATCGTCGCGCTCGCACATCTTTTTCCAGGCTTCTTCATCGCCGGTATAGACAACAGGTTCGGGACGTCCGGCATCTTTCAGACTTTTTTGGGAACTCTCGATACGCCGGGGCGTCAAGTCGCATATGGCGGCGATATGCGTTCCTTCGATGCGTGCCATCCGGTAAACGGCGCCGCCACCGCGTCCAAGACCTACAACGCCGATCCGGACAGTCGGGATTGGATCACAGGAAAAGCCCATCATGGTTTTTCCCTGCCGCGGGCGGGTAGTCGACTTTTGTGTTTCTTTGGTATTTTCCGAACTCTGACCTGCACATCCGGTCATGCCGGTAATGCCGGTAGTCCCAATGGCAATACCGCCTAAAATTGATTTTTTGATAAAATCTCTACGTGAATTCATTGTCATAATTAATAATATAAGGGTGAATAACTGATTTTCTTTTTATATAACCGGTGACAAATATAAATAATATTTCTGATTACTTGCCTTCTCTTTTTCTGATTTCGAAAACGGCGTCGATCATGGCGTTGAATCCTTCGACGCTCATGTAATCGGGTATTGAGTTACCCGAACCTAAACCATAACCGTTGGCAGTAGCGCGAAACAGCGTGCCTTCGTTCAGTATTTTTTCAAAAACGACATCATACGGATTCAGTATCAGGTAATTCATGTCGAATCCCCCGAACAGACCTATTCGATCGCCGTATTTTTCGATCCATGTCCCGAAAGGGCTTATCTGATCCTCGTTTGAATGTTTGGCGTCGATACCGCAAGCCAGGATATCGGGCATGATTTCGAAAATATTACCGCAACAATGAAACAGAAACTGTTTACCGGCGGCATGAACGATGTCTATCACCCGCTTGTGTTGCGGAAGAATAAATTTACGTATCGTGTCGGGTTCGAGCATGGTTGCAGATTTATGTCCCAGGTCATCACCCATCCGGTGAAAAACAAAAATATCACCATACTCCCGTACCATTCGCGTCCACAACTCAACAAACAAATCACCTATTCTGTTGAATAAATCACTAAACAATTCGGGATCAAGGTATTGCATCAGACAAAGACTTTCGTATCCGACCAGGTCCTGCGCCGATTCGAAAATCCCGTAACCACATCCGCCATAGGCTTTCATACCCGGGGGCAACACTTTACGGATGGTTTCCAGGCGGGGTGTGTATGTCTCCCAGAAAATACGGGGAATTTCATCAAAAGGATACTTGTTGAAATCGTCGCGTGTTTGTACAGGTCCTAATCCACCCATGATGGCGCCATGTCCGGGGATGATATCACAAATCGCCGCTTCGTAATCAAACGCATCGTAACCGTTACTTTTCCAAAAATTGATCACTTTCCTAAAGTACTCCTCCAGTTCCGACGGTCGGTTTGAAACGATCTCCAGCTTTTCGCCTGTAATTTTCGATATGAACGGTGTGTCGATATGATGTTCATACAGCGGTAGATAATCCGGTCTCCTGTTATACAACACTTTCAGGATGTTTGTGAAATCGGGTTGAAAGTTTTTCTTTTCAGTTTTATCCATACTGTGCTATTCTGATTTGATTTCGATTTCTGCCCAGTAGCCGGCTTCCATCGACCATCCTGAAGCCTTGTTTTCCAGATCAATTTTAACGTTGTTGTTACCTGCGAATGGCGTCAGGTCGAAAGTCACTTCCGCCCAACCGCTGTTGTTGGTGAGCGTATTACTAATGTCAACCGTTTTCTGTGGCGAACCGTTGACACGAATTACCAGGTCCCAGTCGCCGCGTTCGTGATGGCCGACTACAATGCGAAGCGTCGTTTTTTTACCTGACGGGATATCAATCGAGTTTGTCAGCACACAAGGCGGTGTACGGTTCACCGGATGCGTCAACAGTACCTTATTTTTACCCCGCAACGTTTCATAAAAGCCGGGGTTCATGTCCATACCTGTTTCGCCCACTGTCCAACCGGGGAACAGGCGATTGACTGCCTGTTGCAGCGCATAAGAACTGGAACGGATTTTAGCATTTTCCCCGTCGGTAAAGACGCTGCCTGCGATCGGTCCGGGATCCCAACTCAATTCCAACGGATTCGGAACGGGCGCTTTTACAGGGATTACAAACACATCTTCGCCGTTGGCGTCCTTTTCGATGCGACCACCCTCGCGAATGAGAATATCGCGGGTCAGTTTTTCGCAGACATCGAGCAAGGAGTTGACATTGTATGCGGTGAAAATAAAGTTCGTTTCGTGATCGAGTTTCCCGGTAAAACGTGACGGCAGTTTATCGTAGCCTACCGTCGTAAAAAGCACGCCTCCCGCATTCGACGGGTTACAGTCGGAATCCTGTCCGCAACGGGTCGAAATGATGATTGTCTTGTCGAGATCGCCCTTGCCGAACAATAATCCCATCAGGACGTAAGCGCCGTTGATCTTAACATCTATTCCACCGTTGGACGCTTTCTGGTATTCGGGGTCTTCACGGTATTTTTTCTGGCATTTCTGCCAGGCTGCTTCCCAGTCGTCGGGATTTTCCCTGTACCAGGATACCATGTCGCGCACCATTTCGGCATATTGACTTTCAGCCGGAATACAAGCTAAGCCCGCATCAATGATCTTCAGTATATCATCCTCGAAAAATGCTTCGCAGTACATGCCGCCAACAAACTGACCTCCGTATACGCCGTCGCCGTAGTTCATGAGCCGTCCGAACTTGTTACCCATCTCAATGGCCACGTTGGGCATTCCCGGCGCTATCAACCCTGAATAATCGGATTCAATCATGTAGTCAATGTCATTCGGGCATTTGTTGAATTGCGGATGGCTCGCATCCGGCGGAGCGATACCTGAGCGTAAATTCTTACGTCCCGCAGCATTTGCGCACCAGAGCGGATATTCGCTGTTGGCAAAATCAATTCCCGCCTGCCGTATCGACGCTTCGACCCCGTATTCTTCGAGCGTCCGCAGGAAAGTCATCTCCACGTACAAGTCGTCCTGCGTGAAGGCATCGTTGATCATTTCCGGCGTCCAGACAGGCATGTCCGCTTCGGGGATGATCTTGTCTTTCCATTTAAATTCCGTCGGCGCGCCCCAGCTGACGCCCGCAATCTGTCCTACCCAGCCCGCTTTCATTCTGTCGCGGTAAACCTTGACCGGCAATCGACGGTATTGAACCGAATCATTCGAACAACCCATACCAATAATCGTCATCAAGACAATGATCAGCGTCTTTGACAAAATTTCCAAATGTTTTTTCATCTTAATATATATGTTTGTTTTCGATACGTTGCAAAGTTAGCATTATTATTTATCTATGCAAAATTATAGCAGTATTATTTCACTAATCGCAAGAAAAGTAAACGCCATTAATAAGAAAAACAATACAACACCGTTAGATGCTAATGATTTTTTTTAACACGTGTATTTTTAGGCGCTTTCTTTTTAGAAAACTTTTCTTCTATTTGAAATTATTTTTTGTCTGATATTGTGCATATTAATAAAATTAAAAGAAAATCTTTTTAAATTCTCCATTTTTTAAACTTGAAAAATTTGGTCAATTGAAAAAGATTTTTTTAATTTGCATCCTCAAATTTCCGTTAATAATAATATTTACTAATGAATCAAAAAATTTATACCTTCGACGAAGCATTTAAAGCTTCACGTAACTATTTCACCAGCGACGAACTGGCAGCCAAGGTCTGGGTGAACAAATATGCGTTAAAAGACGGACTTGGCAATATTTACGAACTGACACCTGCCGATATGCATCGCCGGCTGGCACGCGAAATCGGCAGAATAGAAAACAGGTACCCTAATCCGCTCACCGAAGATGAATTGTTTGAACTGTTCGACCAATTCAAATACATCGTACCGCAGGGTAGCCCCATGACCGGTATTGGAAACAATCACCAGGTTTCGTCACTGTCCAATTGCTTCGTAATCGGAATTGACGGTCATGCCGACTCCTATGGCGGTGTCATCCGCATTGATGAAGAACAGGTGCAACTGATGAAACGCCGCGGCGGCGTCGGACACGACCTGACCCATATCCGTCCAAAAGATTCGATCGTCAAAAACTCGGCGCTCACCTCAACCGGACTTGTACCGTTCATGGAACGCTATTCCAATTCAACACGCGAAGTGGCGCAGGAAGGACGGCGGGGAGCGCTCATGTTGAGCGTTTCCATCAAACATCCCGATTCGGAATCGTTTATTGACGCGAAAATGATTGAAGGGAAAGTGACAGGTGCTAATGTATCCGTCAAGATTGACGACGACTTTATGAATGCTGTCGTACATGGCGCTTCTTATATGCAACAATATCCGGTTAACGCTGCCAACCCCATCGTGATGAAAGAGATCAATGCAAAGCCTCTATGGAAAAAAATCATTCATAATGCATGGAAATCGGCTGAACCCGGCGTGCTGTTCTGGGATACAATCCTCAATGAATCGGTTCCGGATTGTTATGCCGATCTCGGGTTTAATACGGTTTCGACAAATCCGTGCGGCGAGATACCGCTTTGTCCGTACGACAGCTGCCGGTTGCTTGCCATCAACCTCTATTCTTATGTCGTCAATCCTTTTACCAAGAAAGCATTCTTCGACTTCGACCTGTTTAAAAAACATGTCGCGCTTGCGCAACGTATCATGGACGACATCATCGACCTTGAAGCGGAAAAGATTGAAAAAATACTCGAAAAGATAAACGCCGATCCTGAATCCGACGAGATAAAGCATACAGAAAAAAACCTGTGGGAAAAGATTCAGAAAAAAACGCTTCAGGGACGACGTACCGGCGTAGGGATCACTGCCGAAGGCGATATGCTGGCAGCGCTCAACCTGCGATACGGGACGGTGGAGGCTACCGATGTCGCCGAAGAAATTCAAAAAACGCTGGCGATCGCCGCTTACGGATCATCCGTGAAGATGGCAAAAGAACGGGGCGCCTTTACAGTGTACGATGCAAAACGTGAAATAAACAATCCTTTCATCAACCGACTGAAAGAAGCCGACCCCGAGCTGTATAAAGATATGGTTCGGTACGGTCGCCGCAACATCGCTTGCCTTACCATTGCGCCGACAGGAACAACCAGCCTGATGACACAGACAACCTCAGGAATAGAACCCGTCTTTCTGCCGGTATATAAACGACGCCGTAAAGTGAATCCGAATGACCCGAACACACGTGTGGATTATGTTGATGAGACAGGCGATGCTTTTGAGGAATATACCGTTTTTCATCATAAATTTGTAACCTGGATGATTGCCAACGGCTTCTCTCCGACAAAAAAATTTACGGAAGATGAAATAAAACGCATGGTTCAACAGTCACCTTACCATAAAGCCGCGTCGAACGATGTGGACTGGATGCAAAAAGTGACTATGCAAGGGCGTATCCAGAAATGGGTAGACCATTCCATCAGTGTGACGATCAACCTGCCGACCGATGCTACAGAAGAACTTGTCAATAAATTGTATATACATGCATGGAAAAGCGGTTGCAAGGGTTGCACCGTTTACCGCGAAGGTTCACGCTCGGGTGTGCTTGTCTCCATCAACGACAAAAAGAAAAAGAAAGACGCCGATTGCATGGAACCCCCGATCATCATGGCTAAACGACCGCGCGAACTGGAAGCGGATGTGGTGAAGTTTCAGAATAATAAAGACAAATGGATTGCTTTCGTCGGATTACTCAACGGACGTCCCTACGAAATTTTTACCGGCCTCGACGACGACGACGAAGGGCTTATGCTTCCGAAAATCGTTAATAAAGGATCTATTATTAAGAGCTATGACGAAACAGGGAAAAAAAGGTACGACTTCCAGTTCAAAAACAAACGCGGATACAAACTGACACTCGAAGGTCTGGACGGAAAATTTAACCCCGAATTTTGGAACTATGCCAAACTGATATCCGGCGTACTCCGATACGGAATGCCTATCGACCAGGTAGTCAAACTTGTACAGGGAATGGAATTGAACGACAAGAGCATCAATACCTGGAAAAATGGCGTCGAACGCGCCCTGAAAAAATACCTCCCCGACGGCTCGGAAGCAAAAGGACAAAAATGCCCGAATTGCGATTGTGAAACATTAGTCTATCAGGAAGGATGCCTGAGATGTACCAATTGCGGAGCATCCAAATGTAACTGACAGACCAACTCATACTGAAAAAAATATTTTGTACAATATAACCCATATTTTGTACAATATAGGAAAAATTATTTTTTTATTAGAAAAAAAAAGCCGTAGTTTGGCGTCGATTAATTTAAAAACTATTTTGTATTGTATTTTATGAAAAAAAGAGTGAGGAGTGGGGTGACATTTCTTATTATGAATCTTTTCCTATTGAGTGCTTTATCTCAGAACATCAATAGTAACAGATATAAAGTTGTCACAACCCCTTATGGAGCTAATTCATTAACTCCAATTCCTTCTGATAACAGCGAAAGGATCAAGTTTACTATCAAAATAGAAAATGATTCGGTTTTTTTTTCATTAAAAGCAGATAATTTGGAGAATGGCGTTCTTATTGATAGTCTGTCTTATGACATACTTTCAAAGACAAAAGTACTCAAGGGAAATGATTTTTTTTTCGAAATGGTTCCCGACATAACCACTAACGATTATATACCCAATCATGCGATGATGAGGTTATTCACTTATTTCCCTGGTGCCTCAATGTCTTTGGTTTGCAGATACTTGTTTAGCGGTGACGAAAACAAACAAATTAAATACAAAAAATTCGAATCCGTTGATGAGACTGAATTTGGACTGATACCAATTCTTTTATGTTATGTAGATGATGAACAGAATAATACTGAAAAATTTTTGAATAAATTCGTGAAAAATAATCTTATTGCAATAACTTCAAAAGAAGAAATTCATGCGCTAATCATTAAAAATATTTATAAATGTCTCTTTGTCTATCAAAATTTTAGCAATGAATAATCATGAGAAAAGTACTAATAATAAACCTATTGTCTATCACAATTTTTTTATTTGCAACATGCCATGAAACGGAAAGATATGAAAACACATCCCTTTTTTCCTTTAAAGACTTTAAATCAACAACAAAGCTCAATGCTACTACAATTGAGTTTGATGAACCGATTATGCTTCCTTTTTTGTTCGTTAAGTCAGATTCGCTTTTAATCGTTCAAAATATACGAACAAATAATTTACTATTTGTATATAACGTCAATTCAAGGAAAAAAATTGGAGAGTTTATTTCATTTGGAAGCGGGCCGAATGATTTGTTAAGGATTAAGAACATGCAATTAGTTGGATCGTATTTATATATTTCTGACAGTCAAAAGAGAACTGTTAGCAAATACAACATAAAAGACTTTCACGAATCAACGGGCAGTCTTTTACCGATACATAAAGTAACGATAGAACATCCTTTTAATAACATAGCATATACCGAAAACGGATATGTAGCTACGGCAATGACTCCTGACAATAAAAGACTTGTGTTCTATAATTCAGAAGGAGAAAAGGCATTTGCAACAGGAGAATACCCGTATTTTGGAAAAGACCTGACTATCATTGAAAAAATGGAAGGATTCAGTTCGTGTTTTGCTGTCAGTCATAAATATAAACGAATCTATTTGTTTGGAAACACTACTGATTTGATTGAAATATACGATTTTAAAGGAAAGTTAATTAAACAAATACATGGTCCTGAACAAATATTTCCTCAAGCAAAAGAAGTTTCATTGCCAAATGGTATGGCAAGAGTATCCGCGTTAGAAAAGTCTACATTTGCATTTTTCCATCCAATAATTGTAGACGATGAAATCTATGTATCCTATTCTGGAAATCATTATAATATTGAAGAGCAAAATGTAACGATACAACATATTTTAGTTTTTGACATGGATGGCAGTCCACTTAGAAAATATGAATTATCGAAATCAATCGTTTCGTTTACAGTCGATCCTGAAACAAAAAGCATCTATGCAGCAAGTAACATCCCCGACTATCATTTGGTTATTTTTGAGGAGTAATATAGAAAATGATTACCTTTGCAGCCAAAAGTGCGACATGAAGTCGTATAAATAATTGTTCAGCAAGCGTGTCTGAACCTGTTATTCCATTTACAGTAG
>Ga0082212_10007189_pt1 | contig 14785 bp, 9 predicted proteins | sample TergutNt197P3_FD_71548 | JGI IMG/M metagenome (GOLD analysis project Ga0082212, IMG submission 71548) | Neocapritermes taracua P3 segment gut microbial communities from Petit-Saut dam, French Guiana - Nt197 P3 | ecosystem: Host-associated > Arthropoda: Insects > Digestive system > Gut ... | reverse complement strand
TGGTATGACGGCAACGCGAATGCGGTGCCCGCAAGTTTTTGAAAATACGGGCTTTGCTCGTGTTTGCAAAAACTTTTGCGTTTCGCGTTTAATCCCGATTAAACGCAACCTAGTATGAGCCGCCGCCAGGCGGGGAGCGGAATGGGAGGCGTAGGCGATCTGCCCGTGCTGCTACGATTGTAAAGTGCGTTGACTATAACCGAAAAACAAAATTAGGCTTTGTCCTCAAACATCTTTGGTCTCGCTGGCTATTTTGGCAAATAGTTTTTCGACATTGCGAAAGACATCTACGAGGGCTGGATCGAAGTGGGTTCCTGACCCTTCCTCAATTATTTTATTGGCCGCTTCAAAAGTGAAAGCCTTTTTGTACGGCCTGTCCGTTACCAAGGCATCGTAAACGTCTGCTATGGCCATGAGGCGCCCTTCCAAGGGAATATTTTTTCCTTTCAAGCCCATTGGATAGCCACTGCCGTCCCATTTTTCGTGATGAGTTCCAACGATGGCCAGGGCATGCTTCAAAAATTTACTATTGTCATTAAGGGATTTCATCACTTTTTCTATGGCATCCACTCCCGCCGAGACATGGTTTTTTATTACTTCAAATTCGTCTGAAGACAACTTGCCAGGCTTGTTCAAAATATTATCGGGTATGGCTATTTTACCTACATCGTGAAACTGGGCCGAAGAAAGGAATGCAGCCTGATCCCATCCAGATATTTCTTCACTGTAAACATTTTCCTTTACCATTTCCCCGTGCAGGGCTTTCAGATAGAGTCGCGTGCGGTTATTGTGCCCTCCAGTCAGCTTGTCTCTGAATTCCACCATGTCGGCGACGGTACTAAGCACGGCATTTTGCAGGTTGACAATTTCTCCTGTCTTTTCTATTACTTCAGCAGTTAGTTGGTCTGTATACCCCTCAAGATATGCCTTTGCCCGCATTAACTCCCTCTTTTGCTGGACAATAAGCTGTTCTTTTTCGATGCGCTTGAGGAGGAGTGGGGCAGAGAAGGGCTTGGACACATAATCCATGGCCCCCAGGTCAAAGCCCTTCAGCTCGCTCTCGAAATCATTTTTTGCAGTCAAAAATATCACCGGAATGTCTGCATAACGATCATCGCTCTTAAGTTTTTTAATGGCTTCGTAGCCATTCATGTCCGGCATCTCAATGTCCAGAAGGATTATGTCTGGTAGGAAGTTTTCCAGAAGCTCAAAGAGCTTTGCGGCAGAAATAGCTGGATAGACCTCGTAAAAAGTCTTGAGCATATTCCGACCTTGATCCAGGTTGGCTTTGTTGTCATCAACTAAAATAATTTTGCTTCTTTCAGTGTCCATAGCGTAACTCCATGCTACATGTCAATTTAACAATGTTGAAAGTTTGTTAGTAATTTGAGCGAAATTTGCAACCGATACATTTTCATGCAGCCAATCTACCAAGCCGCTGTCAGACTCATAGCTGAACATGTCGATCTCGGCCATGGCAGCATCGACTGCATCCATATCAAAATTTTTGCATGCTAAAAGAAGCTTTGCCAGAGTTTCGTTGTCAGGCTTGTCTTTTATTGGTCTGTGGAGGTGGAATCTCAATTCCTCCAACAATTTTTCAATGTCATTGGTTAATTTTTGTGCGGCATCAATAAAAGCCTGATTGTTTTCATTCAAAAAGCTGAAGTCACCTTCTTTGGCCGCTTTTTCGAGAGCACCAGCCAGACCTCCAACTTCGAATGCTCCGATACCCTGGCTTGCACCTTTGATTCCATGTACGCGAGTAGCATACTGTTTCAGGTTTTCAGGGCCAACATTACCAATCGTTTCCAGAAGTGGACGAGTGCTGTTGATATAAGAATGCAGAATTTCCATATAGGGGGTGATTCCTCCAAAGCGATTTATCCCTTTATGAGCCTCCAGCCCAGGGACAAACTTCCCGAATACCCTCCGGTCGATTCCGCTTCTTCTATCAACGTGGTGCCAATCAGCATCGGCCAATTCGTAATCCTGCATACCTTCGGTCATGTCATTCAAATCACCAGTTCGATCTTTATCACGCACCCAGTGACGAATCACCTCGTCCAGGCGCGAAATATCGATGGGCTTGGGCAGAAATGCCTGAAAGCCGTTTTCTAAAAACTTCTTTTCACTTCCCACGATGGCGTTGGCTGTAAGTGCAATAAGGGGGACGGTTTTGGCATATTCAGTTCCGATTTCCTCCCTGATTATCCGTGCTGCCTCCATTCCGTCCATACCGGGCATCATGTGGTCTATGAATACCGCGTTATATCTGACTTTTTCGTCTCGAATAGCATCAATTGCCTGCTGCCCGCTCGTTACGCAGTCTATTTGCATTTTATAGGGCCTCATTAGACCCCTTGCCACGTCCAGGTTGGTTGTAATGTCATCCACCACCAGCACCCTTGCATAGGGTAGGCTGACGCGCACAAATCTTAAATGCTGGCCACGCTTGTTGATTGTATAGTGAAAGGATTTCAGGTTTTCCGCTGTTTCAGGGCCAATAACATCTTCGGAGACATATTTTTGGCGGAACCTCGCAGAAAACTTGCTGCCCTTACCGTATTCGCTTTCTACGCTTATTGTGCCGTCCATCAGTTCCAGGAACCTTCTTGTGATTGAGAGGCCCAACCCTGTCCCTGTAACTCTGTAGTTTGATTTTATGTCTAGTTGGGTATAGTCCCAAAATAGCTTTTCAAGTTCTTCTGTCCGAATGCCTATACCTGTGTCCCTGACCTTGACAGTCATCCATACAGATTCGTCTTCCCTCTCAGACAGTATGGCGAGTTCTACAGTTCCTTCTTTCGTGTATTTCAGAGCATTAGACAGAAGGTTGTTAATAATCTGCTTAATTCTGAGTTCATCTCCATTTAGACGGGCGGGCAGGTCGCTACTGATGTCAAGTACAAACTGAATTGGCTTTTCACCAATGCACAAAATATTTTGGGTCACTGTATCGTTAATCAGGCTGGGTAAATCATAGTCGCCTGTGATTAGCTCAAATTTGCCAGCCTCGATTTTAGAAATATCCAAAATATCATTAACCGTACTTAGTAGGGTTGAACCGGCGGTATAAATCTTTTCCAGATTTGTATAGACTTCGTCATCCAGCCCATCAGCCTCTAGTGCCAACTCAGACAGACCCAATACAGCATTCAGGGGTGTCCTCATTTCATGGCTCATGCTTGCAAGGAATTTAGATTTTGCGCTATTGGCTTCCTTGGCGTCCATCAGAGCCTTCTCAATCTCTGCAGTCATTTGTTTGAACTTGGTCATGTCTCTCTTGTAAGCGGCGACTATATATTCATCCCCAAAAAGGTAGCGGACGAAGGTAAGCTCCGTTGTCAGAAAAGTGCCGTCCGGCTTGTAGTGAAGCCATTCAAAGGTAAACCTTTCTCCATCAAAAGCTCTCTTGAGACAGGTTTCCCGCAGTTCATTGGAAAGCTGACCATTTGGCTGAAATTCAGGCGAGAGTGTATAAAACCGATTCAGGTAATCCTGCTTATCCTCTATTCCGAGGAGCCTGGCCGCAGCATCATTGCAGTCGTAGAGTTTGAAATTTTCATCCCACAGATCGCAACCAAAGGGCATTCCATCCAGAAGTTGCCTTGTGCGGTTGAGAGCCTCATTGATCTGCCCAGATTGGGCATCTCGGTTCATCGCACTGGTAAACATCAGGCCAACAGATCGCAGGATGTTTATCTCGTCGTCAGAAAAAACTTTTTCACGGCGGCAGTCGTCCAGGTTCAGGAAGCCCCAGAATTTATCCTGCAAAAAAAGTGGAATCAAAATAATAGATTTAATTTTATATTGGCTCAAAAAAATCTGATCATCAGGCGGAAGTGCCGAAAGCGGTGAATTGATATGTCCGCCCCGCATGAATCTCTTTTCCCATTCAGGCTTGTCTTTGTATGAAAACCTCAGACCCTTTGGGACGGGCGGGTTCTGCCACCCAACCTCGCTGAGCCATCCATATTTTAGTTCAAAGTAGAGATCACCATCGATAATTTCGTTCTGCCATATCTGGACTCTGTCTGCGTCCACGGCGATGCCAACCAATTTCATACTCTCAAGCAACGTCCCTTCAAAGGATTCGTAGCTGGCCGTAGTTGTGGTGAGTAACAGAGCGGCCGCCTCCTGCCCGGCTCTGAGCATCCTGTCCCGCTGCTTTATCTCGCTCAACATCCGTTCCTGGTCACGCAGGTCGCGAGTATATCCCACTACTGCGTACTCTTCGCCGAATGGCACCCTTACGAGCGTTACCTCGGCCGGAATTAATGTGCCGTCCAGCATCTGGTGCGTCCAATAATAATGGTGCCTTCCCACATCAAAAGCCTTTTGGATATTGAAGGCCGCAGCTTCCTGCGAGGGTCTTCCATTTGGCTGAAATTCTGGCGAAAGGTCGGGGAAGCGGTCAAAGAATTCCTGTTTTTCCTTTATCGCAAACAATTTCAGGGCCGCTTCATTACATTCGATGTTTTTGTGGTTCTTGTCAAAGATATGGCAACACAGGGGTGTTGAGTCCAACATCAGTTTTGCGCGAATATGCTCATCCTTTATTATTGCAGCTTGGTTCAGGACAATTTTGTTCGACTCTTCCAGTTTGTAATAGGGGCGGACAGCAAATCCCGAAATGACGTAGGCCGCAATAGACCCAAGGGCAAAAATCACCAGGGAAGAGATAACCAACCCCCACCTCAATTTTGCGACAGGGCTTTCGTTAAACGGAGCTACGATGCCGAGAATCCAGTCAACATGGTCTGATACGATATATTTGTATGAGCATAGGCGGTCGGTTCCATCTAGCTCATACATGCCAGAACCTTCTCTCGTCATGAGCATGTTTTGAAAAAAATCGCCTGTGGATTTTTTTGATGGGTCAATTTTGCTAAGCTCGATGAAGTTTTCCCTGTTTTGTACACGTTCCTGGTCATAATGCACGATTAGTGTGCCTTGCCCATCTATGATATAAATGCTGCCTGTCTTCCAGATTTTGTGGCCAGAAAAGTAATCTGAAAAAATCCTGGCAGGCATGGTTGCCGCTAGCGCTCGATCTCCTTCCATTGGCACGCAAATATATATCACTAGCATGTCCTTGCTGGCATTTAGCTGAGTGGTTGTTATTACGCTATTCCCCTCGAAGGCTGCCGCCAAATTGTGGCCTTCGTAGAGCATATTCTCGGTCGCAGGCCCAATGCCAAAAGTGGCCTCCACGCCGTCGCGGTTAAAAATCGTCAGACCAACAAACTCTGGGTACCTGTCTAATAGGCTTTTCATTTCATTGGGCATATCCCTTGCTGACCTAACCCGAGACAAGTGAGAAGCCGCTGCAACTGTATTTGAGTTCAGCAGTTCAATTTTTGTACTGGCAAGCTCATTGGCAAGGCTCTGCTCAAGAATTTGCTCGTTTTTTATTGTTTCTATCAGGCTTTTAGTGGTAAAACTGAGGTCAGACAGTGACCCTGCGACTCGAATGACAACGATAACCAAAATGATGATTAATGTGGCCTTAATCCTGATAGACATAATTCCAATTCCTTCCCGCTATCTGTCATTATATAACTGAGCCAGGCTCAATACTTGAAAATTACAGTTTTGGAATCAGTTTCACTTTTATTGAGTAAAGAAAACAGTAATGACTTACAATAAACATATGCACCAACGTACCTGGCTCACGCTTCTGACACTACCCCTGATAACAGCTTTTACAGTGCCTATGTTCCATAGGCAAGCCCCCAGACCAATGGTAGTGAAGCAGGGTGTTGCTTCTGTGGATGATCCACTGGCTGGCCTGGCTGACATACAGGATGTACTGGCCCACATTAGTGCCAACTATGTTGACGTGCCTGACTTGGCAAAAGCCATCGCTGGTGGCATTCAGGAGGCATTAGAACGAGTTAGCCTGCTAAATTCATATATTCTGCCAGATGAAGCCCTCCTTCCTGATCCTGGCCATGGAGAAACAGGTTTGACTCTTCTCAAGGCTGGGATTTTGGCGGTTGTAGTAGGCATCACTCCAGACAGCCCCGCCGCTGCCGCTGGTATGCAGATAGGTGACAGGGTCAGGAGACTGGATGGAGAATCCATTGGGGCACTGAGCCAATGGGCTATTGAGCGTAGGCTCCGCGGGAACATCGGCAGTGAAGCCACATTGGTGGTGATGTCTACAGGCTCATCAGACCAGAAGAGGATAACCCTCAAGAGGGAAAAACCATTGTCCCCCAAAGTTGTGCTCAAGGCTGACCCAAAGGTTGCAACAGTAATTCTGCCTGACCTGGGGGAGGGAAGGGCAGCGGAACTGGCGGGCATTTTCAAGAGGGTTGATAACACCCTCCCGTTGGTGGTTGACCTCAGAACCTGCATCGGTGGTAGCTATGAAGAAGCAGCCATGGTGGCTTCAATGTTTGGTTGCAGTGGCACATTTGCTACATTGCAGGAGTCTGGCCAGCCTGACCGCCCAATCCCTGTGCCACAGGCTGAAGCGATCAGGTTTTCAAAAATTGCGGTGTTAGTGGGGATGGGGACGTTGGGGCCTGCCGAAACCCTGGCTGTAGCACTAAAGCATTTGGGATCGGAATCACAAGCCGTTGAGAAGGAAGCCCAGACAATAATTTTCCTGGGGGAACGTACAATCGGCCAAGCTGTAGGGCGCGTGAGGTTTCAGCTAAAACAGGGTGGGGCGGTAGAACTTGTGGCGAGGCGTTGGACGGGATATGGGGGCGAAAGGCTGGATATGGGTTCCATGGGAGGCAGGCTCAGCATGACAGGGCTGACTCCTGACTACTCGCTGAGAGGAATTTCAGACGATGAAAAACTCATGCCCAGGATTTTGGAAGCCCTCGAAAAAGGGCCTATCAGACCCAAAGATGGCTCAAAGGACGGGCCAAATGTGGTGGCCAGGTTGGGTGGATTTTTTACCTCACATTCAGAGATAGCATAAGAATTCTGTGTTTAGATTACCAAGCACAAAGCCTTCTCCTCAGTTACTGCTGCTTTGGGCAATAGGGTTGTTGCTTTTCTGCCTGATGGTATTCCTTTTGATTCAATCCAACTGTAAGAAAAGGGCTTCAGCCGCCATTCCCGTAACGGACTCTCAACAGGATGAACCTCAACTTCCAGAATCTCCTTTGCCTAATGTCAATGCTCCCCCCAGACCGCAGCCCACTCCTGCAGCCAGATTAGTGGCGGCCCCACCCGTAAAGCTGGCACTGCCACGCGTAGCCATCATCATCGATGACCTGGGGCAGGCAGACACAGCACTTGTGTCGCGGTTAGGCTCCTTAGATATTCCATTGACGGTTGCGGTACTACCCTTTTTGTCCAATTCAGAAAAAAATGCGCGTACAGCAAACTCCATGGGGGCCGAAGTGATTCTACACATGCCAATGGAGCCAATTGGCTACCCAGGTCCAGGCAAAAATCCAGGAGAGGGGGCCATCCTCTATAGCCAGCCAGAAATAGAAGTGCGGAATAATATAGCCAGGGCTATGGAGAATATTCCCTACGCCAAGGGATTCAATAACCACATGGGCAGCCGCATAACCCCTGAGCGAGACAGAATGGGCTGGATACTGGAAGAGGCCAAAAAGCGCGGCTGGTATTTCCTTGATAGCAGGACAGAAAAGGATACAGTCGCAATGGAAGTTGCAAGGGAAATAGGCATCCCAGCCCTAGAGAGAAAAGTCTTTCTGGATGACGACCCAAGCCAGGAGGAAATGACAAGGCAGTGGGAGAGGGCGATAAAAATAGCCAAGCAGGACGGGTTGGTGGTCATCATCGGTCACATCCATCCTGAGACCGTTGCCTTTTTAGAAAAGGTGCTGCCCAATGCCAAAAAAGATGCACAGTTCGTAAAAGCGTCTGTATTGGCTAAGTAATTGATTTTGCCAAAGAAATATGGAAGTCTGTTACGGCAATTTGGCATCACCGTTGGAAGTGGGGCCATAGCCGACATCCTTTCCAGCCTTTTGCCTTTCCGCCACCCAATTCAGCACTGCAATGGGGGTCATGCTATTGATGTCCAGAGCCTCAATCTCAAGCCGGAGAGGGTCTGGCTCTGGATCAAAAATTGGGAGCATGGCCTGAAGTGCCTGTACTGATTCACGATTTGCTTTCTCCGGCTGAGCCGAAGATGTTACTCGATCCTGCATATCGCTGAGTATGCGTTGTGCTTTGGCAATCACGCTCTTTGGGAGGCCGGCCAGTCTGGCGACCTGTATGCCGTAGCTTCTGTCGGCAGGGCCTTCGGCTATGCGGTGGAGGAAGTGCAATTGCTCTCCCCACTCCTGGACTTCGACGTGGAGATTATTTACTCGTGGGTGGACTGCCAATTTGGTCAATTCAAAGTAGTGGGTTGCAAATAGTGTTCTGGGTGTTCCTCCACTAAGGTCTCTGAGGTGGAGGGCAATGGCCTCGGCGAGGGCGAGACCGTCCCTGGTTGAGGTGCCGCGGCCAATTTCGTCAAGTATTATCAAGCTGTGGGGGGTAGCCTGATTCAATATCCTGGCAGTTTCAGTCATTTCGACCATGAAGGTACTCTGGCCTTTAGACAGGTAATCACTGGCCCCGATTCTGGTAAATATGCGGTCAACGATGCCGAAGCGCATCAGATCCGCTGGCACAAAGCTGCCAGCCTGGGCCATGACAACGAGTATGGCTGCCATCCTGAGGAAAGTACTCTTACCCCCCATGTTTGGACCAGTTACTATCGAAATTGGGGACGCAGGGAAGAGGGCCAGGTCATTTGGTACACAACCTTTTCCCATCTGGGCTTCCAGCATTGGGTGTCTACCGCCCCCCAGATGCAATTCTGGTAGCTCAGTCAATTCCGGCTCTGTCCATCCAGAACGGCGGGCCTTTTCTGCAAAAGCACAGAGTACATCCAACCTGGCAATGGCTGTGGCGAGTGCTAACAAGTCTGCCCTAAAATGCAATACACTGTCTGAAATGCATTTGAACAATCGTTCTTCAAGCTGCTGGCGGTCTGTTTCAGCACTACTTAGCTTTTGCTCAAAGCCAAGAAGTTTTTCAGTCGTAAAACGTTCAGCGTTGACAAGGGTCTGCTTGCGAATAAAGTGTTTTGGAACCGATGCCAGGTTTGCCTTTGTGATTTCAAAATAGTAGCCGAAGACGCGGTTATATTTGATTTTCAGACTTTGAATACCTGAATTTTTTCGCTCTGCATTTTCCAGTTCGAGCATTACACTCCTGGCATCAACAACGAGATTGGTCAGGGTATCCAGCTCCTTATTAGCACCACTGCGAATTATGCCTCCGTGCTGCACATCCAGCGGTGGCGAATCAGCAAGAACTTTTTCCAATTCATTAAATAATTCTGTGCAGAGGGGAGTTCCTGTGGGCCATAGCTCCAGCGCAGAAGCAGCGTCAAACCAGGTTTCATCAGGGTTCAAAACTAAAGACGGAATTTTTTGGGCAACTTTCAGTCCAGAGCGCAACAGGGCGAGATCGGGCGGAGTAGCGAGACCCAGAGCGACACGGCCAAGCAGCCTCTCCAAATCAGGAGTTTGGGCCAATAGCCCCTGTAGCGGCACTCGGCGGTTATCCTCTGTAAACCATTTTACCTGTGTCCATCTGCGTTCCAGAGATGGTCGCTCCCTTAATGGCTGATCCAGCCACTCCTTCAATAGTCTGCTGCCCATCCTGGTCTTGCAGATGTCGAGAAGGCTGTACAAGGTGCCGTTCTTTGAATTGTCCAGGGCGTTAGAGGCAATTTCCAGATGCTTCGCGCTGGTGGCATCCAGCAGCGGACCAACCGCACCCAATTCCAACGTAATGCCCTGGATATGTGCGGGGCGGCTCTTTTGCGTTATTTCTACCTGATCCAGCAATGCGCCAAGAGCAGATATGGCGGCAGGGTATGGGTCAAGGCCAACGCCTTCCAGATGTTGCCAGCCAAAGTAGGTAAGTATCTGCTGCCTCGCCCTCTCTGGTTCAAAATGCCAATCTGGCAAAGTGGTGCGGGCAATGTCTGTCAGACCTAAATCAGGCGCACTTTCAGCCTGAATAATCTCCTGGGGTGCTATGTGCTCAATCGTGGCAATGAGTAATTCATCGCAATTCCCTGGCACCACTCTCAATTTTCCGGATGTGAGTTGTAGAATTGCCATGCCCCACGAGTTACCAATATTGTGTACTGCTGCCAACCAACGGCTATCGTCGTCCAACCATGTGCCAGGAGTAATGATGCGCTTAATGGCCCTGGGCAGCAGACCCTTGACATCTTCGGCCTTTGCCGTAGGCTCGGCTATGGCCGCAGAATAGCCAGCATTCAGTAGCTTTGGCAGGTACTGATCCAGGGCATGATGCGGTACGCCGCACATGGGAGTTTCTGCCCCTGTACCCTTGGCCCGAGTGGTTAGGGCGATTTCCATAATCGGGGCAGCGATTACTGCGTCCTCGCCCTGCAACTCATAGAAGTCACCCATTCTCGTCAAAAGAATGGCATCGCCAGCCTCTCGCTTCAGGGTAGCCACCTGTTGGGTCATTGGGGATGTCATGGGGTCAGTCGCGCCATAGGTTGCAAATCATGGTGACGAGTATCAGTTAGCATCTAAATATACACTATAGCGATCTTTGTTGAATGGGCGGGTGTTCGATTTTGGCGAAAAAGGGGGCAAAATGTCCAGAGATTTCGTTTTGAATTTCTTTATATGATGATGAACCACTAGCTTCCTCGGCAGACGAAATTACACTGTCGGGAATTTGTTCAGGCTTGGGGGGTAAGGCTGGTATATGGGGAATTAGGCATATAGCCCCACAAAAACCTACGTTGTCACCTTGTACTTCCCCGGGCCGGTGATATAAAGGTTGCCGCCCCTGGAATCAATAGCTACCAGCATTGGGAAGTCTTCGACTTCCATTTTATAGATAGCCTCCGGTCCTAATTCTTCATAGGCAATGCAGGTTGATTTTTTGATGCACTGGGCTATCAGGGCACCAGCTCCGCCAGTGGCTGCAAAATATACTGCACCGTGGGTTTTCATGGCTTCAATTACTTCTGGGGAGCGATTGCCCTTGCCGATCATGCCCCGGAGACCTGCCTTAATGACCTTTGGCGAAAAAGCATCCATGCGATATGCAGTAGTTGGGCCTGCGCTGCCAACAGGTTTGTCAGGAGGGGTGGGAGTGGGGCCTGCGAAGTAAATCACTGCGCCTTTAATGTCCATAGGGAGTTCTGCCCCCTCATCTATAAGGGCGCAAATTCTTTTGTGAGCCTGATCCCTGGCCGTGTATATTGTTCCACAGAGGTGTATCTCATCGCCTACGGTGAGACTGGACACTATTTCAGGAGTGAGTGGGGTTTGGATTTTGCGTACGGTCATGTTGTCTCCTTACAGTTCCAGGCTTGCATGTCTGGCGGCGTGGCAGTTGAGGTTTACAGCTACAGGTAGGCTGGCCATGTGACATGGGAGATGCTCTACATGGACTGCCATGGCCGTGGTACGCCCACCAAGACCCTGTGGCCCTAGGCCAGTAGCGTTGATCCTGTCCAGCAACATTTTTTCAAATTCGGCGTACTTGGGGTCTGGATTAGGATCACCTAAGTGACGTAAAAGAGCCTTTTTTGCCAGTATCGGGGCGGTTTCAAAGTTGCCGCCTATACCCACGCCGACCACTATGGGGGGGCATGGGTTCCCGCCAGCGAGAGTTACAGTCTCAACAACGAAGTCTGCTACAACTGGTGCGCCTACGGTGGGCTTTAGCATGACCAGGCGGCTCATGTTTTCTGAGCCACCTCCCTTTGGAGCCAGATAGATTTTTAGTTTGTCACCTGTAACCTGGGAAACGTGGATTATCGGGGGGCCGTTGATGCCCGTGTTTTTTCTTGTAAACAGCGGGTCTTCAACAATGCTCATCCTAAGGTAGCCTTCCTTCCATCCTTTAGCGACAGCATCTTTTAGTGCTTCGTAAATCGTGCCGCCAGTAATGCGCAAGTCCTGACCAATCTCCACAAAGAAGACTGCCACACCTGTATCCTGACAGATTGGCATCCTCTTTTTTTCTGCTATTGAGTAATTTTCAACTAGCTGGTTCAGCATGGACTGTCCAAGGGGAGATGGTTCAGTCTTGGCGGATTTTGCCAGGGCATCGCGCATATCCTGAGGCAACTCAAAGGCTGCCTTTAAGCAGAGAGCAGAGACGCTCTCCACAATTTTTTCTGTACTGATTTCTCTCATGGTGCCTACCTGTCTGTTGGTGGGTTTTTAAGGACGCTCTCCAGAGCGGTCGATTCGATTTGGATTGGGGGGTGTTCGTCGAAAACCTCTATCGGTTCTTCTCCTACAACACCTACCAATAAATATTTACCTGAGATGGGGTCAAGCCTGTATTCTTTGAGCATACGGAAATTTTCGATCTGGCTGGTGTTTTTTACATGTATGCGCTTGCCAGTGCAATAGAATGGGTCTCCCCCAAACATCACATAGTCACCCTTGCCAGCCGAAACTGGGAGGGCTTTTGATATTATGTCAAGAACCTGATTCTGAAGCACAAAAATATCTATGTCCGGTTTTTCCTCCAGACCGATAATAAAGCCATGTCTTACGTCTGAGTGCAACTGCTTTTGCTTCAATCCATAGAATTCCGACAGAACTTTGCCGACAAGATCTTCGGCCGTATGGGCCATAAGGCGGTACTTTAGGTGATCGGCGGCCCACTGCTGAATTTTGAGGGGCGAAGGCCCAAAGATGCTGGGGCGATATACCCTGACTTCCTCCCCGATGCCAAAAATAATCTGGGCGTTAAAGCCGAGTTGTTTATAAACAAGGTCAAAGTGTTCTACCACCACCCGTTTCTTGGCAAGCAGGGCGGTACGTATTGCATCGACTATGTGGTGATGTTGATGAAAAGCAAGCTCATAGTGGACATCCAGGTGAAATGTATGGCCTGCGAAAAAATCGTTTGGATCGAAGTCAAAAATATCACTCGTACGTTTGTTGATACCGTCATCATCGTTTGTCAGCTCCAGCCCAGGAAAAAGCCCCCTGATGAGCGTTGATTTCCCAGACCCAGGTGCGCCAATGATGCCGATTAGGAGGTCGGTGGGGTGCAAGTACAACCGGGACAACTCGCTACCTAGCGTAAACATGCGAAAACGGCCACGCGGCGCATAGTAGATCGACCTGGTGAGGTTGTCCTTAATGGGCATCTGGGTCATTTTGTGCCTCGGGAGTGCCTGTGACGGTGTGCGGAAGTGTCGAGGGAAGTGATCCCGCAATAGCATTCAGAGGGTTTAGGGAGAATGGAATTGGGATAATGGTGATTGCATTGTTGCCACATACAAGTCATTAGCTATTTTTACACATCCAACTCAATCCTCAGCAGGGGGCCGTGCTGCTGGGCACCGTAAACATCTGTGTCGCCTGGAGAGCCAGAGCGGGTGAGTCTCGGCATCCCGATTTTTACAGCTATCGCCGGATCAAAGTAAATCACTTTTTCAATCTGGGATTCAGGCACCTGGTACGCCTTTGCTATTACCGACTTATTTATCAAGTCCTTCCCTTTTACCACTTCAAAGGTATTGCGATCTTTGAAGATAATATCCAACGTCAGCTTCATCGGGCTGGAGTTCTTGCTTCTGATAACTCTGGCAATTTCCCGCAGGTTTTTCATTTTGCACCTCCGATACTGACAATTTCTCGTTTGAAAGGGGCAAGAGGGTCTAAAGCGTCCATTAGGTGATATAGAGAAAATTGAAAGCATTGCCCCATTCGTATGTCTGAAGGGCTAAAGGGGAAGGCTAGATTCCCCGCGGTAGCTATGCGGCCTTCATATCCATAGTGCAACAGGGTAGAGCGGGTGATGGAGCAAACCGTGTCTGCGGCCTCCTGCGTAGGAGCCAAAACCTCGATGAGTATTCCCGCTTCGTGTGGGTCTGGATACTTGCCCTTTTCCATATCTCCCATTACTCCATGCTTGCCATAGACATGGAAATATACCCTTGCTTCCACATTTTCCTTTGAGAGTAAATCATCGACCCTGGCCTTCACTTCAGTGAGGATGTCATCAAGGGAGGCAATCATTATTGGGTCATGGGTGCCAGCAATTGAAATGGTACGAAACCCGACTGGACTAGAGCCTTCCAGCTTTATGCGATATGGATTTGTAGGAGCAATTGTAGTCCCCCGTACTTCAACCTCACCTGTAGCAAGCTCTGTAAAAGTGACGTTCGACAAATCGAGGGTTCCGCCAGGCCCTGGGAGATGATAGGGATCGCTCTTTTCGTAGAGTGAGTGGGCGGCGGTAGACAGTTCGGTAAATTTCCTGATGGGGTTGAGGGCCTTCAGGACAAAACAATCTTCGTAGAGAATGCCCAAAACAGCATCGGCACCAGAGCCAGGTGTTGCTGCAATGGCGGCGCACTCGATGATTTTTCCCATGTGTGTAGCAAGGGCCACGTCATAGCCCTTCATTATTGGCAGGGCAGAAAAGCACACGGGGTCATATGCCCGTCCTGCCAGGACGACATCCACACCTTCAGCCAGCAGTGCCTTTATAGGCTCTATACCCATCTGAGCTACAACGTAGGGACAGGCCTTTACCTCTTCCGGGGTAGGCATGGGCAGGTCATCCAGAGGAGTTACCTGGCCAGCTTCAATCGCCCTTATCACGGCTGATTTTTCAATGTCGGCATAGGCAATCCCCATGCGGAAGGACAAGTTTTCTTCACTGGCAATTTCCTCTATGATTTGTCTGCACCACTCCACATGGGGTTTAGCACCTGAGCCGCCCGCGCTACCAATGACAACCGGAATTTTGTTTT
>Ga0082212_10007188_pt1 | contig 14785 bp, 14 predicted proteins | sample TergutNt197P3_FD_71548 | JGI IMG/M metagenome (GOLD analysis project Ga0082212, IMG submission 71548) | Neocapritermes taracua P3 segment gut microbial communities from Petit-Saut dam, French Guiana - Nt197 P3 | ecosystem: Host-associated > Arthropoda: Insects > Digestive system > Gut ... | reverse complement strand
TCTTTTCACCGGTCTTTTCACCGGTCTTTTCACCGGTCTTTTCACCGGTCTTTTCACCGGTCTTTTCACCGGTCTTTTCACCGGTCTTTTCACCGGTCTTTTCACCGGTCTTTTCACGCCCAAATGTTAATATTATTACTTTTGGGCAACTATATTATACTTTCTTTTTCGTGTTTGTCTATTTCTCTTTGGCATTTTTTGTACGGCGATTTAGAGCGTCATTTTGAGCTTGCAAACAACATTTCTTCTTTTATGAACATCGGGTTTCTTTTTATAGCCGTGTCTCGCCCCCGCCCGTTTTCCAGCTCTTCCCTTAATATATGTCATTCCACTGATGAGCTCTATTGTACTTTGGTACTAGTTTTGTTTCTTTTCGACATTTTTTTGCGCAAAAAAATTGATGCAGGACAATTTTTAGAAATTTCTTTGCGGCATTTTTTCCATTTTTCCAAAAAGACGCACTATATGTTTATTGCAGGCAGGGTGTTTTATTGGCGCAGACAGGCGCAATACAGTTTTGGCATCTGCCGTTAATTCAGGGCTGTCGGGTTCGCCTGCTTTTAAAAATGTTGGCGGCCTTGACGCTATTGCCGGAACGATAAAACCCGATAACAGATTATTCCAGTTCCCGAAGGCGCTTTAAGGCTTCGTCTATTCTTTCCACCGCAATGATGGTCATGCCTTCCATTTTTTGTTTGGGCGCATTGGCTTTGGGGATGATGGCGGTTGAAAATCCCAGTTTGACGGCTTCACGCAGGCGATCCTGCCCGCGCGGAGCGGGACGGATTTCCCCCGCGAGGCCGACTTCGCCGAATACGACCAGCCCGCGCGGTAGCGGCCGGTTACGCAACGAAGAGTGAATCGCCAGTAAAACAGCTAGGTCTGCTGCCGGTTCGGTAATCCGCACCCCCCCGACCGCGTTGATAAAAACATCCTGGTCATAGGCGGCGATACCGGCATGACGGTGGAGCACGGCCATGAGCATGGCGAGCCGGTTGTGTTCCAACCCCACCGAGAGGCGGCGGGCATTAGGCAGCGGCGAGGCATCCACCAGGGCCTGGATTTCGACGAGAAGCGGCCGCATGCCTTCCTGCGTAACCATGATGCAGGAGCCGGGAACCTGCTTTTCGTGGTGGGAAAGAAAAAGCGCCGAGGGGTTGGATATGCCTTTGAGACCGGTTTCAGTCATGGCGAATACCCCGATTTCATTGACGGCCCCAAACCGGTTCTTGAACGCCCGAACCAGACGGAAACTGGAGTGGGTATCCCCTTCAAAATAGAGCACGGTGTCAACGATGTGTTCGAGCACGCGGGGCCCGGCAAGCGCGCCTTCCTTGGTGACATGCCCGACGAGAATGATGCCGGTGCCGGTTTGCTTGGCCAGGCGCGTGAGCTGGGCGGCGCATTCGCGCACCTGGGCTACCGAGCCCGGCGCGGATGTGAGCGCATCGGAGTAAAGCGTCTGGATCGAGTCAATGACCGCGATTTCGGGTTTTTGTTCGGCGAGCGTACCGAGAATTTTTTCGAGCTGGATTTCCGCTTGCAGTTGGAGTTCTAAAGTCGGGAGAGACAGCCGTTTTGCGCGCAGCGCAATCTGCGCGCCGGATTCTTCGCCACTGATGTAAAGCACCTTGTAGAGCTTGGCCAGATTGGCGAGCGATTGCAATAAGAGAGTGGATTTGCCGATGCCGGGATCGCCGCCGATTAAGACAACGCCGCCGGGCACCAGCCCGCCGCCCAATACCCGGTCAAACTCGCTGATGCCGGTGATGATGCGGGGAACGTCGGCTGCCTCAATGTCCGCCAGATTTTGGACAGGCGCGGTTTGGGTTAATCCCTTGTGCTGGCCGGAAAAACGGTTTGAGGCTTTTTCGATGACGGTTTCAACCAGGGTGTTCCATTGTCCGCAGGCGGGGCATTGCCCTGCCCACTTGCTGCTGATGCCGCCGCATTCGGTGCAGGTGAAATGCGTTTTGGCTTTTGCCATTAGCGTTCCACAATACGGGGACGCAACGAGAGCGCGCACATGAGTTCGTATCCAACCGTCCCGGCGGCCTCTGCAACTTCATCAATGGGCAACCCTTCCCCCCACAGCACGATTGCGCTGCCGCAATGGGCATCAGGGATGGGGGTGAGATCAACCGTGATCATGTCCATCGAAACACGGCCGACAAGACGGGTTTTGATGCCGTCCACGAGGATGGGCGTGCCTTCGGGCGCGCTGCGCGGATAGCCGTCCGCGTAGCCGCAGGCGGCAACGCCGATCCGCATGGGATGCGGCGCGATAAACCGGCTGCCATAGCCGATGGCTTCGCCTTTGTCAACGTCAAGCACCTGAATGAGTTCGCTGGTTAGGGTCATGGCGGGTTTGAGGCCAAATTCTGCTGCGGTTTTGCCGCCGGGCGTGCCGCCGTACAGCATGATGCCGGGCCTGACCCAGTTGGAACGGATTTCAGGATGCAACAGGATGGCGGCGGAATTGGAGAGGCTTCTTGGCGCTTCAATGCCTTTGGCGGCCGCTTCAAAGCGGCGCATCTGCTCAGATACGGCCAGATGCGAATGGGCCGGTTCTTCCGCGTTGGCCATGTGGGTGATGAGCGAGATGGATTGGACAGATGGGAGCGCCTTAAGACGTTCATAGGCAGATTGAAAATCCCTGGGGTGAAAACCCAGACGGTTCATGCCGGTGTTCATCTTGAGATGAATTTTAAGACGCGGCGCGCCGATTTTTGTTTCCAGCATGGTAATCTGCTCTTCGGCATGCACGACAAATTCCAAATTATAGTGGGCAATGACAGGCAACTCATGCTCGTTGAAAAACCCTTCCAGGAGCAAAATCGGTTTTTTGTAGCCCAGATCACGCAAGTGGACTGCCGCTTCGATTTCGGTGAGCGCATAGCCGTCGGCATCAACAAACGCGCGGGCGCAACGTTCCAGCCCGTGACCATAGCCGTTGGCCTTGACGACAGCCCAGACATGGGAACGGGGCGCATTGTCGCGAACGACAGAAAGGTTGTGCTGCATGGCAGCCATATCAATGCAGGCAACGAGCGGTCTAGACATGTTTGCGGTTTTTTGCGGTGAAATAATCCTGGTCAGGAATCGGGATTGACCGTTTTATTTTACTTCAGGCACTAAAATAAATCTTCAGTTTGTTTATCAAAAAAGAATTTGGCTTTCCATGCTTTCATGTTATAAAGGCGGATATTTTTAAAATCATCCTGAAAATAATGAAGCGTGGTTTTTATACCATTTTGTCAGCGCAGTTTTTTTCTTCGCTGGCTGATAATGCCCTTCTATTTGTCGCTATTTCCCTCCTGGCAGAATTGCAATCCCCGCAATGGATGACGCCGATGCTCAGGCAGGTGTTTGTCATTTCCTATATCGCGCTGGCCGCTTTTGTCGGCGCTTTTGCGGATTCGTTCCAGAAGGGACACGTGATGTTTATGACCAACACCATCAAGATTTTCGGCTGCTCGCTTGTTTTTTTCGGTGTCCATCCGCTTTTAGCTTATTCAGTCGTCGGATTTGGCGCTGCGGCGTACTCCCCCGCCAAATACGGCATCCTGACTGAACTTTTGCCTCCGGAAAAACTGGTCATAGCCAATGGCTGGATTGAAGGATTGACAGTCGGCTCCATTATCCTGGGCACGGTTATGGGAGGCGCGCTGATCAACGCGGGCGTGTCCGCCTGGCTCTTAAAGCATATTTTTCCGTTTTTTTCTTCCCCTTCCATCGCGGCGCTGACCATTATCATGGTGACGTATGCCATCGCTGCCGGGTTTAATTTGCGGATTCCCGATACCGGCGCCCGTTACGAGAAACAGCCCAGGAATCCGGTGTTGCTGTTTAAGGGGTTTTATCATAGCTTCACGACCTTGTGGAAAGACAAGCTGGGCCAGATTTCCCTTGCCGTGACAACCCTTTTTTGGGGAGCCGGCGCGACTTTGCAGTTTATCGTGCTAAAGTGGGCCGAAGATGCGCTGGGATTGACGCTGGATAAGGCCGCTTTTTTGCAGGGCGTATTCGCGGTGGGTGTGACTGTCGGCGCCATCAGCGCCGCCCGCTTTATTCCGCTGAGAAAAGCGCTGAACGTGATGTGGCTGGGCAGCGCGATGGGGCTGGTTGTCCTGGCCATGACGATGGTCCGTTCGCTTTGGCTTGCTTATCCGCTTTTGATCCTCATCGGCGCGCTGGCCGGATTTTTCGTTGTGCCGATGAATGCCCTGCTCCAGCACCGAGGCCATGTGCTGTTGTCCGCAGGCCATTCCATTGCGGTACAGAATTTTAATGAAAACCTGTCGATCCTGGTCATGCTGATGGTGTATGCAATCATGATCATGCTGAACCTGAGTATTTACATGATTATCATGATTTTCGGCCTTTTCGTTGCGGCGACGATGTTTTTAATCGTGCGCTGGCACGCGGCTAACCAGAAGGCCCGGGATTCACTGTATTTGATCGGCGAACACAAGTCGCACTAACCCCCATTCGCCAGCGGATGCTATAAAGGCACGGATGTCTATTTTACCGTCTTTTTCTGATGACTTATCTTTCGGGATGCGCCGCCGGAATGCTTTTTGCTGGCCGGTACTGGCCGGTGTATTGCTTTTTCATGCGGCCGGGCTTTTGTGGATGGCAACAGAGATTTCCCTGCCCGCGCCTGCCGTTACCCCGCCCATGATTGGCGTGCTGATTTCTCCCGCTTCATCCGCAGGGGATACATCCTTGCCGAAAAAACCGCAAGCACAAGAAAAAACGGCTGAAAAACCGGAAAAACGGCCTGCTTTGCTGCCTTCCAAGGCGACAAAGCCGGAAAAAACACCTCTTGCACCCGCTTCCGAATCCACAGCCGCTCATGCCGGTTCAAGCGAAAAAAACGCCGGTTTGCCTGATTCCGGATCGGGCAACGCAAAAGGAAAAGAACCCGGCGCATCCGGCAACGGCCCCTTTTTTTCGCCCCGCGCGGACGCGCCCTATTTGAATAACCCCAAGCCAACGTATCCGATAGCGTCGCGGCGGATGGGCGAGGAAGGGTCTGTCACCTTGTCGGTTCATGTCCTGGCCGACGGGACGGTGGCAGCGGTTCAGTTGAAAAAATCGAGCGGCTATCCCCGGCTGGATGCGTCCGCCATGCAAGCCGTGAAAAAATGGCGTTATATCCCCGCACGCCAGGGCAATACCCCTATTCCCTATTGGTATACCCAAACCGTGACGTTTTCCCTGACCGATTAACCGGATTCGTTTTAAGTGGCCGGATGACGCTTGTCAGCCCGCCGAACAGCCATTCCTGTTATCATGGCTTTGTTTTTGACCGCAATTTTATTTTTTGCCTAACATGACACTTGTTGCGCTTTGGAACCAGGGCGACGCGCTGATCAAGGGGATCACGCTCCTTTTACTGGCGATGTCGGTCGCTTCCTGGTATATCATCGTGACCCGAACCATGCGCGCTTTCGCCTTTCGTAAAATGGCGGATGATGCCATTCATTTCTGGTCGGCCCGCGATTTTGACGAAGGCGTGAAGGCGATTTCTTCGCGCGGCGAGGATAATCCCTTTTTACACCTTGCTGTTGAAGGCGAACTGACGCTGCGGCACTACACTTTTGGCGAGGAAAACCTCAAAAACCAGGTTTCCCTTCCTGATCTGCTGACGGAAACCCTGCGCGGCGCGATTGACGATCATATGCTGCGATTGCAAAGCGGCCTGTCTATTTTGGCCTCTATCGGAGCTACTTCTCCTTTTCTTGGTCTTTTGGGCACAGTCTGGGGGATTTATCATGCGCTGGTGAATATCGGCTTAACCGGCCAGGCCAGCATTGACAAGATAGCCGGGCCGGTCGGCGAAGCGCTGATTATGACGGCTTTGGGGCTGGCTGTGGCGATTCCGGCTGTTTTGGGCTATAACGCTCTGGTACGGGCCAACCGGCGGGCTGTGGGCCGGATGAACCGTTTTGCGCGGCAATTGCATGTGTACTTCCTGACCGGTTCGCCAATGAAACCATCCGGTGCGGCGATGCCGCCTGATGTGACTAAAAAGGCATAACGATGGCTTTTGGCGGCGGACTCAAAGACGAAGACGCAGTTTTAAGCGAAATTAACGTGACGCCGCTGGTAGATGTCATGCTGGTGCTTTTGATCATCTTTATTCTGACCCTGCCTGTTTTGACGCATACGGTGACGCTGGATTTGCCGCAGGCGCATAACAAGCCAAACCAGATCGAACCCGACACCATTACCGTTTCGATTGCCCAGGACGGCACGATTCTATGGGATGGAGAGCCGCTCACGGAGGCAGAGCTGGAATCACGCCTTTTATCCGTTGCATCGCGGCAGCCGCAACCTGACATCCAGATTCGCGGCGACAGTCATGCTGAATACGGCAGCGTGGTTAAGGCGATGGCGGCCGCCCAGCGTGCGGGCATCCGGAAACTGGGCTTTATCACAAAACCGGACTGACTAGGGGCTGCCCCTAGGAAAACGCCAAACGACGATGAAGCCGCGCCGCCTTCTCTGTCACGCATTCCATTTCATGAAATGCCGTGATGTTGTTACCCCCTGCCCTTTCAGGATTGTTTTATCGTTTCGATGGCGAGGCAGAGGTCTGCCCAGGCTTGTTTTTTGGCCATCGGCGTACGCAGCAGATAAGCGGGATGGTAAGTGATGATGAGTGGAATTTCAGCGCCGCCGACTGCAAGCCGGTGCACCTTGCCGCGCATGGCCGCCATGCTGATGTCCCGGTCGGTATTTAAAAGTCCGACCGCAGCTGTCTTGCCGAGCGCGACAATAACTTTGGGGTTGATTTGCTCCATTTGCCACTGGAGATACGGCATGCACATGGCGGCCTCTTCCTCTGTCGGCTGCCGGTCTTTTTTGCGTTCATCACTGGCGCGGCACTTGACGATATTGGCAATGTAAGCATTGTCACCCCGCTTGATGCCGAGCGCGGTGAGCATGTTATCAAGCAGCTTGCCGGAACGGCCGACAAAGGGTTCGCCCTGCTGGTCTTCATGGTAGCCGGGACCTTCACCGACAAAAAGCCAGTCCGCCTGTGGATCGCCCACGCCGGGGACAGCGTTGGTGCGGGTTTGACACAAGCCGCAGCGGGTACAGGTGCGGATGGTTTCGATCAGTTCATCCCAACCGGCAAAGCTGTCCCCGGATGGAGGCAACATTTCGGAGGGATGGGTTACGGCAGGCAAAGCATCAGCGCCAGGCTGAAACGCGGAGGCAGAATCAGCGGCGGTTTCAGGCACGGCAGGCGGCGTATCCAGCGAAATGGTAACGGTTTCTTTAGCGGACGCCGGTTTATCGCGCAGCAGCCACTCCGGGCCCAGTCCCATTTCCTCAAACAAACGCGCCCTGTTTCGGATCATGCTCATAACATCAACCTCATGACAATGGCATCCTCACGGGTATGATCCCTGTTGAGGTAATAATTTTTACGCTGTCCGATCTGCTTGAAACCCATTTTTTCATATATTTCAAGCGGTCTGGTATTGGAAGGACGCACTTCAAGCAGCATGGACACCATGCCGTGTTCGCGTGCGGTCTGGAGGGCGCGTTCAAGCAGCATGCGGCCATATCCCATGCCGTGCAAATCGGCTTTTAAACCGACCGTCAGCAAGTGGGCTTCATCAAGGGAGGTCATGAGAACAAAGTAACCCGCAATCGCGCCGCTGGCTTCCTCGCACAAAACCCAGCAGTTGTAGCCGAAAGAGACGGAATTGGCAAAACCGGCTTCAGACCAGGGAGAAGGAAAAATTTCAATCTCAATGGCATGGACTTCGGATGCGTCTTCCAGGCGCATCTGCCGGAAAATCATGGGAATGCCAAGCTTAGCGCCCGCTATGGCGGCTGTTTCTTCATAAGCGGCAATGGCATGTTTTCTCAGCATGCGGCGCCTTCTTTTATGACGCGGCGCTCTTCAACTGTGAGGGCGACTTTATTCCGGAGATAAAGCGGATAGGCATCGCGTGCCGCGATGGTTTCCCCCCGGCAGTACGCGGCTTCAGCCAGGACGGCGATAGCGGCGCTGTCGGGCATGACATCCTCATACTTTGCGGAAACGGACAATCCGGCAAAAGCATCGGCATACGCGATCAGGCCATTTCCGCAGGCGGCCGGATTACCAGCCGGCATCACTTTTTCCGGCGGGGTGATGCAAGGCGGGGTCACAATACGCCAGTTTCCGTTTTCATCATACCGGTATTGCGCCCAGTAGACTTCTTTCATACGGGCATCAAGAATAGCCAGCACATCGGCGGCATGATGGTTTTTGCGGCAGGTTTCGGCCATGGCGTGGAGGCTGACAACAGAAATGAGCGGCAGCCCCGTTCCAAAGGCAAGCCCCTGCGCGACGCCACAGGCAGTTCTGATGCCGGTAAAGGAACCGGGGCCGCAGCCGAATGCAATGGCATGGCAATCTGCCAGCCTGATCCGGCATGTTTGCAACAGCGCCTGAATCATCGGCAGGATAGCCTGCGAATGCGTCGCCACACCCGAACTGTGGCGGGTGTGCATATCACCGTTTGGCAGCATCAGCGAAACAGAAGCCAGATCAGATGACGTATCAAATGCAATGAGAGTCGGCATGCTTGTATTTTACCCTGCAAACGGGATTTTCCGGCAAGTTGCGTCAGGCGGGAGCCATTCAGTCCGGCCCGCAGGCCAAAACCGGTTTGAGGCAACGGCCTTCGGCTGGCGGCAGGACGTTTCGGGAGGGGATGCCGCCTGCGTTATCCGCCTGGAGAATTGCATTTTTTCCGGAAATCCTCCCAACTGTTTTCCTGGCCCCGAATCAGCAGGGGAATATCGATACAAGGACAACGGTTCATGACAACCCGGATGCCGGCAGCAGTCAGCCGCTCTGCCGCTTCCCTGTTTTCAATGCCGAGCTGCATCCAAAGGATTTTGGCGCCGATGGCGATGGCATCTTCGGCAATAGGCAAAATATCCTCTGCAGGACGAAAGCAATCAACCATATCAACCTTGACCGGCACATCCAAAAGCGACGGGTAACATCTCTGGCCCAACACTTCGTCGTACCGGGGATTGACCGGAATGATGGTATAGCCCTGCTCAATCAGGTAAGCCGGTACATAGTTTTTGGGGCCTTTGTTTGGCGAACAGCCAACAACGGCGATGGTTTTAACAGTCTGGAATATATCCCGAATGCCATTATCATCTTCGATAATCACAGTTTCTCCTTGTCGATAAACGGCATAAAAAACGGCTGAATTTGGTTAGGGTCAGGACTCATTAATTTGTCTGCTGCAAAGCCGCTTTTTCCCATCTGCCTGCGTTGCCGGTTCAAAATTGAACTTGCCGTATGTTCAATACGCCATCACCCAATTTTGGCCCTGCGCCTTGGCAGACAGAAAAAATCAACTTTTCGCGACGACAATTTAATGAGTCCTGACCCTGGCAAGCCACCATCTATTACCGGCATCCGGAAGATTATGGGCCAACCTTCAAAAACGGGAAACACCGCTTTTGCGGGTAAAGCAGCGCCTTGCCGATACCCGCAGAGATATTTTAATCCATATTGAAGAGGCGAGGAATTTCAACGTGCGGGCAACGGTTCATGACAACCTTGAGTCCGGCCTGCGACGCTATTTTCCCAGCTTCATGGTTGATAATGCCAAGCTGCGTCCATAGCACATCAGCGCCGATGGCGATGGCGTCTTCAGCAATGCCGGAAATCTCACGCGAGGGCCTAAAACAATCCACAATGTTGATGTGGTAGGGTATGTCCCGCAGAGAGGCATAGCATTTTTCGCCGAGGATTTCATGGTATTCGGGATTAACGGGGACAATCCGGTATCCCTGCTCCTGAAGAAAAGCCGGCACCATATGGCTGGCCTTTTCCCAATGGGGCGAACAGCCGACAATCGCGATGGTTTCGGCTTTTTCCAGTATTTCTCTGATGTCTTTGTCTTTTTCAACCAGCATGGCTTGATTCCCTCCTGATCGGAATGGTGCGCGTTTTGGGTACTTTATCCAAAGACCACTGGCTAATCGCCCGGTTCCATAAATCATCCAGGTTTGTATCCCCTCCCTTGAGTGAAGTCATGCCCAGAAAGGCAAAAGCGTCCATGAGGGCGGGAATGGGATTCGTCTCATCCAGCGGCGGCGCCAGAGTCTGCTTGGAAAGCTTTTCCCCGGCTGCGTTAACGGCAACAGGCAAATGGGCGTATTCGGGCGTAGCCACCCCAAGAGCGTGTTGCAGCGCAATCTGGCGCGGCGTGGAATCAAGCAGGTCGGCGCCGCGCACGATCCGGGTAATCCCCTGGGCGGCATCATCAACCACGACAGCAAGCTGGTAGGCAAAATAACCATCCGCCCGCAATAAAACGAAATCGCCCGTTTCTTTTTCGAGATCCTGCGCGATGATGCCCTGCACAAGATCGGTAAAGCGGATAGGTTGCCCTGAAACACGCATCCGCCATGCACGCGGCGTTTTTCCCGGCGACAACCCGCCAGCGCAGGTGCCGGGGTAAATAGGAGCACCATCCGGGGCAATCAAAGAATCACCGATTTCCTTCCGGGTACAGGCGCAGGGATAGACAAGGCTGTTGGCTTGAAGGGCGTCAAAGGCATCCTGATAGGCGCTGGTGCGGTCGCTTTGCCGCATGACAGGGCCATGCCATTGAAAGCCATAGGCTTCGAGCGCATGCAGGATAGCCCTGTCGTATTCCGGGCGGCAGCGCGGCTTATCGAGGTCTTCCATACGGACAAGCCACTCACCCCGGGCGGCGCGGGCGTCAAGGTAACTGCCTGCGGCAGCGATGAGCGAGCCAAAATGCAGCGGGCCGGTTGGAGACGGGGCAAAACGTCCACGGTAATGGTCTGGATTCATGGGCGGTATGCTGTCTGATCAGCAGTCAATCCGGAAAAAAGAATGCCAAAACCAAGTTTGGCCTACAGACTGCCGGCCTGTCAATCCTTGCGGATCGAAACACACTCAAAACCGGCGGGAACAAATTGAGGGTCATCCCCACCTCATCGTTTGCCGGTCATCAGCGGCATGATGGTTCTTGCCGAAAAAAAACCCGAACGTCTGCAAACATTCGGGCCAATGGCAACTTCACTTCATATCATAAAACCGGACGCGATGCGCGTCAAGCACTACCATGATCCGTTACACGAATCGTTCAACGATCCGTTGAAACCCGCTTGTTTGCTTGTTGTTTTTATGTTCGCAAAAGAATGACCGCCCACTTTTTTCGTGTTATAAAGACAATTAGACCATTTATGGTCCAATCATTCATAATCAGAAAAACAGGGCGCTGCAGGCCCTGCTGATTTCTATTTTCTTACTGTAAGGAAAAAAATGACAACTTCAAATAATGAAAGAACGCTAGGCGGTTCTTTTGAACAACCCAATTATGGCGATCCGGTCAGCGATTCTATGTATAACATGTACTGGCTGTGGGATGACGACGACAAACACCCCGGTGTTGAATTTATCCGGAAAACCAATTCACTGCGCTATTCGCCAGGCAATCTGTCTGACCCAAACCAGACGCAGCCGGGATTGGGCACGATCGGCTTCAAGATGCCGGATTTTCCGGATACGGCCCGGCAAAATATGCCGGACTTCAAGATTGCCGATTATACGAAGGGACTGGAAAACCGGAACCATCCTTTAACCGGAAACCGCCCTTCCCCATTCAAAACCGATGACAGCGGGTTGATGGCAGACTTTAACACAGGCCTGACTGAATCTCTGGCAGAGGAGATTGCTTCGCCTGTGGTAACCGGTTTAAACGCAGATAGCCGGCAACTGACGACAGACTATCTGAAACGCAATCCAACACCCTACCCCCAACCCGCCAAAACCAATGAGACGCTTCTGGATGCGCACAACAGCACAGGGAGCATCCTGCATCCCAAAACGGAAGACCGGCCCGCAAAACAAAGTGTGAGCGCCATTGCGACAAGAAACCATAACCGGATCACGGATTCCCTACCCATCTATCAGACGTATTTCAACCATGCCCGCACCGACGGGATTGCATCCTCTCTCGATGCCGAATCGGATTTCACCCACACGATAGCAGCCAAAGCAGCCGAGCCGGTAGTAAATGCCTATGACAGGCATTATGAAAACGCGGCCGCTTCCATAAACCAGGGTCACACCAATCCCGGCCTGGTGAAAGCGGCGGCTGACGAGTATCATGATTTCGTCCAGAAGCTGGCTGGCTGGAGTGGGAGCGCCATCGCAGGAACAGAGGAACACCATTCGATCACAGAGGAAGATCAAAAACTGGGGCGGCAATGGAGTAAGGCTTTGGAACTGGGCGCAGAGAAGCTGGGGGTCATGCTTGGTAAAAACATGGGAATATTGCATGACGAACTTCCCCAAAGAGACTGGGTTATTGACGATCCCGATGCCTCTCAGGAACAGGCCAGGCAACACCAGCGCAACATCCAGGCCAGGCAGCAGCAAAGCATCGATCTCACGCAGGTCCATGTTCCGGATGATCCCGCCCAAACATTCAACAATATCAGGCGATTCTGCTATGAAACCGTGCTGGGCGAATATATTTTTGATGTTGCGATCATCCTTGCCACCCGTGGCGTCTCAGGCATGAAGACGTTCATCCGTCCCATGAAACTGATGAACAAGATGGCTGATCATTATGACAATGCTGATGAACGCGACGAGATTCGCCAGCAAAATATCCGGCACAACCGCCAGTTCCGTTTCGGGTCGGATGAAAGCGAGGCCCACGCCAGACTGAATGCTATGGCAGACACGCTTGATCGTCCCGCAGCAACGGCCATGAAACTTCTTATCAAAACGCTTCCCGATGTCAAGCGCAGGGAATTTATTGAAACCTACGATGGCGTCCGAAAGGATTTGCGATAAGGCATGGACGCATTAATCGCCTGAATCCATGTCTTTTGGGTGAAAACAACACTTTTGGGGGAAAGTCCGGCACGGGGCTTTCCCCCTGTTTATTAAAAATGCACAAAGTGTCCGAAGCGTTGTCAAATTTCGCTTAAAACAACCAAAAAGTGTTTAAAATGCATGGCTCGCATGTTTTTACGGTTCATATTTGGATTAATCGAATATAATATGGTCTGAAAGAACATTGCACGAGACCCGCCATGAAACAAAAAACCACCCTGATTTCCCTGCTGCTGGCAATGGCTTTGTTGTTGATTCAGGGAATGGTCTTTGCCGATGATATAGAAGAAGCGACTCAATATCTCGCTCAAAAACAGTATGACAAAGCCTATGTCCCTATTAAAAGATTAGCGGAAAAGGGCAATGCAGTCGCACAGGAAGCCCTTGGGGAAATGTACTACCTGGGAAGGGGGATTAAGCAGGATCCGGCAGAAGCCGCCAAATGGTTCAGAAAAGCCGCCAATCAGGGACGAGAGGGGGCGCAGTACATACTAGGCGCCCTCTATGAAAATGGCATTGGGGTGAAGCAAGATTTAAAAGAGGCTTTCAGATTATATCGGATGGCGGCCAGCCAGGGGGTTGGGTCAGCCGAACTCAGGATAGGCCAATTTTACCTGTACGGTATGGTTGTTGAAGAAAACCATGCTGAGGCTTTTAAATGGCATCTGAAAGCAGCGGAGCGCAACGAGAAAGAAGCCTATTTCATTCTCGCGTACCTGTATGATTTCGGCGTCGGCATCAAAGCCGATGAATCGCAGGCTGAAAAGTGGTATCAAAAAGCTATCGAGGATGGATCAATCAAAGCCGCTTATCGGTTGGGCTATATATACGTTTACGGCAAGAAAAGACAACCGGAAAAAGGCATCGAGTTAATCCGCAAAGCGGCTGAGGCAGGTTATCACGATGCCCAGGGCGCTTTGGGCTTCGAATACGAGCGTGGCCTGTATCTCGATAAAGACTTTGCCAAAGCCCGTGAGTGGTATCAGAAATCAGCCGCGCAAGGCAATGAACAAGCCAAGCAAATGCTGCAAAGCCTGCCATGACGCTGCGGCTCATCGCCGGATCAGCCGGATATAATACGGTCAGAAAAAACATTGCACGAAACCCGCCATGAAACAAAAAACCACCCTGATTTCCCTGCTGCTGGCAATGGCTTTGTTGCTGGTTCAGGGAACAGCCCTTGCCGATGACAAAGAAGAGGCGATTCAATATACCACTCAAAAACAGTATGACAAAGCCTATGCCCCTCTTAAAAGATTAGCGGAAAAAGGCGATGCAGCCGCACAAGAACTTCTGGGGGAAATGTACCGCCTGGGAATGGGAATTAAGCAGGATCCGGCAGAAGCCGCCAAGTGGCTCAGAAAAGCCGCCAATCAGGGACGAGTGGGGTCGCAGTACAACCTGGGCGTCCTCTATGAAAATGGCATCGGGGTGAAACAGGACTTAAAAGAGGCCTTCAGATTATACCGGATGGCGGCCAGCCAAAGGATTGGAATGGCTGAATGCAGTATAGACCAATTTTACCACCCTGCCCCCGCAACCAATAAAATCAACCGATTAGCTGTTGGGATGGCTGAATTCAGTATAGGTCGATTTTACCTGTATGGCATGGTTGTTGAAGAAAATCCAGCGGAAGCCTTTAAATGGTTTCTGAAAGCGGCAGAACATAACACAGAAGAAGCCTATTTCCATGTCGCATACCTGTATGATTTCGGTGTCGGCACCAAAGTCGATGGATCACAAGCCGAAAAGTGGTACAAAAAAGCGATCGAGTATGGGGCAATCGAAGCTGCTTATCAGTTGGGCTACATGTATGTTTACGGCGGGAAGATCAAAAAAAAACCACAAAAAGATATTGAAATAATA
>Ga0082212_10007187_pt1 | contig 14786 bp, 4 predicted proteins | sample TergutNt197P3_FD_71548 | JGI IMG/M metagenome (GOLD analysis project Ga0082212, IMG submission 71548) | Neocapritermes taracua P3 segment gut microbial communities from Petit-Saut dam, French Guiana - Nt197 P3 | ecosystem: Host-associated > Arthropoda: Insects > Digestive system > Gut ... | reverse complement strand
AGTTCCATTTCGGCAAGTTTGCGGTCGGTGATGTCGTAGGATATTTCCAACTGCACCAACCGTCCGTCAACCCATTCAACGAACGTGCTGCTGTGCGCAAACCAGCGCCCGGTCAGCTCATTATTCTCTTCCCAGCGATAAAGCCCGCCGGCACGATGGATGCCGTCATACAGATAATGACGGGGACAAAATTCGCAAATATCGGTCTTGTTGTGATGAAATACCTTCCAGCATATCTTGCCTTCAATGTCATCGCCAAACATTTTCTTCAAATTTTTGTTGGCAAAAAGAATTTTCAACGTTTCCGAATCGCTGACAAAAATATTTGCGTTGATGTTTTCCAGCACCGTATGCAGGGTTTGCTGCGACAGGCGCGTGACGGTTTCAGCCTTGTAACGGCGCGTGGCGGTGGTGATGATTTTTGAAAGACTGCTTAGTAATTCCACTTCGTTTTGCTCCCATTCGCGGTTGGCGGTACATTCGTCGAAACCGATAAATCCGTAATGAACGTCGTTTGCCGACAGCGGCAAAGCAATAGTCGCCATAACGCCCAAACGGTCGAGTATTTCGAGAAGCGTGGGATCGAGGGTGCGGACGTCGGGTGCGCAAACGATTTCGCCAACGTCAAATTTATCGAAAACGGATTGCAGCGTTCTGACGGGTAAGTTTTGCAAGCCTTCAAAAGCGTTGGTTATGCCGGTGTTACACCATTCGTTGGTACAACTGACGGTTATCCCGTCGGGGTTTTTCTCGAAAATATACACACGGCTCACTCCGGCATATTCGCCTATTCTGGCAAGCGATGCGTTGATGGCCTGATGCTGGTTTTCGGTCGCCTGCATGATGTTCAGCACCTGGATGAGTATCGCTTGCCGGCGGCTGAATATTTCCAGATCCTTTTGCTGGGCAACTACCTCTGCGGTTTTTTGTTCCACCATCCATTCGAGTTTCGTGCGGTATTTTTCTAATTCTTCATTGGAGGCGTACAATTCCTCGTTGGCAGTTTCAAATTCTTCGGTACGTTCTCTCACTAAAAACTCGAGTTCCTCGCGGTGTTTTGCTAATTCGGCTTCGGCTTCCTTGTGTCTGGTAATGTCCGTCATCATGCCGTCCCACTTTGACTTGCTGCCATCCGTGTACGGATACGAGGATATGCGCAGCCAGCGGTATTCGCCTTTTTTGTTGATGCGCACCTCTAAGTCGTAATTGGGCAAACCCGTGGCGGATAATTCGTTAATCCGGTTCAAACGCGGCCAGTCGTCGGGATGCACGATGTCGTCGAACGCCTGTACACTGTCGGTTACCGATTCGGGCGTGAGGCCTGTTATCCGTTCCCATGACCCGCTGACGTATTCCATGTGCCGTTTTCCCGTATCGTGGTCGAAAACATAACGATAGAGCGTTCCTTCCCTCAGATTGTTGCTCAACGTTTCCAAACGGTCTTTTTCCATTTTCAGGTTCTGCTCAGCCTCTTTTTGTGCGGTAACGTCCATGATGATGCCGTCCCATACCATCTTATTACCGTCATGAAACGGACGCGAGGCGATTCGCAGCCAACGAATTTTGCCTTTTTTGTTGATGCGCACCTCTACATTGTAGTCGGACAATTCATTAGTAGTCAATTTGTTGGAACTATCCATGTTTTGCCAGTCGTCGGAATACACGATGTCGTCGAACGCTTTGACGTCTTCGGCTACCGATTCGGGCGTGAGGCCTGTTACCCGTTCCCACGTTCCGCTGACGTATTCCATGTACCGTTTTCCCGTGTCGAGGTCGTGCACAAAACGGTACAGGGTACCTTCCGGCAGGTTGTCGCTCAACGTTTCCAAGCGTTTTTTTTCGGCGGATAACCTTCGTTCCTTTTCTTCGAGAATTTCACGGGAACGTACTTCTTCCGTAATGTCGCGGCTGATGCCTGCCAGCATCATTCCGTCGGACATGGCGACAGGAAAATAGAGAATGTTGAATGTCCTGTGTTCGCCTGTTTTGGTGTGCCTGACATGGCGAATAATCGTTTTTCGCTGCATGGTGGCTACAATTTCCTTCAGCTCGGTTACCCTTTCCAATTCTTCATTGGGTTGTTTTTCAAACGGAAATAACAACTCGGACACTTCCCAAATGTATATTTTGCCGATAACCGATTCTTTTGTAAGCCCCGATATTTGTTCATATCCGTTGCTCCATTCCCTGACCATTCCGGAGCTGTCTATGAGCGCTATTCCGTCAGCTGAATGGTCGAAAATATTATGAAAAATGTTTTCGCTGTTCTGCATGTGAATATTTCAGATATGTTGTTCGTTAAAAAAATCAAATACAAAAATACGACTTTTTATAAAATCTACAAAATTATAATAAATATTTCATTCCGCACATCACTATCATTTTTTTTTCAACAAAAACACCCGTCAAAGATTCGCTATTAAATACTACGGAATAAAGCGCCGTATTTCCGAAAAAAATAGCGATTTTTTTATCCCTTTTGATTTTGGTAAATATTTTTTAATATTTTTGCCGGTCAGTAGTAATATAATTAATTTTTTATATGTCAGAGAAAGTTGTTAAATTGATGAGAGACGTGCCGGCGATACGCTGGACTGCGCTTGTGTTTTTAGCGTTTGCTATGTTTTGTGGATATATCTTTATGGATATACTGTCGCCAATCAAGGACTTAATGCAATCCACTCGTGGATGGAGTTCTACGGCCTTTGGAACCATGCAGGGTTCGGAAACATTTTTAAATGTTTTTATCTTCTTCCTGATTTTTGCAGGAATTATTTTAGATAAAACGGGCGTCCGTTTTACGGCTGTTTTATCGGGTTTGGTCATGCTTATAGGGGCGTCTGTAAATTGGTATGCGGTAACGGAAAGTTTTACCGGAAGCGGTTTGGATATATGGTTTACCAACCATTTAAACTATATTCCGGGATTTCACGAATTGGGGGTTTCACCGTTTTACGAGGGAATGCCTGCCTCAGCCAAATTTGCCTCTGTGGGTTTTATGATTTTTGGTTGCGGGGTAGAGATGGCCGGAATTACTGTTTCACGCGGTATCGTAAAATGGTTTAAAGGAAAAGAAGTGGCTCTTGCTATGGGTTCGGAGATGGCGTTGGCACGTTTGGGCGTGGCTACCTGTATGATTTTCTCTCCCGTTTTTGCAAGATTAGGCGGAAATGTTGATGTTTCCCGCTCGGTTGCTTTCGGCGTCATTTTGCTCATGATTGCGTTGATCATGTTTATCGCTTATTTCTTTATGGATAAGAAATTAGACGCTCAAACAAGCGAAGTGGAAGAAAAAGATGATCCGTTTAAAGTTATTGATATTGGTAAAATCCTTTCAAGCAGCGGTTTCTGGTTAGTAGCATTGCTTTGCGTACTGTATTATTCAGCAATTTTTCCGTTCCAGAAATATGCGGTAAATATGTTGCAATGCAACCTGACATTTACAGAACTACATACAGATTCTTTTTGGGCGTCAACGCAGGTTACAATTATTCAATATGTTATCATGTTGTGTGTTGCGGCAACCGCGTTTATCAGCAATTTCCAAAAAAAGAAACCCGTCAAAATTGGCTTGCTGGCAGCGTCAGTCGTATGTTTGATTACATTCTGTTATATGGGCTATATGCGTCAGTCTGCGGAAACAATTTTTGCGGTATTTCCGTTGCTGGCAGTAGGTATTACGCCCATTCTCGGCAAATATGTAGATACCAAAGGTAAAGCGGCGTCTATGTTGATGATTGGCTCTATTTTGCTGATTATATGCCATTTGACTTTTGCTTTCGTTTTACCTTTGTTTCAAGGAAACGCTATCGGCGGCGTGATGGTTGCTTATATCACCATTTTGGTTTTGGGTTCTTCATTTTCATTAGTGCCTGCATCACTGTGGCCATCTGTTCCTAAATTGGTGGATAGTAAAGTGATAGGTTCTGCTTATGCACTTATTTTCTGGATTCAGAACATCGGTTTGTGGTTGTTCCCATTATTGATAGGTAAAATATTAGACCGATCAAATCCTCAAATCGTACAGGATTTGAAAGATGGTATTATTACGCCCGAAGTGGCTGCTACATCGTACAATTATACCAATCCACTGATCATGCTGGCATGTCTTGGCGTTGCTGCGTTAATTCTTGGGTTTGTTCTCAAAATTGTAGATAAGAAAAAAGGGCTTGGTTTGGAATTGCCGAATATCGTAAATAGTAATTGAGTAATAAACAGGTATGATTTGTATTTCGCAGATGAAAAAGGTATCAGGCTTTATTCAGATAACGGGGATGCTTGCGCTGTGCGTTTCATGTATGTTTCAGGGAACGGAAAGGTTTTCCGAAAAGGATATTTCCGTGACGTGGGAAATGAAATCGAATTTTGCGCTCGACGGGAAAACCTGTATGATGGAGTTTACGTTTGTCAATCACGGAAAGAAGACGCTGGGGAATGATAAATGGACGCTTTATTTTACGCAGATGAACTCGCCGGTGGTTCCCAACGACGACCATCCTGCGGCAAGGGTCGAGCATATCAACGGCTACTTTTACCGGCTTGTTCCCAATGAGCATTTTTCGCTGAAACCGGGCGATACGCAAAAAGTTGTTTATTATTTTGAAGAACACGCCGGCAGGGAAAGCGACGCTCCCGACGGGCTGTATTTTGTTTTTAATGAAAATACCACCGCTGAGACGATTACGCCCGTGAGCCGGTACGACGTTCTTCCGTTCGTCAGGGAGGAGCAACTGATGTACGGCCCCGAAGACGAAGAACCGGTGATGACCGTTGCCCGCCGCTATGAAATTAACAGCAGCGTCGCGCTCCTGCCGGCAGACCGCCTGCCGCTGATTCTTCCGGAGCCTGTTGAGACGAACCGTTTGACAGGCGAACTTGTTCTGGGCAACGGAGTGGAAATTGCTTATCAGGATCATTTGAAAAATGAAGCCGATTTTTTAAGGGGATTCCTCCGTCGGCAGTTCAGAATTGACATTCCGGCTAAGCCGGACGCATCGCTGAAAGGCGCCGCAAATCTTATCACGCTGAAAACCGGCGCCGTTTCGGTCAACGGAACCGCCCGCGAAGCCTATCGCCTTGACATTACTCCCGGCGGGGGTATCGTTATTGAAGGAAGCGACGCAGCCGGCGTGTTCTACGGTATTCAGAGCCTGATTCAGATGATTCACGTCGATCTGTTTAAAGGCAGGGTGAAAGACGGCGTGCGGTTTCAGTCCGTCGCGGTCAGGGACGCGCCAAGGTTCGGTTATCGCGGGCAGCATTTAGACGTAGCCCGTCATTTTCACAGCGTTCAGCAGGTAAAAAAGATTATTGACGTTATCTCATTTTATAAACTGAACAAATTAGAGATTCGCCTGACCGACGATGAAGGCTGGCGGATAGAAATTCCCGGTTTACCGGAACTGACAGATGTTGGCAGCGTTCGCGGGCATGTTGTTGATGGGAACGGCTGCCTTCAGCCTGCTTTTGGTTCGGGGCCTTTCGCGGGCGATCCCGACAGATATGGCAGCGGATACTTTACCCGCGGCGACTTTATCGGGCTGATTAAGTATGCCGCTCAGCGCCATGTCGAAATAATACCCGAAATATGCTTTCCGAGCCATGTCCGTTCCGGCATTGTCGCTATGGAAAACCGCCATGACAGATACGTGAAGCAGGGCGACGAGGTCAAAGCTAATGAATACCGCCTGCGCGACCCCGTCGATACGTCGCGCTACATGTCCGCTCAGTCGTTTACCGATAATGTTGCCTGTATGGGAATGGAATCGGTTTATCGTTTTTACGATAAAGTAGTTGGCGAAATCAAAAAGATGTATGACGAAGCCGGCGTTCCGCTCCGTTTTTTCCATACGGGAGGCGACGAACTTCCCGACGGAGCATGGATGGATTCGCCTCTATGCCGGCCGTATCTCGATCACTTGGAAGGAACGAAGAATACGACCAATCTGAATGCCGTCTGTTTCCAGCGCATGGTTGAGATCGTCGGCAGGTACGCTTCGTTCATCGGAGGCTGGGAAGAGATAGGGCTGAAAACCGGCGCGGACGGGAAAAAGTATCCTAATCCGCAGTTTGCCGGCAGAAATATTGTTCCATACGTCTGGAACAATCTTTTCGGAGATGAAGACTTGGGTTATCGTTTGGCCAACGCAGACTATCCTGTGATTCTCTGTAATGTTTCTAATTTTTATTTTGATCTGGTTTACGATAAGGACCCGCAGGAACCCGGCCTGACGTGGGGCGGGATGATCAACGCGCGGGACGCTTTTTATTTTGCTCCCTTCGACATGTTTAAGACAACCGTAGCAGCCGCCAACGGACGATTATATACCGACGACGACTTTAAAAACAAAGAACGCCTCCGCCCTGAAGCGCGCGGGAATATTAAGGGGATTCAGGCGCAGTTGTGGGGCGAAACATCGACAAGTCCGGAGCGCGTCGAATATTATTTGCTGCCGAAATTGCTCGGATTTGCAGTAAGCGCGTGGAGTCCAGAGCGTTCGTTTGAAAGAATAAACGACCGCGAAAGCCGTCTGAAGGCATTCGGTACAGAATGGAATATCTTTGCGAATATTGCCGGACAGCGCGAGATGAAGCGTCTCGATGATTTGTTTGGCGGCTACGCTTACCGGATCGACCCGCCGGGCGCCGTCGTCAGGGATGGCGTACTGTATGCAAACAGCGAGTTTCCCGGCTTTGAGATACGCTATACCACCGACGGTAGCGAACCCGTGCAGACATCCGCCCTGTATACGTCGCCTGTTGAGGTAAGCGGCGTTGTTCATCTGAAAACCTTCAATACAAAAGGAAGAAGTAGCCGGACGTCCGTTGTCCGTCAATAAATATAAACCGATTAACCTTATCAATATGGCTGAAATAACAGTATCCGGACGATTACAATCGTTAGACGCATTTCGCGGTTTTACAATTGCCGCGATGGTGCTGGTAAATTTTCCCGGCACGTGGAAATATGTGTATGAACCCCTCAGACATGCCAAATGGTGGGGGCTCACTCCAACCGATCTGATTCCGTCGGCATTTCTGTTCATTGTGGGCGTGTCTGTTGCTTTTGCATATACCAAAAGGAAAAAGGCGGGCGAACCGGCAAGGCGTATGCACTCGAAAATTGTGCTGCGCTCGCTGAAGATTTTTCTGGCGGGAATGTTTTTAAATCTCTGGGCTTTGCTGCCTGAGATGAACATGGAAATGCTGCGCTGGACAGGCACGCTTCACCGTATCGCTTTCGTTTTTCTGTGCTGCGGATTGCTGTTTCTGCATACGTCGTGGCGGGTACAGGCATTTGCTGCGGCGGCAATTCTTCTGCTGTATTACGCCGCGCTTACGCTGATTCCGTCTCCCGGTTACGGCTGCGTCATGCTCGAACCGGGCATTAACACGGCTCATCGGATAGATCAGAACCTTTTGCCCGGCCGTATGTGGCAGGGAAACTGGGATCCGGAAGGAATTTTAGCCAATATTTCTTCGGTCGTTTCAGGCATTACCGGAATGCTGGCAGGCGCCTATCTGTTGTCGGACGACAGTTGGGAGCGGAAAGTCATCAATCTTTTCCTTGCGGGAGGTCTTGCCATCATTGCCGGAATCCTGTGGGGGTGGGGCTCTGTGCTGGGCGTCAGCGCGAGCCTCTGGTCGCCGGCTTACGTACTGATTTCGTCCGGTTTTGCCGCTTCTGCACTTGCGGGTTGCATCTACGTGATTGATATTTTGGGTAAGAAAAATAATCCGGCAGTGAATTTTGGCGTTGTCTACGGCATGAACGCCATAGCCGTGTATGTGCTTGCCGACCTGTTAGAACCCTTATTCTACGCGATAAAAGCCGGCGGCCTGCCGCTCAATGGCTGGTTTGTTTATCTCCTGTCCGAAGTGTTGTTCTTTACGCCAAAATTTGCAAGTATGTGTTACGCGGTCATATACGTATTGATTTGTTTCCTGCCTGCATATTTCCTGTATAAAAAGAGAATATTTATTAAATTGTAAAACAATTAGATATTGATGAGGAAAACTAAAGATTTCAAAAAAAAATATTTCTCGATAAGAACATTTTTTATATTTTTGCACCATCATCTTTAAAAAGTTGCGTATGATATAAATGTGCTGAAAAGCACGAAATTAGACATAATAAAGTAGCGTTTGGGTATATTCTTGTTTCTGAAACGTGAGAAATTTCAAAGGGTAACAAAGAATAAGCAATGTACGCTCGCACTAATGCGGGCTTGCTTATTTTAGTTACCGGGCAGTTCTCACGGCCTCAGAGGCGGATAATGTAAGTCCGCTATTTTTGTCAAAAACTTAAAGAAATCAACAACAAACCATTTCATCCATGAAAAATTTATATTTTTCCCTCATTTGCGGCTGTCTGCTTGGCGCAGCAACCATCTCCGCCCGTGCACAAACCGGAGGAACGGACGGTAATATCACGTGGAGTATTGAAGACGGTATCCTCACCATCAGTGGAGACGGCGATATGCCGGATTACAGCGGTGGCGGTGCGCCATGGTACCCCAATAGAACGTCTGTTACTGCTGTGGTCATTCAGGACGGCGTAACCGCTGTCGGAAACTACGCTTTTTATGACTGCAGCGATTTAATGTCCGTAACCATTCCCAATTCGGTGACGGCTATCAGAATTCTCGCTTTTTATAACTGTACCGGACTAAAGACCGTAAATTTTAACGCCATCAACTGCGCCAATATGAGTAGCGGTAATCATCCATTTTTAGGTTGCAGTAAATTAGCCGAAATAAATATTGGCGACGAAGTTATGACCATTCCTGCTTATGCTTTTTACGGCTGCAGCAGTTTAATAACGGTAACCATTCCCGAATTGGTAACGTCTGTCGGAAATGCCGCTTTTTCCTATTGCACCGGTTTAAGAACCGTTCACCTTAATGCCATCAACATCCCCCCTATGGGTAATGTATTTTCGGGTTGCAATAATATGACCTTGAATATCGGAAGCAAAGTTACAGTCATTCCTGATAACGCTTTTAACAGTTGCAGCGCATTAACGACCGTAATCATTCCCAATTCGGTAACCTCTATCGGAAATTCCGCTTTTTCCAACACCGGTTTAACCTCCGTAAACATTCCCAATACGGTAACATCTATCAGTGATAACACTTTTTCCCGTTGCGCCGGTCTGACGTCCGTAACCATTCCCGAATCGGTGAAATCTATCGGTGATAATGCTTTTTCCTATTGCAGCAGTTTATTGTCCGTAATCATTCCCAATTCGGTAAAGTCTATCGGAACACAATCTTTTTACGTTAGCGGATTAACGTCTGTAACCATTCCCGAATCGGTGGAGTCAGTCGGAAATGGCGCTTTTTCCAGCTGCACCGGTCTGACGACCGTTAATTTTAATGCCGTCAACTGTGCCTCTATGGGTGTAAGTTCATCTTCCGCAGTATTTTATTATTGTAATAAATTGACCGAAGTTAATATCGGAAACAAAGTTACGGTCATTCCTGATTACGCTTTTTCCTCCTGCAGCGCATTAGCGACCGTAACCATTCCCGAATCGGTGGAGTCAATCGGCATTCAGGCTTTTTACTGGTGCCCCGGTTTAGAGACCGTAAATATCGGAAATTCGGTATCATTTATCGGCGGGAGCGCTTTTAACGGTTGCAGCCGTTTATCTACAGTAACTATTCCCGAATCGGTAACGTCTGTCGGAAATGGCGCTTTTTCCAGCTGCACCGGTTTAAGAACCGTTCACCTTAATGCCGTCAACATACCCCGTATGAGCAGTGTATTTACAGGCTGTGAAAATATAACCCTGAATATCGGCAACAAAACTACGGTCATTCCCGATTACACTTTTTACGGTTGTACCGGTTTATCGACCGTAAACATTCCTAATTCGGTGACATATATCGGAGATAATGCTTTTTACGGCTGCACCGGTCTAAAGTCCGTAAACATTCCCAATACGGTATCGTCTATCAGGGATAATACTTTTTCCAACTGCGGCTTAACGTCCGTAACCATTCCCAATTCGGTAACATCTATCGGAAATAACGCTTTCGCCTACTGCCGCAGTTTAACGTCCGTGTTCATTCCCGAATCGGTAAAGACTATCGGATCTTATGCTTTTTCCAACTGCGGCTTAACGTCTGTAACCATTCCCAATTCGGTGACATCAATCGAAAGTTACACTTTTATCACTTGCAGCAGTTTAGCAATAGTTACCATTCCCAATTCGGTAACATCTATCGGTAGTGGCGCTTTTCAAGAGTGCAGGAATATAGAAACCATCACCATCCCCGAATCGGTAACATCTATCGGAAGTGGCGCTTTTCTCAGCTGCACCGGTTTAACGACCGTAAATTTTAATGCCATCAATTGTACCAATATGAATGGTACTAATCACCCATTTGGAGGATGTTTTAATTTAACCGAAGTAAATATCGGAAGCGAAGTTATGAACATTCCTGTTTATGCTTTTTACGGCTGCACCGGTTTAAAGACTGTAACCATTCCCGAATCGGTGATTTCGATTGGCGATAGAGCTTTTTCCAGTTGTACCGATTTAACGACCGTAGATTTTAATGCCATCAACTGTACCTCCATGGGAAGGTCCAATTATCTTGTATTTTCAGGTTGCAGTAATTTAACCGAAGTAAATATCGGAAACAAAGTTACGAACATTCCTGATAACGCTTTTAGCGGTTGCACCGGTTTAACGACCGTAAACATCGGAAATTCGGTAACGTCTATCGGAGATGCCGCTTTCTATGGTACTGGTTTAGCGTCCGTAAACATTCCCAATTCGGTGAAGACTGTCGGAAATTCCGCTTTTTACCAATGCAGCGGATTAACGTCTGTAAACATCGGAAATTCGGTGACAACTGTCGGTGTTAGCGCTTTTTACCAATGTGCCAAATTAGCGTCTATAACTATTCCCAATTCGGTGGAGTCTGTCGGTAATAGCGCTTTTTACCAATGCACCGGTTTAACGACCGTAACCATCGGAAATTCGGTAACCTCTGTCGAATCTTACGCTTTCAGCGGCTGTAACGATATAACGTCGGTTACCTGTTTTGCCCGCACGCCTCCCGTGTTGGGAACTTATGTCTTTCGCGGTTTGAATTATTCCAATTGTATTTTATATGTGCCGGCAGGTTCACAGGAATTGTATGAAAAAGCCAACGGCTGGAAAGATTTCATGAACATGGTTACAGCAACGCAAATCGACGCCATTGTGATAGAGGAGGCAAAAATACTCAATCCCGAAATCACCGACATCAACCAGAAAGTTAGGGTAAGATATACGGTAAGGAACACGGACGATGCGCCGGTGAACGGAATATGGACGGATGCGGTTTATTTATCGCATTCCCGGATGAAAACTGGAGAGATCAAGATCAATGAAACCATCGAAGCCGGACAAACCGTTACGAAAGAGATAGAATGTACGCTACCCGAACTTGCAGATGGAAACTACGAAGTATATGTAAAAATCATGGCAAATTTACCTGCCGCGATAACCGGAGGCGAACAAAAAATGATGACCTGCGATGAATCATTAACCGTTACCTTGCCTGAATTGAAGGTTGGCGAAACTGTTCAATTCGATCTGGCGAGGAATGAACGCCGGTTGTACAAATTTGCAGCGCATGAAGGATTCAGTACGATGATTACCGACAAACACGGAAAAGTGAATATGGCGGCATATCCGGAATACATTCCCGCGGCGACTGAAAATATCGCCCAGACCTCGCAACTATTGCTGAATAATCCTGTGGGCGCTTATTATGTGTTGTTCCGTAATAATCCCCTGTTAGCGGAAACTAATCAACCGGCGGAAATAAGTTTGAGGAATATCGGATTAGAAATTGTGGAAGTGTTTGCAGATGAAATTGTGCGGCAACAGGAGTCGGCATTGATTCGTATAGAAGCGATCGGATGCAGCGGGACGCCGGTAATTGCCCTTGTCGGGAAAGACGGCAAACAGTGTGAAGCCGAAAAAGTGCATCTGTTTTCCGAAACGATGTTTTCTGGACAGTTTCGCGTAAATACGCTGGATGCGGGCGAATACGGCATATATGTATCTTCGGGCGGAAAATCGGATTTGAAAGAGAAGGCGGTTACCCTGATTGATGAAACGCCGCGTGCGGATTTGGAAACAAAAATCATTCTTCCTTCCGTAACCCGTTTCGGCAGTATTGTTACCACTTACGTGGAATACAGGAACGCCGGCAATGTGGATATTCCCGCTCCGCTGCTGATAATGACCGGTACCGAAGGCACTACCTATCAGGTGGGCGACGGCGAAATTTATACCGACGAGTTGCATCTGATGGGATTGAACGCCATGGGCGTCGTCAACATTCTGAAGCCCGGAGAAGGCGGCAGGATTGAAATAAAATTAGGAATCCCTGATGCATCCCGCGGGGAATATCAACTTCGTATTCTTTCGCGCCATGCCGAAGGTATGGACGAACCTTTCTACCTGCAATGGCTGAATGTGGAACCGGCAATAACGCCTGCGGCATTTACACAGGAGGAATGGGACGGATATACTTCGCGGCTACGGAACTTAACGGGCGATACATGGGAAAGTTTTGTGGATGCGCTGAATATGGTGGAAGAGCGTCTGGCAAACCGGAACGCAGCCACTGTTGATGCGAAAAGGGTTTATTCGTATATGAAGGAAATGGCGATGATCAATGACGCGCAGGAAAGCCAAATCAGCCGAAAAGACATAGTAACAACTTCCGTTGACGAGGTAGAACCGGGAACTATTTTTATATGGGATGAGAAGAATTGGAGTTGGCTGCAATTGGTTGAGTATACCGGAAACATACCGAAAAGGATAGATGTAGCCTGCGAAGAATATCAAGCGGGCAGACCGACCATATTCATTTCTCATGGCATGAATAATGATCGTTCTTATCCAGCTTCAGCAGGAATAGCGCTTGCTTTAGAATCCAACTATCCGAAAAAATATAACATTATCGGCGTAGATTGGGGAAAATGGGCGAAGACAGGAATAGACCCCGTTGGATCTGCTAACAGTATACCTGCGGTTGCAAATCGGGTTTATGAAAATTTGAATCTGGTAACATCCGGTAATATTAAAGACCTTCATTTGATTGGCCACAGCCACGGAGCGCATGTATGCGGAATGCTGGCGAAGAATTTCAATCCTAAACCGGCCAGATTAACATTATTAGATGCCTCGCCAAATGGCGTGCATTGGACGTCTGCTAATCTACATGGTATGGGATGGGGTCCGCAATCAGCTAATTATGTGGATTATTATAAAAGCAGTTTGTTATACAGTACAGATGATTTAAAAGGAAAAGATAATTTCATTTTGATTGACCCTGATGATAAAGCTGGATTTGTCGAACCCGGGTTAATCAGTAAGATTATTGATATATTTGACGGAACTGCAGAAAAAAATCATGGGTATGCGGTAACATGGTACATAAATACCATTTATGAAAATAATCATAACTTGGGATTTAATTCATATAGAAATTATCTGGATGAAATATGGGGTAATTGGGGGATTTATGATAACCAATGGCATGGTGTCATTCGTGGCAATAAAATTGAAAATTTACATGTTCGTGATAAATTGGAAGATGTTAAGAAAGAAAACTGGAAGTATACACGTCCATGGTATACAAAAGGCGAATTAAGAACCTTTCGCGACGCCTTTTCCGGCACATTCGAATTTCAAGCCGATGAAAATAAAATTATTTTACCGGAGAGGATTGTCGGAGGAACGCAAACTGATATTGAACTGTCGTATACCAATCGTGCGGACAATCATTCGATACCCAAAGAGTTTGCACAAGGAATGTTCGAAAAAAACAGCGAAAATTATCTGTATGTTTCCACAGAAGCAATACTTGATGGCAGGGCTTTTCAGATAGATAAGGATGTAAATTTTGCATTGCCGGAGACGACAACACTCCCTTATAAAAGAACGGTTACTTTTTCAAAACCGTTGTGGGAACATTTAGGCGGAACCGACGACACCAATTCCATTGAATGTTATTTGATTTATGCTGTCGGTATGGACAAGAAACATCCATTTACACCATGGGAAGGCGACCTGTATCCTGAAAACAATATTGCCAGCAAGAAAATTATCATTTATAATTCAGACCTTTGGTGCGACGCCGGAGAAGACCAAACATTAAAACTTAATAAAGGTAGCGATACTCGTAATGTCAGTTTCAACGGCGAATCTGAAACCTCATTGTCTGGAGAAACTAAGTATAGTTGGGTTTATAAAGGAAACATCATATCGGAAGCGAAATCTTTTAACTACGATTTTCCGGTAGGTATCCATAAAATATCGTTAACCGTAAGCAATGGCGCCCGCTCTGCTTCGGATCATTTGACCATCACCATCAAACCTCTCCATCCTGCCGATCCTCCTCCCGGCGGTAGCCCGGGTGGTCCCGGCGGTATTGGCGATCCGGGTGGTTCGGGAAGTTATGCAATCGCTTTTTCTCATGATCCGAACGAAAAAGTGGGCGTCAATGGCGCCGGCGGTAAGGACTGTGTTCTTCCGGGCGATGACATGATCTATACCGTTTTCTTTGAAAACGATCCTGAATTAGCCAACGCTGCTGCACAGGAAGTCCGTGTGATTGATGTTTTAGATGAAGCATTCGATTTAACGACCTTCTCATTTTTAGGTACACAGATATGAGCAGTTATCCTTCGGGCGTGTATCTGCTGACGATAGACGACGGAAAACGGCAAAACACAACGCGGATAGTGAAGAATTAGTACCGAGTGACTAA
>Ga0082212_10007186_pt1 | contig 14790 bp, 13 predicted proteins | sample TergutNt197P3_FD_71548 | JGI IMG/M metagenome (GOLD analysis project Ga0082212, IMG submission 71548) | Neocapritermes taracua P3 segment gut microbial communities from Petit-Saut dam, French Guiana - Nt197 P3 | ecosystem: Host-associated > Arthropoda: Insects > Digestive system > Gut ... | reverse complement strand
AAAAATGTTATTCGTCTTACATGCTCCTGAAAAATCCCCAAAATGCGATTTGAAAACGATTTCATCCTGTAAAACAAGGGACTTCCGCGATTTGATGCGTCAGCCCTGGGGGTTGACTCGGATGTAGAATCCCCCATAAATAGGGGGAGATTCCCCTTCGTGGAGGGTGCAGTCCCTTGGGGAGACAACGCGGTAATTCCCAAAAATTGCACCGGTGCGGGTGGCGGCGATTTCGTGCCGGGCATGTAGTCAAAAAAGGGGCGATCATCGCTTCAAGAGGTTGTCCGATTCTTGCGGGGGATTTGCAGTTCTACTGCACGAGCGACTCCGATTCCCTTGCAAATTGCAGTATAGATGTTATCATGGAGGGCGTGGAGAGGGAAATGTTCTATTTTTCTTTTTTCCCTTCCTCCAAATTTTTATATGGCAGCACCGACCAAAAATCAAAAAATTGCAGCACTTGTCAAACTCGTTAAAAATCGGAGTCGCGGGGTAGGGTTAGCCGCTCCTCCTCAGCGGACGGTTTTGGAAACCCTGATGTACGCCGCCTTGCTCGAAAACGCTACGTTTGACAAAGCGGAGCTCGCCTATACGGTTCTCGAAAACTACTACATCGATTGGAACGAGATTCGGGTTTGCTCCGTTCGTGAACTTGCCGATACGCTGACAGATTTACCCAATCCAGAAGCCGCCGCAGAACGAATACGAAAAGCGTTGCAAGGAATATTCGAGAAGATGTACACGTTTGATCTCGAAGAGATGCGTAAAAAGGGGAAAGCCCTTGCCGAACACTTCAAATCTCTTGAGGCAATGTCAGCGGGAACTCCCTATATGATTCAATACACTGCCCAAGTGGCACTGGACGGGCATGTGATTCCGCTCGACGAAGCGTCGTTGCGGATTATGCGGCGACTCGGTTTGTTGCAAATATCAAGCGACCGAAAACAGGAAATCTGCGTCGGAATTGATCGAGTGGTCTTAAAGAAACATGGTTTGACCTTTGCGGCACAGTTGCACCACTTTGCCGCTGGTTACTTTGATGTTCCCGACGATCCCGAGTTGCTGTCGCAGTTGAGTAAGATCGACCCTGAAGCCGTCAATCGGAGTTGGACTCCTCCCACTGCGGAGTCTCCGTCTTCGGCGCAGCCGCCCAAGCCAACAGTAATACCTATCCCCAAGCAGGAACATGAAATCGCGGGCAAACCCGGCGTGTCAGGGTCTTCCAAGAAGGTGACTCCGGCGGCAAAGCCTGCGGAACCGAAATCCAAGCCTGCACCGCCTTCAAAATTGCCCGCAAAACCAGCAAAGCCGGTGAAGAAGCCTGCGAAAAAGCCGGTGCTGGTGAAACCTACCGCAAAAACTCCGAAAAAACCGATGAAATCGGTGGGTAAAGCCAAAAAAACACCGGCGAAAGTAACGAAAAGTCCTCCGAGCAAGAAGAATATGCCGAGCAAAAAGCCGGTGCCGACGAAGAAAAAATCGGTGATGAGAAAAGGTCCGGTAAAACCGGTCAAAAAACCGAAGAGTGTTTCTCCCTCCAAGTCTTTGAGGAAAAAGAAACCGAAGTAAGGTTGAATTTGGGGGCTGTCTGGCATCTTGACAAAAGTCCGGCATCCGATAGAATACGAGGCGTTCCGAAGAGATAGAGAATTGACACATGCCCATTAGCGAACGAAAAAAGGAAATTCGCCGGCGAAGAAAACGGCGAGAAAACTATTCTGAGATGAAGGCGAAACTGCCGAAAGCAGATGCCGCCGCCAAGACGAAGATCGTCGAGAAACTCAAGAAACTTTCCCCCGGTGCCGATGTTCTCATCGAAGCGTGGGGCTTGAAATAGTCCCCCGATTCGATTAGAATGGGGAATGATTGGACGGTGAAACAGTTCCGTCGCATCACAACAAGTATCACGTTCCACTCATGACACAGGCAGCCCGCGTTGAATTTATCAATCCGTTTATCATCGCTGTTTCCAAAACGTTGGAAACAATGGTTGGGTGTAAAGTGGTGCGCGAACCACCGCAGATCAAAAAGGATAAATCGTCACTCTTTCCCGTCAGCGGAATCATCGGTCTTTCTGGTTCCATTGTCGGTACGGTGGTACTCACCATGTCCGAAGCCCTCGCCCTGAAATGTGCGTCGGCAATGCTCATGGAAGAGTTCACAGAATTTAACCACGATGTATTCGATGCTGTGGGGGAATTAACAAATGTCATTGCCGGAAATGCTAAAGCCCAACTTGAAGAGTATAAGTTGAGTTTAAGCCTTCCCAACGTCATTTATGGTAAAGATGCCGAATTGCGGTTCCCAGAGAAATGCCAACCAATTTCGATCCCCTTCCAGACGGACCATGGACCTATGGCTATCGAAATCGGGTTCACGGAACCTCATGTTGTGCCCGCAGTGCCCGCCCGGCAATAGCCTCGGCATCGCTCCTGCGTGTCGGATGGGACGCGGGGATGAGCGAAAGCGGACTTTTTTTTGGGGGGGAGTGTTTTTTTACCTGTTTGTCGGTTATAATGAGAAGACGAGTGGGGTCGATTGCCCCAGTGTCAGGGGTTGGAATATAAAAATCCTAAACGCTTAACGGAGAGAAGAAATATGACTCAGCGAATTGACGTGAAAAAGGTTGCAGACGTTACCATTGCAACAACGTTGGATATGAAACTGAACGACGATCTGTCGATCCAGGAGTGGGGTGATCAACTCATCGCCCTTTTTGATGACGGCACATGCAAGAAACTGCTGGTCAGTTTTGAGCGGGTCCTTTTCATGTCCAGTTCAGCCCTTCGCGCCTTAATTACCTTGAATAAGAAGGTGAAAGAGGTCAAGGCTGCGTTGGTGCTCTGCGGCATCGACGACAACATTATGGAGGCGTTCCGAATTACCCGACTCGACAGCGTTTTTCAAATCAAGAAAAACGAAGACGAAGGGATGGGAGCCTTTGACAAATAAAGTGTCTGGTTTACAACACGTACCCACCCGATGGAGAACATGCCGCCGTGAGTCTGGAAGTGCCGTCTTGGACATGGACGAGGGAATGTACGTTTCCCAGCGACATGGGTACTGCCCATAGTCTGATTGAGGAAGTGGTGGGGAAGGTGCGTGCCGACCAGTGGAATGATAAAGACGTTTTTGCCATCGAATTGGCTCTCGAAGAAACTCTGATGAACGCCGTCAAACATGGGAATGATTCTGACCCGTCGAAGGTGGTCCGATTTGACTGCAAATTGAGCCCGAAAAAAGTTTATGTTCGAGTTGAAGACGAAGGAGAGGGGTTCGATCCTCATGCGGTTGCAGACCCGAGGGAACCTGAAAATCAAATGGTCGTGTCCGGGCGCGGGGTGTTGCTCATTCAACATTTCGCCACAAAAGTTGAGTGGAATGATCGCGGCAATATCATTGAGTTCGAAAAAGAACGAAGTTGACAGAAGGAGTCGATAGCCCCTTGGGCAATAGTATCTACACCAGTTTCTACACTGCCCTGCAAGTCAGGCAAACGACAAACGTACTGTTCGGCGGTTGAGTGCTTACCTGATCACCGTCTGAATACTGGCTTCGGGAACGCTCTGCATGGGCGTGGACGTGGGCGGCATCACGACACCGTTTTGTTGCATGAATTCGGGAGCACATAAATCCACTGTCCGATAGCCGTCAAACGTCGGCATTTGAAACGTCGTCGATGCAAATGGTGCCGATGTATTGAACGTCGGCACCCCTAAGTCGATGGTCATTTCGCCCTCCATTCCTTGGCACTGGACCGAAACACGTTTTACATAGTAAATGCCGGTGTTCCGATCAAACCGTGACTCGGAAACTTCCGCCATGGCAACCACTGTATTCTGTGGAGAATACAATTCCAGCCGCTTGACCCAACCAATTTTGGAATCGATCACCGTCCGTTTGATGAACTGTCCCGAAGGTGTTTGGCAATGTGAAACGATTTCCCAGTTCCCATCGCTCGTTCGTGTCGGACCAAAATGCTGATCAGTGGGTTTGAATTCGACCATGCCGAGGGCTTCGATGAGCCAATCGGGATCAATCGGAATAACAGAACGAACCGGCGAAACCGGATAGAGATCGTGCCGGCAATACCACATTTCGCCGGTTCCTTTTCGTGTCCAGAGCCAAAACAGTTCGTCGTTGCTACCAAAGTCGAATTCCTGATTGCCAAAACTGAAAGCAGCCCCCTGAATCCGCAACCGCTTGGGACGTTCAAACGTCAATCGGGATTGGAGCGGAATCATGACACCCGGTACGTGAACGGAAGCATTTTCAGTCGTAAAGTTCTGAATGGTTTGGCTGTTGCGATTGACTGCCGAGGTAATCTGTTCGAGCGTCGGTTGTGCGATACTCGTGAACGGTTGCGGCGGAGCACTATCTTTACGCTTGAACAGATTTTGCAAAGATACGCAACCGGTCAAGCAGAGACACAGAAACAATAGGAGTGTGGATGTCGTTTTCATTTTGTCCAGCGGGAAGGATAGAGAAAAAATCAGAATAGTGCAAGAGTGATTTGTCTCCAGACTGCCCGATCCCGCATACCGGAATCGCAAACCGGACGGGTTGAATCGACGAACGAATCAGACGCATTGGCAGAGCGATACATTGCCAACTGAAAACAGTCTAAACGATAGCCGGCACGTTAGGGGATGACACTTTGTCCGCATATCTGTCCAGAGCAGATCAAAACACGTTCTACTCTTTGGTGTCTGCCAGAACGTTGTAGGGTCCCATACTTCGGGCTTTTTCAACAATTTCGGTGATGAACTTTTGAAACTTCGTTCCTTCGGCGGCGGAAATCCATGAAAAATGGATGCGTTCTAAATCAAATCCGAGCGTGTGCAAAAGTTCGCGAAAGAGAATCCATCGTCTTCGTGCGTGAAAATTACCGCTGGTGTAGTGGCAATCTCCCGGATGGCAACCGCTGATTAAAATCGCATCGGCGCCATTTTCGAGGGCTTTAACGACAAGATTAAAGTCAATCCGACCGGTGCAAGGCAAACGGATGATTCGCAGGTTCGGCGGATATTCCAACCGGCTCGTCCCGGCAAGGTCGGCTCCGAGATAGGTACACCAATTACAAACAAAGGCAACGACCTTCGGTTCAAAAGCGGCTTGATCAGTCATGCATTTCATTTTTGCAGGGACACCGGAAAAAGTCAAGGGAACCTCTAACAACCTTTAGACAGTACAACTAGCCCCAGGCTTTCGCCGGGGTGACGGGAAAACCGAACTTGCCAGCGGACTACAGAGGGGGAGAGCAATATCCGGCTTGCATTTTGGTTGTCTTTCTTGTATAACATTGAACGGTATAACAGTTGTACACCATATACCCTTCACCCTGAGTCTTATCCCCCAAAATGAAATCGACGTGCTTTTCTTCCCTTGTTATCGTTATCTTGCTATGTCTGATCGCCGTTGGGCATGCCGACAACACGCAAGACATTTCCAATCCAGACATTACGAAAGCGTTCTGGGTCTGGGCGTATCCCGAAGCAGTTGCCAGAGGCGGAGTCGATGCTTATTTTCGGTTCAAATTCCGACCGGAGCAACCGATCAAGGAAGCAACGCTCCTCATAGCGGCAGATAACTGTTACGAACTGTACGTCAACAGCAAAATGATCGCCGAAGAAGCAGGGGCGGGTGCCGATGTTTGGGGAAGCGTCGAACGCTACCGCATCGAAGGAAATCTCGTTCCCAGGGCAGCCAACTGCATTGCGATTCGGGCAGAGTGTCTCGGCGGTTCCGCCGGACTGATCGTCGCTGCCAAAATCGTCTATGAAGACGGCGAAATACAAGAGATATTTTCCGACGCAAGTTGGCTGTGTACTGAAGAACCGAGCGAAAACTGGTGGACACCCGATCACGGAGACAGTCTCTGGCAGGCAGCCTCCGTTATGGTGCCGTTCGGGCAAGGGCCTTGGGGAAACAGCCTGACCATTGCCAAAACGGTCACGGATCCAAGCACGTTGAAAGTCGAGCGGTCAGGCGGGCAGTCTTGGATACGCCGTGCTGACATGTTTCAACAGCCCGGCAATGACTTCGTTTGGCCCGAAGGAATCGTTTATCTCGAAGGTCGGGCTCTGGATAACTCGGAACCATTGGCAGAAACAAACTTCCGAATTGGAAACACCGCAACCTATTGGGAAAACGACGTTCCCGCTCCGACACTTTCCGGTAACAAGATGATCACGCTCGTTCCCGCCTCGCCGCAGGGAACGCCAAAAACGATTCTCGACGCAGGAAAAGGCTGGATCGGCTCCCCTGCCTCTTCCTACGATGGGAACACGATATTTTTCTGCATGGCACCGGAAGGGGACTCGTTCTATCATCTCTACAGCATCGGAACGGACGGTTCCGACTTGAAACAATTAACGTCGGGAAAATGGCATGATTACGACCCATGTGAACTTCCTGATGGTTCACTGGTCTTCTCCTCTACCCGAACGGCATCGCGGGACGAATATCACGCCAACACCTCCCGGTCGTTGTTCCGGCTTGACATGGAAACAGGGATCATCAGACCGATCACGTACCACGTTACGGCAGATGCCATGCCCAAAGTTCTTGCTGATGGACGAATCGCCTTTATTCGTCACGATAATTTCCTTGAACGCGCCAAGGTCGAAACGCATGTCCATTGCGTCCGACCCGACGGTACGGCAGGAGAAATCCTAATCGGACCGGATCGAGGAGCCATCAAGTACGATTTGGCGACTGCGGCAGAACACGACGGTGCTTGGCTTCGGAATTACGGATTCGGTTGCCCCTCGCCGCTCCCCAATGGACGGATTGCCGCAATGTCTCACGCCGGTCCAGTCATATCGAAGGCACAGGATGTTGCTCAATCGGATCCATCGGCAAAAAAAGAGGTTCAAACCGTTGCTTCCGAACCGCAACGACGGGGACCGGTTCTGGAAAAACCAATTCCCGTAACGATTGAACCGATGCCATGCAATATCAGTTTGTTGGGCATGGCTCCGCTTCCCGACAACCGGATTTTGGCAACGACCAGCCGAAATGCGTTGGCGATCATTGATCCTGAAACGGGAACGAGTTGGCGTATCCTTCAGTCCACAAAACCGGTTCATAGTCCCGCTTATCTCGGTGCCAGTCCGAGACCGCGTATTTGGCCTGACTTCACCGAACATTCTTTCCCGACGAGTAGCGAAACGACCGGCTATCTCTATTGCGGCAATGTTTTTTATACGAAACAAACGGATGCCGAATGGTCGAGAGTCCGTGCTGTTCGGATTTACGTGGGGCAACCGCTGACCCTTCGGAGTGCCCGGCATCAGTACGGACACATCGGAACAGTCGGCGTTGATCTTGGTACATTTCCGATTATGCCGAACGGGTCATTCAACGTGGAGGTTCCCGCCGACATGCCGCTTGCCATCCAAGCGGTTGATGCCGAAGGTCGGGCTGTCGTCAATGAATTGAGTTGGATTTACACGAGACCGGGGGAATCCCGGTCATGTATCGGCTGCCACGCTGACCGCAATGCTACGCCGGAGTTTGCGGCGACGGCGGCAGCACAGCGGCGTGCCATTGATTTGACCATCGGAATCGACACGCCGAAATTTCGCGCCAATAATGGAGCCAACGGCGGTGTTCTTAATTTGCAGTTGGAACGGATGAGGGAAACCATCAGCATTGATCTTTACCCCGAAACTTCTGAACTTGCGAAGGTCACTGCGATGTCGAAGGTTCGTCCAGTCGTCCAGTATCTCGTCAACGAAATGCAGACAGCGAACGAACCGGGTCGTCGATTTGCAGCCATTCAACGGTTAGGGATTCTCCGCCCACAAGGAATTGCGCCGCAACTTTGCGACGTGATGCGAAAGGACAAAAACGACGAAGTTCGGATGCTCGCTGCGATTACGTTGGCATCGTGTGCGACGCATGAATCGGTGCCGATGTTGATCGAATCTTTAACCGATCCGTTTGAACAAGTCGGACACGCGGCGCACATCACTCTCGAACATATCACGGGAAACGTTGAATCCAGGGAAGTTCCGTCAAGAGAACGGCAAACATATTGGCAAACGTGGTTTCAAGAGAACTCCCCAGAAAAAATCGAAACAAACAATGCACAGGCACTTGCCGGTCCTTTCGAGTGGACGGACAGTGCGAAGTCGATTCAATTCCGTAAAGCGGTCGAAGCCCTCGCCCATTACGGCAAGTCGGATGCCGTCAAAGAATCGTTGCGAAAAGTTCTGACCGAACAAACTGTCATGGATACGTTGTCGAAAATCACCGTCATCCGCACACTGGGAATTTTGCGAGACGAAAAGAGCGTGCCGCTTCTCACGGAAATACTGGTTGATTGTTGTATCAAAAAAACGCCGCCGACACGAGGCAGTCATGAACTCGGTTGGACGGCAATGCCCGACCACATCGGAGGAGCCGCCGCTGAAGCACTGGGACGAATTCAAACGCAAGCCGCTCTTGCAGGACTGGTGAAAAGTTTTGAAACGCTTGAGGAATTTTGGTTCTATACGTTCCGAACGGCGGATCACGATTGGTTGATGGGAAGCGTAACTTCAATCCTGCATTTTCGGATACTGGAAGCCCTCGAAACAATCGGAACGTGTACGTCGCTGAATGTTCAAACGCCGCTCCGCTCGCTGGCAGACTCAATCGTGCGGAGCGTGCCGATTGATTCGGATCGGGGCATCCTGCTCGATAATGATGACTATGAAAAAATTGTTGGTCGGGTCATGGCACTGGCAGGTTGCAGTAGCGATTATATCGAAGCATGCCTCGCCGTTCTCGAAGGAAAACAGGGGAACGCAGCCAAAATGAAGGCGGTGTCTGATTCTCCGCCCGCCGTCTCGACGGGAATTTTGGAACCCACATCGCGAGCCGCCAACCTGATCGCTGTTTTAGTGCAGGAACAAACTTCCTCCGAACATCGGCAACGAATTCGTAACGCTTTTGAGACATTCCGAAGCCGAGAGCCGTCGCGGGAACGATCTTGGACGTGTTATATGCTTGCGCGGGCTTTGGGACGACTGAAAGACAAGGAATCGATCCCACTCCTTCTTTCGGCGTTGAATGACGAAAAGAAGGAGTTTGGCTTTGGTTCGCCGCTGGCACCGAACATTTTTTTGACGAATGCTATGACCCCTGTCCATCGGGCATCGGCGGCGGCGGCACTTGGAATGATCGGCGATCCAGTGGTTCTGCCGACGCTTCTGGCAACGGCGGAAGATTTTGACAACATGATGGATGTCCGCGATGCCGCCGCATCGGCAATGATGGGTATCGGGCAAAGAATTGATCCGAAGGTGGTCTCTGAATACAAAGATTTTGTCGAGCGGTTGAAAACCGTTGCGGAAACGTACCCGGAACTGTACCCCGGAAAAACATTATTCAAAGCGTATAAAGTTTGGGCAGAAAAAAGGTAGTACATTCCCTCAACCGTCCTATTGTCCGGCGTTATGTTTGTCCGGTGACCGAGAGGCAGCGTTTTGGAAGCGGAACCTGAATCGCCCCTCCCGTTTCACGCACTTTGCTGGATTTTTTGCGAAACGACCAGATTGATTTCGGCGAGTTTATCGACTCTGTCGAACTGTTTCGCCACTTCGGGTGCATGCGTTACCAAAATCAGAGCGACGCTTTCCTCTTGGCAAGTGTTCCGCAACATGTCGATGACCTGTTGTTGGTTGCCGACATCGACATTTGCCGTCGGTTCATCCGCCAGCACCAGTTTCGGTTTGTTTGCCAATGCCCTTGCCACGGAGACTCGCTGTTGTTCACCTACCGAAAGTTGTGCAGGCTTGTGGTGCAAACGATGTCCTAGCCCGACCTTGTCCAAAAGGTCTTTCGCCCGGTTTTTATCGCTTCGTGAACTGGCAAAGGTCATTCCGATCATCACATTTTCCAAAGCGGTAAAACCTTGCAGAAGATTGAACGTTTGAAAAACGTAGCCGATGCGCCTTGCCCGGAATTGATCCCGTTCCGCTTCGGTCAAGATGGGCGTATCCCAGCCGTCAATTAACACGTGTCCCGATGATGGGCGCAGAATACCGGCAACGATGTGGAGTAGTGTTGTCTTTCCACAACCGCTTGCTCCCACGACGACGACCTGTTCTCCGGCATCGACTGCCCACTTCGGAATGTCCAAAATCGGCAAATCTTCGCCGTCAGGAAGAATGTATGACTTTTTTAAGTTTTTTATTTCAAGCATAGTAGTCAGCGTGTTTTGCCGCGTAAGACACAGAGGAACACGGAAAAAACTAACGGCAAACGGATTGACGGTAGAATACCTCACAGAAGCCGATTTGTCAATGGATATACCGAAAATGGGGACAAATTAGACGTTCCTTTCCCGTCATTCCGGCGTACGCCGGAATCCAGAAGGAAACGTCTCGCGTCTGGATTCTCGCTTGTGCGGGAATGATGGTCTATTATTTTTCTGAGCCCACTTTGTTTACGGAGCATTACTCGGTTTGAGAATTTTCAATACGCCGTCCGCCGGATCGTACACGTATGCCTGACCTTCCGGCAGTTGGGGCAACCTCGGACTGCGACCGGGTGCCTGATTGGGCTGGAAATTATTTGCCAGAATAATTCGTTCCCAAAACTCTTCGTGAGTGGCGGGAAACTTTCCGTGTTCCGCTTGGTACAGTTTCAAAGCATAATCAATTTGATCGAGAACGAGTCGATCCTGCACGCGAAACATTGTAGAAATCGGGACGGCAATGATGGACACAGGATTATTCGCAGAAACATTGTAATTGCCTTTGCCGCTCATTCCCGGTGCCGCATCGACCAAAACCATGTTGTTTTCGCCTTGTGCGGGTACCACTTGTTCGGGGGGGGCAGGCGGTACCTCCACCGGCTGCGGATCGTTTTGTACAACCGGCTGTCCGCCTTGCTTTTTTTTACGCGGTTGCGCCAAATCACACCCGCTTGCAAGGAGCAAGCCGACAACCAACAGCAAAATAGGAGAAAAAACATTTTTCATCGCAGTGCAAAAGCGAAAAAACTTCATCAATTCCCTGTATTATAGGTTGTGCGGAAAAATTCGCAACTCCTGCCCCATGAAGAAGAGGGGGGATGACGCATAAACGTCGAGAGCAAAAACGGATAACCCTTTGTCCGTTGAGCCGGAGTTTTTCAATAGCGATCAGGGAAGCTAATCTACGAGTCCAAAGTTTTTGAGTTGCTTTGCTGGTCGTTCGACACGTAACAGCATGGATGGTTCGGTAAACTTCACTCGGACGCATAGCGGTCATTTGTTCTATTTGTACTGTCTAACTTATTTTTCGACCATTGGCAACGCAAAAATTATGGGAAAAAGTAGTGTGCTTTCAATTACCCAATCGCCTTATATTGCCCAAATTCCGCCATGTGATGCCACGACTTCTTGACAACAGCGGGCAAACCTTTTATCATCATAGAGGACAATCGCCCAGCAACGATGAAGATTTCTGGGCTTTGAAACATCACGAAACAACAATGAGAATCAGTCGCCGTACTTTTTTGAAATCAGCCGCCATTGCCGGAAGCGCAGCACCCCTTATTATTTCGCCGCATCAAGTCCGAGGGGCGACGGCAAATGAAAAAATCCGGCTCGGTGTCGTCGGGTGCGGAGGACGAGGAGCATGGATCACCCAATTGTTTGCGAACGACGGCAATTACGAAATCGTTGCCGTAGCCGATTATCATCGAGCCGTTGCCGAAGAATGTGGTAAGAGATTTAACGTCCCGCCGGAAAAATGCTTCGGAGGGCTTTCGGGTTACAAAAAAGTTCTCGGTACCAATATCGATGCCATTGCCCTTGAAGCCGTGCCGTATTTCTTTCCCGAACACGTTCGAGCCTCCGTTGAAGCAAACAAGCATGTGTTCATGGCAAAGCCAATTGCCGTTGATATTTGGGGAACACAAGAGGTTCAGAAGTATGCCGCCCAATCGCAAAATAACGGCAAGGTTTTCCTGATCGATTTCCAAATTCCGACAGATGAATGCAACCAGAAGGTTTTGTCCCGCATGAAGAATGATGCCATTGGCAAAATTCTTTCGCTTCAAACCTACTACCATACCGGTTCGTTTGGCGACCCTCCCTTCAAAAGTTTCGAGGAGCGTTTGCAGCACCTTATTTGGGTGAACGATGACATCCTCGGAGGCGGCTACCACGTCAACGCTTGTATTCATGGTATTGAGGCGGGACTTGAACTGGTCAACAACGAGTTGCCGGTGAGTGCCCAGGGGAGTTCGCTTTGTGCCCGTCCTGATCCGCATGGGGATAGCCACACCATGTATGCGTTGACGTTCGATTTTGCCGATGGGAAGACATGGTCGCATCAAGGGATTCATCACCTGATTCCATTTTGGGTTCGTGCCGTCGGTTACGGGACTCAAGGGGTTGCTGAAATCGGCTATGTCGGGAACGCCAAAATGCGGATGGCAGGAAGCGACGAAAAAGACCTCGGCGAGATCAAAAACCTTTACGAGGCGGGGGCTTCGTCCAACATTGCCAAGTTTGCCAAAGCCGTGAGAGCGGGAGATGCCGGAAACGACACCGTAAAAATCGGGATCAATGCCAACTTTGTAACGATTCTCGGTCGAGAAGCCGGTAAACGGCGGAGTAAGGTTTTGCTCGCCGACCTGATCCGTGAAAATCATCGCTTTGAATTGGATACGACCGGTTGGAAAGAATAACCTTCGTCATTCCCGTGAAAGCGGGAATCCAGACATAGGAGATTGACCTCGTTCTTCTGGATTCCTGCCTACGCAGGAATGACAGTCAGAGCGTATGACGGTCAGAGCGTATAAAAAATTGTTTTGGAGTGACTTTCGCCGTCCACTCTCCCTCTGGGAAAGGGTTCATCATCGTCCCCTCTCCCACTGGGAAAGGGTTCATCATCGTCCCCTCTCCCACTGGGAAAGGGTTCATCATCGTCCCCTCTCCCTCTGGGAGAGGGTTAGGGTGAGGGCTTTACGACCATAGCAATTCTGAAAACGCCTTATAAAAAATAGAAAACTATTAACCAAGAAACTCCTATGAATCGTTATTGGATTACCTGCGTATTATTCGTGGTTTTCATTCCCGGCATACGGGGAGCGGAGACGACGCAACAAAAATCACCGTTCTTCCCTCTGTGCATGGACACGCACGATGAAAAGAAACGTTCCATCGAGGAACAGAACGAGATGGTGCGCACTCTTGGATTCGATGGAGTTGCCCATCTTTGGCTCGATGGACTCCCGGAGCGGGCTGCCTCGGCGAAGGCAACGAGTCTGAAGGTTTTTCAAATTTATATTCAGATCGATCTTGCCGCCGAACAGCCGTATGACGGTCGATTGTCCGAAATTCTTCCCTCCGTCAAGGATCAAGGTGCACAACTTGCACTGCTGATTTATGGGGCAAAGCCTTCGGATGCCTCCTTTGACGACAAGGCGGTTGAAATCATTCAGAAGATTCTTGATGTTGCCGATCCGCTGGGAGTACGTGTCGTTCTCTATCCACATGTGGACGCATGGAACGAAAAGGTTGCCGACTGTGTGCGGATTGCCCAACGGTTTCCCGAAAAAAAGGTGGGAGTCATGTTCAATCTTTGTCATTGGGTAGCCATTGATAAAAGCGAAAATCTCGAGTCCGTTCTCCGTTCCGCATTGCCCTACCTTGCGGCAATCACGATCAATGGAACCGATACGCCGGAAGAGGTTCAGGCGAAGACGGGAAATTGGCTCCAACCGCTTGATGCCGGTTCGTTCGATCAGGCAAAACTGTTCAAAATTCTGAACGATCTCGGCTATCACGGACCCATCGGCTTGCAATGTTACGGCATTCCCGGCGATGCGAAGATTCATCTGGAGCGGTCGATGAAAAAATGGAAATCTTTGCGTCCATAACCCATGTTCCACGAATTTCGGGACGAAATCATGACAGCGCAGTTTTCGATTCGGTTCGATGCGCCCGAATCCGAAGCGAAACGGCTCCGTGCCGTTGCCGAAGAAGTGTTCGACGAGATTCATCGGCTAGAATCTCTTTTAAGCCGATTTATCGAAGACAGTGATATAGCGCAAATCAATCGACTTGCACGGGGCGAATCGGTCGTTGTCTCGCCGGAAACGTTTCGTTGCCTTGAACGTGCTGAAGAGGCAACTCGACGGACAGAAGGGCGTTTCGATGCCGCTTACCTTTCTCCGGCGGTCAATGAGACGCAGCGCCCCTATTCCCTGTTGAGAAGTCCTCTCCGAGTCCGTTCGGAAGTGGAATCGCTTCACATTGATCTCGGCGGAATCGGCAAAGGGTTTGCACTGGAACATGTTGCACCGATCCCGTTGCGGTATGACTATTCCCGTGTTCTGCTCTGTGCGGATTCTAGTACGATGCTTGCCCTGGAACCGCCGGAACATGCACCGGGGTGGGAAGTGAGCGTTGAACGTGACGGCAAGGAGCAACGAGTCCCCTTAAATAATAGGGCGGTCAGTTGTTCGGGAACGTCGGTTCGGGGCGAGCACATTTTTGATGTCAACCGCCGGATTTGGGTGTCAGGAGCAAAACGTTGTTATGTTTTCGACCAGTCGGCGGCACTAGCAGATGCCTTTTCGACTGCCGCATTGACGATGGAATGCGACTCGCCGCATGAGGGTAGGAAAGAGCAGTTATAAGGTTTTCGCCATTTATTGTTTGAGCCGTCGTTTGACATGTTCTACTGTGGCAGTTCCCGTAACGCCAATCTGTTGGATCGTGATGGACGAAACACATCCGCCGAGCAATACCGCCTCCGGTAAAGAGAGTCCCAAGGTGAGTCCCAGCATGGTTCCGGCATT
>Ga0082212_10007185_pt1 | contig 14791 bp, 17 predicted proteins | sample TergutNt197P3_FD_71548 | JGI IMG/M metagenome (GOLD analysis project Ga0082212, IMG submission 71548) | Neocapritermes taracua P3 segment gut microbial communities from Petit-Saut dam, French Guiana - Nt197 P3 | ecosystem: Host-associated > Arthropoda: Insects > Digestive system > Gut ... | reverse complement strand
AGTTCAAGTAAACTTGACTTTGCGCTCATTCCTAGAACAATGCCGCAGGGGTTTCAAAGAATGGAACGCAAAGGTAAGAAGATTTTTGGGATGTGCAAAAAAAACTTTGGGGAGTGCAGCGATTCCGAGAGAAAAATAGACTCTTGAGTGATTAGTCGGACAATAGTGAAACAAAATGTTATACTTGATATGTGTAAATTAATAGTTGGGATACAAATTTTTGTATATTTGCGCAAAGTTATAAGCGATTTTCGCAGGGTTTTATGGACTTCTGCCCTGTGAAAATTTCAAAACAGTTTATAGAAGTCCCCTTAAAACAATTAATATGAGAAAATCATTGCGTATAAGTCATAACTCTGCAACAGTAATAAACCATATTCTTCAATTTAGTAAACCCATTTCAATGGGTGGATATACAGGTAACGGCTTAGGATTTGGCCCAACCGGGATAGGGCATCGTTGGGTTTGCGATGGCGCTTAAGAAAACAGTTACACTCAAAGGTATTTTGTGGAATTCCTTGTTTGGAGACCAGGAAAGCCATACAGCAGTGAGGGAAAAGCATCATTTGATTATCCGGACTATTTTGGAAATGGATTTGCATCGTATTTTTTTCACCATAATTGGGGGCAGAAAAACAGTTCTTACAATGATTGGTATGTAGCGTCTACTGCTATCTACCCTGATGGTGGACATAACTACCAATATTATAGAGAAGATATCTATATATCAAAACCATAATGTGAAAGCTCGTTGAGATTCTTACGAATGAAAAATATAAGATTAATAACTATTCTCCCTATCCTAATATTAAGTTGCTCTTGCACAAAATATGAAGGGGGAGATATTATGCGTACTTACAGTATCTTCATAAGTTTTAAAGATGCATCTGGAAAGAACATACTTGAAAACATTACTAATGATCATTCCGGAGAAGTCAATCATCTTGGTGGAGATAGGAATGGGTGGACAGAGATAATCGATAGCGAACTGTATAAATATGAAGCCATTTTACCGGAACCATGCTTTAAAATTACCACTTCCCCCGTTATTACCACTCCCCCCGTTGGCCCTCCGAAAGTACATCCTTTATATGTAACCAAATACGAAGATTATTACCTCTTAGAAATAGGACACACTAGCTCCAATACTTGCCTTCCTATACATACGATTAAACATATTTTAACTTGTTCTCATATCTTTGGTGACAACGCAGAGCACACACTTGTTTCCTATTGGCATCCACGAATTGGGCTTGTTAACTGCTTGCCTTTTAAATTCGAATCGGTTATTTTCAACAACTGCTACCGCATTACAGTAGATGGCAAAGAGTTTTCTGTAACGCAAGAACCATTTCGTTTCTATTCTTGGGATACTGTATCTGTTGCTTGGGTAGTATTGGACAATTAACGCAATTTCTCACAACATACAAAAGAGCGATCTCAAAGATCATTGAGGTCGCTCTTTATTGTTAGCGCAAGCGGGGTGAAATATCCCGACGGGTAGTGCTAAAAAGTGTTTAGTCTTTGGGTTATTTTTTGAAGCAACATTTGTAGGCACAGCCTGCAAGTAAAGCGCCAATAATGGGGGCTACCCAAAAGAGCCACAGTTGTTTCAATGCCCAACCACCCACAAAAATAGCCTGACTGGTACTGCGTGCAGGATTTACGGAAGTGTTTGTTATGGGAATTGAGATGAGGTGGATGAGGGTAAGGCATAAACCAATGGCAATGGGGGCAAAACCCTTGGGGGCGCGTTCATCTGTGGCACCCAAAATCACGATGAGGAAGATGAATGTCATGGCAATTTCGGTCAATAAACCCGATAACATATTGTAGCCCCCTGGGGAGTGTTCCGCATAACCGTTGGCGGCAAATCCTCCGATAGAGTTAAAATCGGATTTCCCTGAAACAATCAGATAGAGAAGTCCGGCGGCTACCGTAGCGCCCAAAACTTGGGCAACAATGTAGGGCAGAATCTCTTTTGCGGAGAAACGTCCTCCCATCCATAACCCAAAGGTAACTGCCGGGTTGAGGTGACAACCGGAGATGTGCCCAATGGCAAAGGCCATCGTTAGCACGGTTAGGCCAAAAGCGAGCGAAACGCCTGCAAAGCCAATGCCAAGTCCAGGGAAGCCGGCGGCAAATACGGCGCTTCCGCATCCGCCCAAAACCAACCAAAAGGTTCCGATAAATTCAGCTGTAAGTTTTTTTGTCATAATTGTAAGTTTTTAGGTGTAAATGTTTAATATAAAAAATTCTTTTTATCAAAGCAACTCTTTTACCATTGAAGATATCATCTTTCCGTCTGCTTTTCCTGCCAACTCTTTGGAGGCAATTGCCATTACTTTACCCATCTCTTTTACTGAGGTAGCTCCACATTGAGAAATAATCTTTGTTATAGCGGAAGTTAATTCTTCTCTTGAGAGCTGTTTGGGCAGATATTCGTTCATAACGGCAACCTGCTTGGCTTCGTATTCAAATAAATCGTTTCGTCCTTGCTCTTTATAAATATTTGCAGACTCTTGGCCCTGTTTTGCCAATTTTTGGATGATTTTCAAAACTTCGGAATCAGGGAGGTGATCAATGCCTGCTCCTGCAGTTTTGGCCTCAATGATGTATTTTTTTATGTTACGTAAAGTTTCTAGACGTACTTTGTCCTGTGTCTTCATGGCGCTCTTAATGCCCTCATTGATTTCTACTTCAAGATTCATAACTAAAAAATTATTGTTGTGCAAATATAGTAATTTTGGCAGGTATTAAAAATGTTTTTACTTTTGTCGCTCTCAAACAGGTTTGTTTGTGGTTTTTTGAAATTTTGGGCTCGGGTGGTGGAATAGGTAGACACGCAGGACTTAAAATCCTGTGGGCAGCAGTGCCCGTACGGGTTCGATTCCCGTCCCGAGCACCATTTCTGTAAAATCATCGCTTAAAATCAATAGATTGCGGCGGTGATTTTTTTGTTAGCGCACATTTTTGCGCACAAATTTCAACTTTATCCCCACGCCCCGCATCCCCAAAGATAATCAATTATTTCAAACAAAAAGGCTACCCGAAAAATCAGGTAGCCCATCTTTACAATTTTCGCACTATCGATTGTATCTCGGTGTTTTTGCTGCCAATGCTTCCAAAACCTTATTAGGCTCGAACAGCACAACCCTATCATACTGAATGTAAGGAACGACTCCCTCATTCTTCATCTTTTGTGCTACACTCCTGCTTATCCCAAGAAAGTTGGCCAAGCCTTGAATCCCCTTGATGACAGGAGTGGATGCGGATGATAGGTTTTCTACTCCTCCCGCAAGAGCCTCTACTCTTCTGAGAAGCTCAGTCAGCAGAGGCTCGAGGGAGAGAGTATTTACCATACTACAGGTAAAGAGAGATTTGGCATTGCCTGATAGATTTTACCATCTATCTCTTTGCCATTCTTTTTCTTGCTTCGCTTTACACCATCGCTTTCCCAAGTACCCCATTGCTTGAAGAAGAAAGCGATGCCTGAATAGTCCGCCTGCATTTGGATGGATTTTACCCATTGAAATGAAACAGGAGGAGCATATCCATTATATATGAGGTGTGCTGAAAAAGAGCAGGAAACACAGAAATTAAGACAAATAAGGTTTCTGCAACACACTTTTTATGTAAAGATAGCCTAAATTTGCATCAGCAACAGCCCCGATGTATAAATGTTTCTTACCTTTGCGGCGCAATCCGTGAGGTGAGCAAATGTACTTAAACATGAAAGTGTTTGATTTATTCTCTCGGTAGAATCTGGTAAATTCAGTGTAGACGAGAATAGGTTGACATTCTCGCGCCAAATGGGTGTCGGGGTCTGTTGCTTATTTCAGTCTACAGGTACACCAGAACCTTACCGATGGGGTACTTCAGCAGTCCTGACGCTTTCTTTACTTAATAATGCTGCTTTGGGGCTGGGTGGCAGAGAAATTCTAATCTTTTGTGAATATCATGAAACTAAACCCCTTCCAAACCAAAGGCGATCTTTGGGCTGTAATTCTTTTTTTTCTTGCAATGCTGGCACTGGTATGCTCGGCAGTTTTTCATTGGTAATATGGGCATATCTTACACTCCAAAACCTTGGAACAAAGGTGATACAGTAGGAGCTATCCTTGGTATTATTCTGTTTATTTTTATAATTGTCATGGCTATGATAGTTGGCTAAATTTTCCTCTGTATTCTGCTAACTATCTGAAATCAATCCATTAATAAGAACCAAATATTAAATTTAAAAAGCATGAAACCAAATATTTACAAACTTATTCATCATACATATCTTATGATGCTCTGCGTTGCAAGTTCTATCCTTGTTGGGTGTACTTGGGAGGAGCAAAACGTAGATGAAAGTACTAATGGAAAAACTAAACTGATATAAAATATGACTTTCACATCACACGATACAGAAACTGGAGATTACGAATCAATTTTGTGGGAATATACCTATGATGATAAACACCGTATAACAAGCATTATAGTGAAAGGAAATGATCATCTGGTTGGAGTGACGACTTTTTCATATGTTAACAATCAGATTGTTGTAAATGGAGACCTTTCTGAAGGTACGTATTCTCTTGACAATAATGGTTATGTAATAAGGGTTTGCGGAGATAATGTTGATGCTTCTTTATGTGAATACTCAAATGGATACATTGTAAAGGAAAGAAACAGTGAAAAATCAATCACCTACTCTTGGGAGAATGGAAATCTAATCAAAATAATAGAAGATGACGGTTTCTATCGACGTACTCGCGTCCTTTCATATAATAATGTGGAAAATAAACTGAATATTGGTAAATTTGGATATGGAATATACGAGAAGTATCCTATTGGAGGTGCTGAATCTGTGGGTTGGTTCACTTTTACATACTTTGATTTTATTGCTTTTAAAGGTTGGACAACCAAAAACTTTCCTGTAAGTGAAACATGGAGTTATCGTGAGGGTAACGAGAGTACAACCAGATATACATATACCTTTGATTCTGATGGTTATCCCACTCAATTACTGATGAATGTATCAGGGGGTGTTTCGACAGTCACCTATACTTACTATTAGCACATCCAGCATTAAACCAAAGAAGGTTTTTAACAATTTTGATTAAATTTCGTAGTAGTTACATTAATGAGTTTTTGGGAAAAACTAACTCCACCTAAAGTTAGAAAATGGAATGAAGCCTCTGAATATGCATGGGTTTGTTTGCTTAAAATGGCAAATTTTTTGGGTGATCATAAAAGAGAAAAAACAGCTGGAGGTTATATTCCACCTTGGAAATTCCAACTGGTCGCAACTGAAGAAGAGTATGAAAATTTTATTTCCACAAGTAAAGAATTGGAACATTGCATTCAAATCATGAAAGACAACTTTGAACCTCCCACGATATGCTATTCAGAAAGAGATGTTACGTATTGGAATAATGTAAAAAATAACACTAAATTCCTGATACAGCAATATGTCAATATGATAAAGAAGTTTAACTCTGCAGAGAAGTTCTTGAAAAATAAATAATCATGTGGTGGAATAAAATACGAGAATGGTTCTCTAATCTTTCTGAACGAAGAAAATGTATCTCAGATTTTAATAATGCTGCGAGTGATGCTTTTATCAGAAATACTGTTCCCGTTTATATGAAAGCAGAAATATCCTTTGGCAACAAAAATTATAAACACATAATGTCAAATTTGTTATTTTCAGGGTTTAGGATAAAGACTATCTCTGGACGTTTTCTTACAAATGATGAAGTTGAATATGTGGGGATCGTCATTGTTTCTAATCAAGAATTAATGCGCAAATTGGTTACGTTAGGGTTTGATACGCTCGAAATATATAGTCCAAGCGGAGGAAAAGTAAAAGACTGGAGATTAACTTCTATTATGCAAATAGGTCAATAGAGAAGAAATACAATAATAACGAAGATAACTTTTCTTTAGTAAAAAAAACTATATGAAACCAAAAGAAATCCTTAAACGCATCTATTACGCCTTGACGAGCGGTTTGTTATTAATTGTCATAAACCGAATGTTAGGCTACTGCCCACATTCGTCAATATCGATTGCCATTACCATGATTATTGGAATGGCATATTGTTGGATAATGAGCCGACACAACAATAAACGTGACAGTCTGATAATATACAGTATTATTCTACTGGCATTCATTTTTGTTATAGCATATAATTTGGCGGCTTTCAGACATTATTCTAACATCTTGTTGGGAGCAAGAGGCACCATGTTACATGTGTGCAGCGCTTGTATGGCAGTAGTCGGTTTTTATTCCAATACAAAGTATGACAATATCCTGCCAAACCAATCCAAAACAATAAGTATCGTATTTCGAGTATTTAGTTGGATTGGGCAGATTGTTGTTTGGGTCTATATTCCAATTTTTGGTTAAACAAAAAACGATAACTTAGGACCATGTGCAGGTTACATACGATGAATGATATCAGAGTTTTTATTAATATCGTTTTGAGTACTGTCTTTATAATAAGTTTATTTACAGAGTGTATGAACTCCAATATGAAACCTAAAGTTGTAAAATCTCAAGATTCTATACCTAAGGAATATATGGATTATGTGACTATTAAAAAGCCAGAACTGCCTACTGTGAAGAGCCTTTTGCACGAAGATTCGCTGTTACTCTCTGTATATATTGATGAAAGGATTACAAAGTACCTTGACTTCGAGGAAAAACAGGCTACAGTCGATTTCATTAAATCCTCTGAATTTGGAGATGCTCCTTATACGAGCATTGGGCAAATTGATAGAGAATTGCATAAGATTATCAACTGGAACTCGAATGTACCATGTTCCTCTTTAGAGTTGGCTCATGGTTTTGACGACATATTTCTGAATAGATTGATGTTCCATCTTTCAAATTCTCTAACATTTCGTTACAATCTGCCTTTGACAACGTCTGTTGAGGGGAACCGGGGAAGACTATCTGTCCTGCAAACTCCTGACAGGAAGTATAATCTGTATAATTACTGCGATACAGGTTGGGGCACGATAACATCTTATTCCTATATAAATATCCTGCAATATAAAGATAGTTCAGGCAATATTCGATACAATTGGTGGCCTGACCATTCCAAAGATTTTGATGGGGATTATTATGCTTTGCATCAGTTTACATATAAGGGAGAGACTCATTATGTTTTCCTTAGCTGCAATAATGGAGGGTCGAGTATGAGCTGGAACTATTGTATGGAAATCGCTACAATTGACAATGGCAGAATGATATTTCATGCAAATTTTTTCCCTGAAGGCAATTACGAGCCGCATACGGTTTCTGAATTATTCAAGAACAAACAAGGGGAGTGGGACGAGCGTAAAGTCCCTGCATATGACGTGTACATTTGTGGTATTGATCACGGCGAAGAATTGGATGTGGAATACGACCCAGCAACCAAAACAGTATCATATAACGAATATTATGAATTTGAGGCCAATGGCAAAGGAAAAGAAGGCAAGTTCAGACGTGCTAAATGGAGCTTGGTCATGCCGAAATAACTATAACTACTAATATGAAAAAGTTAATTTACTTATTACCAATAATGTTCCTCTTTATATCATGTGAAGCGAACAGAAAAGCTCCTAAAGCTCCAATTGAAAATATTGCTCAAACTGAACAGGATACTGTAAAAGTAGAAAAAACTGCTGTAATTCCAGAAGAAGATAATGTGCCAGACGAATATATTCGTTATCAGATTAAAAAACATTTATATAAAGATAGTATTACTGGGTTCTTTAAAACGAAAAAACTTTCTGATTTCAAGAAGGATTCTATGGAAATAGTCTCATTAATTCGAACATGTGAGCCTATTGAGATTATGGTTGACGAGCCTTTGATTATTCCTATGTATGATGGTTACTGTACAAAAATGATTAATATTGTTTACAATCAACCCATAAATGGATATAAATTAAAGGTGACGTGTGAACTTCACTGGTTATACTGGAAACGGAAAACTGCTGCAATGATGGAGTTTATGAATGAACGCACAGGAAAAACAACCTATATCTTTAATACTAACTTTTCTGTTTCAACGAAAAATGATTCTTTTTGGACACAAGTAGTAGATGATTATAAAGGAGAACATAATTTTGACTATAATGAAACTGTGAAAATTGATAAGGACTCGTTAATACGAATACCTTCTGAATATGGAAATAATGAAGACAGTAAAAATACGAATGATATTATTTACAATCAACCCATATCGGGATATAAACTAAAAATCACATATGATCGTAATTTTGAATGCCTTAGCAGTGACCCTACTCCAGTAATGATGGAGTTTCAGAATGAACGTAATGGGACAAAGTTTTATATCTATAATCCACATTTTTATGTACCTGATTTAAACCATGATGAAACGATATTCATGGATTATGATTATGCTGAAGAACATAAATATTTGCCACTTATGGGCAGAGATTTTAATACCAGCAATGCACCTTTTATCTTTTTTGACATAGATTTTGACGGAGAGGAAGAACTTTTAATTACATGTCCGAATGCAGGACAGCGAGGGTGTACGGTTTATCAAGTATATAAGATTAGAGGAGGTACGGTTAAGCAATTAACTACTCCCCCTTTTGACGACAGGATAGATGACTTGTGCAAAATCGTTCCTGAAGACAAAACTATTATTGTACATGGTTCTGATGGAATTGACGATTGGACGAATGAATACTACCGCCGTCTTCCTAACGGGAAATTCGAGTTCTATAAAATAGAAGAAATGGCTTTTCCTTTCTTTTATATCAATGAGAAGAAGTAACTCTCCCTTGAACTGAATCCTCATTTTTGCTCCAAACGACTTCCCAAAGAAAGCATATATGACTATTTAGATATCAGGCTTACCAAAAATGCCTTGTTTGTTGTGACTGGGCCTGTATTCATTAGTAATAATGGCTCAATTGGACAAGGCAAGGTGACTGTACCAAGCTATTATTATAAGGTGGTCTATTCCCCAACGAAAGGAGGGATAGGTTTTTTATTACCTAATCAGAAAATAAGCAGCAAGTTACCGAGTTGGCAGATTTCTATTGAAATGATAGAATCGCAGGTTACTTGGTGTGAATAAGGGAAAAATCCTTATCTTTGCATGGACAAAAAAGGTAAAACCATGAAAACAATTAACGTGCAACTATCAGATTTAGAGTACAACATTGACCCCCTATCCCGAAGGGCCACCCGAAGGCTATCCTTTTTTGATAAATCAAAAAAGGCAATGACAGATTTATGTACTTTTTCTTTTCATTTCGATTTTTTTTTGATTCTTTTAATGTGCTTTTAACGACTAGTGTATTCATTGTTTTTTCAATATGTATTTAGAGTTCGTATTGAGGTTATTACTTATTTTTCATTGGTATAACATTGTTGTTGATGTTGGCTATTTCGAGAACTACCTCTCATAGTTTCTCGAATGGGAAATCAATATAAATAGTCATTTGTCAAAGCAGAAGTACTATCAGGTCTTTTTTCTTCTCATTGACTCTCCTTTGAGGATTATCTTATGAGAGGCATTAAAGAGTCTGTCCAAGACGGCATCTGCAACCGATTTTTCGGTAATGACCTCATACCATTTTTCCAACGGGATTTGTGAACCTATAACCACAGATTTGACGGCAAATCTGTCTTCGATGATTTCCATTAACGTCAGGGAGGCCATACTGTCGAATGACTGCATACCAAAATCGTCAATGATAAGCAGTTCCTGTTTTTCGATCTTTTTCATCTCTTTCATATACGATCCATCCACCCGTGCTAATTTCAATGCGTTGAACAGTTTTTGGGCGTTTCGATACATAACCTTATACCCCATCAAGCAAGCTTGATTGCTTAGTGCCGATATGATATGGCTTTTGCCGAGTCCTGTGGCTCCGGTAATCAAGATATTCTCTGCTCTCTTGAGGTAATTGCAATCAATGAACCGCAGCATACAGTTCTTGTCCAAGTTGCGGGGATGTTGGTAGTCGATTTCCTCCATAGAGGTGTGGTAGCGAAATTTGGCATTTTTTACCAATCGGGTGATCTTCCGGTTTTCATGCTCTTCCCATTCTGCCTGAACCAAAACCGTCAATAAATGGTCGATAGTGAATTCGTTGCAAGACTTACTCTCAAGGATACCCTTAAACGACTGTTGCATACCAAACAGTCGTAACTGCTTCATCTTTTCTAATGTTGCTTCATTCATACTTTTAATTGTTTATTTGTTATTGTTACACATTGTTTTATAATAATCCGCTCCACGAAGATTTTCGTGAGGCGAAAGTTGTGGTGTCATTTCTGCGGATTCGCCCTCCTGTACCAATTTATCCGTACCGTTACGGATAACCCTTGAGATAAATCCATAGTTGTAGGTGTTCATCTGAATGCCCATTTGACACGCTTTAATCAGGCGCTCACGACCTGCCTTCCCGTCCATAGATAACACACCGGCGCAAGCCCTGTAAAGTGTCTCATGATAGGCTCGTTGGGAAAGGATGCCTTCAATATAAGTCTGCACGATTGGATGGATAACCGATGCCCAACGGGTAAATTTTTCAGGACTCCATTCCGATACATACCGGTGATGCGAAGGAAGGTGTTCCGCAATGGTGGTGTACTTGTACGCCCTTTGTTCCCTTATGTGACAGGCAATGCGTTCACCGTTCAGATAGATGCTTACTTCCCTTGATGTGTAGGATAATTTTACCTTCTCTCCGATATAACGATAGGGGATACTGCTAATGTTTATCTTCGCTGAGTTGGATATGAGCGTTCTTCATTACCGTTACCACCCCGGTTCTCTTTATCTCATACCGCTCCTGTGGCAAAGGTTGCAATGTCTGTATTTCGACCCCTTCAAATGATTGTTTGCGCGAAAACGACTTCCCTTGAAAAAACATACCGTTATGCTTCTCTATACACACAAGTATCGCCCGGTTCAACTCTGACAATGAAAAAAAGGTAAGGGCTGAAAGTTCAGCATGAACACGGGTATAGAGAATACGGACATGATTTTCTACCAATGATTTATCGCGAGGCTTATAACTCCGGGCAGGCATGACAGCACATTGATAGTGATTGGCCATATCTAAAAAATCTTCGTTCAGACATGGCTCGTATCGGCTACTCCCGGTAACGGCGCTCTTGAGATTGTCCGGTACCAATACTTTCGGAACTCCTCCAAAATAGTGCAACGCATTTTGTACTCCGGTTATAAAATCCTCCTTACGCTGACTGTGGGAAGATTCGGCATAAGTATATTGACTGTATCCCAATACCGCTACAAAAAACTCACATTCAATAACTTTTCCTGTACCATACTGAACATATGAAAGTACCTTGCCGGCGTAATCTATGAACAGTTTGTCCTCCGCTTCATGTTCAAAATGCATGGTGGGTTGCTTGCTCTTTCTGTATCGACGGTAGTAATAACAAAATTGCGAGTATTGATACCCCTCAGGATGGGACGCTTTATACCTGCACCAAAGACGATGAAGTGTGAAACCCGTCTTTTCCAACTCCGCACTGATATCCGGAAACAGTTGCGTGAGCTCATGTAATTTGCTGTCTGCTACATCTCTCCCTCTTAAAAGATGGGCTAAAACCTCATTATTCAAACTCAAAAGTTCTGTAACATCATCTCCACGTGATGCTATTCGCCGAAGATAATGCCTGACGGTGTTCTTCGACATTCCAAGGGCGCGTGAAATGCTCTTTATGCTTTGACCCTGTTCGTATAGACGTAATAATTGCTTTAGCATACCGATTTCTATTGCTGTTCCTGCCATTGTTGATATTCGTTTAGTGTATTAGTTTGACTAATGTACTAAACTTATCTCCTCAGGATAGCCGGATAGATTGCCAAATTCGCTTACAGAGAAACAAAAAACACGCTCTCTGTTCACTGAATATTGACACCATAATTTGAAATCTAAACAGACGAACTGCTTACTGCAAAATGGGGGGTCAATATCGCCGTAATGGGGGGTCAGCTTCGCCGTAATAGGGGGTCAGGTTGCTGCGGAATTTGCACTCCACCCTATTTTTTGTCTTTTTTAGGTTATTGTCAAGTATCAAGATAATCATATCTTTTGTAACAACTTGGTTATCTCGAAAAATTTCATGTAAAGTAGATTGAATGAGCTTTAGGTCATTATTAATAAAGTTGTACGCTACAGATTTTCCATCTCGAATTCCATAACAGTTCTTTTTTACCTCCTGAATCCGAGTAATCTTTCCTGTTTCCTCGTCTATTTTCTTGATATTAACCCAACGAGAAGCATCAACTCTGTAGCCTGTAACATAGCACAAGCGCCCTTTAAAACTAATGTCTGCATAAATGCGTACGTTTTCTGTTTACCGTCAGTACCGCTTCTGTTATCCAAAATAAAGTTGCAGGTGTATTTCATAATTTGTGAACGGAATAAAATTGCGCACAAATATGCGCACAAATTTTCAAAGTACCAAATAATCTTTAAAAATCTTCGATAACATCTTAATACTGAAAATCAATATATTTATAGTCTTCGATAATTTCTAAAAAACCAAGAAAACCTATAATTTGTACTCCTGTCCCGAGCACCACTATGACAAAAATGCGATTGATGATCAAATGATTACAGTCGCATTTTTTGTTTACATGCATTTATACATGCAAATTATTTGTTTTTCCTCTTTCGTTTTTTTCCAACGAATTGAGAAATAGTATTCTTAATGAGAAAGAAGAAGATAAACCTGACATTTTTTTGGTTGTCGGCACTAGAGAAGCTGTGCAGATGGCAACAAAGAGGAGGATGATTGCCATAGATCCAAAGGTGAGGGCAAGGAAAAGGGAATAGATTAAGAAAGTGTACAAGATGATTACGATCAGGATAGAAAGAGCGCTCAAAAAATATTTCCAAATGAGTTGCCATTTAGTAGCAAGAGGGTATAAGAGGTTGTGGATAAGGAGAGCAATCATCAAGATTGTTGGCCATTGAAAAAGGTAGGTGGCTCCGTGAAGTATAAAGGCCGAGATGAGCGTCAAGAAGAGAAACAAGATAATCACTCCTAGTGTGAAATCTGTGAACGAACACTTGAGTATGAGGCAGAGTTGAAAAGAATAGAAACCCGCGACAATGACTAGCAATGCAAGGATAATTGTAAATCCATAATCAAAAGGAACGTATGGCATATAGAATAAATCAAAGCGATTATGAGTCAAGGCGCCAATCCCTTTTGTCGCAAAATATCCTAAGATCACAGTGCACAATAAAAAGAGAATCAAGATACAAAGAGAAAGGAGTATCTTTTTTGGAGAGACTGCTCTTTTTTTGGAGGCAATCAGAATGCAAATGATGGCTAAAATGCTTGTTATGAGGATAAAAATCCAAGAGAGGGTTTGGGAGTAGTGGATCAGGAAACCGGGGAAGAGGGTAAAAAAGACGGCGCTGTTTTTTGAGATAAAATGATCGTGATTGCTGTACAGTGGGTTGTTGATATATTCCAAAACTAAAGGAAATATTTGTTCGCCGTAGAATTGGATGGTGGCCATATCTGCGTTGTGAAGGTTATCTTCCGGTGTGTGGTAATATTTGAGGTTGTTAAGGGTTGCAAAATTCAATCCTTGAAAGCCGGCTCCGATAAACGGAGTAAAATCGGTATCGTTGGGGAGGTAATGATAGACATCAGCTGCAACCGAAAAAGAAAACGGCAAGTGAGTTCTGCTGTAAAATTTTATGAGGTTGTTATTCAGATCACTTGTTTGGAACATATAGAGTGGCCCTTTATTGCCTCTTGCTTCCAAATTGAGAACAACAGAAACATCCCTTAGCCAATGGGAGTGCTCTTTGATAAGGGCAATGGCGCCTCCTAACGCAACCTCCTCGGCATCTGTAAAGGCAAATTTTACACCGTTGACGAGTGTGTTTGAAGCGGCATAATCATTCAAAAGTCGCATGATTTCGAGAAGGGTAGTAATTCCATATCCGTCATCAGCAGCGCCAAAAGAACCATCGGTGCCCACGCCATACTTCTCTTTGTAAGGAGAGGAGTCGTAATGAGCCACGAGGAGCATAAAAGAACCGCTTTGTCCAGGAATCTCAGCATAAATGTTGTGGATGTTGATCAACTCTTTGCTGCGTTTTTTTTGATTTGTACCTGTGATTGGATGATGTTTGACTCTTTCCCACTTGATGTGCTCAAAACGGTCAATTTCCTCTTGAAGATATATTCGAATATTCTCTATTTCAAGGGTATCAAAAACAGAATGTTGTTTATGGGCAATGGAATGAAGATGGTGATATGCTCTTTTTGCAGAGAAACTGTCATCTCCACTCTTAGGTTTGGGTGAGGAGAGGGTACAGAAACAAATGAACAAAGCCAAGATTGATATTCCGCACAAGATAATGATTCCTGTTCTTTTTGAAAGATAGTTGAGTAGTCGCTTCATGGTAGTGTGTGTATCTAAGAACAAAGATAAAAAGATTTGTGATTGTTTGCAAGATAGAAAAATAACGTTATCTTTGCAGCCCCGCGATTTGTGCGGATTTATGTTTAACTAACTAAAAAACACCAAATTAACAACCAATGCCTGGATTAATTGGAAAGAAAATCGGAATGACATCCGTTTTTGGTGCAGATGGTAAAAATATACCCTGCACTGTGATTGAAGCTGGTCCGTGTGTTGTTACGCAAGTTCGTACGGTAGAAAAAGATGGTTATGCCGCCATACAACTTGCCTATGACGAAAAAAAGGAGAAACACACCAGCGGTGGTCTGCTCGGCCACTTTAAAAAGGCACAAACCACG
>Ga0082212_10007184_pt1 | contig 14791 bp, 11 predicted proteins | sample TergutNt197P3_FD_71548 | JGI IMG/M metagenome (GOLD analysis project Ga0082212, IMG submission 71548) | Neocapritermes taracua P3 segment gut microbial communities from Petit-Saut dam, French Guiana - Nt197 P3 | ecosystem: Host-associated > Arthropoda: Insects > Digestive system > Gut ... | reverse complement strand
GGAAGGGTCACGAGACATATCAGGATATCATGGGCGTAAAGCGCCCCTTTGACGAAAAAGTGGTTGTTCAAGAGCTGCTGTCGCAGCTGCATGAATAACGCCCGGGGAGTGTGCATCAATGCTTCGGTTGATTCTGGCGCTTGTGTTATCGGTGGCCGCGATGCTGATCATCGGCCCCCGTGTGCTGCCGGTTCTGCGCAAGCTCAAATTTGGACAAACCATCTACGAACTGGGCCCGCAAAGCCATAAGGTCAAACAGGGAACCCCTACCATGGGCGGGCTGATGTTCGTGCTTGCTATGCTGCCGCTCGCGCTGCTGTTTACCCAGGGCAGCCTTGAGGCGTGGTTGTGGCTGTTCCTTTACCTGGCCATGGCCGCCCTCGGTTTCATGGACGACATGTTTAAGGTGGTTTTGCATCGCTCCTTGGGCCTGACGGCCCGGCAAAAATTGTTGGGGCAATTCGCCGCCGTGCTGCTGTTTTTATTCGCCGTAAATACGCTGCTACAACGCGGTACCGACCTGGTTTTCCCCTGGTTTGGCTGGCACTGGCAACTGGGCCCCTTCTACTATGTGCTGATATCCGTCTTTTTGGTGGGTATGATAAACGGCGTAAATTTGACTGACGGTTTGGACGGGCTGGCTACGGGAGTATCCTTACTGGTATTCGTCGGATTATGGTTTTTATGCCGTTTTGCCGCGATTACTCCGCCGCTTACGGGCCCGCATTATGGGGAGCTGACTTATGTGGCCGCTGCTATGTGTGGTTGTTGCCTGGGTTTTCTCTTCTACAACCGTCATCCGGCCCAGGTTTTCATGGGTGATACCGGCTCGTTAGCCTTGGGGGGCGCGGTGGCGGCGTTGGCGGTGCTGTTGAAGGCGGAAGTTGTGTTGCTGCTATTGGGCGGCGTGTATTTGCTGGAAGCGTTCTCCGTGATGATACAGGTGACCAGCTATAAATTGTGGGGCAAGCGGGTGTTTCGCATGAGTCCATTACACCATCACTTTGAGGCGGTATGGGGAGAGCGTCAAACGGTAAGGCGGTTTTGGCTGCTGGCGGCAATTTTAACGTTTATTGCAGTAATGATTTTTAATGGGTGATTTTCAATTGCCCATTGGTTTATCTGGGGGTAGTGGTATGGAGTTGCGGGGTAAGGATATATTGGTTCTAGGGGGAGGCCTTTCCGGTTTGGCGGCTTGCCGCTTTCTGCTGTCCCACGGCGCTCGCGTAACATTGTCCGATAACAAGCAGCGGCGAGATCTGCCAAAAGAGGCTCAAGCACTGTTTAGACGTGGTGTAAGCTTCCTGCATCAGCGCTATTTGCCCACCAGTTTGCCGTGGCAGTTATGCGTTAAAAGCCCAGGCGTACCGCCGGATATACCGTTATTGCAGTTACTAAAGCTGGCGCAAATACCGGTATGGGGAGAATTGGAGCTGGCTTTCCGCTATGCCAAGGCGCCCATTGTCGCTGTTACCGGTACCAATGGCAAGACCACCACTACGGCTCTCTTAGGCTATATATTGCGGCAGGCTGGGCTAAAAGCGCTGGTGGCCGGTAATATCGGCGAGCCTTTGATTGCCCATGTTGATGAGCCATACGATTATATCGTGGCTGAAACATCCAGTTTTCAGTTGGAGGATACAGAGCTTTTCCATGCCACAGGGGCGTTGTTTTTGAATCTCAGCCCCGATCATCTTGATCGGCACGGTGATATGGAGCATTACCGGGCAGCCAAGGCGCGGATACTGCAGCATCAGCAGGTGACGGATTTTGCCGTCTTTAATCAAGATGATGCGGCGGTAGCCGCTTTAGCGAAGGATACCGTGGCGCGGCGTCTCTTTTTTAGCCTGCAGCAGCAGGTCGCAGAAGGCGTGTTTTTACGGCAGGGGCAACTCTGTATCCGGGAAAAGGGGCATAATACGCCTGTTGTGCTCGGGGAACGCATCTATATCAAGGGGCGGCACAACTGGCAAAACGCCATGGCCGCTGTAGCTGCCGCTTATGCCCTAGGCGTAAAGCCGACCTTGATGGCAGAGGCTTTGACCACTTTCCCGGGGGTGGAGCATCGCCTAGAATTTGTTTGTGAAATAGATGGTGTGACCTATATCAACGATTCCAAGGGCACCAACCCTGATTCTACAGAAAAAGCCCTCTTAGCCTACGACCAGCCGCTGGTACTGATTGCCGGAGGCTATGATAAGAAAGCGGATTTTTTGCCGCTGATGAAGCTGATCAAGGAAAGGGTGCGTCATCTGGTAGTGTTGGGGCAAACGACGGAAGCGTTGCTGTCTGCCGCACGGACGGTTGGTTATAACTGCGTAAGCCACGCCGAAAACCTTGATGAGGCGGTGGCTATGGCACGGGAGCAGGCGCAAAGCGGTGATATCGTACTGCTTTCACCGGCTTGCGCCTCCTGGGATATGTTTGATAATTTCGAGGCTCGTGGAAACCGTTTTAAAGAACTGGTAAAAGCTTGAAGTATGCTTTTGTGGAGAAAGCTATGCGCGGTAAGAACAAAACACATCCCGATTGGGGAATACTTATAGCCAGTCTCGGCTTGTTGGCCGTAGGCTTGATCATGGTTTTTAGCTCCAGTGTGTATGTTGCCACCTATAAGTTCGACGACGCCTTTTATTATCTGCGCACCCAAGGCATTGCCGCAGCCTTAGGTTTAGTTTGCATGTTTTTGGCGTATCATGTTCGCGTGCGCTATTTGCAATGGTTGGCCTGGCCGTTTTCCCTGATAGTGTTGGCATTGCTGATTTTTATGGTGGTCAGTACCAATATCCCCACTATCGGTGGAGTACGGCGTTTTTTACGCGTATTCGGTTATGGGTTTCAGCCCTCTGAACTATGCAAGCTGGCCATGCCTTTGTTTATGGCGAAGCTTTTAAGCGATAATTTGTCGCGTATCCGGGAGTTTAAAAAAGCTTTTGCGCCAGCCCTCGTCGCGGTATGCTTGCCAAGTGTGCTGATAGTGGCTCAAAGCGATTTTTCCTCCGGTGTGGTGATAGCCTGCACGGGTTTTATCATGATGTTTTGCGTCGGCATACGCGGCCTTTATCTTCTGGGTACGGTAAGTTTGGGCGTCGGCTTGGGGGCTTGTGCCATCATCATGGAACCTTACCGTCTCTTGCGCCTCTCTTCGTGGCTGGATCCCTGGAGCGATCCCGGCAATGCCGGGCTCCAGATGGTGCAATCGTTACTTGCACTGGGCAATGGCGGTCTTACCGGTGTAGGCTTGGGCGCGGGCGGTTCCAAATGGTATTATCTGCCGGAACAGCATAACGATTTCATTTTTTCTGTGTTAGGGGAAGAACTGGGTTTTATAGGCGCGATTCTTGTCATTTTCCTTTTTGTGCTGCTGTTCTGGCGCGGTCTGACGGTAGCTGCCCATACGGAAGATTGCTTTACCAGTCTGCTGGCCTTGGGGCTTACCGCCTCGCTGGGCGTGCAAACCATCATAAATCTAGGCGTAGTCACCGGTTTGCTGCCTGTGACCGGAGTTACGTTGCCTTTCATAAGCTATGGCGGCTCTTCGCTTATTGTCTCACTCATTGCGGTGGGTTTGCTGCTGAATATCTCGCGGCTGCCAAGAGAAACATTATAAGTGTAAACTGGAGGAAATATGGCGGAATCTAATACTCAGGACACAGATCGACTAATGGGCAAGGATCACTTGCGTATAGTAGTTTCCGGCGGTGGCACTGGCGGACATATTTATCCGGCCTTGGCTATTGCCGCCGCTCTCCATAAACACTGTGGGGCGCAGATACTTTATCTGGGGGGTAAGACCGGGCTTTCAGGCGGTCTGCCAAAAGAGCAGGAATTGGCGCTTGCTGCTGGCTGGGAGTATCAGGGCGTATCCGCCACCGGGCTTTCCCGCCGTTCCCTTAGCATAGCGCAGGATATTATGATTAATCTTCGTGGTGTGGGCGAGGCTAAGGAGATTTTACGGCGTTTTATTCCCCATGCGGTGATCGGTACGGGTGGTTACGCCATGGCGCCTACGCTACGCGCGGCGGTTTCCTTAGGCCTGCCCACGCTACTACATGAGCAAAACGCCTATCCGGGCTGGGCCAACCGTTATTTGGCCAATAAAGTAGATATGATCTGCCTTTCCTTAGAGGCCGCCCGGTCTCATTTTCCCGCCGCCACCCGCATGCTGCTCACCGGCATGCCGGTGAGGGCGGAGATCATGAGTACCGGGCGGGAGGCTGCTTATAGATTTTTCGGTATTGCTGAAGCGGAACGAGAACGGCCTACGCTGCTGGTAACCGGAGGTTCACAAGGGGCGCGGCGCTTAAACGAGGCTGTTTGCGGCTGTTACGAGGAATTGTTGGCCGCCGGTTTTCGTATTTTGCATCTGACCGGCGAAGCACATTATGAAAAATGCCGGGCCGCCGCAGCCGGACTCGGGCAGGAAAATCTATACATCTTGCCGTATATTAAAGAGATGCAATATGCTCTGGCTATTGCCGATTTGGCAATAGCGCGGGCCGGAGCTTCCTTCCTGGCCGAGGCTGCCATAACCGGGCTGCCCGCCCTGCTGGTTCCGTATCCTTATGCGGCCAACGATCATCAAACTCTAAATGCCCAAACCTTTGCAGAGGCTGGGGCGGCGCGTTTGATACCTGATAAGTTGTTGGATAACGTATCACTGGCTTTTCAAGCGCGAAAATTGTTGGACGATGTGGAAGAAAGGCGGCGTATGTCTCAAGCGGCTAAGTCTTTTGCCAGGCCGGATGCCTTAGATAGTATAATAACCGCAGTGTATGAGCTGATCAAATAGCTGCTGATTGGGGAAGAGATGGAGAAAAACCTGCATTTTATCGGTATCGGTGGCATCGGCATGAGCGCTATCGCGCGCATAATGTTGGGCCAAGGCTTTATTATTAGCGGCTCCGACCTCAAAGAAAGCCGCCTTACCCTTTCTCTAAGCGAAGAGGGCGCACACATCTTATATGGTCATGCGCCGCAAAACCTGCCTCATACCGCACAGGCGGTGGTCTATTCCACTGCGGTGGGCGAAGACAATGTGGAAATGATAGCGGCGCGGCAACGCGGCCTTACCGTGTACAAAAGGGCGGAGATGCTGGCATATCTTATCAGCTGCAAGCGTGGCGTCGGCGTGGCCGGATCTCACGGCAAGACTACGGTAAGCGGCATGATCGCCACCATGTTGGAATTATCCGAGCAAAAACCTACCATCATCATTGGCGGCATGCTGCCTTTGATCGGCAGTAATGCTAAGGCGGGCGCCGGACCCTATCTGGTGGCGGAGGCAGATGAAAGCGATGGCACCTTTCTCTTGCTTAAGCCGGAGATAGCAGTGATCACGAATATCGAAAGCGACCACTTGGATTATTATAGAGATCTACAGCATCTAAAACAGGCCTTTGCCCAATATCTTCGTCAGGTACCGAAAAACGGTTTTGCCGTGGTCTGCGCCGATTGTCCGCAAGTACGGGAATTGTTGGAAAAGGCCCAGGGACGCTGTATTACCTATGGCCTGTATCATGCAGCCCGTTACACGGCTGCCGCCATTAACCACGGCCCGCTGGGCGTGTCGGCTGATGTATATGAGGAGGGGGTATTGCTGGGGCGGCTTAAGCTTTCCGTACCCGGGGAGCATAATGTGGCGAATGCCCTGGCCGCGCTGGCTGTGGGTCGGGAACTGGGTTTAAGTTTTAGCGAAATCGTGCGAACCTTGAGCCGTTATAGCGGCACGGGGCGGCGCTTTGAGGTATTGAGCCAGCGGAACTCTGTGACGGTGGTTGACGATTACGCTCATCATCCCACCGAACTTAAGGTCACCATCAGCGCGGCGCGGAGCATGGACAAAAATCGGCGCATCGTAGCCGTGTTCCAGCCACACCGTTACAGCCGTACCCAGGCCATGTACGCCGAGTTCGCCGAAGCCCTGACCAAAGCAGACGTAGTGGTGGTACAGGAGATTTATCCGGCCTTCGAGCAGCCTATAGCCGGAGTATCCGCCAACCTTATCGTAGAAGAGGCGCGACGCCTAGGTTATGAAGATATAGTATACGCGGCGGGCGCCGAGCAGACCTTGGCGTGGCTGGCGCGGTTTGTCAAGCCCGGTGACCTGCTTTTGATTATGGGCGCTGGCAATATCCGTACAGTGGCCGAAAGTTTTTTGGATAAAACTGAGGAGGAAAAACGGTGAACAAAGGGTCGTGGTTGGCGGCTTTGACCGCTATACTAAGCGAGCCGGTACAAACGGATGTGCCGATGCTGAAGCATACCACCTGGCGAATCGGCGGACGCGCCGATTATTTGGCTTGTCCCGCCCATGAGGAAGAATTATCTGCGCTGCTTAAACTGTTGACTGCGGAAAATATGCCCTGGCTGGTCATTGGTAATGGCTCTAATATTTTGGTAAGTGATAAGGGCATACGCGGTGTGGTGATTCGGCTGGGCGAAAACTTTTCCTTCACCGAATGGCGGGAGCAAAGCGTAACAGCAGGAGCCGGCAAAATGTTGCCCGCGCTGGCGCTGGAAGCTGCGGAACGTGGGCTGTGCGGCTTGGAATTCGCGGCTGGCATACCCGGCAGCCTGGGTGGGGCAGTCCGTATGAACGCGGGCGCTTACGGCAGCGCCATGGGAGAATTTGTCACAAAAATAGAGCTAATGGAATATGACGGGCAAAGACGGGTATTAAAAGCCTCGGAAATAAACTTTGATTATCGGTCGAGCAGCCTCTTTACTGTGGAGGCTGTGGTATGCCGCGTATCTTTGGCTCTTAGCGCCGGATCGCGGGAGTACAGTATGGGGGAGATCCAGCGGCTGTTACAACTGCGCAGCTTAAATCAGCCTTTGGAATTTCCTTCCTGCGGCAGTGTGTTTCGTAACCCGCCAAATGATCATGCCGGACGGTTGATAGAGTTGGCTAATCTACGAGGCTTGCAAATAGGCGGAGCGGCGGTTTCCAAAAAACATGGCAATTTTTTTATTAACCTGGGCGGTGCGCGGGCCAAGGATGTCAAAGATCTTATAGAGGAGGTACAGCAACGAGTATACGATTATTCCGGCATTCATTTAGAGCCGGAGGTAAGGATGGTGGGTGAGTTTGCGTAGGCCTAAGGTATGAGTCGCGTATTCTTTAGTACCTCACGGGCAAACTAAGTTATTTTAAACAAGAAATGTAAACCGAGAAAATACTTTGTCAGCATTGGTTGCGGCCCTGGCCGCTTTAGGCCTAAAGAGGGTAATATGAGTGAGATAACACCGCCAACCGATATAGAGCAATACCGCCGCCGCAAAAGGCGGGCCGGTAATTTTCGCTGGGTACTTATTGCCATGCTCCTTTTAGCCTGCGCAGCCGGCGGTTACTTCTTTTCTTTTTCCCCCTTCTTCAGCGTGGAGCAGCTGATAGTCAGCGGAAATGAACAAGTGGATGCCGAACGCCTGCGAGAGCTTTCCGGTATAGAAGTGGGGCAGAGCATATTTACAGTGGATATAGCTCAAGTGGAGCGATGGATATTAATGGAACCATTTGTGGAGACCGCGCAGGTGAAGCGTCAGTTGCCGCGCATGGTAAGTATAGCTGTTACCGAGCGATGTCCCGCGGCCGTACTGGCTACAGGGTATGCTTTTGTGCAAGTTGATAGTAGCGGTCTGGTATTGCGCCGTCTGCGCGAACTGGATAACCTTGCTTTGCCTATACTCAGCGGTATTGCCGACGTTAATACCGGTACCGTACCGGGTAGCCGTATTGAGGGCGAGGATATGAAGGTGGCGCTGACTGTGCTGAAAACTCTGCCGATCCAGGCTTTTCCTGCGGTAAAGGAAATTGATGTTACTGATAGCCAAAAAATAAAACTCTATACCGAGGGCGGCATAGAAGTGCGCGTGGGCGGCAGCGGCGATATAGCAGAGAAATACTTGCTGGCGGACAGCATCATTTATAATGCGCAGTTAAACGGCACTGCTCATAAAATAGTCTATATTGATGTGGGGTCGACAGAAAAACCGGTAGTCTATCCAGACATAAATAAATGATTAACTTATTAAAATTATATTTCAGTAGAACAAACGTGGCAGGGAAAATAGCTTTTGTGTGGAAAAATATATTATTATACCCTTCACGGCGCAACTTGCCAATAGGTGGAAGATGGGAGGCCTGTGGATGTTGATTTTCGATGATGCCCAGGTGGGGGATTTTGCCAAGATCAAGGTGCTGGGCATAGGCGGCGGTGGCAGCAATGCCGTAAACCGTATGATAGACAACAACCTTACCAGCGTGGAATTTGTGGCCTTAAATACCGATAAACAGGCCTTAAGCTCCTCCAGCGCACCTACTGTTCTACAGATAGGGCCCAAGCTAACCAAGGGGCTGGGTTCCGGCGGCGACCCGGATATTGGCCGCAAAGCTGCGGAGGAAAGTAAGGCGGAGCTTACCGCCTTGTTGGATGGCGTGGATATGGTGTTTATTACCGCCGGTATGGGCGGCGGTACCGGTACCGGCGCGGCCCCACTGGTGGCGGCTTTAGCTAAAGAGGTCGGCGCGCTGACCGTGGGCGTGGTCACCAAGCCTTTCAGTTTTGAAGGACGCCGCCGGGCTCAACAGGCCGATAAGGGCATTGCCGAGTTAAAAGACAATGTGGATACCCTAATAACTATTCCTAACGATAAGTTGCTGCAAATAGTAGATAAAAAAACCACTATGCAAAATGCTTTTATGATAGCCGATGATGTGTTGCGCCAAGGGGTTCAGGGCATATCGGATCTTATCAGCAAACCGGCGCTTATCAACCTGGATTTTGCCGACGTAAAATCTATTATGAAGGAAGCTGGCAGCGCCTGGATGGGTATAGGTATGGGTTATGGCGAAAACAAGGCCGTAGATGCGGCGGAGAATGCCATTTCCAGCAATATGCTGGAAACCAGTATTAAAGGAGCAAAGGGCATTTTACTCTCCATAAGCGGCGGTGAGGAAATGAGCCTTTTGGAAGCCAATGACGCGGCCAAGTATGTATACGAGGTGGCGGACGCGGATGCTCAGATCATCTTTGGCGTAGGCATAGACGAAACTTTAGATGATGCTATTAAGGTAACGGTAATCGCGACCGGCTTTGACGAACGCAATCCCATTCGCACGGATAAGGGCGCCGGTGTGCGCTTGCCTGGATTCGGGGTCGGCGCCGGAGCTGCGCTCGGCGATGTTGGCAGCGCCATAAAGCCGGTAAAACTGGATAATGTGGAATTGCCCACCTTTATGAGAAAATAAAGCGTTAATAAAAAGCGCCAAGGGCGCTTTTTTGAAAAGAAGAGTTTTGTTTTTGCATTATGTAATAATCTAAAATAGTAAAGAGGGTTTTAGAGGTATATGCCGAATAGTATACAGATAAAGAATATTCGGCATTTTTAAATTATTAAGGAGGTAAAACATGAAGAGTTTGCTGGAAAAAACAAGAGAGATCAATAAAATAATACAGAAGGCGGCCGGACATCCTATCAGCTTTGTGGAAATGGCGGAAACACTCTGTAAAAATGTGGAATCCAACATCTATATAATCGGCCGCAAGGGCAAAGTTTTGGGATACACTTTTATGGATAATTTCTATTGCCCTACCATGGACGATATCGTTAAGCTGGAGGCGCATTTTCCGGACAGCTATAATGACGAGTTGCTGAACAGCACGGAGACCCGGGTTAATATCGACCGGGAGGGGCGCTGCGTATTCGGCGTGCATAGTTCCTGCTTTATCAAGGACAAATACACCACAATGGTGCCTATAGTGGGCGGCGGTCAGCGTTTGGGCACGCTTATGCTTTCCAAGACAGGGGAGTTTAGCGAGGAAGACTTGGTGCTGGCCGAACTTGGCGCTACAGTTATAGGCATGGAGATATTGCGGGCGAAAGTAGAAAAGGTGGAGGAAACCGCGCGGCAAAAGGCAGTTGTAGGCATTGCCTTCGATACACTTTCCTATTCCGAGCTGGAGGCTGTGGAGCATATCTTCAACGAGTTAGGCGGTACCAACGGCCTTTTGGTTGCAAGCAAGATCGCCGATAAGGTGGGCATAACCCGCTCCGTTATTGTCAACGCCCTGCGCAAGCTGGAAAGCGCCGGCGTGGTTGAGGTTCGTTCTTTAGGCATGAAGGGCACATATATAAGGGTGTTGAACGAATATTTGCTGGAAGAACTGGAACGTATACAGGCTAATCATCATAGAGGATAAAGCGCCAGGCCGGTTTGGCCGGGCCGGCGCCAGGTAAAAAGGAATAGAACACCGTTCTATTCCTTTTTACATTCAGTTGGCAGGTCTGCTAGTTTACTACAGGATCAGTCGGGTGATCAGGTGGCCGTGTAATTTAGCAGTTAAGTGTCTTACCGGTTAAATAATTGGGTAATAAAGCTTTGTAGCGGCCATGGGAGGTGAAAAGCATGGGTGTGACCGTAGAGGAGATTATAGCGCGGGTAAAGGAATATAATCCGGGTAGCAACGGCCAGCGCATCCGCGCCGCTTACGAGCTGGCAGAGGCCGCCCATGCAGGGCAAAAGCGGGACAGCGGCGAGCCCTATATAGCGCATCCTTTGGCGGTGGCGGAAATACTTACCGGTATGCAAATAGACGATGATACAGTGATGGCCGGCTTGCTCCACGATGTGGTGGAGGATACGGATATCAGCTTGGAGCAGCTAAAGGAGCAATTTGGCTCGGCGGTGCCGGTTTTGGTAAGCGGCGTGACCAAGCTATCTAAGCTGAAGTTCAATAACCGCCACGAGGCCCAGGCGGAAAATCTGCGCAAAATGTTCATGGCCATGGCCAGCGATATACGTATCATCCTGATCAAGCTGGCGGATCGCCTGCATAATATGCGCACCATCGACACGCATCATTCCAAACTGCGGCAAAATGAGATAGCCGAGGAAACTCTCTCCATCTTCGCGCCCTTGGCCCATCGTCTGGGCATGTTCAATATAAAAAGCGAGCTGGAAGACCTGTCTATCGTTATAATGGAACCGGAAATAATCGCCAAAATTAAGGAACAACTAGCCGCCATGCAAACAGAGCGCGACCGTTTTCTCAATGATATCTGTGACATCATTCGCCGGGAACTTGATCAGGTGGGTATAAAATGTGATGTTACTGGGCGCAGCAAAAACTATTATAGTATCTTCAATAAGATGAGGCGCCAGCAAAAGGATCTAAACGAGATTTTCGATTTGAACGCTATTCGCGTAATAGTGGAAACGGTAAAGGATTGCTATGGTGTGCTGGGCGTTATCCATACCATGTGGAAACCTATACCGGGCCGCTTTAAAGATTATGTGGCTATGCCCAAGCAAAATTTCTATCAATCTATCCATACCACGGTGATAGGGGATAATGGATCCCCCTTCGAAGTGCAGATACGTACCTGGGATATGCACCGTATAGCCGAATACGGCATAGCCGCCCATTGGCGCTACAAGGAAGGCAAAAGCGCGGACGCCGATTTCGATAAGAAGGTGGAATGGCTGCGTCAAATGTTGGAATGGCAGCAGGAACTGGGAGATGCCCGGGAATTCATGGAGACGGTCAAGGGCGATCTTTTCAATGAAAATATCTATGTATTCAGTCCCCGGGGCGACGTTTATGAACTGCCGGCGGGCGCCGGTCCGCTGGATTTTGCTTACCGCATCCATACCCAGGTGGGCCATCAATGCGTGGGCTGCAAGGTGAATCATCGCCTGGTGCCTCTGGAAACCAAGCTCAATAATGGGGATATCGTGGAAGTGATGACGGCCAAGGGTTCCGGCCCTAGCCGCGATTGGCTGAAGATGGTCCACACCCAGCAGGCCAAAAACAAAATACGCCAGTGGTTCCGCAAGGAAAAGCGTGAGGAAAATGTCGTGCTGGGCCGGGATGCGCTTGAGCGGGAATGCAAAAAATATAATATAAATGTGACACAGGTGTTTAAACAGGATAATCTGCTGGAGCTGGCGCGGCGCTTGAACTTCACCGGCAGTGACGATTTGTTCGCCGCCTTGGGCGACGGCGCGTTGTCTCTTTCCACAGTGCTTACCCGTATCAAGGAGGATTATAAAAAAGAGCTGGCCACGCAGCCGGAACTCAAACTGAAGCCGGAGCGGGAGAGCGTTAACGCGCAAGGTATTTGGGTCAAAGGCGTGGGCGACGCTATGGTGCGGCTGGCCGCCTGCTGCAAACCTTTGCCCGGGGACAGCATTATCGGCTATATTACACGCGGGCGCGGTGTTTCCGTACACCGCCAGGATTGTAAAAACGCCTGCCGTTATGCCGAAACCGAGCCGGATCGCCTAATAGAGGTGGGCTGGGGCCAGACCAAAAGCGGTATATATCAGGTTGAGCTGTTAGTCAACTCCATAAACCGTGATCGTTTAACCTTGGATATAGTTTCAATTATGGCCGAGACCAAGACGCCGATAAACGGTATACATGCCAGCGTGGATAGGCGCACAGGCCATAGCCATATTCATTTGAAACTGGAAGTAAAATCTCTGGATCAGGTGGATTATCTGGTGCAGCGCATCAGCCGTGTGGAAGATGTGCTGGATGTAAGGCGTATCGGGGGAGGTAAATGACGGTTTGCTGCGCAGTACAGTGGGGAGTGAGGAATGTGGAGTCTTGTTTTTTATTAATTGACAGTAGAAAAAAAACGGGGGATGCCGCTTAGTGGCATCCCCCGTTTTTTTAATGCACAATGTGGCAGTCTCGTATTTGCGTGTTTCCTTTTGTATCTACATATACTTTGTACTCGCCCAAGTCATAATATCCGGCGGCGTTATTGTCAATCAACACTGATATCTCAACGGTAGTCGGGGCTTTTAAAGGAAAGGTTTCTGTAACTGCTATTGTCAAAAGGTTCTTGCTGCCGTTGAGCTTTTCAACTTTTGCGGTAGGCTCCGCCTGTTTATGCTCTGCGTTGTAAGCATCGATCGCCACGTTCAAGCGGCAGGCAAGTTTTTCGTGTCCGGCAGCCGACGGGTGAATCACGTCGACGCCTGATCCATAATAATATGAATCATTTTCCGGGAAGGCATCGAAGACATCTACAAGAATAAACGAACCGGGATTTTGCTCCAAATATGCAACGTAGGTGGCGTTGAAATAGGGGATTGCATAATATTGCGCAATTGCATATAGGTCATTTCCGAATATAACCTCGCTACCCCCCACACTGATTATGCTGTTTCCAAAGCGCTTATAATCAGGCGAGTAGCTGTTAAACACAAAAAACGGGGCATGGGGGTTCAATTCGCGCACAAGATCTACGATTTGTGCGAATCTGCACGCGATGTTTGCGCAGTGCTGTTCCCAAACGGATGTATCACCGCGCACAACCGCATCAATGGCCGGGCCTATGTATCCCGCTTGCTGCAAATCGTTCCCGCAGATCGCGATTTGTATTGCGTCGGCTGCTTTTATGGCTTCTTGCGTTATTGCATCGGTCTTCAATTGATTAATGACATGTTCTGTTCTCCATCCGCCAACCGCACGATTAATAAGGGTCATGTTTTGGTCACCCGCTACAAGCGGGGCATAACCTTGGCCTGAGGGTGCGCTTGCCCCCCAGGCGACAGAGTCGCCGAGGACAACCAAAGTAAATTGTTGTTCCTGTGGGGTTGCCAATGCGTTTGTTTCGCCCATGGGGATTAAAAGGGCAAAAATTAGTGCAAAGGCGAGTGCTAAAATAGGGAGTGTCCACTTTTGGAAGGGCGATGTTGTTGTTTTCATTGTGATAATTCCTCCTTGTCCCATTTTATGCATGAACTATATCATAGAAATAACTATAATGCAAGAAAAAAGGAATGTTTTATATGGGCTTGTTTGAAAAGGTGGGGGTTGTGTGGTTTAGATGATGAAATTTTCAAAAATAATGCTAACTACTTGACTTATCGTCAGCCCGTTGGTAAAATAACGCAGCATATGCGTATAATAATATTGGTTATATTTATCATATTTTGAATTGATGCTATTTAGTATGGGGGTGAGGTTTAAAGTATGTTGTTGTGCTTTTTACGTGTTTGAATGCTACAATGACAAGTTAAAAGTATTTTTAAGTAGATTTTTTTTACAAAAATAATAAAATTTAGTGGAGGAGAATTTGATTATGAAAACTAAGAAATTTGTGCGGGGATTTTTGGCGGTGGTGGTAGCTTTGGCGTTATGTCTCTTTGTTAGGGCTTTTGCGTTTGCTTTATCGGTCAGTCCTACCGCAACCATCACCGTCAGCGGTGGTGGCGTAAGCGAAGTTACTGCTGTCACGCAAGAAACTGATAGCGGTGATGTAATTCTGCATGAGGTAAGGTTTGTAGATTGGAACGACACTGTGCTTAGCGAGCAAATGGTGGCCGACGGCGCAGGCGCGCAAGCTCCGCTAAACCCGGTAAGGGAAGGTTATACCTTCACTGGCTGGGATTTAGGTTTTGGCAGCGTAACCGGCAACCTAACGGTAAGGGCGCAGTATGAAATCAACAATACTACCGGTAACAGCAAATTCCTGGCGACCATTGGACCTCCAGACCCCAATGCCATCAAAATTTACACAGCCCAGGATTTAGACAATGTGCGCAAAAACCTGAGCGGATCATATGTGCTGATGAATGATATTGATTTGTCTACCTTCAATGGAGGGCAATGGGTGCCTATTGGGTATGAACTTAGCAATAGCTTTATCGGTATATTTGATGGACAGGGGCATGTAATTAAAAATGAGTCTTCCCCGATTAGCGTGGGTACTTCCGTCCTGGGAGTTCAACAATATCATTGCCACACTTCAGCCGCACTAGCGATATCAGATT
>Ga0082212_10007183_pt1 | contig 14792 bp, 13 predicted proteins | sample TergutNt197P3_FD_71548 | JGI IMG/M metagenome (GOLD analysis project Ga0082212, IMG submission 71548) | Neocapritermes taracua P3 segment gut microbial communities from Petit-Saut dam, French Guiana - Nt197 P3 | ecosystem: Host-associated > Arthropoda: Insects > Digestive system > Gut ... | reverse complement strand
CAAAAACCATACGATGAAGGTTACGAAAAGTACTATGACGATTTATCTGTAAGATTTGAACACGGCGAATTTGCAGTTTCCGACAGCGTAAAATTTGCCGACTCATTAAAATACACAACCACAGGAGGCAGAATAGTTTACGGCGGTGGTGGAATAATGCCCGACAAATTTGTGCCCGTAGATACCTCAATGGTATCGCCGTATTTTGCAGGAGTGCGGCAACTTATATACAGATTTGCAATGAGATACACCGAAATAAACCGCGAAACGCTTAATAAATATACCACAGTCGGCGAGTTGGAAAAGTACCTCGACAGACAATCGTTAATTTCGCAGCTTGTTGAATTTGCCGAACAAAACAATGTAAGCAGAGACCTGTCGGGATTAAAAACTTCGGAAAAAATAATTCACACCCAATTGAAAGCCTACATTGCCCGTAACATACTCGACAATAAAGGGTTTTATCCAATTTGGGGAAGTATAGACACAACGCTTAAGTTTGCAATTGAGTATCTAAAAAACGGCAACTGAAATTGAACTAAACGAGTTTGCTTTAACAAAATTAAACTGCTTGTTGTATGCCGTTTTACCTATTCAGTTATTGTCTCTTAAACGTAACACCTATAATATAATAGTGTGGTACATATTTCAGTATTTCGCTCGACAAATCGGGCTCAATTTCTCTCTCTGCACAAAACCGAAATGCACCAAATTGCTCATCATACCACACTGAACCGAACAAAATGAGAGGGATAAATTCACCTTCTTTAAACTCTTTTATTTTGAAAGGGCGTGTTTGGTAAGAAAATAACAATTTGTTCGAATCTTTTATAGGAAGCCCTCTCAATTGTAAGGTACTTGTACTCCTCGCAAAATCCGAAACATTAATCAGCATACGTTTTGTGGAATCATTATCGGAAGGATAAAACCCAAAACTTATCTTTTCAGCATAGGTAATCGCTTGGGTTTTTTGGTCAATAATGGCGCCTGCATCTATGAATCCTTGTCGGGCAGGTTCAGGAATATCAGTTAAAAGCCTCTTATTCGGTACAGTGGTACGGTTTGTACTTGCAATCTCTTTTTCTGCTTCATACTCTTTTAGCGTAATCGTTATGTCGTATCGTTCGTTGAGCATTTCGCTAATATCATAATTGAAACTCTCATATCCGGCAGCGTTGAGTAATTTAAGTAAGTCATCAAATTCAATATTTTTGTTCTTAATCTGCTGACCAAAAGCGGTGCAGGATAAGACCAGCATACAGATAATAATAAAATTCTTTTTCATTATAAAAATTTTTTAAATTTATAATTGGTTTTATAGTTCATTATCAAGCTTATTATTGATGTAGTTTAACAATTGCTCTGCCTGTGGATTGCTGTCATCAATAATTACCGTTGTCATATTTCTCGTGTTTTGCTTTGTAATGCAAATATAAAGTAATTTTTAACCCAGAATTGATTTAATTCAAAGTTTTGACACAAATTCCATTAGAATATTCGCCGAAACTTCTTCGGCTTCTACAAACCCCATATGTCCAACATTTTGCAATACAGTAACTTCTGCATTCGAGGGAAGCGTTACGGCTTTTAATGCTTCGCTGTGATTAATGTGATTGTCGCTATCGCCAAAAATCCACAACAGCGGAACTTTTCCCTCTTCAATCAAATTAACTCGCGAAGGTCTTTCTATCATTCCTTTGAGGTCGGCAATAATGGTTTTATCGCTCATATTCACAGCAATAGACAATGACTTATCGACCGCATCAGGCATCGTTTTTAAGTTTTGCGGGGCATACAAATTATTAACAAAATTCGGAATCATATCGTCTTTTTTACCCGCCTCAACCAACGCAATATTTGTGTTTCGTTTTTCGATAACATCGGCAGAATCGGCAAACGGATGGGAATTAAAAAGCGTTATGCCCGAAACACGCTCGGGAAAAAACTGAAGCGCCGCAAGAGCAACATAGCCTCCCATTGAATGACCAACAAGAAACGCCTTCGGGATATTCAGCGCATCGAGAACCGCCACGACCGCTTCAGCCATCAATTCCATTGAATTAATCTCGTTGCAAAGTTCAGACAATCCGTGACCGGGAAGGTCAATACTTAGCGTTCTGAATTTTTGCGAAACTTTATCGGAAAAATTTTTCCAAACCTCAGAAGTCTCCATATATCCGTGAATCAGCATAATAGCATTTCCTGAACCTTTGTCCGAAAAATTTATTTTTACATTTTTGAATGGTATCAACATTTTTTTTATATACTTGAAACCGCAAAGTTAAAAGTAATGATTAATATTTTTCAATTAACGGTTTAAATAAAATAATGAATAAAATTCTTATCTATTCAATTTCGAAAAAGTTTGTGATGGCAATTGCGGGGCTTTTTCTACTGACTTTCTTGCCTGTACATCTTATTATCAATATGTTACTGCTTAAAAGCGACCCCGAACCTTTCAATGCTGCTGCTCATTTTATGGCTACGTTTCCTGTTGTGAAAATCTTCGAAGCGCTTTTGATGTTGTCGATATTGGTACACGTAACTTACGGCATTTTTCTTCAAATTTCAAACTGGCTCGCACGACCAATGGGATATGCCGGCGGCAATAAATCGGAAACATCGTTTTTTTCAAAGTTTATGATATGGACAGGCGCATCGGTGCTTACATTTTTGGTTTTGCACTTTTTCAATTTCTATTTCGTCAAAATGGGAATTGTTGAAGGTAATCCCGAAGATTTTTATTCGGTTGCCCATCATCTTTTTAAAATTCCGGCTTACAATTGTATCTATCTTATATGCTTTGCGTTACTCGGATTTCACCTTTATCACGCAATTATATCGGCGTGCCAAACTCTTGGTCTTAATCACCGAATTTGGACTCCGATAATTAAAAAAGCGGCTCTGATTTACGCAATTATCATACCTCTCGGTTTTTCTTTTATTTCAATATCGCTTTGGATTTTCAGGTAAAAACAACATTATGACAAAAATTGACGCAAAAATACCGGCAGGAGCATTGGCTCAGAAATGGACTGAATATAAGTCAACTACAAACCTTGTCAATCCGGCAAACAGAAAAAAGTTGGACATAATAATTGTCGGAACCGGCATTGCCGGAGCAGCGGCGGCTTCAACTCTCGGCGAACAGGGCTATAACGTAAAAGTTTTTTGTTATCAGGATTCGCCACGCCGAGCGCATTCGGTTGCTGCACAGGGAGGTATAAACGCCGCAAAAAACTATCAGAATGATAATGACAGCGTTCATCGCCTTTTCTACGATATGATTAAAGGCGGCGATTACAGGTCGCGCGAAGCCAACGTGTATCGCGCTGCCGAAGTGAGCGTGCAGGTAATTGACCATTTTACCGCTTTGGGAGTTCCCTTTGCCCGCGACTATGGCGGAACGCTCGACACGCGGTCGTTTGGCGGAGTGCAGGTGTCGCGCACGTTTTATGCAAAGGGGCAAACAGGTCAGCAGTGCCTTCTCGGAACATATTCTTCGCTGAACCGACAAATTAAAAAAGGCTCGGTAAAAATGTATCCCCGCCGCGAAATGCTTGAACTTGTGCTTATTGACGGCAAGGCGCGCGGCATCATTACCCGCAATCTTATTACAGGCGAAATTGAAAGGCATTCAGCCCACGCCGTTGTTCTTGCCACAGGTGGTTACGGCACAATCTATTATCTATCAACGCTTGCGGTTAATTCCAATCCATCGGCGGCGTGGAAAGCCCATAAAAAAGGTGCATTCTTTGCCAATCCGAGTTTCATTCAGATACACCCCACAAGCATTCCTCAACTGAATGAATTTCAGTCGAAACTGACACTAATGTCGGAATCGCTAAGGAATGACGGACGCATTTGGACTCCCAAGAAAAAAGCAGACAACAGACCGGCAAACGAAATTCCGGAGGAAGAGAGAGATTATTATCTCGAACGAAGGTATCCTGCGTTTGGCAATCTGGTTCCCCGCGATGTAGCGTCTCGGGCGGCAAAAGAGCGGTGCGATGCCGGCTACGGAGTGGGAAAAACAGGGCTTGCGGTTTATCTCGATTTCAAAGATGCAATAAACAAGCAGGGCAAGCAAGCAATTGAAGACAAATACGGTAACCTGTTTGAGATGTATCTAAATATCACCGGAATTGACCCATACGCCGAGCCGATGATGATATATCCGGCGGGGCATTACACAATGGGCGGACTGTGGGTTGATTATGAATTGATGACAACCATTCAGGGACTTTATTCCATTGGCGAATCGAATTTTTCCGACCACGGAGCCAATCGTCTCGGAGCGAGTTCGTTGATGCAAGCCGCCGGCGATGGATATTTCATTCTGCCAAACACAATAAATAATTATCTGTCGAAAGAGATAAACACGCCGAAAATTACGACCGATGCTCCCGAATTTGCCGATGCCGAAAAGAGTGTTGCCGACAGATTAAATAAATTAATGTCGGTAAAAGGCTCAAAAAGTGCAAGTTCATTTCATAAGCGTCTCGGCAAAATAATGTGGGACTACTGCGGAATGTCGAGAAATGAAGCGGGGTTGAAAGAGGCGCTGAAACTTATCGCTGCGCTTAAAAAAGAATTTTGGCACGATTTGAATGTGCCCGGCTCAATGTACGAAGTGAATCAGGAACTTGAAAAAGCAGGACGAATTGCCGACTATTTTGAAGTTGCCGAACTGCTTATAAACGATGCACTTAACAGAAACGAATCGTGCGGAGCCCATTTCAGAGAAGAATACCAAACCACTGACGGCGAAGCTCTAAGAAACGATACGGAATACTCCTACGTGGCTGTGTGGGAATATGCAGGCGAAGATAAACCTCACGTTCTTCACAAAGAAAATTTAACGTTTGAAGATGTTGAGGTGAAGGCAAGAAGTTATAAATAATGATATGGGAAAACTATTAGACAAAGAGCCGGTGGTATATATTGCCGGATATGAAGAAAAAACAAATGGCGAAAGAGTTGCTGTACTATGGAAGAATGGTAAAAAACAAATTCTTTCAAGCAAAGGGAGATATTCTAAGGCTTTTCATGTTTATGTAACAGATGAAAATGTTTATGTAGCAGGAGTTGGAGCAAACTCACAAGGCACTTGGGTTGCAAAATTATGGTTAAATGGTATAGAACAAGATTTGACTGACGGGAATTACAGAGCAGAAGCATATTCAGTTTTCGTGTCAGGCAGTGATGTTTATGTATCCGGAAGAGAAAGGAGTGCTCAAGGTGTATCTGTTGCTAAATTTTGGAAAAATGGTGTGGCACATTGCCTTTCTGACGGAAAATACATCGCGTGGGGTAGCGAAGTTTTCATAAATGGAAATGACTTGTATGTAGTTGGAGTTGAAAGGAATGAAAAAGATATTGAAGTTGCAATGCTATGGAAAAATGGAATTGCGCACAATCTAACTGACGGAACTAACGATGCAAGGGCTTCATCAATTTATGCAACAGACAGTGATGTCTATGTAGCCGGATTTGAATACAATGCACAAGATATTGCAATTGCTAAACTCTGGAAAAACAAAACAGAAAAAAATCTTACAAATGGAAATTATAATGCGGGAGCGAGTAGTGTTTTTGTGCGAAATAACAATGTGTATGTAGCCGGATATGATGGAGACGATGTTGGCTCCGCCAAATTATGGATAAATGACGAAGTACAGAGTCTAAAAGACGGAGGCTGGTGCGGTTTAATGGCTCAATCTGTTTATGTGTATGGGAATGATGTATATGTGTCTGGTAATTATTCGTGGGGAGCAATTCTTTGGAAAAACGGAGTAGTTCAAGACCTCTTTAGAGTAGAACCAAGTGAAATTGCTACTTGCGTCTTTGTGAAATAATTGTAATGAAATGAATTAAAAATGCCATCATACAACAAACAGTTTTGCAAAAGCGATGCAACATATAAAAAAATATAACAAGGACAAAATGAGTAACATAAAAAACGAAACTTTTGAATAATGAAATTCACTTTAAAAATATGGCGACAACAGAATGCGGAATCGCAAGGCGGATTTAAAACATACCAGATTGATAATGTTGCTCCCGAAATGTCGTTTCTCGAAATGCTCGACTCTCTCAATCAGAGGCTTGTAGAAGAAAACATTGACCCTGTGGCGTTCGACCACGATTGCCGCGAAGGGATATGTGGCTCGTGCGGAATGTATATTAACGGCTATCCTCACGGACCTGTGCGCGGAGTTACAACCTGTCATCTTTCGATGCGCTATTTTACTGACGGTGAGACGATTTGGATTGAACCTTGGAGGGCGAAACCTTTTCCGGTAATTAAAGACCTCATTGTTGACCGTTCGGCTTTTGATGCTATTCAAACGGCAGGCGGTTTCGTTTCGGTAAACACAGGAGGTGCGCCCGAAGCAAACTCAATGCCAATCGCAAAAAAAGATGCGGACAAAGCCTTCGATGCCGCTACGTGCATAGGTTGCGGCGCGTGCGTGGCGACTTGTAAAAACGCTTCGGCAATGTTGTTTGTTGCCGCCAAAGTTTCGCAGTTTGCGCTGTTGCCGCAAGGTCAAGTTGAAGCAAAAGAGAGGGTAAGGTCGATGGTCTCAAAAATGGACGAACTTGGATTTGGCTCGTGTTCAAACACAGGAGCCTGCGAGGCTCAATGTCCAAAACAGATTAAAATAGACGTTATTGCCCGAATGAACAGGGAGTTTTATAAGGCGTTGTAACCATTTAATAAGCGCAAATTTCTTCTATCTCATTAACGTTTTTAGGTATCGGTTTGCCTAACTTTTTGCTGCCGTTGTCGGTAATTAACACGTTGTCTTCTATGCGTATGCCGCCAACAGACATATAAGCGTCAATAGCTTCATAGTTGATAAATTCCTTAAATTTGCTTTCCGACCGCCACTTGTCAATAAGTTCGGGAATGAAATAGCAACCCGGCTCAATAGTAAACACATATCCTGGTTTATACCGCAGAGCAAACCGCAGATAAGCCATTCCAAACTGGGTACTTCTTTGAGCATCATCGCCGTAGCCGACAAAATTCTCGCCAAAGTTTTCCATATCGTGAACGTCAAGACCAAGCATGTGCCCTACTCCGTGAGGCATGAAAAGCGCATGCACACCGTTTTCAACTGCCTCATCAACATTGCCTTTCATCAATCCAAGGTCTTTCAAACCGCCGGTAATAACCTTACACGCCAAAATATGAACATCTTTGTTCGACAAACCCGGCGCTGCCGCATTTATTGCCTCAATATTTGCCTTTAAAACAATGTCGTAAATATCTTTTTGCATCGGGCTAAACTTGCCACCCACCGGAGTAGTGCGGGTAATGTCGGAAGCATAATGCAAATCGGTTTCGGCTCCCGCATCAACCAACAACAATTTTCCTTTGCTAAGAGTGTTTTTATATGAATGATTATGAAGCGTTTGTCCATTTACACTAACTATTGACGGAAAAGAAACTCCCGCACCTTTTGCCAATGCAATTCCTTCGATTTTGCCGAAAATTTCCTGCTCTTTTATTCCGGGCTTGCACATTTTCATGGCGGTTGTGTGCATCTCGTATGCAATATCAATAGCCTTTTCAATCTCTTGTATTTCAATATCTTCTTTTACCGACCTCATCTCAACTACCGCTTTTATAAGGTCAATTGATGCAAGCGATTTCATTCGACAAGGATTTTCTTTCAGAAGCAAACTAAGTGTAATTTTGGTTTCGCCCCTGTATGGCGGCAGAAAATGGATTTTTCTGCCTTTTGCCAAAGCCTCCTGAATTGTTGTTTCAAGTTTTGAAAAAGGCAGTGTGTTATCAACACCGCAATTTTTTGCAATCTCATTCACAGTCGGTTGCTGCCCTGTCCATATAATATCTTTTATATCAACATCGTTTCCGAATATTATATCAATGCCCAAATCGAAATCCATAACTGCGGCAAAATCAGGCAAATCTATTCCAAAATAATAAAGAAAAGTGCTGTCTTGCCTGAAACGGTAAGCATTTGCGGGATAATTAAACGGCGATTCGGTGTTACCTATAAAAACAGCAATTCCGTTTTTTACTGATTTATGCAAACGTTCTCTTCTGTTTATATATACCTTACTGTCAAACATATTCATAATATTTAGCGGTTAAAAATACAACTTTTTTCATTACTTTCAACTATTGATAATGTTATTAACAATAACGATAATCAATAATAAAGTTTGAACTAATTAATAATCAACAAAAATTTAATGCGAATGGAATTTGTTTTTAACAAATTTATATTATATTCGCAGCAGTTATAAACATATTATTAACAACGCTATTTCTATGCCGTACAGAAGACTGCCAAATACCGATACCGCCAGAATAAAGGCTATGCAAACCGCCTTTCAGAAAGGTGAGGATTTGCCTCCAAATAAACTCGCTTTTTCACCAAAATTGTTTGTTGAATTACGAAAACTTCTTACTCTTTTCGAAAGCAACATCAACCTCTACAGAGATTCTGTAAATATTCAAAACAGCAAGAGTAAAAACTATTCGGAAGTGTTATGCAAAGCGCGACTGTATCTAACTCATTTTATAAGGGTTATGAATATGGCTGTAACACGAGGCGACCTTCCTGCCGAAACGAGAACATACTATGGCATTGATATAAACGATTCTACTGTACCTTCCCTGATTTATGAAAATGAACTTGTTAACTGGGGTAAAAAAATTATTGAAGGCGAAGAGTTAAGAATTAGAAAAGGCAGAAATCCTATAACAAATCCAACCATAGCCGTAGTAAAAGTGTGGTATGAAAATTTTCTTCAAGCGTTGTATTTCAATAATGCACAGGCAAAAAAGAATCGTGATTTAATGGAAAAAAACGATGTTATTCGTAAAGATGTTGACAAACTGATACTTGAGATATGGAATGACGTGGAAAAAAACCACGCTGAATATCCCGAAGATGAACGAAAAACTATGAACGAAGAATACGGCATCGTTTATTTCTACCGCAAAACCGAACTTGTAAAACCTGAATATTCAATTTTGGCAAGTTAATATTTAATGACAACATTCTGAATATCAATGTCGTTTTATTAATGAAAATAGCCGACATATCGCTGCCGAAATATCCCCTCTTTCTTGCCCCGATGGAAGATGTAACCGACCCATCGTTCAGAATGGTTTGTAAAGCGCAGGGGGCAGATGTTATGTACACCGAATTTATTTCCGCTGACGGACTTATACGCGATGGCGAAAAGAGCGTCAAAAAACTTGATATTTTTGATTATGAGCGACCTATCGGAATTCAGATTTACGGACACATAACAGACGCTATGGTTGAGGCTGCCTGCATTGCCGAAAAAGCAGCACCGGAGTTGATTGACATAAATTTTGGTTGTCCCGTAAAAAAAATTGCCAACAGAGGAGCCGGAGCCGGAATGTTGAAAAATATTCCTCAAATGCTTGAAATGACCAAAGCCATTGTAAACGCCGTTAAACTTCCGGTAACAGTTAAAACGCGGCTCGGCTGGGACGATGACAACAAGAATATAGTAGAAATTGCCGAACAACTTCAAGACGAAGGCATTAAGGCACTAACCATTCACGGACGCACAAGAGCGCAGTTATACAAAGGATTAGCCGACTGGACTTTGATAGGGGAAGTTAAAAATAACCCAAAAATGAAAATCCCTGTAATTGGCAATGGCGATATAGACTCGCCAGTTAAGGCAAAAGAGATGTTCAACAAATACGGCGTTGACGGAATAATGATTGGTCGCGCTGCGGTAGGCAGACCTTGGATATTCAAAGAGATAAAAATGTATCTCGAAACAGGCGAACTGCTTCTAGAACCTACGGTAAACGAAAAAGCCGACATTGCACTTTTCCACCTCGAAAAATCGCTTGAGTTTAAAAACGGCAAAAGAGCGATTTTCGAAATGCGGCGGCATCTTTCAAATTATTTTAAAGGATTGCCTCATTTCAAAGAAACTCGATTGCGGCTCGTAACCGCCGTTGATGCCGAAGAAATTAAATTGATAATTAAAGAAATACGAAACCGCTGGGGTGATTTCAGAACAGAAGATAAAACATCAATTTACGGAGCCTGAACTTTTTTCAGCAGAATTGAAATATCGTTCCAACCGAAAATTTTCCACAGTGCAAAAATAAAAATCAATCCGGCAATAGCCAAACCTGCCAATTCGGTTTCGGGGCAATAATTATGTTGCTCAAACACAGCAGCAGTTTGCAACGCAGACGCTTTGTGAGTAACCATTATGCAAAGAAAAGCATTATTCGCAGCGTGTGCGCCCAAAGCAGATTCGATGCCGTTGTCGAGAATGGTTATTATGCCGAAAATGAGACCGAAAATGAAATACTGCGGCATCACTGCAAGAAATCCGAACTCTTTTACTTCGGGATTGAATGAGTGCATAAGCGCAAACAGCATTGCAGTTGCCGAAAGCGCAAAAAGCCTCACAGGAAATAGACACGTGAAGCCCTGCATAAAATAGCCTCTGAATATAACTTCCTCAAAAGCCGCCTGAAACGGTATCAGAAGTAACGACAATAAAATCAGCGTAATAAGCGATGGACTAATATTGTTTAAGGTAAAATTTTCTCTATCGAAAGCGATGCTAATGAAAAGGTAAACAGCCATCAAAATCAACCATATAGCCCCCGAAATAAAAAAACGGCTCCACTTAAATTTCGGTCGTCCGGTTATGGTTTGTAAAAACGATTTGCTATGCAAAGGCTTAATAAGCAACGCAAAAGCCGTAAGTCCAACAATAAAAGGGAACAACATAAATGCCAGCATAAGATTTTGATTTATGCCGAGATTTGACAAAAAATCGCCGCCAGTTGACAATATATCGGGGTTTGCTGCCTGTTTGAAAGCGCCGGCAATAATAAACGGAATTGCGCCCACGCTGTTTATGGCAGCAAATATAACCGCAAGCATCACAATGTAACGCCAGAATTTATTTTTCCCTTTGAATGAATTTTCTAAATGACTCATAAATAATAATTTCAGAACTCCGTAACAGCGCGTCTTGGGTGGTCTATTGAATAATGCAGCCCGATGCTTTCGTGCCTATTTTTTGCCATCTTAATAATAATGTAGCCAACATTTATGATATTCCTCAACTCGCATATCTTTTGAGAAATGAGCGACCTTTTGTACAGACTTTCAGTCTCTTTAAAAATTATTTCAAGCCTTACAAGCGCTCTTTCGAGGCGAAGGTCAGACCTTACAATCCCTACATAATTGCTCATAATACTTTGCACTTCTTTGTAGTTTTGTGTAACAAGAATCATCTCTTCAAGATGCGTGGTTCCTTTATAATCCCATGCCGGAATTTTTTCTTCAAACGTCAGTTCTTTTAATCTTGCACCTGAATGCTCCGCAGCGTTATGAGAATATACCACCGCTTCAATAAGAGAATTTGAGGCAAGCCGGTTTGCTCCGTGCAGCCCTGTTGATGCGGCTTCTCCAAGCGCATACAGTCTGTTTATCGAACTCTGCCCGTTCATATTTACCTTAATTCCTCCGCACGAATAATGAACCGCCGGCGCCACAGGTATCATATCTTTCGTAATATCAATGCCTTTTGTGAGGCAATATCTGTAAATATTCGGGAAATGGTCTTTTAATCCTTCGGAATTGAGATGAGTGCAATCGAGCCACACGTGGTCGTCTCCCCACATTTTCATCTCGCTGTCGATTGCTCTGGCAACAATATCTCTGGGGGCAAGCGACTCACGACTGTCGTAACGTTTCATAAAATTTTCGCCCGACATATTTTTTAAAATCGCGCCATAACCTCTCAATGCTTCGGTAATCAGAAAGTTAGGTCTTGTATTTGGGTCCCACAGCGCAGTTGGGTGAAACTGCACAAACTCCATATTTTCGATGATTCCTTTTGCGCGGTAAACCATTGCAACGCCATCGCCTGTAGCAATTTCGGGATTGGTTGTGGTCATATAAACATTACCCATTCCGCCTGTAGCAATAACCGTAATCTTCGACAAAAATGTTGTTACTTTCTGATTCGTCAAATCGACAACATACGCCCCAAAACAGTTTATGTCGGGATTTGTACGCTTTATCACTTCGCCCAGATGGTGCTGCGTAAGCAGTTCTATTGCAAAATGCCGCTCGTAAATTGTAATGTTCTTGTTTTTCCTTACCTGCTCCATCAGGGTAAACTGGATTGCTTCGCCGGTGTTGTCTTTATGATGAAATATACGGTATTCGGTATGACCGCCTTCTCTTGCCAAATCGTACGAACCGTCTTCTGTTTGGTCAAATGCAACTCCAAGATTTATCAGTTCTTTAATACGGTCGGGAGCGTTGCTTACCACCATTTTCACAACATCTTCATTGCAAAATCCATCGCCTGCAATAAGAGTGTCGTTTATATGTTTTTCAAAACTGTCCTGTTCGCAGAAAACGGCGGCTATGCCTCCTTGCGCATACATGGTGTTCGAATCCTCAAGATTTGCTTTTGTAATAATTGCTACTTTGCCGAACTTTGCTGCTTTAAGAGCAAATGACAATCCGGCAATTCCCGAGCCGATAACAAGAAAATCTGTATGGTTTTTCATAATTGTCCTAACTTTTTTAAATAGTTATATAGATTAAAAAGAAAGAATGGATGTAAAAGTAAACAAAAAACTAATATTAAGGAACCTCTAAAAACCCCAAAATTTTATGTTTGATTTTCTTACCTCATTTTTGAAATTCAGATGTTACTTTATATAGGTTATTCTAAAGAGGTTGACAGGATTTTGGTTAGTAATAATTTACATTGATACCTTTAACGACCTACGACAAAAGTCTTCTTTAGATTATTCCGTGTTTTTACATTTAAGACAATAATACTCCTTTAAGTTTAAAATGCAAAAATACATAAATGTATATCCGATTAACAATGCTCAATATTTTTTGTCTCAATAAAAAATAAATATACTTTAGCACCTCCATATTTTCAACTAATAACACAATTGAAAACCGCAATAAAAATATATGGCGCTGTCATTCTTGCGATGATTTTCTGGGCTTTTTCATTCGTTTGGTTTAAGATGGCAAATGAATATTTCAGACCTGTTGCAATAGTTTTTCTCAGGTTGGTATTTTCCGTAGCGTTGCTTTCATCGTTTCTTGCATTTACGAAAGGATTTGTAAAAATCAGAAAAAACGATTACAAACTATTTTTTCTTCTCGCCTTTTTCGAGCCGTTTATCTATTTTCTTGGCGAAAGTTACGGTTTAACGCACGTTTCGGCTACGGTTTGTTCGGTTATTATTTCGACTATTCCGGTTTTTGCGGCTATTGCTGCCAGAATTATGTTTAATGAAAAACTCAACTCACTGAATTACTCCGGCATTTTTCTCTCTTTTCTGGGCGTGGTCGTTTTTGTGATGAACAAAAGCGGCATGCTTGCTTACAATCCGCAGGGAATTGCTTTGATATTTTTAGCCGTTTTTGCGGCGGTCGGATACAATCTTACGCTGAGTAAACTTATCAACAACTATAATCCTGTGTATATAGTTAACGTACAAAATATTATTGGCGCTGTGCTTTTTCTTCCTCTGTTTGTAACGATGGAAATAAAACCTATGATGGAAACAGATATAACCCTCGAAATGTTGCTGCCGGTTTTACTGCTTGCCCTGTTTGCATCGTGCGGAGCATTTGTTTTGTTTGCCTTTTCCGTCAGATATCTCGGCATTGTAAAGGCTAATGTATTTACCAACTGTATTCCTGTTCTTACCGCTATTTTTGCATTTATGCTTCTTGGCGATAAACTTACGGTTCAAAATCTTACAGGAATGATTGTCGTTATTTTAGGATTATTTATGTCTCAGTATAAAAGTAAAGTTTAGTTACAAGTTTTCAGTTACGAGTTACAAGTGTATCATTATTGATTGTAATACTCGTCAACCATATGCTTGGCTTCTTCTTTATTTCTTGCATTTTTATACAATGGTTCCCATTTATCACCATAAGAAGGATTGCGTGTAATATAAACCATATTGTTTTCATCCAATCCATAAATGATTGATTCATTTTTATTGTTTATTGTTGTGCCTAAAGGCTCTATTTTTTTTACAATGCCCATAATATTTTTGTTTTATATTTTACCTACTCTAATGTTTTTGGCTTCCCTTATATTATGTTACAATTTTTAATCCATATAATCTACCCTCCACCCCTTATTCTCTGCAATTCTCCTATTGCAATCGTATGCGCCTGGGTTATCATAAATTACTATCACACTGCCAGATTGGACCGGCGGCGGCAAACTGTAAAATAACGCATTTAATGCTGATGTGGTTAATAGGTTACTGTAGCAACTAAATCCTTTTTCCAAGGCTGTGCAATCGCTCATGTCCAAACTTGCTAATTGATTAACGCTGCAACCAAACGATCTCAACGATGTTAAACCGCTCATGTCCAAACGTGTTAATTTATTATCATTGCACCCCAAAATTATCAGTGCGCTGTTTTTGCTTACGTCTAATTCTGTTAATTGATTACGGCTGCAATCCAAATACGTGATGTCTTCGCCAGTTATGGTTATTCTGCGTGAAGAAGCGCTGGGATATTCGTGAACATGAAAGTAATCGTCAGAAGAATACCATACACCGTATTTATAATCAGGAGCTTGGAGCGTGTGCGTTTCAATTTTCGAACCATCGCCCCAATTGATAGAAACAGTTCCGCTTCCTGCCATTATTATAATCACTACGTCTGATTTTGTTGTCATGGTAATTTTTCCGCCGCCTTTGCCGCCTTTATCCTTATTGCATG